>Ga0075424_100004251_pt1 | contig 13479 bp, 13 predicted proteins | sample SoiMethybrSBSTD3_FD_75301 | JGI IMG/M metagenome (GOLD analysis project Ga0075424, IMG submission 75301) | Bulk soil microbial communities from a Populus tree surrounding site in Tennessee, USA - Soil MetaG P. TD hybrid SBSTD3 | ecosystem: Environmental > Terrestrial > Soil > Tree plantation... | reverse complement strand
GACCGCCAGGCCGTCGGCGGGCCGCGCCTCGGGCGGCCCGACGATGGACACCAGTGTTCCTCCGGCTCGAATCAGGCCTGCGGACCGCTTCCCGATGTCGCCGCCGATGACATCGAACACTAGATCGACTTCGCCGATATCTTCGAGGACGGCGTTCTCGAGGTCGACGAACTCCTGCGCGCCGAAGTCGAGCACCGTCTGACGGTCGGCGGCGCGGCCGGTGCCGATGACGTAGGCGCCGGCCTCACGTGCGAGCTGCGTCACCATCGACCCGACTGCGCCGGCCGCGCCGTGCACGAGGACGCTCTGCCCCGCCTGAAGGCGGCCGTGCTCGAACAATCCCTGCCACGCAGTCAGGCCCGAGATCGGCAGGCTCGCGCCCGCCGTGAAGTCGACGTCGCCCGGCAGCGGCGCGAGGTTGCGTGCCTCGACGGCCGCGTACTCCGCCAGGGTGCCGTTGCGATACCAGTCCGTGAGGCCGAACACCCGCTGTCCCACCGACAGCCCCGTCGTGCCATAGCCGAGGGCGGTGACCACGCCGGCCAGCTCGTGCCCGGGAATCGATGGTGTCCGGTCACGGTCGAGACGATCGGTCCAGGTCGAGGGCCACGTCAGCTCAGTCGGCACGAATCCCGACGCATGAACCTGAACGACAACGTCGTTAATCGCTGCCTGTGGCTCGGGCCGCTCCACGAGTATCATTCCGGTCGTTCCCGCAGCATGGTCCGTCACGACGATCGCCTTCATCGTCCCCCCCGGGTCCTGTCTATTGTCGTCATCTACGGAGGTGGCGGAGCCTTTGCCGGTGCCACCACGTCACATTCGAACGAGTGTGCATCGTGGTACCGTCTCAGCCTTTGCGCCATTAGTCGCCGTGGTAGCGGTAGCGGGTCCTTTGCCGAGAGCGCACGAGAATCGCGTGGACATGAACAATCCACGTAGTCATGAACGATCACGCCTTTCTCGTCCGACAGGAGCACGCCGTATCGCCTGTGGAGGATCTCATATTCAGCACCATTGCCTCGAACGAGCACGGCGCCGCGCGAACGCCGCAGCAGATGGTGCCCGAACGCCTCCAGTACGGTCTTGAGGCAATCGTGTTCTCTGGGCACGTGGGGACCGACGACGAGAGCAAACCCGAAAAGCTCCGCCATCATGGTGTGCATGACGACCGGCACGTACACCCACTTGTCACCAAGAGCCGTCACGTAGAAGACCTCCCGAAACGGCGACCGCCAAACGGCGGCTGGGACCTGTTCACTTGTGAGCAGCTTGCAAAGCGATTCGGATGTCAGCTTCCCCCAACGCTGTAAGCGATCAACCAGGATTAAATTGAGGTGCTGAAGCGTGGCGTACTTTTTCGCCTTCAGACCTTTGTCGCGTATCGCTTCGGCTAGGAGGCGGAGGTGTTCGCCTGTTTCCGGGAACCGCTGAATCAACGCGGCAACATGACGATCATCACCGCCGGCGTGAGGCGTGATGGTCACCGTTTCAATTGGCAGCTCATGGCGGTCCCTCGCATGCCGATACCGACCACCGAATACGTCGGCCACGTAGCCGCGGATTCTTCTCAACCGTGCGTGCGAGTCGGACAAGTAGAATTCGGTCACCTCGACGCCGAATCGCTTCGTTTCTTCGTCTTGGACTGGAGCGGTGAAATCAGGCCGTTCGTCATCAGAGAACCGCGCGACTTCGTCCGGAGTGTAGACAACTCCAAGAATTGTGCGTTCACGTTCCTTCGCTGTGGTTCTCGTCACGTTCTATAACCGTCGTTCCGGGACCGAAGCTGTTGACCGTCGCCGGCGATCTTCACAGCTCTCTTTCATCAAGCGGTTGAAACTCGTCAGCCTCGGAGCGGCCACCCCACACTCCTGATCCATAATCCACCAGTTCTCCTCCGAAGCGTTTGAGGATCGCGTCGATGTGCGCGGTCGGCACGCGATCGGGCCACGCCCGTGTTCGTGCCGCGACGGCGTCCTTCGTCGCTAAGCCCGAGCGGCAGCTCCAGTTGAGCGATTGCGTGCGCTTCGAGATTCAGGACGGCGATCGCGAGCAAGGAATTGTTCTTCTCGTTGCGGTCATCCGCAAGGACGCCGCGCACCAGGTCCTCGGCGATCTCAGCGAGAGCCCTCGTTGCAGAAATCGGCGCTGGGCAACGGCCTGGCGTGTCGCGTCAACTGCTGATCCGATGATCGATGGCACGCGGCGTAACGCCTTCCCGACCTGCACCAGCAATTCTGATTGGCGGCAAGGACGCGTAGGTGGTAGTCGGGTGTCCCTTGATGCTCGTGACCCAGCCAGACACCTGCTTGGCTGAAGCCGATCCACTTAAGCAACCAGACGGCGCTGTGCCCCATAAAATCAACGACATCGTTCTCGTCTGCGTTCCAAGCGTCTCCGGACATGAACGGGCAGATACTCCCATCGGGCCAGATATGCCGGCGCTGGTCCGCCGGGATGGGCGGCGTTATAACCCAGCACCGCGGATCGCCGAGGCCGCCGTCGTACTGAATCTGAAGCTCGAACTGAATTTTCCAATAGATCAGCCGTCTCGCGAGCGGGTGAACGGAATGACTGACTTCGCAATGTGGGTGATGAAGAATCTCACCTCCCACTACGCGGACCGGGCGTTCTGCCTCGACGTCCTCGAGGATATCGGACAGTCCCTCAAGACGCCTCACTGGTTGCACCACGCCACGCCAAATAGCGACCTCGCCGAGATCCCCGATTTCACGCGTAATGCTGAAATCGGGGTACTCGGTCCTCATCGCTTCGATGTTGCGTTCGAGCCTCGTTACCATTCGCCGCTTGCGTCCGGGGCGGGACCATGCGGTGGGCGGGGACGGATGTCCCTCCCAGGCGGGCTGGGTGGTGGCACGTCGGGAGGGCGGTGCTGGTCGCCCTGTCCGGGGTCGTCGTCGCGACGATGGTCGCCACTGCGACCGGGTTGCTGAGCGGTGTCGGTCATCTTATGTTCTCCATAGCGGGCGTCACCGGCCGAACGCCCGCCGCTGTTCTTTTCGTGCCGGCTCTACCTAATGCGATTCAGTACGCTGTTTCCCGCCGCGGCCGGCGAGGGCCCCCGCGCTACGGGAACGGATTCCACGATCGCAGACACGCGTGCGAGCGAAGGTCAGCATTGAAACGGCGGGAATTGCCGCTCTGAATCGCAGTAGTAGGGAAGGCTGTCCCGACGCGTCGGGGCCGAACGCGCTAAGCTGTTGCGCAATATGCGCTTGTAAGCATCGAGAGAATGGCCGACGGCCGTCAGCACCCACTCGCCGGGACCGATTGGCCCGACCTACAGCGTCGGTTAACCGCGTACGCCATTTCCCTGTTCCGAACCGACCGAGTGATGCAGGGAACCGGGTTGTCTGCAGCTGACATAGCCGCCGGCGTGATCGTGCAGCTCTTGCGCGGCAAAATCGACTACGACGGGCGTCGCCCGCTGCTGCCGCTGCTCAAGAAGGCGCTGTACCACGACTTTCTAGACCTCAAGAAGAGCGCGGCACGGCGAACGACCGTTATCTTGGAGGGCACCGAGAACGACGAGGGCGAGGTGACTGGTGGACTGGAGAGTCTATCGGCCCCAGATGAGCCTGAGCCTGACGTCCTGTTTCGGGAAATCGTCTACGGGGCCATCGGGGAGGACCAGCACCTTCGGGACTTCGCTTGTGCGGTGTTGGAACTTGGCGCGTCGAAACCGGCGGACATCGCGTCCTTGCTTGGAGTGAGTGTCGACGAAGTGGAGAATCGACGAAAGAGGCTGCGTAGGGTGCTCGCACCCGTGCGTGCACGTTTAGAGGCGTAGCGAGATATGTCGAAATCGACCGACAAGCGCTTCGAAGCAATAAACAGGCTGCTCGAGACCCTGCTCGGCCCCGTTGAGGACTGGACCGGCGATGAACTGGATCAATTCCTTGCGAAGGCTGGTGTGGACATGGACGCAGCTAGCCGCAATCTGTATGACCGTGTCAATGACATTGCCGGCGGATACCGCGGAAGGAACGAAGATATTCCGCAGCCCGTCGCTGAGCTCTTACGGCAAATGCGACCACCTGATCTTCCAACGAGCGATCCAGAAGTAGCTAAAACGGCGGCTCGCAAATGGATCGTCAATCTTCGGCGACCAAAGCCGCAACTAGCGGTAGCGCAGCTGGCGTACGCATTTCGAAACAAGAAAGCACAGATTGCATCCAAAGACAAAGCAGTACTCGAAGATCTCGAAACAAAGCTCAAGAATCGAAAGCGCAGTGACGAACGCTAATGGCTAGCAAACCTGCACTGATCGCTGAGGCCTTACTGGAGGATCTCGGCATCGACGGCATACCGGACTTGAGAGCTGTTGCGAGTGCTCTTAACGTTGGAATTGAGGAAGCAGACGTCGAAAGCTTCGACGGAGCCCTCGTTCGCGTTAAAGGCTCGACAGAAGGACTAATAGCCGTTCGACAGACGATTCGTGAACTCGGAAAAAAGAACTTTACAATTGCACACGAACTCGGCCACCTGTTGTTGCCAGGTCACGACGAGTCCACAGTCTGCCTCGCAGGCGAGGTCGAGACCTGGGACAGCGGCCTTCCGAAGCAAGAACTAGAGGCGAACGAATTCGCAGGCGAGCTGCTTGTGCCGACAAAGTCTCTCGTGAAGCTGCTTTCAGGCAATGCGCCGTCCTTTGACTTGATTGAATCACTCGCGCGGACTTTCTCGGCGTCTCTGACTGCAACCGCCTACCGGTTCGTTGAAGTAACGACTCAGGCTTGTGCCGTTGTGTGGAGCGAGCAAGGAACGCCCAAGTGGTTCGTACGGTCGGACGAATTCACGCACTGGATTCGGCTACGAGAAAAGTTAGATGCGCGGACGCTAGCTGCAGATTGTTTCGGAGGGCAAGTAATAGTTCCGAACACGCAGGAAAAAGTCGCGGCGGCCGCTTGGCTCACCGAAGCCGTTCCGGACGACGCCAAGATTCTTGAACATACGCGGTGTGTGCCATCGTACTCTGGTGCACTAACCTTGCTGTGGCTACCTCGCCCGCTATCGTCGGACGCGTGGCAGGATGACACCCTCACCGAGCTGAACTCAGACGATTTCGGACTGCATCGAAAGACCTGGCCCTGGAAGCGTCGGTAGCCAAACCACATTTCCCGATACAGATCACCAGGTGGAATCGACGTGGGCCTCCTGATCCCTAAGGCGGCCGGCAACCCAGCGCGCTCAGCCTTCCCTTGCATGCCGCTAATCCGTGTGTTATATACTGAACCACATGGTTCAGTATTCCAGAACCGGCTTCGATGCCTCGTTCGCCGCGCTCTCGGATGCCACCCGACGCGGCGTTCTGGAGCAGCTCGGGCGAGCAGACGCTTCGATCACGGAGCTTGCCGAGAAATTCCACATGACCCTCACGGGCATGAAGAAGCATGTCGGCGTCTTGGAGCAGGCGAGGCTCGTTACCACAGAGAAGGTCGGGCGCGTGCGGACCTGCAAGCTCGGCCTGCGCCGACTGGATGAAGAGGCGGCATGGATCGAGAGGTACCGCCAGCTCTGGGACGCACGGTTCGACGAGCTGGACAAGGTTGTCGAGGATCTGAAACGGAAGGAGAAGGTCGATGGACGCAAGAACAGGAAGTGAGACCACACCCACGAAGAACCGTACGACGGTGGAGCGGAAGTCCGAGCGTGAGCTCGTCGTGACGCGAACCTTCAACGGCCCGGCGCGCATCGTGTTCGAAGCGTGGACCAGGCCCGAGCTGTTCAAGCGGTGGTGGGCGCCGAAGTCGATGGGCATGTCCCTGCGTTCCTGTGAGATGGATGTTCGTGTCGGAGGCAAGTACCGTCTCGAGTTCGAGCACGATGCGATGGCGTTCTTCGGCACGTACGTCGAAGTGACACCGCACTTGCGCCTCGTCTGGACCAATGAGGAAGGTGGTGAGGGTGGGCCCGTCACCACGGTGACCTTCGAGGAGAAGGGTGGCAAGACGCTGCTGGTCATGCACGAGCTCTATCCCTCGAAGGAAGCTCTCGACGCTGCCGGCACCGGGGCGGCGGATGCGATGGTCGAGACGTTCTCGCAACTGGACGAGCTTCTCATCACCCTGGGCGCGAGCGTGGGACGGTCATGAAATCGTCGCTCTCGCGACGACGGTTGCGGGGGGTTTAGTCTCCCCATTTGAAAATCGCCACGGGCGCCGCATCGGGGCATCCGCCGCGTTCTATACTGGATGGCCGAAGTCCGAGCACAGAGCGGCGGGATGCCCTCGCCAAGCTGGACCAAATCGCCGTAAGTGATCGGGGAAGATTAAGAGGTCTATCACAATCGGTATCACAATTCGGGTTTGCCGGCTCAACCACTAGCCTGTAAACTGCTAATTCTAAAGACACGGAGAGATGTCCGAGTGGTTGAAGGAGCACGCTTGGAAAGCGTGTGTAGGGGAAACTCTACCGAGGGTTCGAATCCCTCTCTCTCCGCCATTCAAAAACACTAGCAAGACAGTGATTTGCACAAGATCTGCGCCTGTGCCTACCAAGAACTCCATCGCCTTCGCAGGCGGTGATCTCCCTTCTGGGGCTATCAAGACGATCGAATCGCGCATCTTCGCCACCGAGAAGCGCGTGTCGTAGGGGTCGCCGATGGAGGTGGCGGCGAGCGATCCACGGACGGTGGCGACGACCATCGTTGCTCGCCTGTTCCTACGGCCATCGAGATGATGGTCGCGGCTGCCGCCAGGCCGTCGTCGGGCCTATGCCGCGCGACGTTGATGGAGTCCGCCAACCTGCGGGACGGCAATGACCCGGCCGTCGGCCGAACGCACGTCGGCCGTGGCTGCGGCGAGTCTTTGGCGAGCGAGAGATGGGTTCGCGATCCCGTGTAGTAGGTTACGTACGATTCCAAGGTTCTGCGCAGTCCGTTTTCTATCAGTACGATGATGTGATCGAGACACTGGCGCCGCACTGAGCCGATGAACCGCTCGACACAGCCGTTCTGCCATGGCGAGTGCGCGGCCGTGACCACGTCTTCAATCCCCATCGCCTTCGCGGTCGTGTGCACCGCCTGAAACGTACGATCGATGACGTCACGGCCACATGGACAATGCGCCGCCGCTCGTGGGCGAGGATCACCAGCACGAACAACAGCCGGCATGTCGCTGTGGTTGTCCTGGTCGAGGGCGGCATGTACTTCGCCACCGTCGTCTGAGACACCTGCAGGCCCAGCTTCAGGAGTTCGCCGTGAATGCGTGGCGCGCCCCACAGCGGATTCTCGTGCGACATCGTCCGAATCAGATCGCGGACCTCGGCGGAGACCGGCGGTCGCCCGGTGTGTCGGCGACTCCGCCAAGTCCAGAACAGGCGGACGCCCTGGCGATGCCAGGCGACGACGGTCGCCGGCTTCACGATGACGAGTGCCCTGCGCCACTCCTTCCCGCCGCTGATAGTCTTGCCCAGAGCCACCGGTTGGCGTTGGCGAGCCGCAATCGCCGCGGGCGCGATCGTTCGAGCACCTGCAGTTGATGGCGCGCAAGAATCTCCAGATGCAGCGCGGCCCGCGCCCGCACCACGCCTCGGACTGTCATGAGCACGGAAATCAGCACGGACATCGTGGGCAGACCCTACCAGCCATCGTCCACAAGTTCAACGGTCTCAACGTGTACGAGGTTTTCAGTATGGACAGCCCAAAACGGTTGGTTGTCGCTGGTCGGTGGCGCGGCTCGAAATCCTTCAGCCGAGCGACTCCGATTACGGTCCGGTGATCGGATGACTGATTTCGCGCTTGTCGGGCGGCGCTGTCGCAGTTTCCTGCGGAAGGACAGCTGCACGGGTGCGGATCGGTGTTTGCCTTCTTGCGCGTATCACCCGTCGACCACGAGGAGCCGTCAATGGAAGCGACCGCGCAGATCGGACCGTCGATTCGCATCAAGGGAAACGTCTCTGCCCAGGAGCCTCTCACCATCGCCGGTGAGGTCGTCGGCAGCATCGACGTGAGCGGCTACCGCCTCGTCCTCACCGAAGCCGCGCGCGTGGAAGCCGACGTCATCGCGCACACTGTGGTGATCGGCGGCTCGTTGAGCGGCCGTCTCTGCGCGGAAGGCACCGTGGTCGTTCATCCGACGGCGACGATCGCCGGCGAGATGATCACGCCGGCGATGTCGGTGGTCGACGGCGCGCAGCTGCAAGGAAAATTCGAAGTCACAGGCACGAAACGGGCGCTTCCGGCGTAGCCGCCAGGCGGCAACACGCTTATTCGAGAGACGCCGCCGTCAGCAGGGCAGCGCCGCCGGCGAGACACTCTCTGCGCGAGACGGTGTCGATGGCGGTCTCCTTGCGTCCAATGCGTCTGGAATCCTAGCACCTCGAGACGGGATTCCTCAGGCCGTCGGCGCGTGCCCGCCTTACTGATCTGGAACCGTCGAGAGCAGGATCAGCGTGTCGTTCTTCGCCGCGCCGGGTCGCGTCGTCAGGAAACGTCGAGACGACAGGACGATCTGATCGACCGAGACGCCGTCCTCGCGCGTCTGGATGCGCAGGCGGCCCTGGCCGGACGGGAATCGTACGGTCGTCGTCGTCGTCCGATCCTTCGCGCCCCAGCCGTCGTCCTCCCAGCCCCAGCCGGAGATGCCGCAGCCGGAGCACTCCTCGAGGTTGAACGCGAGGCCCGAAGTCGTCCCGATCGGCGCGATCGGCCGTCCGTCGGCGGCCACGGCGTCCTCGAACTGGACGAAGACGGAGTCGTTCCCCCAGAAATTGTTATCGGCCTTCATGCGCAGCCACACCTTGTAGCTTTGCGACGGATCCGCCGGGAACACCACATCGAAATAGTTGACCGGGTTCGCGAGCGGCGCCGCCAGTTTCGACGCGCCGGCATCCGGGTGGTGCAGCCGCCTGCCGTCCGCCGCCAGCGGATCGGCGTCGAATCGCCACGCGCCCTGCAGTTCGGGCTGGGGGTGGATGTAGATCTCCTCGTACGGCGTGATCGTCAACACCCTCGAATCCGTGGCTTCGCCGCCGCGGCCGTCTGACGCGGTCACGGTGAACACGTGAGGCCCCGGCGAGAGATCCGCCGGCGGCAGCAGGAACGACAGGAAGAATGGCCCACGAAAGAGCACGGCACCGGCGGCGTCGCGCCAGACGTACTCGAGCTCGTGCATGTCCGGATCGGTGCCGATCGCCCTGCCCGAATCCTCTCGGTCGAGCGCCTGAATGTAGTTGAGCGTGAGATCCGGGCCTGCGTCGACGGTCGGAGCGTGGTTGACGTGCGAGCGATCGTTGAGCGCGACGCTGACGGAGAAGTCGGCAAAGATCAGATCCGGCAGGCCATCCAGGTTGAAATCGGCGACGGACACTTGGAGGGACCCCAGCGCCTCGAAGGTGGACGACCGCTCGATCGTGAACGTGCCGTCGCCATGGCCATAGAGGATGTCGAGGCCGTCGGTGATCACGTCGACGTGGCCGTCGAGATTGACATCGGCGACGCTGAAGTCCTCGAACGACGCGGCGCTCCCGGTTGCAGACACGGTCTGGAACGCACCGGGACCGAATCCCCCGCCCGGCAGCGCGAGGCGAATCTGAAGGCCCGCATCCCCCGCGGTGGCGATCAGATCGAAGCGGCCGTCCTCGTCGAGGTCGGCGAGCGCGAAGTCGTCGGCGCCGCGCGGCAGGTCGACGAACCGCACCTCGCGTGGGGTTCCGTCACCTTTTCCGAACCAGATGCTGACACCGTTGACGTTTCCGCCAACCCCACCGGTGACCACGTCGAGGCGGCCGTCGCGGTCTACGTCGGCGAGGACGATCTTCAGACCGAACGGCACGATCGTGTCGGCGTTCGGCACCGCGAAGGTTCCGTCGCCTTTGCCGAGCGCGACCCGCAGTGCCCCGCTACTGTTCGAAGAATCGGACGCGAGGATGGCGAGATCCACGCGGCCGTCGCGGTTGAAGTCGCCAACGGCGATGTCGTGGACGTCAATCGTCAGCGCCAGCGGCGCGGCGACGGTGAACGTGCCGTCGCCGCGGTTGATGTACGTGCGCACGTTCTTGCCGTCGGACAAATCGTCGATGGTGACGAGATCGAGCGCGCCGTCGCCGTTGAGGTCCGCAGCCACTAGTCGGCGCGGTGTGTGCGCGCCGGAATCGATCTGCACTCGGCCTCGCGACGACAGCCATACGGCAAGGCCGCCCGAGCCGGCGGCGATATCGGGCCGGCCGTCGCGATCGAAGTCGGCGGCGACGCTCGGCCCGCCGCCGGACTCGCCCAATTGCTGCAGCGTGAAGCGGAACGCGGGCGCGACGAACGCGGTCGTGTTGGTCAGCACGGTCGTCGAATTGCCGAATTCGTCGGCGGTCGCGAGGTCGACCGCGCCGTCGTGATCGAAGTCGCCGGCGGCGACGGCGCGGCCTCCTGCGCCGGTGGCGAACATCAGCGGAGCGGCAAAGGCGCCCGGCTGTGATGGGAGGCCGAGATGGACGCTGACGCTGTTCGCCGCGCGGTTGCCCGTCACGAGATCGAGTCGTCCATCCTGGTTCACGTCGATCGCCGCGATACCGCGCGGCGAGGATCCGGTCGTCAGCGTTCCATTCCAGGCCAGACCATTGGATCCGCCGCGCAGCGTGTAGATCCTGCTGCTGGACGTCGACGCCGCGGCGAGATCGAGCCACCCGTCCGAGTCGAAGTCGCCGGCCGACAGCACGTTGACGAGGCCGCCGACCGTCACTTTCTTCCCCCAGAAACTGCCGTTCGCCAACTGGGAGAAGACTGTGACGAAGCTCGTCCCGGCGCTCGCGATCGCCACGTCGACGCGGCCGTCATGATTGAAGTCGCCGGTCACGACGCCCTGCGGACTGGTGACGCCGAGGACGCCGCTGAAGCCGAGCAGCCGCGTGTAGGATCCCTTGCCGTCGCCGTAGATGACGCGCCAAGCGTTCGTCGCATATTCGGTGACGACGATGTCGAGGTTTCCATCGCGATCGAAATCGGCCAGCGCGATGCCGCGCGGGCTCCCGCCAGTTGCACCCCCAATGTTGAACCGCGTGGGGCCATTCGTGAACGTGCCGTCGCCGGCGCCGAGCAGCACGTCGACCGCGTTCGCATCTGCGTTCGCGACGACGAGATCGGGAATGCCGTCTCCATTCAGATCGCCGGCGGCGAGATCGAACGGGCCGCCGCCGAGCGAGACTTCAGGCAGCGCACGAAATCCACCGGCGCGGCCGTTGTTCAGGAGCACGCGAAGCGCGCCGCGCGCCCCGACGGTCACGACGTCGAGCCAGCCGTCGCGATTGAAGTCGGCCGCGGCCACCGCGCGCGCGGCAGTGGCGCCGCCGTAGTCGTCGCGCGCAAACGTCGTCAGCGGCTGCGCCGCAGCCGTACCACTAATGAATGCACACACGGCGAACCCGGCGAGTACCCGCATGACGACGCTCCTGGGATGAGAATTCGAAGACTACACGCGGCAGCCCGCGCATGCGAATACGCAGGAATGCGTACGACCTCGGCGCTACGAGTCGGTACCGTCGAGCTGTGTCGGTGTGGGACGCATGGTAGAGTGGAGATCCGCACGCGAAACGCGCGCGTCCGCGACCATCGCGCACTCACCCAATCGATCGACCTGCAGAGCGAACAATGGCGTTCCCGGATCCGGAGTCCCTGTCGGCGGACGATCGGCGCGCGGTGCTCGCCGCGATCCGTGCGCTGTCGTCGCGTCTCGCCGCGGAGCTCCGGCGCGCAGCCGGCGCCGCCTGCGAGGGCGCCGTCGCGCTCACTCCGCGCGAAATCGAGATCCTCGGCTGGGTGGAGCAGGGACTCACGAATGCCGACATTGCGACGTTGTGCGGCCGGAGCATCCGCACCGTGCACAAGCATCTCGAGAACGTGTTTGCGAAGCTGAACGTGGAGAACCGCGGCGCCGCTGTCAGGAAGTGGCGCGAGCTCCGAGCCTGATCGGTCGCAGCCTCCGCCCGCTCGACTCCAGCAGAACGATGCGGCTACCGCGCGTCCCGGGAAGGCCGTCTCGTTCGTGAACAGCAGGGGCGCGTCTACTTCATCAGCGCCACGACCAGCGCGACCACGGCAATCAGCAGCGCGAGGGCAGCGCCGGCGGCCGCGTAGACGATCAGCCGTGACGCGTGCGAGGCCGCCGCGCTCGCCATCAGCGTCGCGTCCCCGGCACGCGCCCCGTCGAGCTCGAACAGCGATTGCCGCATCACGCGCTTGCCCGCAATCACGTCCTCGATGCTCGCCTCGAAGTGGCGCTGGTGAATCTGTTTCTGCGAGTCTGGCCCCGGCACGGCCGCGGCGGCGAGCGCCGCTTTCAGCACGGCATTGCGGATGTCGCCGCCGCTCACCTCGTAGCGCTCGGCGAGCGCCCTGAAATCGACGTCGCCGGCAAGCGGCGTCCGCCCCGGATGCAGCTGGACGCGCCAGATCTGCTCGCGCTCCGCTTCGCCCGGCATCTCGAACAGCACGTGCGTCCGGATCCGCCGCTCGAACGCCGGATCGAAATTGGCGGCGAGGTTGGTCGCGAAGATCACGACGCCGTTGAAGCGCTCGAGCTCCTGCAGCAGCACGCTGACGACGGTATTCGATTCGCGCTGGTAGCCGAGATCGACCGAGGTCGATCGGCGCGAGGCGATCGCGTCGGCTTCGTCGAACAGCAGCACCGCGCGCTCGTCGCGGGCGGTGCGGAAGATCGCCGCGACGTTCTTCGGCGTCTCGCCCATCCACACCGACTCGAGCTCGGCATAGCGGACGAGCAGCAGCCGGCGGCCGAGCGAGTGCGCGATCGCCTCGGCGCAGATCGTCTTCCCGGTGCCCGGCGGTCCGGCGAAGTTGAACGCGAGCGCGAGGCCGGTCGGATGGCGCTCGCCGAGCCCCCAGCGGTTGAAGATCAGATCGTGCTGCGTCACCTGGGCGAGCGCGAGATCGAGCGCCCGCCGCGTCGCCGGCGGCAGAATCACATCGTCGAAAGTCCGACGCGCGACGATCGACTCAACCGCGCGCCGGCCCGCCGCGCCGAACAGGCTGGTGAAGGAAATCGGCGCCACGCGTCGCCGTTACCGATGACTCGGCATCGTGCGCTTGCCGTCGACGATCGGCGGGAAGTCCTTCACCTCGTCGTAGACCTCCGTGATGAACCGATCCTTGCTCTGCTGCGTGTCGCCCTCGGTGGTTCCGTCGTACGGGGCGGTCAGCTTCGCGGCGAGGACCTGCTCCAGCGACTTGCCCTGCTCGCGCAGCGCCTTCACCTTCGCCGTCACGTCGACGAGCATCTTCCGGTAGGCGGTCAGGTCCTGCTTCTTGACGAGGGTGCCGTGGCCCGGCACGAGCGTCGTGTTCGGGCCGGCGAGCTTCTGGATCAAATCGACCGCGTCGAGCATGCCGGCGATCGAGCCGCCGTTCGCCTGATCGGCGAACGGGTACCCGAAGTTGCGATAGAAGTCCTCGATGTAGATCACGTCGGCGTTGCGGAACCTGACGATCGTGTCGCCGGCGGTGTGCGA
>Ga0075424_100004250_pt1 | contig 13479 bp, 11 predicted proteins | sample SoiMethybrSBSTD3_FD_75301 | JGI IMG/M metagenome (GOLD analysis project Ga0075424, IMG submission 75301) | Bulk soil microbial communities from a Populus tree surrounding site in Tennessee, USA - Soil MetaG P. TD hybrid SBSTD3 | ecosystem: Environmental > Terrestrial > Soil > Tree plantation... | reverse complement strand
TTTCGCAGTCCCTGGCAGAACGGAGTTGCAACCTGCTTGGACGTACGGGCGCAAATAGTAACATGATCGCTACGATCTAGAACCTTCTTGTGTTGAACGCTCAAGATTGCCAAGGGTTGACCACGGCCACCCCCGTGGGCTGAAAGTGGGTCACGTTTCTGCTCACGACTGTCATGCTATGAACGAGTGCGGTCGCTGCGATCAGAGCATCACGATCCGAGCAAGGATTTGGCACATGGAGTGCCGCGCATCGCTGGGCCACAACGGTATCAATCGCCAGAATGCGACCCGAAAATGAAGGCAAGACATGCCCATCCATCCACGCCCGAAGTATCCCGCCCTGCTTCGGGTCGCGTCGTTCGACGAGAAGAATTCCCATCTCTAGTTCTAGTATTGAGACTACGGATAAATAGAGGCTCGCAGCGGGAAGCGTCTGCGCCCAAACTCTGACGTTTCGATCTGCCTTCTTGCCTTTTCTCAATTCGGAAACTACGTTCGTATCTAGGATGTACATCAAGAAAGATCCACCGGCTCGTGGAGAATCCCAATCATGTGGGGCGGCTCAAACTCAACGTCAGCCGCTTGCGGCATTGCCAGTAAGTCCACAATGCTCTTCTGGCCACCGGTGATCCTCTCGTATTCCTCCGCCGTGAGCAGCACATGCGATGGGCGTCCCCGATCCGTGATGAAGACAGGCCCCCGTTTGGCAGCTCTCTTCGCCCTGCTCGTATCCTGATTGAACTCACGGCTGGACAGTTTGGTAATCGCCATACCAGTAATCCCTCAATGTAGCAACGTAACTACATTATAGCAAGGCCTCACAGAGAACGCAAAAATGAAAACGCAAAATGAAAGGGATCGACACTGGATGATTCCCGCAGTGGAACTGTGAATGCGGTAGCGAAAGACAGTCCTGGACACGACACTAACTGTCTCATTCAGCGTCACGACGCGGCTGGGTTGTGCACGAACCCTAGCTGCGTCAGTGCTTGGGCTGCATATCATTCCAAAGTTTCTTAAGCCAACGAGGCCTCGGCGAAATGGCCCAGCGGGACCGTCCGATTGCTGTGCCTGGTCTTACGGCTCACCATAAACTCCCAGTGATCGCGCGATGGCAGCGAGGCGGCGGTCGGCGCTCCACAGCAGTACGCTTTCCAATGCCGCCGACGCCAGCAGATGTACATCGACCCAGCCAACACCCCGACCCATCAGGCGATGGCGCTCGACGAACGTCATCACCTCCTCATTCTCCACGACCGGCACGGATGGCAATCTCCGGAGCAATTGCAGGATCTCAGAGCGGCGGTTTATGGAACCACATGCCAATTCGCCGATAATAAAAGGATGGCACTGAACTTCGGCGCGATGAAGAAGGGAGACGAGCCCGAGCTGGCAATGACGCAAATGCTCCACCCAGATCGAGGTATCAACAAGCATCAGCGGCTGGCCACACGGCCCTGAGGACGGCGTCGCCGAATTTTCCGCAGACGCGGCTCGCTGCCACCCAGTGCCGCGAGCCTCTTGGCACTCTCCCGGGCGACCAGGGCTTCCAGTCCGGCGTGAACGATAGCAGTCTTCTCCGTGATACCGCTGAGCCGTGCCGCTTGCTTGAGCAGGTCATCGTTAATGTTCAGAGTCGTCCGCATATGCATAAGTATGCACGATTCATGCATACGGCTCAAGAGGGTAAGAAAAATATAGGCTATAGCACTTTTCCCTCAGACTCCTCCAAGCTGGGTCTTGTCAGTCGCGAACTCATTCACTCTCCGGCGCCGCCAACGCGCTGCTGGACCAGCCGGTTCATTTCTGCCTGAACGGAATCACGGGTGGATAGGCGCCTTCTTGTGTTTTTGCTGCCTCAAGGGTTGATTCAGCCAGACGCAAGAAGCGCGGTGACACGTTCCACCGATGACCGTTGTCTGTGATCACGGTGACCGATTTTTTGTTATAACGAGTCAGAATCCGAACACAGGAGTTCCACCCTCGGGTTCGAATGTAACGCGATCGCCGATGCGGAACTCCAGCATGGCTTTGTGAGCGTGCACCTGACTCATGAGTCGGAGACGCTGCACGATCCGATGATTCAGGTCTATGAGTTCAGCTTCGGTCAGATGATCTATGTTAATGCGATTCATGTTCGCTGCCGGGTGATCAACACGTTTAAATATGCCATCCGCTTCGCTCCGATGCGGAAGTCTGGCCTGCAGATCAATACCGTACCTAATCGTTCATCTGTGAGGTTTCCAAAATTATTCTTCGTTTAGTATTGCTGAAGCTCGCCTTTAGAATTTCGAGTTTGACATCTCTTCCCGCTTGGACCTAACTTCCGTCCTCAAGTCTGGATTCAAAGATCCGATGTTGAATATCGGTCGAATAGTTCGACTTGGGGTGCGGCTTGGTGGGTCTCGTCTGCAGGTTTTCACAGGAATCATCTTGTCGTAGTCGTGAGCGCTTAGCCTAATCGTTCACATGGAGGTTGCCGTTTTTCGACGGCGGCACTTGGAACAGTTATCGAAGAATCCGATGGCGAGGTAACAACTATGTTTGGGACAGCGTTTCGATCTTCACGCGTTGTGCGCCTCTCTTTAGTCCTCTGGCTCGGCCTCTCCGAGCTGGCGATCTCTACCCACGCACAGATTGGAAACGCAAGCCTCGGCGGAACCGTCGCTGACCAATCGGGTGGTGTCCTTGCCGGGGCTGACCTCACTTTGACCAGCCAAGCTACAAAATCCCAAGCCAAAGTGACCTCGAATGAAAGAGGTGAGTATACATTCCGGAATCTGACGCCCGGAACCTATGACCTGATGGTCAGCAAAGCGGGATTCCAGAATTACGTGCAGACCGGCATCATTATCACGATCAATGCATCGGCTCACGCCGATGTGGCCCTCAAGGTGGGCGCGGTTACAGAGACTGTTACGGTTTCTGGCGAGAACACCCTCATTAACTATGACAATGGGACGCAGCAAGGGGGCGTCGACCCGCAAACCGTAAAGGATCTCCCACTGGTGGTCGAGGGCAAGCCGCGTTCCTCGGCAGCTCTGGCGGTGCTGCTCCCAGGTATATCAACGGGCAGTTCGAATCAGGCGTTCCAGGCGCGCATCAACGGTGGGCAGGAATCGGGAGACGAAGCCCTTCTGGATGGCGCGACTATGCAGGAAGGCTTTATGAGCCAGAGCGGGATGGTTTCGATCCACCAGGACTTCCAGATGTCGCCAGACATGATCCAAGAAGTCAAAGTAATCACGTCAAGTTATGACGCCCAATACGGTTCGTCCACGTCCGGCCAGATAACGATGGTCAGCAAGTCGGGTACATCGGCTTATCACGGTGCAGCTTTCGAATATGCCCGCAATGCCGCCTTGAATGCTGCACAGTGGGGAAAGAGCGAAGCGTCACACGACAACGAGCACAACTTCGGCGCAAATTTTGGCGGCCCGGTTCGGATTCCCCACTTGTACGAAGGGACCTCCAAGCATCGCTCGTTTTTCTATTTCAACTGGGAGTCATACCACCAGGCGGGCGGTTCGAATAGCCCCACTCTGTCCATCCCGTCGCTGCTCGAACGCCAAGGGGACTTCAGCGACTGGCGCGACAGTAGCGGCAACCTGATTCCAATCTACGTGCCTGGAACCATCACTCCTGCGTGCCAGACAGCACTCCCTGCCGGTGTGGGACCGGGCTCACAGTTTCCGGGCAATACTATCCCGCAAAACTGCATCAGCCCGATCGCGACAGCTTACATGGCAGAACTGCCCACTCCCACCAATTCGCAGCCAACGAACAACTACACATTATCCAAACCTGTGCCGGATACGCTGACCAGCAACTCCAACGTGTACATGTTCCGTATCGATCACAACTACGGCGACAAGGACCACCTCTATTTCTTTTGGTGGCGCCAGTTCACCGGCTTCAATACCGCGACTGCACTGCCAACGTCGATAGCGACAGAATCTCCCACCCGACCACAAAATTCACCCATTGCCCGCTTCAACTGGGAGCACACTTTCTCGTCCACTCTCACAAATCACGTCACCTTCGGCTACCTCAATCGCAACGAGGGATATGGTTCGGAAAATCTAGCGTTCGTGGGGAAGCTTCCCCAGGTCCCGAACGCAGCTGGTACGAAGGCATTGCCGGCGTTCACGTTTTCGAGCGGCTTCAACCAGATCTCCAATAGTAACGGCCCCCCCAACACGAACATCACTGTGCGCCCTACATGGGTCTTTAATGACCTCGTCAACAAGGTTTATGGTCACCACACCTTCACCTTTGGAATGGAATGGCGTTCAGTGCAAGGCAATATTCACCAGTCAAATAATGAATCGGGGACCTATGGCTTCGACAGCTCTACGACCAGCTTGTCGAGTGCCGGAGGAAGTCCGGTTGCCGGATTTCTGTTGGGAGCGGTCAGCAGCGGCTCGGTGGATCGTCGAACCGCAAGCGCTTGGTATCCACGCCAAACAGTATGGGCGCTGCACGCCAACGATTCCTGGAAAATTACATCGAAACTGACGTTTAACTATGGCTTGCGTTGGGATTACTACACTCCTTCCCGCGAAAAGTATGATCACTTTTCATTCATCGATCTGGTGGGCGCAAATCCAGGAGCCAATAATCTCCCTGGGCGTCTGGCGTTCGCCGGAAAAAACGATGCATGTCAAGCCGCTGGTGCTTGCTACGGTGCGCCGTATCCCGAGAAACCCTGGCACAAAGGATTTGCTCCGCGCCTTGGCGCCGCTTACGCAATAGACGACAAAACGGTGGTTCGCGCTGGCTACGGGATCTTCTTCGCTCAAGCTTTCTATCCAGGTTGGGGCGGGGGAATGTCGCTCGACGGGTTCAACCTGCACCAGACATTCGGCACGACTCCCAATGGCGCCAGTGTTAACCCTGCGTTCTACCTGGATGATGGCGTCCCCGCCTTCTCGCCCCCACCTTTCATTTCGGCAAGCTACGATAACGGTCTGAATCCCACGCAGGCTAATGGCAACGGCTCCGCCTATCGCCCGGTCGATGCAAATCGTCGCCCATATTCACAGCAGTGGAACCTGACTATCGAACGGCAGCTTCCCAAACAGGTGGCCTTAAGCGTGGCTTATGTGGGCAACAAGGGCACACGCCTCACCTCAAGCCTGCAGCCGGTCAATGTGCTGAATCCCTTTTCCGCGAACATTCAGGCTCTCGAAGCGAACACAACCGCGATTGACCCCAGCTGCGCGACCGGTACGCCCGCTCCCGGCGCCAATTGCGGTTACACCCCCGAACTGAATGTTAAGTTCACAGCGGACGGGCAAACGTTGTTTGGAGTTACTACCCCGTACGACGGGTGGGTAGCGCAGATGAATGCCGGCGTTTGTGCGCCGACGGTTGCCCAGGCACTGTTGCCGTATCCCCAATTTTGCAGTGTTCTCCAAGGCCTGAACGAGAACCATGGAAACTCCATTTACCATTCGTTCCAGTTGAAGGCTGAGAAGCGTTACAGCAACGGCCTCTACATGCTTGTCTCGTATACCAATTCGAAACTCATTTCCGATGCTTCTGACAATACCCAACAGCTCGGAGGATCCTGGAATGCAACTCAGGGCGTGATCTCCCCTTACGAGAAGAGCCGGGCTCGCTCTCTCTCTTCTGATGACGTGCCGCAGATCATCTCGGCCGCTTTCGTTTACGATTTGCCTTTTGGCAAAGGGAAGCGATTCCTGACGAATGGCTTTGCGAATGCGATTGTGGGAGGCTGGCAGGTAAGCCCGATCATTCACTGGAACTCAGGGACGCCGATGTGGTTCCGGGATTCCAACAGCGGATGCCTGGTGGTATCGCAGTTCAGGCAGAACTGCCTGGCGGGTACTGTGCCAGGGGCGAACCCGTTCCTTCAGGATCCGAACAGCTACAATCCAAACAAGGGTCCTCTTCTGAACAGCGCTGCGTTCGAGTCTCCCGGGGCATTTCAACCGGCCGGAGCCTGTCCCGGCTGCACCGGGGCTTACGGCTATACCGGTGCCGGTCCGCGCATATCAAACCTGAGAGGTCCGAACGCGAAGAACGTGGATATTTCTCTGACCAAGAACACCCGAATCGGAGAACGAGCGAATTTCCAGCTTCGCTTCGGGTTCTTTAACGCCTTTAACCAACATTACTTCTATAACGCAGCCAACGTAAACAACCAAGGCTCCAGTTTTGCCTTCAACAATGATATAAGTGCTCCAAATTTCGGGGCTTGGAATGGAGGTGTAAGCTCACCGCGCACGATTCAAATTGGAGCGCGTCTCGAGTTTTAGAAGTCGCAGGCCTGCAAGGATTGCAGCCGCGGTCTCATTGGCAACAGGGGAGAGCGTCTCCGGGGGTTGTGAATCTCGGGTTTCTGTCCAAACGATTCCTACTTTGACGGGGATGTTCCCTGTGTGGGTGGGACTTGCGCGGCTTCCTTGAGTTGCTGAAAGCGCTCGACCTCCGTCTTGGCCTGCAGATCTTGACCTAGTCTGTGGTAAATCCGCCCGAGCAGAAGGTGTGGCTCGGGGTAAGCTGGGTTTAATTCGGCCGCCTGCCGAACCGCCTCGGCCGCCGCCTGATAGTCGCCTCGCATTTCCAGGATTCTTCCGAGTTGGTAGTGTGCTTGCGGTAAACGCGCATCGTATCGAAGCGCCTCATTCAGATTTCGCTCCGCTTCCCCCAGCTGGTTGACAGCAATCAAGGTCATAGCCAAGTCCACGTGCGGCCACGGCGATGGCTTCAATTGCAAGCGGTTCAGTTCGATCGCACGCTTATAGCTTTTGACGGCTTCATCCGGTTGTCCAAGATAATCGTAACAGAGGCCAAGGCTGTCGTAAGCCCGCACCATCTTCGGGTCGAGCTCAATGACTTTCTGCAGCCGAGCAATCGCGGCCGTGTAGTTCTGTGTGTCATAGTCAAGCCGCGCCAGCCAGTACAGGTAGAGTGGATTTCGAGACTGCGCTGCCGCAAGCTTCTCCAGCTCCGCACGAGCCCAATCGCGCCGGTTGAGCCGAATGTAGGCCATCGCCAAGGTAAAGCGGCTACGGTCGTCGATTGGTTGAATCGCTTCAGCCCTCTTCCAGGCGATGACCGAATCGAGATAGAGGCCATCCAGAAAGAAGATCCCGCCTGCCATGGTCAGTAATCGTGCGCTTCGCAGAGATTTTGGATCACGCTCGGACTCTTCCACCAAGATTGTCTCTGCACGTCGATAGTCGTGCAGCTTGAGGGCGTCCTCCAACTCAGATCGCCGGGTCGGCTCAAGCTGAAGACCGGGAAGGTCTTGTTGCACATGTTCGGACGGGATGCCTTCCTCTAGTGGTGGCTTCGGCGCCTGCGCGAGCAGAGAGGGCACGCACCAGATACTCAGCACTGCAACGATGGCGAGGTCCGTTTTTCTCATCACGCCTTCGATCCGGGACCGGCGTCCTTATGGAGAGGAGGCAGCCATCGCCGCTTCAATCCTGGCCCTTGTCTCCACGGCTGCCCGGCTCTCGGGCACCAACTCTTGTTCCAGATGAATCTCAGCCAGGGCCTCACCAAACCTCTTCAATTCAAGCAAGATTACGGCTCGTGCCAAATGGACCTCGGGTAGCATTGGATCGAACTGGGCGGCACGCTGGTAGGCAGTCAGGGCCATGTCGTATTTTTCCTGGATGGCATACTCCTGGCCGAGAGCCTGCTGCAATCGAGCAGAATCAGGATTGAGCCGCATGATTTGCTCCAAGGACCACCCCGAGAGTTTTGTCCAGGCTCGGCCCAGTTGATAACAGTATTCCGGCTCTCGGGGTGCCAGCTCAACAAGGCTGCGCAACTCCCGAACCGCCGCAATCCAATTTTCGGAAGCCTCATAGGCCTTGGCCAGCTGAAGGTGAGCCTGGGGTTCCTTCGGCATCAGGCGCACGGCGCGTTCAAGTTGCTGTGTACCCTCTGCATGTTCACCAAGGACCCGAAGACTCACTCCGAGCAGCAGCCGCGAGGGACCGTAGTCCGGCTGGAGTCGAATCGCCTGCCGAAAACGAGTGACAGCTTGCCGGTGATTACCACGCTGCTGCGCGATCACACCAAGGTTGTGATAGACCAGGGGATGCTTAACGCCTTGCTTGAGAGCTTCCGAGAAAACTTTCTCGGCGGTTTCTAGATCCCCGGATTTGAGGGCATTAATTCCCGCATCGATTTTGGATTCGAGGGCAGGTGGCAAGCCGTGCTGGTCCAACGCAAGAGAGCTTAAGCACAGCAGCAACACGAGCATGACACTACAAACAAGTTTTCGCCAGGTGATCGCGGACCGTCTCAATTTGACCCCGAGGACGCTTGGCACATTGATATCCCGGACTGAAGGTCCCCTCGAAACACAGCGAGTATAGAGCAGTCTGATAGTAATTGCTTACGTGCATACGTATAATCATCTCACCATTTCGCGCCTCTTCTGTGAATGTGGGCACCCAACATGCGATGGTTTTGGAGGACTCCAACTCTATTCCTGACCGCTTTCTTCTGTTGTTGCCCCACTGTACCCGTATCAGCTCAGCAGAATAGTGAGGTCAGAGACGGCAAGATCCTACAGATCCAGCAAATGATTGAAAATCATGACCTGGAACATGCGCAACGGTTGCTCATGGATGCTGCCGGTCAGTTTCCTTCCGACGCTGGGTTCGACAATTTGCGGGGAGTCGTCGAGGCGCAACAAGGAAATTACACAGAGGCCGAAGCAAGTTTCGAACGAGCGGTTGCGCGGTCTCCGAGGTTCACCGCCGCATACCTGAACCTGGGGCGCCTGTACCAGGAAAACTCAGCACCTGATCCGAAGGCCTCGCAAAAGGCGTTGGATATCTACAAGGACGTTCTTGCTTATGACCCCGGTAATTCAGAGGCCAATTATCAGATCGCGACTTTGTTACTGAAGCAGGGACAATATAAGGAGTCACTCATACATTTGCTGAGTCTCCCACCAGAGACGCAAGTCGGTGGGCAGGCGAGCTCTGTGCTTTGTGCTGACTACGCTGGGTTGGGAGATCGCGAGCACACCGATGGCGTGGTGAACCGAATGCTCACCAGCGGCGATTTCTCCGAGCAGGATGTTCAACAAGCGCTGCCTGGGCTATTGGCAGGCAAGCGCAACGACCTGGTCATTTCTTTTCTCCAGAATTTGCAGAAACGCCAGCCGCTCTCGCCCGAGGGCCTGCGTGCGCTAGGTTTGGCGTACGAACGGACGAACAAGCTGGCGGACGCAAGAAGGACGCTGGAAGATTCAGCGACTCGGAAGCTTTCGGTCGCGGCTCTTCTGGAGGTAGCGCGGGTTGCGCACGAACAGAAAGATTTCAAGGGTTCATTGGGATATCTCGCACATGCCCGAGATCTGGACCCTGGCAGCGCCCGTCTTCACTATTACTTTGGACTGGTATGTCTGGACCTGGATTTGGTCGCGGAGGCGCGCAACTCGCTTGAAAAAGCTGTCAAGCTGGAACCCGAGAATCCCTCCTACAACTACGCAATGGGAATAGCTTCCAGTTTCCGGCAAGATCCAGAGGAAGCCGTCCCTTTCTTTGAGAAGTACGTCAGGCTGAAGCCCAACGATCCACGCGGAAAGCTGGCGATCGGCATAGTCCTCTGGCGAGCGAAGAACTATGACGACGCCATCCCGTGGCTCCGGAAGGCTGTGAACTCTTCTGAAACCGCTGGGTCCGCTCACTATTATCTCGGTGCCATTGCTTTTCACGAGCGTCGCTTTGACGAAGCGCGGAACGAACTGGAGTTGGCACTGAAAGCGCAGCCTGACTACGCCGACGCGCTGGCCCAACTTGGACAGTACTATCTGGAGCACAAGGATTACAAGGAAGCTGAACGGCAAATCCGCCGGGCACTCCAAGTCGATCCCAATCACTATTCGGCCAATTTTTACCTCTTGACTCTTTATACGCGAACCGGGGATCCGCGACGCGAAGCACAGGGGAAACGCTTCGAGGAGCTGAAGAATCTGCTGGACGAAAAGAAACAAGAGCTGCTACGGGTTGTTGAGGTTCGCCCATTCGAGACTCCCTGAGCTTGTATTCAGAAGCGATGAAGAGTGTTGCCACAGCTTATTTCGGGCTTTTCTGTTTGCTGGCTGCGCTGGCGACGGACGGTCGTGGCCTGGCGCAATCGGCAGCTCTTACCGAAAGCACGAGAGCACTGTATCGCGGCGACTACGCGCAGGCGGCCCAGTTGGCGGAGAAACATTTGCGTAGTTATCCCAATGACGCGTCCGTCCGGGTCATTTTGGGTCGAGCCGATCTTGCTCAGGGGAAATTTCAGCTTGCGTTTGAAGAACTCCGAAGGACTCTGGCTACCGATCCGAAAAACATCGACGCTCTTTACTACCTGGCTCTCGTCGCCCGGGAACTTTCACAACAACAGTATCAAAAGTTGGTGGCTCTGGCCCCAGACTCTGATCGGGTTCATCAACTCCTTGGTGAAGCTGCTCTTGCCGGAGAGAATCCGAGCCAAGCGGAGATGGAGTTTCAAAAGGCTCTGAAGGCGAATCCCCAAGCGGCCGAGGTATTGACTGAACTGGCCGAGCTGAAGCGTTCTCAGTCCAAATTCGATGAAGCCATCGCTTACTACAATCAGGCTGAAGAAACTGGGACCCTCAACTACGAGATCGCCTACGGATTGGGTGCTTGCTACACCTACAGGCAGGATTACGCACGAGCGGTCCAGTGGTTTCGCAAAGCTGTCGATATTGCGCCTGAATCCTCGGCTGGGCGGTTTGCGCTTGGCAATGCGCTGTTCCAGGGTGGGCAACTGGAGGCGGCGATTCCAGAGCTGAGGTTCGCTCTGCAACGGGAGCCACGGCTCAAACAGGCCTATTTCCTCCTCGGTCGCATCTACTCCAAGCTGGGCCGTCAAGACGATGCGCGCGCCGCGCTTAAGAAACTTGACGAGCTCAACCGTGCTGAAGTGCCGCGCCAAGTTGAGATTCAGCCGGAAAGGTGACTCACAAACCCGAATAGAACTTAGTAACTAGCGATGTCCCACAGGCCCTATCGCTTGCATCCTATCATGCCTCGGCGATCACAACTTGTTCGTTCATTCCTGCTCATACTCTCATTTTTGCTCGGTGGAATTGCCCAGGAGTCCGATGATCACAGATCACAAATGCCGCAGTCCACGGGTGTCTCTACCGGCTCCGCTCACGCCCCGGTAAAGGATGCCCTGGCTCGCCCGATCACTGCCGGTGGATTTGTGGATGGCGCACCATTTGTGTTCGCGGATGTCACGAAGGAGAGCGGGCTCGACAAATTCCACCACCGTTCCGGCACACCCGAGAAAGCGACCATTCTTGAGACCCCAGGGTCGGGCGTAGCCCTGATCGACTATGACAACGACGGTTGGCTCGATATTTATTTCGTAAACGGATCCACTGTTCCTGCTCTGAAGGGTAAGGAGCCCGCGCCGCGCGCAATGCTGTTTCATAACAATCACGACGGGACATTTTCGGATGTCACGGACAAAGCAGGGGTGGGCAATGAGCGCTGGGGTTTCGGAGTCGCGGTCGCCGATTATGACAATGATGGTTGGTCTGACATCTACGTCGCCAACTATGGCAAGAACCGTCTCTACCACAACAACCACAATGGCACGTTTACAGACGTAGCAGAAAAGGCAGGCGTAGCGCTCGGCAACTGGTCCGCCGGACCGACATGGGGTGACTATGACCGGGATGGTTCTCTGGACCTGTTTGTGCCTGGCTATGTGCAATTTGATCCCAATCATCCGCCCGTCGCAGGCCAGAATGGGGTTCCGCTAACCGCGTGCCAGTTTCGGGGTGTGAGCTCACTGATGTGTGGACCGCGCGGCCTCCCGGGGGAAAGTGATCATCTCTTTCATAATAACGGCGATGGTACGTTCACCGACGTGAGCCTTAAGGCAGGTGTGTCTGATCCTCAGCATTATTACGGCCTTGCCTCGGTGTTTGTGGATGTGGACGATGACGGTTGGCTCGACTTAGTGGTGGCCAATGACTCTGTGCCAAGATACCTTTATCGCAATCGCCACGACGGCACGTTTGAGGATCTCAGCTACCTGTCAGGCTTTGCCCTGACAAACGAAGGACTGGCCCAAGCTTCCATGGGAATTGCGGTTGGAGACTACAACCGCGACGGCAAGGTCGATTTCTGCATCACGACGTTCTCAGACGACTACAAGACTCTCTACAGGAATGACGGCGACTTCAACTTCGCGGATGTCACGTATCCTGCAGGTTTAGGCACTCCGACCATTCCGTTTCTTGCATGGGGTATCGGCTTCATCGATTTTGACGACAACGGGCTGCTCGACATTTTCGTCGCGAATGGCCATGTCTATCCGTCGGTGGATCACCGGGATTGGGGTACGACCTGGGCCGAACGTCCCCAGCTTTTTCGCAATCTGGATGGGGTCAAATTTCAGGAGGTTCCGCCGGCAACGAGCAGTGGGCTCGCCGATGTGATTCCTGCGCGGGGAGCGGCTTTTGGTGACCTCTTCAACGATGGTCACACCGATGTTGTCCTGAACAACATCGACTCTTCACCTGTCCTGTTGCGCAACGTTGTGAAGAACGGGAACCACTGGGTGACCCTTCGATTGAGGGGAGGACCCAAAGGGCCGCGAGATGCTGTTGGCGCAACAGTCTTCCTGGGCGCAGGTGGAGTCCGGCAGCGTGCGGACCTCGTTAGTGGGGGAAGCTACGGCTCGAGTTCCGATCCGCGACTGCATTTCGGATTAGGAACCACGGCCAAAGTTGAGAAAGTCGAGATTCATTGGCCCAGCGGCAAGAATGAGGAGATTACGGGGCCTGCCATAGATCGGATTCTTACAATCGCGGAAGGCCAAGGCGTAGTCGATAGGTAAATTTTTTTTATGGCTCGGTAACTAAGGGATTCAGACCTTTGCATCTCTTTCCGTATCTGCGGCTCGTCGTTTGCTATGGCACGGTTGCTGTATTTTTCTGCGTTGGCGGTGCCGCGGACCAGGGCCGATCGGAGAATGAAACCACCTTCAGCGAATTCCGTCCACGTCGCGAAATTCCCGGTGTGGAGTTTGTTGGAAGTGCCGTCTGCGCTGCTTGCCACGGACAAGAGGGCAGTTCACACTCGCAGACCTCGATGGCACACGCACTACACATTGCATCCGAAAGCAGTGTGCTTCGCTCCCATCCCCGGATGACTTTTCAATCGGGTCCTTATGCTTACGAGATCGCAAGCGACGGCCGACAAGTCCTGTACCGTGTAACCGACGGCGAGGAAAGCATCCGCGAACCGATCCTGTACGCCTTTGGGAACGCACACATCGCGCAAACCTACATTTTTCGCCACGATGGAAAACTGTACGAAGGTCGCGTCAGCTACTACAAAACGATAGACCGCTTGGACTGGACGATTGGAGATGTCCAGAACCCCACGCCCAGCCTCGAGGAAGCTGCCGGCCGCGACATCAGCGGGGACGAAGCGCGAAACTGTTTCA
>Ga0075424_100004248_pt1 | contig 13479 bp, 12 predicted proteins | sample SoiMethybrSBSTD3_FD_75301 | JGI IMG/M metagenome (GOLD analysis project Ga0075424, IMG submission 75301) | Bulk soil microbial communities from a Populus tree surrounding site in Tennessee, USA - Soil MetaG P. TD hybrid SBSTD3 | ecosystem: Environmental > Terrestrial > Soil > Tree plantation... | reverse complement strand
CCAGTGAAGCCCGAGGCATACATTCCCTACTCAACTGTGGCAGCTGGCACTCGAAGTCTCCTGGTGAAAGCCGCAGTGGACCCGCTCTCCTTGCTACCGATGATTCGTCGCGAGATCTTAGCCATAGACCCGAATGTTGCCCTCACTTTCGTCGACACGCTTGAGAATCGCTTGAAAGAGAACTCGTATGCCCAGCCACGGTTCGAGGTGTTTACGCTAGGGACGTTTGCGGGAATCGGACTGCTACTGGTCCTGATCGGCGTATTCAGCGTGATGGCATACACGGTTTCTCTGCGAAGGCAGGAGATCGGGATTCGAATAGCGCTTGGAGCACACCATAGTGATATCTTGCAAATGGTGCTAACAAAAGCTCTAGGCCTTATGGCGGCTGGCATCGTCATCGGTATACTGGCGAGTTTGGGCTTGACGCGGTTTCTGTCAAGCCAAATCTGGGGCGTATCCACCACCGATCCGTTGACATTTGGGGCGGTTGCAGCCGTCATTCTGGCCGTTGGATTGGCAGCCTCCTTCTTGCCCGCTCGTAGCGCTGCACGAGTGGACCCGCTAGTCACGCTCCGTTGCGAATGATTGTTAAGACCGTTAGGGATGCCGCAAGGGATTGAATCGATGACGATGGATGTGGTGCTCGTGCAGCCGGAGGAGGTTCAAACTCTACGCGACTTGTATCGGAAGGAGATGAACTGCCAAATCGTCCTCGATTCCTGGCACGGGCGCGGCTGGACTGATTCGTATCTGCTGCGGCTGAAAGGCCGGGCGGTTGGCTACGGCCTAGTGGGAGGTGTTCGCGCCGACCCGAAGGACGTCATCATGGAGTTCTACGTCTTGCCTGCCCAGCGCGCGGCGGCCCTGTTACTGTTTCGTCGGCTGGCCGCTGCCAGTCAAGCCAAAACCATTGAGGTCCAAACGAACGACACTCTTCTAACCCTGATGCTTTTCGACTGTGCCAGCCAGATCCAGAGCGAGACGATTCTTTTTCACGACGGGCTGACGACCAGCCTTGCGGCTGGGGGTGGGACGTTCCGCAGAGCCACCAAGGACGACCAGGAGCGTATCTTTCCCCACACGGTGGAACCCGTCGGCGAATGGGTGATCGAAGTCGATGGCGAAATCGCAGCGACCGGTGGGATTCTGTTCCACTACAATGTCCCGTACGGCGACATCTATATGGAGGTGGCCGAGCTGTTCCGCCGGCGCGGCTACGGCAGCTACCTGGTTCAAGAGCTAAAGCGGACTTGTTACGAGATGGGGCGAGTTCCCGCAGCACGGTGCAACGCATCGAATGTGGCTTCCCGGGCAACTCTTCAAAAGGCAGGCCTGTTGCCGTGCGCGCGTGTTCTCACGGGTGTGATCACGTCCTGATTCGGTTGGGCATCAGGGTGTGGACTGGCATCGGAATCGCAGGACGCAACAACGTCTTTGAGCGGAGAGCCGCGGAGCCGAAAGACAGGAAGGAGATCAGCATGAAAGTGCTTTCCAGGCTGGCCTTGATAAGTTTTTTGATCGTGCTTGCAGGCTGTGTACCTTCTCTCTATCCGCTCTATACGGATAGGGACGTGATATTCGACCCGGGCCTCTTGGGCGTATGGACCGAGACTGATTCCAAAGAGACGTGGGCTTTCACAAGGAGTGCCGAGAAAGAATACCAACTCGTCAATACTGACAAGGACGGCAAGAAGAGCAATTTCTTGGCTCATTTCTTGAAAATAGAAGGCGGAATGTTTCTGGATTTGTTTGCGGTAAAGCCCGCAGATCTTCAAGACAACGACTATTTGCTGCCGTTGCATACCTTCATTCGGGTTATAGAAATCGACCCAAGGCCGCGATTCTCCTATCTTGATCCAGCTTGGCTAAAGCAATTCCTCGAAAAGAATCCAGCCGCAATTCGACACGAAAAGATTAATAATGAAATCCTTCTCACAGCATCCTCGCCTGAACTCCAGAAGTTTTTGCTGGCTCACCTGAAAACTGATGGTGCATTTAGTGAATCGACCGAGCTCAAGCGCAAGGAAGGCGGGCAATGAGAAAGACCAATTCCGCTCGGGACGACACCCGCTAAGAGTGGGACGCAGCTGTGTTTTAGTGCGTTGGGTCGACGACTGAAGGTGCCGCGCGAATGAAGATGCACAAAACACTCAACGCAACTGACCGTGAAGCTTGGCGGGCATGGCTATCCCATAATCACGCGTCAGAAAGAGAGGCATGGCTGGTCTTTCCGAAGATCCGAACTCGCAAGGTGGTGATGTCTTACGATGATGCAGTCGAAGAGGCCTTGTGTTACGGCTGGATCGACAGCATTGTCCAGCGTCTCGACGACAAGAGATATGCGCGCAAGTTCACGCCTCGCACCAACAGTCTGAGGTGGTCAGAAGCCAACAAGAGACGCATCGCGAAGCTGATACGTGAAAACCGAATGACTGATTTCGGCTTGGCCAAAGTTGGCTATTCCAATCCTGAAAGAAACCGCCCGAAACCAGAACGCAAAGTATGGTCGGTTCCCGGGTTCATGAGAACAGCTCTGCAGGCTCAGCCCAAGGCTTGGGAGAACTTTAGCGCTTTGGCGCCTTCACATCAACGCAACTACATTAAATGGATCATGGACGGCAAGCGGCAAGAGACTCGCCAGAGACGTTTGGCCGGGGCAATTCAGCTGCTCAAAGAGAACAGGAAGTTGGGGCTAAAGTAGAGTCGCCCATACGGAGCGGAGGAAACTCTCTCGATGTTTCGCGGGGACAAATTCTGTGTTAGTGGTGAATAATCGACAGATCAATGCCCCAGACGATAGCCTACTCGCTGACTTCGATAGCAACTTCGGCGCTTCGAAGAGACTCATTCACTCCATCAAAAGCTGTAACGGTGAAAATGAATTTTCCAGCCGTGCTGCAGCCAAATTGAAGTTTAAGCTGGCTCCGGGGAACGGACTTCATCAACCGGTAAATCAGTCTTTGCCCGTCCATCTGGTAGACCCTAAATTCAGTAACCCTTGAGATCGCTCCAGGGTCATAGGCCCAGCTAATAACGGCGGTCTCCCCAAGCTGCTTTTTGACTGGCGGTGGCGCAGCAATTGCCTCCAATAAGGCTCCGCTAGACCCGATGTTGTTCTTCACTCGAGCCAGAACCGTGAGTGGTTGACTCTGCATGGAATCAACTTGCAGCGGGCCAAACCAATTGCGGAGGTTCAGCTCTTGTGAAAGGTCCTCCAGGACGATTTGTCCTCTGGCCGGCGCGGTCAAGACTTTTGGACTGCCCAAGCTCGCTCCGCCAATACTCCTGGCCTGCAAAACAACGTCAGTCGGTGAATCGCCTTGATTGGAAACCACGAGACTGGAGGTATATGGAGGCAGAGTCGTGACAGCAGGCACCAACTGTTGTCCCGTGCCTTTGGACGGCAACCGGGCGAACCCAGGGTCCCCAGTTTGCGTATCAATGATTGAAGCGAAACCCATGAGCGGCAACTGCGAGACAACTCGCAGCGATCCCGTGAATGGACGATCACCAATAGAGGCGAACTCGCGGAGACGCGCTTGATTGGATCCGTTGGGAGGAATAGAGATAGACTTCGTTTCGAGGATATTTCCACCGACGTCGGTGAGCAGCAGTTGAGCTGCTGCCTCCTGATCATTGGGATTGCTTAACGTGATGTTGGTTCGATCCTCTTCTGACTGAGAGAGCCAGGGGATAAAGGATTCCGATTTGCTTGCTGGAAGCGAGGCGGGCAGAAAACCGTGGGTCCCAGTAACAACGTTGCTCACCCGGCAAGTCGCGGCTATTGGCGTCTGCTTCTTGCAAGTAAGTTCGAGTGGACCAAAGCTGGGGCCAACCCCCATCTCTGCATGCAGGTCAGAAAATATTATTTGGCCACGAGGCTCGATCTCTCTTGTCAGAGTAGCCAGGAGTTCGGAAGTGTTGCTCCATAGTTTCAATTCGACCTCGGCGATTTTGTCAGCTAGGTTCAAGATTGCGACTGCTGACTGATAGGGATAAACAGAAGTGGTAGACGGTATCCAGCAATGAGTCCAGCCTTCGGAGACAGACTGCACGAAGCCAGGATCATTGGCAATAGTGTCTATCACTGAAGCAAAGGCAGAAATTGGGTCCGCCGATTCAACCGTCAAGTAGCCATCAAATCCTTGGCTAGGAACGGACCCCAGGAAGAACGCAACCACGTCGTTAATCTGCTGATATCCTCCCGAGGGGATCAGGAAACTCTTGGCTGCCAGTTCGAGCCCATCATTGCCATGAAGCGTCACTAAAACCTCTGCGGTTTTAGCCGCCAGATTGTTGATTCCGATGTTAGATCGACACCGTTCGTTTCTGGATAAGAAAGGCAGGAATTCCGATGATGCGGTTTGTCTGGGAAAACAGAGGAGGGCCGTACCCACCAAGAGCCATTGAAGAAATTGGCTTGAGAAGCCCTGGCAACCAAAGGCTCGCGTTACCGTCCGAAACATGGCCAAAAGCCGGGCGAGACGACAGAAGCACTATAGAAGCACTGATGAGGGAAATTTCTACCGATCCTACGAGGCTATCATCGCATTGTTCGACTTCCACCACAACCCAAAAGAGGGAGTGAGCCTTTTGAATCCCAACAAGTGGCCGCTAACAATGAATTAGCAACTGCGGTTGACGACGAGTTCATGGAGAGGATTGTCGATGCAACTGCCCCGGTCAAGGCCTGCATTGTTGGCGCCGACGTCGGCGCCCAATTCATATTGCTTCACCACGAAAGAGAAGAACACCGTACGCCATTTGGCACGAGTCAGAATTTCGTATATAGCTACTGTCTCAAGGGAGTACGCTAAGCAGCGGGCCTCGCATCTCGTTTCAGTGACCCGTCAAAAGCTATGTCTTTTGGGGCAGCTGGATTCCGATGTCAGCTCTAAACATTGATTGCAGAGCCCTATTGGGACTGCAGGGCGGATCGGGATTGCCGTCGTCAACCCACCGGGATGCCAGGCCGGATCAGATTCGCTACAGAATCTCCGGGGTAGAGGACTTGCTCCAGGAAGAGACCGGCCGAGGGGGCAGTCCAAGGACCAGTCTCTGCAGAACGGGACTTAATGAGCCTTTTGACTTTGTCCGGTTCAAGTTTGCCTGTACCTACTTGAGCCAGCGTTCCTACCAACCTCCTGACCATCTTCCAGAGAAAGTGAGAGGCCACTAGTCGAATCAGGATGAGATCGCCCTCTCGGGCGACCTGCACCTTCTCCACGACGACAATAGTTGAGCCTTGTTCCAGCGGTCTCTCGGTAAAGGACCAGAAGTCGTGGCGGCCCTCGAACAATTCCGCACAATTTTGGATCGTGTTCAGGTTGACAGGAGCCTTGACCCACCAAACAAAATCTTTGGCGAAAGCAGTTCGCCGCACAGAAATCTGATAGAGATAGCAGCGCGCCAAGGCTGAATGGCGAGCATGAAATCGCTCAGGCCTCGGATCGATGTTCAGAATGTGAATGTCATACGGCAGACGCTCGTTCAGCTCCCACTGGATCTCTGCCGACGGGCGTTTTCGGGTTGCGCGCAGGTGAGCGACCTGAGCTAGCGCGTGAACGCCCGCGTCGGTGCGCCCTGACCCTCCCAGGTCCACTTTCTCTCCAAAATAGTCTTCCGCAGCTTTTCGGATCTCTCCCTGAACTGTCCGACCCTCAGCCTGCTCCTGCCAGCCTTGGTAGCGAGTCCCTTTGTACTCTATAGTCAATTTCCACGTCGGCATGAACGAAAGTCTATCATGAGGCAACGCATCAGCGAAGCAGTCGACGTGAGAGTCTGGGAGCAGACCTGTGAGTGCGACTATGTCTCGACGAGCCGCCGCAGGGCCTCCCATATTCAACTGACCAATTTCTGCACACTAAAGTCTGTGCCAGCTCGACAATATTTGATCTATAATTGGCCGCATGAAGTCCGGGCCATCTCTCGAAGATCGCTTTCAAGGCTGCCTTTTGGGTCTTGCAATTGGGGATGCCTTAGGTTATCCAACAGAATTCCTGACACTGCAGGAAATTCGCAAACGATACGGACCGAGCGGAATCGAGGACCTGCCGGGGAGTCCCGCCCTGCATTCCGACGATACCCAGATGTCCATGGCCGTTTGTCTGGCCCTGATCAAAGCAGGGCATTCAAGCGTGGAAAACCTGATGGAGGTACTTGGCCAGGAGTTCCTGCGATGGTTGCGCAGCCCGGAAAACGACCGCTCCCCCGGCAATACTTCGATCAAAGGGTGCCAGGCTCTAGAGTCAGGGGTTCCATGGAACCAATCTGGATTGCTTGAGTCGAAGGGATGCGGTGCCAATATGCGCGTGGCCCCGATTGGACTCTACTACGGAAATAACCTGCCTAAGCTGAGGTTGGTTGCTCGTTCCTCTGCCCTAGTCACCCATGCTCACCCGACAGCGCTTGTTGCTGCCGAGATCACGGCCTTGTGTGTCGCTTGGGCAGCCCAGGGAGTCACTCCAGGAGACTATTTAAACCGCATTCGTGATCTTCGCTCTGCTTCGGTGAATGTGTGGGATCCTGCGCTGGGCGACCCTTGGATGCGAGCACGCTTTTCCAGCGTGAATGATTACCTTGCTGAGGGTTGGATGGAGTTATGGGCCGCACTGGATCGGGTCCCTCAAGCTGTTTCTCAGCGTAGCGAGGACGTCTGCGAACTTTGCGGAGGCGGCTGGATTGCTGAAGAGGCCCTGGCTTGTGCTCTGGCCTGTGTCTTGAAGAGTCCGGAGGATTATGGCGCCACAATCAGACGAGGAGCCAACAGCAGTGGCGACTCTGACTCCATCGCCTCGATTGCTGGAGGCATCAGCGGAGCCCTGCTGGGCGTCAAGGCTATCCGCAAGGAATGGAGAAAGAGAATCGAGAATCGGCAGTCGTTGATTGACTTGTCCAAACAACTCTACTTGGAACATCGGAAGAAGGGAGCCGCCAGTTCTGCTTCCAGTCCGGGCCACGGTGCTTGAGTGAGTCAAAGCAAGGTTTCGCGCCGCCAACTGCTGAAAGCGAGCTCGACAGCAGGCACCGCCCTGCTGACAGCGTTTTCTTACAAAAACGTGTTGGGCGCTAATGAGCGTGTGCGAGTCGGCTTGATTGGGGTTGGGCTAATCGGCAAAAGGCATTTGCTAGACTTCATGGCACAGCCCGATGTTGAAATCGCCGCCATTTGCGAAGTCTATGAACCCAGATTGCGCGAGGGCCTTACGACCAGTGGTGGGCATGCCGAGGGTTTCAAAGACTTTCGCAAGATGTTGGACCGCAATAGTGTGGATGCCGTGGTCGTTTCGACTCCAGATCATTGGCATGCGCTACTGACGATCCTGGCCTGTGCAGCAGGCAAAGACGTGTATGTGGAAAAGCCCCTAAACCATGTGGTGCAGGAAGGGCGTTGGATGATCGAGACAGCCAGGCACTATCACCGGGTAGTTCAGGTTGGAACTCAGCAGCGCTCGGGTGAGCACTACCAGAGATGTGTTCGACTCATTCGTGAGGGCCACATTGGAGAGGTTCGCAACGTTCGCGTCTCCGCTTTTAGAAACATCATGCCCGGCTTCAGCACGGCCGTGGGGTCCCAGCCTCTTTCCGAGGAGGGCTGGAACATGTGGTTGGGACCCGCCCCGTATGTGCCATTTGACCCGCATCGGTGCCTCTATCACTTCCGCTGGTTTTGGGACTATTCCGGCGGGCAGACTACCAACCTGCTATGTCACGATCTGGACATCGTGCAATGGGCCACGGATGCAGTTCCTAAGAGAGTCACGGCTATGGGAGGACGATATTCGCTCAAAGGAATCGGGGAGACGCCTGACGTGTTTGAAGCCGTATTCGAATATCCCGGCTTTCTGACGAATTGGTCCAGCCGGGAAGTCAGCCACCAGAGATCCTGTTCCAGGGAGGGTCTTGAAATTTGCGGCACTAGAGGAACGCTCGTTGTCAATCGCAGCGGATTTGAAGTATTCCCCGACCGGGACATTTCACCCGACGAACAGATCCCCCGGTTCACAGGTCCGCGTCAGCCGAGCAGCGTAGCCGATCGGCAATATCGTACCACCCCTGTAAAAAGCGGGGGTTACCACGAAATCGAGGACCAGTTTCAGCCCCACGTTCGGAATTTTCTGGATTGTGTTAAGTCGCGCCAGAAGCCTGTTTCAGACCTTGAGAGCGGCCACAAAACCGTTACCTCCTGTCATCTCGCCAATATCTCGATGAAAGTTGGTCGAACTCTACACTGGAATGCCGAAAAGGAGGAGATTGAGGGAGATAGTGAAGCGGCAAAGTTATTGACAAAAGTCTATCGAGCTCCTTGGGATCAGGAGCTAAAGTCTGCTCTTCCTCAAGACGTCAGCCGGAATTCAGCGAGGTGATTTACTGATGAGCAATTCTTCGAATCCATGTGCGGACACCACCCGTCGAGACTTCTTCTACTCGGTCTCGGGTCTGGTTGTCTCTCAACTTATCAAGGTTAAGGAGGCTGCCCCTCCGGGTGCTTTCGGCATTGCTTACACCTCTTTCCCGATCAGAACTCGCCAGTTCGGCCAAACCGCCTCAGAGGGAGCTGACACGGTCATCGTGGCGGAGAAATTCATTGACCTCTGCAAATCTTTTGGAGGCGACGGCTGCCAGATGGACTTGTCGCAGCTTAGCTCGACAGACGAAAGCTACCTGAAACGCTTGCGGTCGATGCTGGAGGACAAGGGGATGTTTCTGGAGCTTTCAGTGAACGCTCGAGTCCTGGAAAGTCCCGAAGAATTGAATCAAGTGGCAGGAACGGCTCAAGCATTGGGAGTCTCCCGTTTGCGAATGGCGCTCAATGGCCGGCGGTACGAAGAGTTTTTTGAAAGAAAGAAGTGGCAGGATTTCGTTGCTCACTGGCAGGAAACTTTGGAGAAGGCTGAGCCCGCACTCAAGCAGCATCGCTTGCTAGTTGGAATAGAGAATCATAAGGAATGGCTGTCCGATGAGCTGGCAGGGATATTGCACCACATCAGCAGCCCCCACCTGGGAGCTTGTGTCGACTTTGGGAATAATCTTGCATTGCTAGAGGATTCGCTGGAGGTTGCTCAGAAGTTGGCTCCCTACGCGATAACTACGCACATGAAGGACATGGCAGTGGCTCAGTCGGACGAGGGATTTCTGCTTTCGGAAGTCCCTCTCGGGCAGGGCATCCTTCCATTGGCCAAAATCATGGAAGCCCTAAGGCGTGGACGTTCGGACATTCACTTCTGTCTCGAAATGATCACGCGCGATCCTCTCAGTGTTCCCTACCTGGACGACAAATATTGGGCTAGCTTTGAAAAGCGGGATGACGGTCGGATTGAGAAGTTCAAATCTCAAATTCTGAGCAAAGCCTCCGCCAAGCCCTTGCCTAAGGTCAGCGGCATGAGCAGTGCCCGAATGCTGGCAACTGAGGACGACAATCTCCGTCGTTGTGTTGCCTACTCCAAGCGGACGCTCGGCTTATAGGCCCACGAACTATTTCATTCCCTAAGCCTGCGCATGCTGGGCGGGAACCGAAGATAGGAGTGCGACATGTCTTCCACGCGGCGCGAATTCTTAAGCATATCATCTTTTGCTCTGGGGATTGCTTCCCTCCATCCGAAACGACTTTACAGCGACGCGTCAAAGTCAATTGACAAAGACCAGCTTGCTGACGTGTCGCTAATTTCCTCGAAGAGGCTGGGAGCAAGTTATGCCGACATTCGCATCAACCGGGAGACATCGGAAGCGATCTTCACCCGCGAGCATCAGGTCGAGGACGTCGTGCAGAGCGAGAGCTTCGGGTTTGGTGTCCGTGTGCTCGTGAAGGGCGCCTGGGGGTTTGCGGCTAACCGGTTGGTGACGGAGGAAGCGGTCCGTCGTACGACAGAGGCGGCCGTTGCCATTGCCAGGGCGAATGCGGCCTACCAGGAGCAGCCTGTGACGCTGGTGCCCGTCAAAAAACAGGTTGCCAAGTGGAAGAGTTCTTTTCAGAAGAATCCATTCGAAGTCGCTCTCGACCAGAAGATCCAGTTCCTGATTTCCCTCAACGAGAGGGCCCTCAAAATTAAGGGAGTCAGTTTCATTGACTCCAGCCTGGTGTTCGTTCAGGAAGACCGCTTCTTTGCCTCCTCAGAAGGTTCGCGGATAGAACAAACTCTCGTACGGTGCCATCCAGGCTTCAATATCACCGCTGTCGATACGGCCAAGGGCAATTTTGCCGAGCGAGAGTCCCTGGGGGGACCTCAGGCGATAGGATATGAATACATTGAGAATTACCCCTGGCAACAGGAAGCTGAAGAAGCCGCTTACGAGGTGGTGGAAAAGCTGAACGCTAAACCCGTCGCGCCCGCCAAGTACGACTTGGTGTTACATCCCACCCATCTGTGGCTCACCATCCACGAAAGCGCGGGCCATTCCACGGAATTGGACCGCGCTTTGGGTTGGGAGGCCGATTGTGCCGGCACCAGCTTCCTTACTCCTGACAAGAAAGGTAAATTTCAATTTGGCTCCAAGAGGGTCAACTTTATTGCCGACCGGATTCAAGCGCAGGGGTTGGCCACGGTCGGCTACGACGATGATGGGGTGAAGGCTCAGCGTTGGTATCTGGTCGAGGATGGCGTCTTTGTTGATTGGCAGACCACGCGTGAGCTGGCTGCGCGTGTTGGACACAAGTCTTCCTACGGGTGCTGCCATGCGCAGAATTGGGATAGTGTGCCATTTCCTCGCATGCCCAACGTTTCTTTGGAGCCATCAAAGCAAAATGTCTCGCTCGAAGATCTGATTGCCGACGTCAAAAATGGCATCCTCATCTTTGGCGACGGGAGCTTTTCCATCGACCAGCAACGCTACAACTTTCAGTTCGGTGGGCAAGTGTTTTGGGAAATCAAGGATGGCAAGAAGGGCGTCATGCTCCGCGATGTGGCTTACCAGTCGCGCACGCCGGATTTCTGGGGTGCTTGCGACGGGCTGGGTGGGGTGGCCACCTATGAGCTACACGGTTCCCTTGGCGATGGGAAGGGCGAACCGATGCAGTCTAATCCGGTGAGCCATGGCTGTCCGGTAGCCCGGTTTCGACAGATTAATGTCTTGAATACCGGGACGTAGGGTCGGGGAAGGGGCCTGCAGGCCACAGATTCTGCGGCTTGCCGACTTGGCCGAAGCCGTGATGAATAAGGTCTCGGAACGAATCATCCGAGGTGTCCCCCCGCCGAAGCGCGAGAATGGGCCATTCCCGCCGAACGGGGGAGAGGAGGATTATGTTACTCACTGAAACTGAGGTTCACTCCGCCTGCGCCAAGCTGCTGAGCTATGTGACTGCCGATGACGCTATAGTAAAAGTGGGTTCTGAGATGCAATCACACTTGCGTTTTGCAGCTAACACCTTCACAACCAGCGGCTATTCTGAAGATGTCTCCGTAACGGTGACGGTCTGGATCCGCGGCCGCAAAGGCAGCGCCTCCTCGAACGAAATAGAGGATAGGTCACTTCAAGGCATAGTGGACCGGGCCGAGCAGGCGGCACGTCTTTCTCCGGTTGACCCGGAATATCTGCCGACGCTTGGACCTCAAAATTACCAACCCTCGGGTCGCTTTGTTGATGGAACGGTTAACCTCCCTTCGGAAATTCGGGCCAGAACCGTCAGCGAAATTATTGCGAGGTGCCGGAAGGAGAAGGTCAGCGGCGCCGGATTTCACCAGATGACTGCCTCTGTATCAACGGCCGCCAGTAAGAATGGCAATTTTGTGCCCTACCGCTCCACCCTGGCCAGCATGTCAATGACCTCGCGCATCGCCGAAGGGCAGGGATCGGGATACTTTCTGCGAAACCATTTCGATATTAGTAAGCTCGATACGGACCGCATAGCAAGTGAGTCCATCAAGAAATCTCTCCAATCTCGTAATCCGCGCACATTGGATCCTGGGAAGTACACGGTGATCATCGAACCGCAGGCAGTAGCCGATTTGCTAGGATTTGTTCCTTTTATGTTCGATGCCCGCACAGCTGATGAAGGCCGGAGCCCTTTGTCTGCGCCGGGCGGTAAGACCCGACTAGGTGAGCATCTTTTCGATGAGCGACTAAATTTCTACAGTGACCCCTGGCATCCTGAACTGCCGGATCGCTGTGCCACGCGAGAGGGGATTGCGGCCAGCAAGTTCTTTCTGGTTAGAGGTGGCGTAGTGGAAAACCTGACTTACAACCGGTTTTGGGCCAAGAAGAAAGAGAAGGAGCCGTCCCCGGGCCCAATCAACTCGATTCTGGAAAGCTCCCGGACGCCTGCCAGCCAGAACGACATGATCAGGGACACGACCAAGGGCCTTTTGGTGAGCCGTTTCTGGTATCTGCGTTCCGTAGATCCCCGAACGGCGTTAATTACCGGACTCACGCGTGATGGTGTCTGGTATATTGAGAATGGAAAGGTTCAATACCCTGTACGAAATTTCCGTTTCAACCAAAGCCTCTTACAGATGCTGGCGCCAGGCAATGTAGATCTGATTGGCAGTTCCGAACGCGTCAGCAGCTCAGAATCACTGGGTAGCGATTCCAGCTTCCTGCCAGCATTAAAGATTAAGGAGTTCAATTTCACTTCTCAATCAGAAGCCGTTTAGGTTCCTTTCCCGATCAGTCTGCGGCTGCAATCCTGGAAGATCGTACAGGTTACGACCCTCTACGGTAAGGTAAATTAACACCAATCGAGCCATCAATGTCAAGAGTCAATGCCAAACTGAGGTGAGAACCGGCATGCTGGAGCTCTGGTCCGCCTTGTCACCTTAGCGATTGTCTTGGTTCACTGCCTAATTGCGGGGTAGCGCCGGATGCGGCTTAACGGAGCATCTAGCGAGTTAGGACCAGTTCCTGGTATTCGTTGGGGTTCATCGCACTTTGACCTTCGGTTCAACAGACATGCCCGGCCGCAACAGGTGCTCAGGATCTTGACCGGTCTCGAACACGAGCTTGACTGGAATTCGTTGTACAACTTTGACGTAGTTGCCTGTGGCATTCTCGGGTGGCAACAAGCTGTATCGGGCTCCGCTGGCCGCCGCGATGTTGAGTACGTGTCCATCGTAGGCGCGTCCATACGTGTCAACGGAAATCTTCGCGGGTTGTCCGGGTCGCATGTACTTCAGCTGCGTCTCTTTGAAGTTGGCAGTCACCCAGATATTCTGGCTGTCCAGCGGCACAATCGTCATCAGTTGTTGGCCTGGCGAAACGTTCTGGCCAGGCTGGACCGATCTCTGTCCCACGATTCCGCTCACCGGCGCGACAATGGTCGTGTACTGAAAGTTCAGCTGTGCCTGCTGCAAGGCCGCGGTGGCGACTTGTGTTTGCGCCTCTGCCGCACGGGCTCGAGAGCGTTGCACGGACATCTGCTCCGGCCAGGTCCCTGCGTTCTGAACTTCGGCCTGGGCTTGTGCCAGCTTGGCACGCTCCTGTGTGACGGCCTGTTCCGCGGCGGCGGCAGACGCTCGGGCAGCCTCCACGGCGGCAGCAGTAGCC
>Ga0075424_100004247_pt1 | contig 13480 bp, 15 predicted proteins | sample SoiMethybrSBSTD3_FD_75301 | JGI IMG/M metagenome (GOLD analysis project Ga0075424, IMG submission 75301) | Bulk soil microbial communities from a Populus tree surrounding site in Tennessee, USA - Soil MetaG P. TD hybrid SBSTD3 | ecosystem: Environmental > Terrestrial > Soil > Tree plantation... | reverse complement strand
ATCGAGCGCCTTGTCCAATCGGGAAGCGGCAAACACCGTCGCGCCGGCATCCTGGAGGCGGCCCCTGATGTCGAGGCGAAACCAAGGCCTCGTCCTCGACCACAAGGAGGCACCGTCCCGCTAAGTCCAAGCTTGGCGCCATTGCCCTAGTCCCAGCTCCCTTAGCGCCGGACGGCATGATCCGGGACAAAAGTCTCGCCTCAGGTTGTCTGTATGAAGACGCCCAGCAGCAACGTGGCGAGGCGCGGGCTAAGGCAACACGTCAGTGTATTGGACGGTGCTTGGTCGGATCCTCTGGCGCATGCCGCTCGGCTTCTGCATGCTCGCGCTCGCTCAAGAAATGGATCAAGTCGACGAAACGCTGTGGCAACGGCTCCCTCGCAACGTCTTCATAGTTGTCGCGCAAGGCCTTGCTTAGAAATCCCAGGAATGAACTCGGTGCCTGCTGCATAGCACCCTCCAGAGGTTGCAGGCTATTTATTGGTTAACCTCTTGATGATTGCACGGTTCCGTACAAATCTCCGAATTGAGCTGCATGGACGACATCGGGAGGTTGCGCGCGAATGCCAGCAATCTTAGCCTTTGGCGGGTCTTGAGCGGGTCCAAGACCCCGCAATGGGACCACTACCAATGGCCGGCCCGGGAGCAAGCAACCTACAACGCAACCGCATCCTCGGTGCCATGTCGAATGCGGATCTGGCGTTGCTGCAGCCGCACCTCGAACGCGTGCCGCTGAAAATGCGCCAGCGCCTGCACTGGCCCAACAGGCAGATCAAGAACGTCTACTTCCCCGAAAGCGGAATAGCCTCGGTCGTCGCGGTGAGCGCCAGCGAGCGGCGCCATGCGGAAATCGGGATTGTCGGACGGGACGGCATGACCGGACTGCCGATCGTCCTCGGCGCGGATCGCTCGCCGTTTGATATGTTCATACAGGTGGCGGGCGAAGGACAGTGTATCTCAACGCAGAAGCTGCGGCTGGCAATGCACGAGAGCGTCACGATATTAAAATGCCTCCTCCGCTACGCTCACGTGTTCGCGGTGCAGACCGGGTACACGGCCTTAGCTAACGCACGCGGCAACATCGAGGAAAGACTGGCGCGCTGGCTGCTCATGACGCACGATCGGATGGATGGCGATAGGCTAGAAATTACGCACGAGTTCATCTCATTGATGCTCGGCGTGCGCAGGGCTGGAGTGACCGACGCGCTGCGACGATTCGAGGCCAAAGGTCTCATCGAACGTGCACGCAGCACCGTCGTCATCAAAGACCGCGCCGGGTTGGAGGAGGTCGCGAACGGCCTCTATGGTCCGCCGGAGGCTGAGTTCAAACGCCTATTTGCTTAGGCCGCCGTGCTCGAAGCCCAGTTTCAAAGCGGCGCGGCCTGGCCCTGCGCGAGCGTAAGCAGCTCTAGCGTCGCCGCACTTAGTGGTCCCACGATATGGGTGGTGCTGCCATAAACCGCGAATTGTTCGTGGAAAGCGTCCAGGGCACCTTGATCGTCGTCGATGGCGACAGCGTACAGCTCATGAATGGCGTGATCGCCATTTTCACCATCAGTGGAAATCCTGACGACGCGACCTGGTTGTGTGTGTGGGGTGGCCATGCTTGCTCCCTTCCTGTGTTTGTCAGGCGGGAGCAGAATGTCGGCTCTCTCAGCCGGCGACGCCTGATACGGGATGTCGCCGATGAATGAACAATAGCTCACCAACGCCTGAGTTCCAATGGCCCGGCGATTGCAAGGATGTTTCGCCTCGCATCTGCGTGTACGGTTTCGGCGCTATTGGTTGCAGCTGTCGGGGAACTCGGGATCCACGGCCCCATAGGACCACTAGCGCGCCAAGTATCACTCCGAACAGCACCGACCGTATGCCGCAACGATTGCTGCACCGAAGAGCGTGGTGCGGGAGTGCCAGGCTCTGGGCGTACAGACCCGCCGTCTGTTCCTTGATGCCACCGTTCAGGTGCGCCACAGCGATCGCAGGATATTGTTGGTTCGGATCGTAGTTCGCTGGCGTGTAGACGTTTGCAACGATATCTAAGCCGTTGAGCTTGTAGGTGATCGGGTCGATATTGACCTTGCCCGACTCGTCCTTCGTGATTGCGCCCTCATATACGAGCGTGAACGGGTTCTTCTTGTAGTCGGCTGCGGCTGCGGGGGAAGTGGTCATTGCGGGAACTCCGAACATTGCACCTGACAGAACCAGCGCCGAACCGCGAAGGAACTGGCACCGTGTCTGATCAAGGACTTCAATGGTCATTGCTAACGTCCTCGTTCTTCGCGGCCGCCAGCCAGGTGTGGCTTAAGCCGGAGCCCGGCTTTCGCTAGTGCTGAGAACGTAGGTGCCTGCTAATCCTTCAACTAGACGATAAAAACGGCATGGGTCTGTGAGCCACGCTCATCAATAGAGCGGAACGGCCGAGTAGGCCGTGCCCAATTGCATTTGCAATGGCGCCGATCCGATACGAGCGAACGAAATGACGATGTCCCGCTATCCTCTGACCGCCGATGCTAAGAGTTTGAGAACGCGAGGGATCGCAAAAGGGACGGTGCCGGCCCGCTGGGGACTGGGGGTCGGGAGTTCAAATCTCCCCGCTCCGATCAATAAAACCAAGTAGGGCCGATCTGCCGTTCCGCACCAAGTGGCGTGCGGAGCGTGAGCGGAACACGTCACCTTCAAGCCATCAAGATTCCGTGCGAGGTCTTCGAATGTAGTACCAGGAGTCGCAATGAGGCCGGAAGCCGATCCTGGCCTAGCAACGGTTAGACAGGGGATTGCGCAAATCGCTGTAGAGGCATATCGCCCTTTTACCTTCTGCGAATAGTCGTTCGACCACTGCTGCCGTTACAGAGCCGGCGTATCCCCGGCCGCGTTGCTCGGGCGGCGTGTAAACGGAACTGATCGCTCCGGTGCGCCGCACACGACGCGCAATGGCAGCCATCGAGACAGGCTCCTCATTGATCGTCCAAAATAGAAAACGTCCGCTGGTGGCCTCCCTTTCAGCGGTTTGTTGCTCAGGCGGAGGGTCATGTGGCACCGCCTCTTGTTGAAATGCCATCAACCATTCGAGGAGCAATGGCGCATCCGCGGCACCTACTATGCGAGGCGAGCCACGAACGCCCGGATATCGTGGGGGCGCAGCGAGCACATGAATGCGTTGCGGGATAGGATCCTCGAATTCCGCGCCCATCGCGGTCGCGTGCTCAACAAACCAGCGCGGTGTTTGATCGGCACCAACTACACCAGGGTAGTCAATCTGGGCCATACCGTGCGCGAATTCGCGGCACTCGGCCAGATCAAGGTTGCCGAGTACGATCGCGCGTCCTGGCCATTGGAATGCACAGTGGCCTGATGCTCCCAATGTCCAGTGGCGAAATCCCTCTGGCTTCTCCTTCACCGCTGATGCAATGGCAGCAATTTGGAGATTGAACCGGATTTCGTCGATTTCGAGGGCCGGTATATGTGCATTTGCGAACTCACGTAGATCCATCTCAGCGGCTCGCGCTCGGTTGGTTTGCCAAGAGAAGTTGCCAATTCTGGGCCGGCTGCACCACGATCAAACCCCTGCTGAACGGACGCCGGCAACGTTTCCGCATTGGCCGGTGCCCTGAGCGTCAGCAAGTGGATTAAGTGACCCAATCTGAGCAGATCTGCCGGCCTACCTGCGTTCAATGCGTCGAAAATCTCATAAATCAGTGGCAAAGCGACGCTTTCTGTTTTTCTAGTACCCCCGAGGCGCGGCAGGGGCGGTCACCCAATCTCTCAATTTTTGCTGTGCGTGCGCAGCCAATGCCACAGACCGACAGAGTTCACCCATTGCCCGTCCAATGTTGCCATGGCTTCCTTGCGCGCGCGCATGGCACGCTTGAAGGCACCCCTTTCACCGAAGCGACTAATCGAGAACTTTATCCGCTTGCTCTTGCCGGACGCCAATGTCCAGAATGCCAACCAATAACCGCGGCCCACGGTTCTTTTGTCGCGGATGTCGAGGTAGGCGTAGCGGCATACGCCTGCGAAGCCCGACTGGTTGTTGCGGCGCTTAATTTGGCAATATTCCGCGCGCGTCATGGGAAGGTGCTGACGTAAGATCAAATCACGAAATGCCTTCGCGGCGCTCAACGCTTTGCTCTTGCCTCCAAATGATAGGTCGCTGAAGCTTCGCCTCCAGATTTGGTTCCGGCGCTGCACGGTGACAATCCAAGCGAAGGTACGATGGCGTTCACTATCGATCCGTGTAATCGCATAGCTGGAAGGCCTTTTCGCACTACGCGTTTTGTTGTGCCTTTTTTCAATCATAGCGCTATGCGAGCGGGCACAAATTATGCGCCGCCGGAAGATTTAGTGCCAGCGACAGGCTGTGAGCTTTGTAGCAGGTGGTGCTTCCCACCAAGTATCACGTGTCGGCTCCGATCATCCATGACTGCAGATGCTAAGTCCACCCGCCACGAAGCCAAAGTGAACGCTCGCTGTAATATGGTCCAAGCTGCTGATACCACCATCGCAATGCTATCATACAAAGGTCTGAAGAGTGGAGCGGATCACAAGATGTACGGCAGGCATCAAGCCGCAGCCAATATCATTCGCATCTTGGATTTGCCGCCCGATCCGGTCCTCACTGACCAGCCTTTGGATCGCGAATATCATGCTCGCAATCCCGCCATATGCTAAGGGAAAAGTGCTGCCAGGCGATATCAGGTTCTTATGACAGACGCCGATCTTAGGGCATATTTTGCCCGCATCGCCTATTCGGGTCCGCCGACCCCGACGCTTGAGACGTTACACGCGCTCCATCGGCACCACCCGATCGCGATCACGTTCGAGAATCTCGATCCGCTAATGAAGAGGCCGGTCCGCCTGGAGCTGGATTCGCTTTTGGCCAAGCTCGTGGAGCAACGGCGCGGCGGCTACTGCTACGAGCATAACACCCTGTTTACTGCTGTCCTGCGGCACCTCGGGTATTCGGTCGTGACGCTGGCGGCGCGTGTCCAGTGGGGTGTGCCGCAAGGTGTCATGCGCCCGCGCGCGCACATGCTGCTGAGGATCGAACTGCCGCAAGGTCCCTATATTGCCGATGTGGGCTTTGGACTCCTGACGCTAACCGCGCCATTACGGTTGCGGCTCGATCTCGAGCAACCGACACCGCATGGTCTACATCGATTTGTTCGCGTTGGAGATGAATTTCAGCTGCAGGTGAAACTGGCTGAGCGCTGGGCGCCCATGTATCAGGTGGCGCTTCAGGAACAGGCGCCAGCGGATTGGGAGGTCCAAAATTGGTTCACCTCCACACACCCGGACTCGACTTTCACGAAAAACCTTATGGCAGCCCGCCCCATCGGCAATGCTAGGTACGCGCTTCTGAATAACAGGCTCAGTGTATATGGTCCCGATGGAGTTGCACGGCGGATCGCCCGAAGTGCACCTGAACTTGCATCTTTTTTGACTGAATTTTTCGACATTCGCGCCCCGTGCGTATCGGACGAGCTCCTGGAGGATGTATTTAAACGTGGTAGCTAAGCGAGACGCTTTTTCAAGGCGCTGAAATTGGGATAAGTTTACGCCTTCACCAGACGTAAAATCTACCGATGACATCGAGCACAGTCTGAGCAGCCAGCGCCACTTTGATAATCTCCCCACGCGGGTCATCGTCGCTTATGGCACCTTGGAGACCCGAGTTCCAACGCCAGAGCGTGAGTTCGCGGTATACCGAGGGCCGAGCTTGCACCGGATGCGACATAATCCGTTGGCGAACTGTGTTTTAAGTCACTGTGCCAGTCGGTCTCTACGTGCGGGTGCTCCGAGGTATGCTTGCTTTGTCCGTGAACTGCTGTTCACCTAATGTCCACCCGGACTACGAGCTGGTGGGCGCGCTGGTATGAAGAGATACAAGCGAAGAATGCTACCGTCGCGGTAGACTGAGCAATAAAAACTTTAGCGTTGGCCCCCGCAATACCTTTGGATCGTGCGATATTATTGGCGCTGCTTCCGGCTGCGGGGGCGGGGAGCGCCTTTGGCGTGAGGTTCAACAACAAGCGGAATGGCGCTTATGGTGCGAATGGGCACCGGCGCTCCACTGCACGCACGCAGAGAGACGGTTAAGCGGAGGCTACGCCCCCCCCCGCTTGCTCGGATCGTCGAGCGGCCTCGCTAGCCGGCAAACAGCCAAGGCCCTCAAGCGTAATGCGCACGGCGGCATCAATCTGGGTGTGCGGCTCGGTGACCAGGAATGCCACGAGCTTGGCATTGTCCAGCCTGACCGGGCTCTGCCAGAGATAACGAAGCTCCAGCATCTCCCGGAAGACGGTGACGAACGGACTGAGGGCGTAGGCTAGCGCCCAAGGGAACCGGCGGATGCGAGGCCTGGGTTCGCCGACGACACGCTGGATGGCAAGGGCCATTTCAATGCCGGCCTCGAACCAGTGGCCTGCGAAGTGGAACACGTCGAAGTCGGCAAGGTCCTCCTCTCGCTCGAGCAACTGCACGATGGTGGTGGCAAGGTCGGGAAGATAGGCCCAGGCGTGTCCGACGTCCGCCCGGCCCGGATAGAGAATTGACCTGACCGGTCGGCTCGGCTTGATGAGACCCTGCGCGAACCAGCTGTTGCCGGCGCGCGGCCCGAAGTAGTCGCCGGCGCGGACGATGAGCGTGCGCACGCCCTCTCGGCTTGCTGCCTTGAGGTGGTGCTCCATTTCGACGCGGATCTTGCCCTTCCGAGTTAGTGGAGCTTGCGGTGAGCACTCGGTGAGGTTGGGAAAGGCATCGGGTCCGAAGTTGTAGACCGTGCCGGGAAACACCACCCGGGCGCCGGAAGCCTTGGCCGCCGCGATCGAACTCTCAAGCATCGGCAGGGCGAGGCCGCGCCAGTTGCGATAGCCAGGCGGATTGACGCCGTGCATGATGACATCAACGCCATCGGCGGCCGCCACGACATCCTGGCGCCGCATAACATCGCCGGCAACCCATTGCACCTGGCGCAGATGAGGTGCGCTGAGTGCCGCCCGCTGAGGGTCGCGGTGCAGGCTGCGCACGCGCCAGCCCCTCTGCAAGAGTGCCAAGGCAACCTCGCCGCCGACGCCGCCGGTGGCGCCCAGCACGAGTGCGGTTCGCTTGTTGATCATCTGTCGCTCTCCACTTTTGCGCCTTGCTCCCTGCAATCTGGCGTGCATCGTGGATCAAGGAAATTGTCGAAACCTGAAGACCTGCTATACATCTGTGTATGACGGCGCGTGGTGAGCCGGGCTGGGAACTTTTTCGCTCCTTCTTGGCGGCGCTGCAGGCGGGAAGCCTGTCCGCGGCCGCCCGCGCGCTGAAGCTCACGCAGCCGACCGTCGGCCGCCACATCGACGAGTTGGAGAAAGCGCTCGGCACCACGCTTTTTACCCGTTCGCAGCACGGCCTGCAGCCGACCGAAGCGGCCCTCGAGCTAGCGCCGCATGCCAAAGCAATGGCAGCGTCGGCTGGCGCGCTCATCCGTACCGCGTCCGGGAGGTCGCAGGAGATTAGCGGTGCCGTGCGGCTGAGTGCCAGCGAGGTGATCGGCGTGGAGGTGCTGCCCCCGATGCTGGTCAGCCTGCGCGTGCAGCACCCGCGACTAACGCTTGAGCTGGTCGTCTCGGATGAGATCAGAGATCTCTTGCGCAGAGATGTTGATCTTGCCGTCCGCAACGTACGGCCGACGCAGGCTGGGCTCGTGGCTAGGAAGATCGGCACGGTTACGCTCGGGCTTTATGCACACCGGCGCTACCTCGAAGCCCATAGTGTCCCGCGGACGCCTGAGGACTTAAGCGAGCATGCCCTGATCGGTTACGACCAAGAAACGCCAGCCGTTCGGACCCTGCAAGCGCGCGGCATGCGCTTCATGCGCGGCATGTTCGCGCTCCGGACGGACAGCAACCTCACCCAACTTGCCGCCATCCGCGCCGGTTACGGGATCGGCATTTGCCAAGCTGTCTTGGGGCAGCGCGACGCCGATCTCGTGCGGCTATTGCCCAAGCATTTCGCGTTCGGTTTAGAAATCTGGCTGGTGTTGCACGAGGACCTGCGAGACAATCCGCGCATGCGCGCGGTGTTCGAGCACCTCGATGGTCAGTTGTCGCGCTACGTTAGAGGTGAGCGATGGAAGAGATGAGGAACGAGGCATTTGAGAATGCCACGACGTTGGCGCCGCCATCCCTAAGCCATGTCGCAGGGTTAGCGTGCCAATCGCGTCACTCCAGCAAGCAGGTCGCGAATCAAGGAGGCTTGTGTGATTGATGATGCTATCCTTAGCTAAGGTTTTTCGGTTCGGCATGTCCGCGCGATATCGCTCCCGCGTGTCAGCGCGAAATAAATCGGTCCTGCCAACGGTGGGCGCCGCTCCTTTCGGGCTCCGTCAGACATTCGGCGGCGAAGCGATTCCTGAGCCGACCCCTGAAGGGACCTGCGCGACGCGCGCCTATTGTGGCACAGCAAGTCGAGGTGCCGCGTCATCTGATATGCTGGTTTCCTCGTATGGGTGAGAAGTTCCAGTGAGGCGGCGAGAGTTCATCACCGAGCTAAGTCGTAGGGCAGCGTGGCCGCTCGCGGCGCGGGTACAGCAGATGCTTCCGACGATCGGATTGTCGGACAGAGCCAATGAATCTCCACTTTCGCACAGCGATGGCGCCAATTGGGTTGGATCAAAAATCGCACTGTTGCAATTGAGTATCGCTGGGCGGAGGGATGCGTCGAGCGCTACACCGAGATCGCAGTCGATTTTGTCCGCCTAAAGGTTGAGGTTATGGTCACAACGGCAGGGGCAGTCGGCGCGGTAAGCATCTTCGCAGTGGCGAACGATCCGATCGCCGGCTCGACATGGAGGATTTTCAAATGAGCGGCACCTCAAGCGGCAAACCGGCCTTATCCGGCATCAAAGTCGTCGATCTCACCCAGTTCGAGGCCGGCACGTCGATCACCGAGACGCTGGCCTGGCTCGGCGCCGACGTCGTGAAGGTCGAAAACCCCAAGGGCGGCGAGCAGGGCCGTAGCGCGTCTTCGGAGCGCAAGGATGCCGACAGCTACTATTTCATGCTGCTCAACGCCAACAAGCGCTCCGTCACGCTCAATCTCAAGGACCCGCGCGGCAAGGAGATGTTACGCAATCTCATCAAGAAGGCCGACGTCTTCGCCGAAAACTTCGCGCCGGGCGTGATCGAGAAGCTGGGCTTCTCCTACGAGGAGGTCTCCAAGCTCAATCAGCGCATCGTCTATGCGACGGTCAAGGGCTTCGGCAAAGGCAGCCCCTACGAGTCGAACTTGGCGTTCGACATGATCGCGCAGGCCGCGGGCGGCGTGATGTCCATTACGGGCGAGCACGACGGCCGACCGATCAAGCCAGGCGTGACGCTTGGCGATACCGGCACGGGATTGCACGCCGCCATTGGCGTGCTCGCGGCACTCTTCCAGCGCACGGTGACCGGTCGCGGCCAGAAGATCGAGGTCGCGATGCAGGACGCCATGGTCAACTATTGCCGCATCGCCTACTCCCGCCAGCTTCTCACTAACAAGGCATGCGAGCGTAACGGCAATAGCGTCGTGCTCGGCAATGCGCCCTGCGAGGTCTTCAAGTGCAAGCCGGAGGGGCCCAACGACTACGTCTTTATTTACACGAGTCGCGCCACGAACGCGCATTGGGAACGGCTGTGCGAGGTGATCGGGCGCGAGGATCTGAAGACGGACCCGCGGCTCGCCACGCCGCCGCAGCGCGGCAATCATGCGGCTGAGATCAACAAGCATATCGAAAAGTGGACCAAGAACTTTACCAAGATCGAGGCGATGGAGAAGCTTGGCGCGGCGGGCGTCCCGTGTGGGGCCGTGATGGACACGATGGAGCTCTCGGACGACCCCACGATGCGGGCCCGCGAGATCTTCTGCGAGATCGATCATCCGGTGCGCGGCAAGCTCACGATTCCCGGTTGGCCCGTGAAAATGTCGGACAGCTACGTGAAGGTTACGTCGTCGCCCATTCTCGGTGCCGACAATACGACTGTCTACGGCGACTGGCTGGGCCTTTCGAAGGGAGATCTCGACCAGCTGAAGGCCGAGGGCGTGGTCTAGGGTCTTTCCCAGAAATAAGGTCACGACCGTATCGGGGCGAACGCACGCCTAACTCAGAAGCCCGCTTGTGCATTGCGGCGATGCCGTCAGCCTTCTGCAGCCACATGAGATGGGCTCGGCTTGCGGGGAGCACCCCCGTTCGTGAGCCTTGAGCGGGGCTCCGAGGGCCTCGTTCTCAGAAGTCCGCGGCATCAAGGTGGGCCCGGTTCGTGAGCGGACTTCTCGATCGGAAGGACACTGGCGTCACATTTCTGCGCCCAGTGTCTGTTATACGCGGCCGCGCTGCACGGCCGCGCATGATGAAACTGGGTTTGGGCCCCACGGGCGTCGGTGTGGTTGGCTTGCGCCAATTCTTCATGATCGGCCGCGCCCCAAGCGCAGCGAGCCTGCATCCACCTGCAGCGACAACGGCTGGTTCTGGCCATGGCGGCACCTGCTTCCGATCCCGCCCCGGTGCGGCGCGGCACGGGCCTCTACCTCAGCGGCGTGCTGCTGCGGCGCCTCGGGTTGCTGGTCGTGGTATTCGGGGCGCTGCGCTATGGCCTCAGCTTCATGCACGCGGGCCTGCCGCACGAGACGGTCGCCACCATCGAGAGCGCGTGGGCCGGCCACGGTACGTGCGTGGCCCAGCAATACGAAGTGTTCAAGCTGTTCAACTTGCGTCGCTTCAAGGATATGCCGGAGGAGGAGATCCGGGCCGAGCACGCACGCCAGTGCGCGGGGCCGGATGCGGTCGTGGGTGACATCTACCTGGCGCTGGCGTGGAACGACCACGCCATGGGCGAGCACAAGTCCACAGTGTTGGTCTCAGCCACGACGGCCGAGAAGCTCGTGGCGCGCGGTCGCCTGCGGCGCGACGCCATCCGCATCCGCTACGGCTCGACGGCGCGCGACGCACCAATCGTGGTGGTGCAGGAGATCGAAGCATCGCGGCGGGACGCGGGCCTGATTGCGCTCGCCGGGGCCGCGCTGGCGCTGCCCGGTTTTGCGCTGGGGTTACTCTGGCGCTGGCGTAGCGCTCCCCGCGGGCGCGGAGCCGGCGCGGTGAATGAGCAGGCAACAGCCATCTCCGGCTACAAGGTGTATCAGCGTGCCTACGATCAGGAAGTTCCCGCTGGTGATCTCGCCAGCGGCCAAGAGACGGCGCGGCGACGCCGGCTCTTGGATGCTCGTCTGCAGGAGGCTTTTGCCGGGGTTGGCGAGCAAGTCGCACAGCGGCTCGACCGGTGCGTGCCCGCATCCGCCCGATCGGAGGCCCTGGTCGCCATACTGCTCGATAACTCCGGCTCCCTGCGGGGACCGCCAGGCTCTTCGGTCGCGAGCCCGATGCCGGTCTCGGGCGACTGCGGCGATGCCTCGGCCATCATGCTGTTGGCCTGCGTCACGGATGTGCTGGTTGCAGCTCTTGAGCAATGCGGCATCAAAGCCGAGGTGCTTGGGTTTACAACAGTCGAATGGAAGGGTGGTCGCTCTCGGCGCGATTGGTTAGCGGACGGCAGACCGCCCAACCCAGGGCGCCTGAACGATCTGCGCCATATCGTCTACAAGGAGGCGGATTCGACCGGTCGGGCGGCCAGGCAAAGTTTTGGTGCTATGCTCGATGCCTCATTGCTGAAGGAGAACATCGACGGCGAGGCGCTGGCCTGGGCGCACGGCCGGTTGCAGGCGCGGCCGGAGCGTCGGCGCATCCTCATGATGATCTCCGACGGCCCGCCGACTGACGATTCGACACTGTCCGTGAACACGGGCAATTATCTGGAGATGCACCTGCGCCAGGTGATCGAGGCGATCGAGACGCGCTCACCGATAGAGCTGATCGCCATCGGTATCGGCCTCGACGTGAGCCGCTACTATCGCCGCGCGGTGAGCATCACCGACCCGGCCGAGCTCGCTGGCGCCGTAACCGACAAGCTGTGCGAGCTCATCGCGGAGGACGCGCGGGAGGCTCCCACACTCAATGCACGCAATTTCAAGTCACAGTGATAGCTGGTCTGGGTAGCGGGGTGGCGGCGCAATTACGTCCAATGGAAAGGCGTCGCGGCGCGATGTCGCCTCATGGATAATCGGAAGCTGTCGATTAAATGCACGTAACCTCGAAACGTTGATCGCCGATCAGTCGTAACTGCCTAACGCGCGCGATTGGGCTTCCTGGCTGCCAATGAGCATGAGTGGCCCAGCAGCGCGGGCCACGCCTCGATAGTGCTGCCGCCTTCGGGGCGTGGCATTTTTTTGAAACGATCGTGCGCCTCACTCGTATCTATGAGGCCCCCCAAGGCGTCCGTCAGGGCAGCTCCTCCTGGCCCTCACGGCGCGCCAAGCCACGCCCTTGGGTATGGTGACCCTTTGGGCGTGGCGCTTTTAGTGGGGCATACGCCAGGGTACCCGGCGCAGCAGGAAGTGTTCTGGCGCTACCTCTGCGAGCCACCCGAGATAAGGTATTGCCCGAGCAACTGCGTCCTCGAGCGACATGTCACCAAAAATGATGATTTCGAGTGGCTGTGCAGATGCAACGTTGTCTGAGCGTTTTTTAGGGCTGTGGCGAAACGAAGCGCGCGGGGGGCCAAAGTCGGTCATCCGAGCCCCGCTAAGTTGATTTGGCGACCTAATTGTGGCGATCTGCCATCACCTTGACGGGCTTGCTAGCGGTCTGGGACAGTCTCTGAGACAGCTACAATCAACGCACGCGCTCACGGGCCCGCCGACCTTGTTGGGCGGCCCCAACGTACAAGAGGCGATCCTGGCCGGACCGCCTCTTATGTGTCGAGCTGCGTATTTCGCGGCCGCGTGTGACCACGTCACCGCGAGTGGTCAGTTGTGGTTCCGATCGATCCGCTCATAAAAGTCCTTGGCGTCGAATGCGGTGGCGGCGCCGGCGGCGCCAGCGATGACCGAAAGTGCAACCAGGGCGGACAGGATGGTCTTCATGATCTCTCTCCTCGGAGCTTTCCCTACCCGCTGCCGTGCGGGCGTGAGTGTGTTGTGCCATTGTTTGCTCCGGGCCGCTGTTCCCCAGGGAACACCCTTCCCAGCGCCCGCCCGTCAAACAAACCAGCGCCTTGGGCAGCTGTTGGAGGGTTAAGCGGACCCGTGCTGAGCCGTCCATGAGACCGAAGTCAATTCGGAACTCGAACGACATGTGGTAGCTTGGCCCGATGGAACTCGAAGCAGCACAGGCACTTCGCGATCTGGAAGAGCGCCTTCTCCATCCTTCCGTTCGCGCGTCGCCTGACGAGGTTGCAACGCTGTTAGCCGATGAGTTCATCGAGTTCGGCAGTTCCGGTCGAATCTACGACAAGCAACAGATCATTCGGCTCTTGCAGGAAGAGCAAGGGGAAGCCCAACTCACAATGGCAGAGTTCTCCGCTCGCAGGCTCTCGGCTGACACAGTCCTTGTGACTTATCGAGTGGT
>Ga0075424_100004246_pt1 | contig 13482 bp, 11 predicted proteins | sample SoiMethybrSBSTD3_FD_75301 | JGI IMG/M metagenome (GOLD analysis project Ga0075424, IMG submission 75301) | Bulk soil microbial communities from a Populus tree surrounding site in Tennessee, USA - Soil MetaG P. TD hybrid SBSTD3 | ecosystem: Environmental > Terrestrial > Soil > Tree plantation... | reverse complement strand
CTCGCAGTTCCTGCCACGCTCATTTCGCGGATGCGGTCAGCGGCGCGGGATCGCCAATAAACTTCGCGCGTGTCTCGTTGTACGGATCGCACGGCCAGGTGCTGACCGGCTCATAGGTCGAGGGCAGCCGGTAGTAGCGGAACTCATAGGTGTGCGGCGCCGCAAAGACGTTCGGATCGGTCCACGTGAAGGTCACCGACAGCACGTCGCCGTTCTCCAGTAGTCGATAGCGTTCGACCAGATGCGACTTGTCCGTCTTGAATCCACCGCCAGGAATAGACGTGATGCCCCGTGTCGGATGGAACCCGACGGTGTCGACGACCAGCGTGTCCGCCTCCCAATTGGCGATTGAATCCCCGTTCGTTGTGTTGTCGTAGATGTCAGGACTGACGTGCTTGCGACCGAGGTAGAGATAGCGGGGGGCCGGATTGTTCTCGGGCGCGATGATGATCGTCGTCGGACCCTGCCGGATGTCGATCGGACTGCCGCTATCCATCGCGAACGGCGTGCCGAGGAGGTTGCACCAGCGCATGGCGTGCACGTCGCGCCGCGCATGCAGATCGATCATCGCCCTGGTCACGCGCGGCAGAAGTTTGGCGGAGGGGACCTTGCGGCTGTCGAACGACAGCGCCCAGAAACCCGAGATGTCATGCGCATCGAAGCTGCGAGCGGCCGCGCGTGCGGGTCCCTGCCCCTGCGCGTCCGCCGCGACACCGATCAACGCCAGGCTGGCGATCGCCGCCAGCGCTCCGCAGGTAATTCGTTTCATCATGCCTTCTTCGTCAGTTGCTCCGCGACAAACCCGCCCTTGGCGCGGTCGCGCAGCCAGATGGCTCCGAACACCACAAGAAGAATCGCCGGCAATATCGCGACCGCTCGGAACGATGTCTGTGCCGCGATGCTGAGCACCCGGTTCAACTCCTCGCTGGCCGGTGCGAGCGCATTGAATGCCGCTTCGCCACCCGCGGCCGCAATCTTCGTGCGGTCATAAATCGCGCCCATGATCGGCAGCACGAACTGAATCGAGAGCGTGCCGGCCGTTCCCATCAGCCCCATCAACAAGGCGCCGCCGCGTGGAAATCGTTCCGACGCGGTGGCGAGCATCGTCGGCCACATGTAGCAGACGCCTGCGCCCCATACCGTGGCGGCGAGCAATCCGGTCAACGGTGAGTTGGCGATGCTGAGCGCCACCAGCCCGAGCGACGCCATGAGGCACGACACCCAGAGCAAGCCGATCGACGACAGCTTCTCGACGAGCGGGCCCGCGAAGTGTCGCGCGACGAACATCAACGCGCTGACATAGACGAGCAGCAGAATGCCCGGCATATGGACGGTGCGGCTCAACGCAAAGTCCACCCACTGGCCGGGCGCAAGCTCTGAGGCGGCGGTGAGGAACATCGACAGGAAGAGCACGATGAACAGCGGATTGGCGAGCTCGCGGAACATCTGCCCCATCGACACGCCGGCCGCCGCCCGCTCGGTTGGCGGAAATTTGACGCCGAGACACAGGATCGCGACGAGCACACCCGGCAACGCGATCAACGCGAGCTTCGCCTGCCATCCCAGTCCAACGGACGACATCGCCACGCCCAGCAGCCCACCGATGACGAGGCCGCCCGGCCACCAGGCGTGAACGGCGTTAAGGCGCGCCGCCTTGTCGCGCGGATACAGGCTGGTCATCAGCGGGTTGATGACTGTCTCAACGAGCCCCCACCCGATGCCCAGCACCAGGGCTCCAGACCACAGCACTGTGTACACGCCGCGGCCTGTCGCCAGGCTCCCGGCGAACACCATGATCAAATTGCCAGCCGCCAGGAGAATGCCCGACATCGGCAGGAGCAGCGCCATGCCGATGACGTCGAGCAGCGGACTGCCAATGGCGATGGTGAGCGCGAAGCCGAGAAACGGAATGCCGAGAATCGCGCCGATCATCTCCGCCGAATGCGCCTTGTCGATCGGGTCGAGGAAGATCCGTTGGATGTCTGCGGCGCTGTTGGCACGCAGTGACGCCGCAATACCGGCCGTCGCCAACGCGAGCGCGCTGACGAGAAACAATCGCGCCCTGTCGTACGCGATGTCGCGCGCGACCGCCGCGCCCGGCGCCGTTGCGGCAACGGATCTGGCCATCAATCCTCCGGAGATCTATTAAGTCCACCACGCATCGGCGGGAGGCTCGGTCAGAACAACGCGGCTGAGCAGATCCACCGCGGTCCTGAGGCCTTCATCGACCGATGCGAGCGCATCCTCGTGCTCGATGCTGAGAACATAGTCGTAGCCGGCCAGTCGCAGCGCGCTCACGATGCGCTTCCATTCGAGCTCGTCGTGCCCCCAGCCGACGCTGCGGAACAGCCACGAGCGTCCTTGTATTTCGCGATAGCTCTTCACGTCGAGCACACCGTTGACGGCGACGTTCTGCCGATCGAAGGCGACATCCTTCGCGTGCACGTGGAAGATCGCCGCACCGAGGGCACGGATGGCGCTGGGAATGTCGACGCCCTGCCAATAGAGGTGGCTCGGATCGAAGTTGATGCCGACGTTCGGTCCGACTGCGTCGCGCAGCTTCAGCATCGTCTCGGCGTTGTAGACGAGGAAGCCTGGATGCGCCTCGAGGGCTACTTTGACGCCGTGGTTCTCGGCGAATTTCGTCGCGTCGGTCCAGTACGGAATCGCTTTCTTCTCCCACTGCCATTCGAGAACGTCGAGGAATTCAGGTGGCCACGGCGTCGTCACCCAGTTCGGGTGCCTGGCTTCATCTGAATCACCCGGACAGCCTGAGAAGGTGACGACGACCGGCACCTCCATCCGATGCGCGAGGCACACGGTCTTGCGAAACAGCTCGTCATGTTCCTTCGCCACGACGGCGTCGGGATGCAGGGGGTTGCCATGACAGGACAACGCGCTGATCGTCAGGCCGGCATCGGAAATCATTTTCCGGTAGTCGGAGAGCGCGCATTGATCCTGCAGCAGCCGCTCCATATCGAGATGCCCGTTGCCCGGCCAGCCGCCGGTGCCGATCTCGAGCGCCTGCACCTTGTCGAGTGCCTTAACCTTCTCGAGCATCTGCCGGACGTCGAGACCGCCGAACACCGGCGTGAACAACCCGAGCTTCAACGTACTCCTCCCACCAGTTCGACGGCGCGTACCTTCGTCCACACCCCACCGTTGCGATGGCTCTCGAGCACAGCATCGACGAGACACGCGACTCGGTAACCATCCTCGAACGTTGCAAACGCGGGAGGCCGCTGTGCCACGCCTGGACCTCCGTTGGCGATGTAGGTATAGATGTCGCGAATTACGTTCGCAAATGCATCTGCCCATCCTTCCTGGTGACCACCGGGAAGATGGGCGTAGGGTCGCGCCGCCGCTCCCATCAACGATGGGTCCTTGGCCAGCAGTTCGTTCGCCGCATCGCGACGTCCAATCCACAGTTCGTTCTGCTGTTCCTGACGCCAGCGGAGGGATGCGTCCGAGGCGTTCAGTTCAATCCAGAGGTCGTTCTTGTGGCCAGCGCATACCTGGCCGATCTGCGCGCAGCCGCGGGCGCCGTTGTCGAATCGCACGAGGATGGTCGCCAGATCCTCACTCTTGACGCGAAAGGGCTCGAGCGCGTCGGTGGCATCGCCTGAAAACGCCTGCCGGCTGACGGCTGGCCGGTAACGCGTCGGTACGACCGTGGCCAGGTCCGCGAGCACTTCAACGATGGCCGCGCCCGTGACATGCTGCGCCAGGTCGCACCAGTGCGACCCGATGTCAGCAAACGCGGAGCTCGCGCCTCCTTTATCCGGCTCCAGACGCCAGGAAAAATCGGACGGTTTCAGCAGCCAGTCCTGCAGGTAACCGCCGTGCACGTAATGCACGGCGCCGATGTCCCCGCTCGCCACCATCGCGCGCGCCTGTTGCACGAGCGGATTGCCGCGGTAATTGAAGGTCACCGCGTGCACGATTTCCGCGTCGACCGCGGCGTTCCAGAGCGATTGCGCCTCGTTGGCGGACGAGGCGAGCGGCTTCTCGGAGATGATGTGTTTGCCGCGTGCGATCGCCGCACGAATGACGGGCCCGTGCAGGTGATTCGGCGTCGTGTTGTGGATCACGTGCACCGCGGGATCGGCGGCGAGCGCTTCGAATGACCCGTATGCCTTCGCCACCCCGATGGCTGCCGCCTTGTCGCGCGCGAGCGAATCATCGACGTCAGCGACCGCGACAATATCGACGAAGCCGAGCCGGCGGACGGCATCGATGTGATGCATGCCGACGAAGCCGGGGCCGACCAGGCCCATTCCGATTCGTTTCATAGCTCAGTTCTTCTTCGCACAGCGGGCGCTCTTCGATGTAACCGGTTGCGATGCTACAGCATTTTGCGTGGTTGCAGCCTCGTCCTGCGCTTCGTGGCGCGGACGACCGGCCGCAGGAAGAAGCGCCTGCCGCCGGTCGGTCGGTCAACCGTTAAAAGATGTACTTCACCGCAAACTGCATCTGTCGCGGGCTGTTGTTGCCAGTCGACGAAATCGAGCCGAACGCCGGATTGCCGAGCGCGCTGTTCGGGTTGACGAAGTTCGGCGTGTTGGTCAGGTTGTAGATCTCGGCGCGGAACTGCAGCTTCGTGTCGTTGTGAACGGGGAAATCTTTGAACAACGACAAGTTGACAAGGCGGTTCGACGGCCCGTGCAGCACGGTGCCAGGGGTACTGCCAGGCGTGAACTGCGCCTCCGGTACAAAGCAGGCAGTATTGAACCACCGCTGCAGCGTGCGTTCGCTCTTCGGCAACTTCGGATCGCAGACCATATCCGGACGGTCGGCACCACCTGTGTTCATTCGCTGAGCCGCATTCGTGACGGTGAACGGCAGTCCGCCCTGCCAGAAGGCAGACGTGTTCAGCTGCCATCCGCCCAGGGCGCCGCCCGCCAAACCCTTCAACGACTTGCCCCACGGCAACTCATAGTTGGCCGTCACCACCCACCGGTGACGGATGTCGAGAGGTGCGTCGGACCACTCATACTCATACCCGCTCCACGCAGTCGGCGTGAACTGCTGCGCGTGGGCGAACGTGTAGTGAGTGCTGAAGGTCAGCCCGTGGCTGTAGCGGCGCTGGAAGATCAGCTGCAGAGCGTCGTACTTGATCTTGCCGCCGTTGGTCCACAGCTGGATGTTCGACACGTTCGGATACGCTGCCGCAAACACGCGGCGCGGTTGGATGGCGCCCGGGCCCGCAGGTGCAAAGTTGATCTGGGGGTTCGCCGCCATGCGGTTGCCGCGCTGGCCAACATACCCGGCCGACACCACGTTCTCGCCGAGCTGACGCTCGACCACCGCATTGAACTGCTGCACGCGGTTGGCCTTGAAATCGGCAGAAGTCGCAATCAGGGCACCAGACAGGCTGGAGAGATCATTGTTCACGACCGGCGGCAAGCCATCGGCCAGCCGTATATTCGGGACCAGACCCGACGACCCGTTGCTGGTCACAGGTCCATAGTTCGCTGTGAACGGCGGGTTCTTCAGATATGCGGTGGACGCGACGTTACCGGGGAAGTAGGTCAGCCCGTAGCCGCCGCGCACGACGGTGGTCGGGTTGACGGTCGCCGCGAACCCAAGGCGCGGCGCGACGTTGGTGTAGTCGGTTTTCACACCGGCCGTCTTCGACACGCCGTTCGCGCCCGCCACCAGCATCTGCTTGGTCGCAGGATCGAAGTTCGACAGGTGATTTCCCTCTTCGGTGAACGGCGTGAAGACGTCGTAGCGCAGTCCGAGATTCAGCGTCAGCCACGATCTCGTACGCCAATCGTCCTGCATGTAGAGCGAGGGCTCGTTGGTGTGGTACTTCGGTTCGAACGGATTGAGCGCGCGAACGACAGTCGACGGGTAGCCGAGCAGCAGCGACGCGATGCTGTTGCCGCCAGCGCCGGTGCCGTTGTTCGTCAGCAGCGTGTCGAACGTGAACACGCCCACAGGCGAGATGCTCTGAATAACGGAGAACTGCCGCAGGATAACGCCGCCGCCCATTTTGATGCTGTGCGATCCGGCGTTCTTGGTGAGCGACGCGGCGTACTGCTGGGTCTTGTCCTTCGTGTTCAGTGGCACCGCCTGGGCATCGCCAATCAACGCGTAGCCCGTGGTGGACATCAGCGGCATGCCCGACGTCTTCGCGTCAAAGTTCGTGTTCGGAATGCCGAATTGGGTGCCGAGGTTCTTGCCGTAGTTCGCCGGGAGCGAGTTGATGTCCGGATGGTTGTACGCCCCTTTGAACTCGCCAATCAGCGACGGGTTGAACACGCGCACATAGCTGGCCACGACGTTGGATGCGGTCGTGTGATTCGGTCCCGGGAACGCCCCGCCCGCCGCGATACCCCCGACGATGCAGTTCGGATCGATGCCGTTGACGATCGGGCAGGCACCGGGCGTGAAGGTGTTCACGCGATTGTACGAGTAGCGCGCAAACAATGAGTTGTTGCCGTTGAATCGATGGTCGACGCGGAAATCCGTCGTGTCCAGGTTCTGCGTACGAATCGTGGTGCTCGCGTAGTTGTTGGCGAGCCCAGGAAGATTCGGCAGCGGGTAGAGCGCGACCAGACGCGCCGCGATCGGATCGAGACGGTTGCCGGGAATCACATTTCCGGGGAACGCGACGCGCGGACTGGCGGTCGGATCGTAAATTTGCGTTGACAACTCTGAGAAATCGCCGGCGCGCATCCGCGCGGTCGGCAGCGTGAGCAGATTCGCCACGCCCTGACGATTGCGGAACCCCTCGTAGTCAACGAAGAAAAAGGTCTTGTCGGTCTTGATGGGTCCACCCAGGCTGCCGCCGAACTGGTTCTGCTTCAGTACCGGGCGCTGCTTGGCGAAGAATTCCTGCGAATCGAACCGATCGCTGCGTGCGAACTCGTAGGCCGTGCCGTGGAACCCGTTCGTGCCTGACTTCGTGAGGATGTTGATGACGCCGCCCTGCGTGCGGCCGACGTCTGCCGAGTAGAGGTTCGTCTGCACTTTCACTTCGGCAATGGCGTCGATTGATGGCCTGACGCCGACCGTGCCGATCGCGCGCTCATTGTTGTCGACACCGTCAAGCAATTGATTGTTCAGGTTATCGCCGTTGCCATTGACGGACACAGCTGAGGTCTGTCGCCGGTCATCGGGACGGGTGCCGTTGGCGAGCGAGCTCTGCGCACCTTCGTTCGCGCCTGGGATCATCTGCACCAGGCGAATGATGTTGCGGCCCGGGATGGGGAGATCCTGTACGGCCTTGTCTGTGAACAACGTCCCGACCGTGGAGGTGTCCGTCTGCAGCGGTGCGGCTTCCGCCGTCACCTGCACGTTCTCGCTGACCGTGCCGAGCGACAGTTTCCCGTCAACGCGGGCACGATCGCCGCTCGAAACCATGACGGTCGTCTTCTGCGTGGAGAAGCCCTGCAGCTCGATGGTCACCGTATACGTGCCGATCGGCAGCAGATTGAAGACGTAGTCACCCGTATCGTTGCTGGTGAGGGTGCGGGTGTCACGCGTGGCGGTGTTGACGATGGTAATGGTGGCGCCGGGCAGGACGGCGCCGCTCGCGTCGGTCACGCGTCCGAGAATGTCGGCCGTCGTGACCTGGGCAAGTGCCGCGGTGGCCAGCAGCAGGCACATCGCACCAAGGACGGCACGCCGGGCGAACGTCATAGTCTCTCTCTCCTTATGCTGTAACCGGTGACGTGGCGGAATGTAACCGGTTGCAGATGCTACCCGATCCCCCGCCGGGGCGCAAGCGCGCCACGGCACGGCGGCCTGATGTAACCGGTTGCATTGTCGTGTATGATTCGCCCGTTCATGCACGCCTGGCTCGAGAGCCTTCAGAACAGCGGCTTTTCACAGTGGGTCGTCGGCTCCGACTCCATCTGGGCCTACCCGATGATCCTCACCCTGCATACCGTCGGTCTCGGTATCGTCGTCGGCTCCGCCGCGGTGCTCGACCTGCGTCTGCTCGGCATCGGGCCGGGTATTCCCCTCCAGGAAATGCGCCGCGTCCTTCCGCTCTTCTGGGTGGGCTTCGGCATCAATCTCGTGAGCGGCGTGATGTTGTTCGCGTCGGAAGCAGCGGACAAGGCCGCGCAACCGGTGTTCCTCGTGAAGCTGTTGCTCGTCGCCGCCGGTGTGGTCGTCACCGCTCGCCTGAAGAACGTCGCGTTCGACGTCGGTATTCCGCCGGCGCACGTGCGCACGCTCGCCAAGGTCTCGTTGTTCGTGTGGGCAGGCGCAATCGTCGCCGGCCGGCTCATGGCGTATCTGAAGTAACCGAATGGATCCGTTTTCCGCCTGGCTCGAAAGCACCCGCATCTCCACGGCGATGCGCGACATGACATGGCTGTGGCCGACCTGCGAGTCGATTCATTTCATCGGGCTGGCACTGCTCATCGGCGGCGCCGGCTATTTCGATCTGCGCCTGCTCGGTTTCATGCGCCGTGTCCCAGTCGCCGCCGCGAAGGCGTTCATGCCGTGGGCCATCACCGGTTTCGCCATGAACTTCGTCACGGGTACGCTGTTTTTCATCATGGCGCCGCACATGTACGTGCCGAGTGCCGCGTGGTGGGCCAAAGTGTTCTTCATCGTCGTTGCCGGACTGAACGCAATGTTCTTCGAGACGACGCTCGGCACGCGTGTGATGCTGCTCGGTCCGAACGAAGACACGCCGACGTCGTTCAAGATCGTCGGCGGCGTCTCGCTGTTCGCATGGTTTGCGGTGCTGTTCTTCGGCCGCATGCTTCCCTACATCGGCACCGGTAACTGACGCGTCCGTCGCGCATGCGTTATCGCGAAGCCGCACGCCTGGCCGATCCGCTCTCGGAGATCGGATGCGGTATGTGGGGCATGGGTGGCTGGTCTGGCTCGGACGATGTCGAGTCCGGGCGCGCGCTCGATCGCGCTGTCGAACTGGGCTGCAACTTCTTCGACACTGCCTGGGCGTACGGCCAAGGCCACAGCGAACGGCTTCTTGGGGCGTTGCGCCGTCGACATGCTGGCGCCAATCTGATCCTCGCGTCGAAAGTGCCACCGAAAAACCTGCAGTGGCCGGGCAAAGCATCGACGCCAGCAGATGACGTATTCCCCTACGAGCACGTCACCCGCTTCACCGAAGCGACGCTCGCCAACCTGGGTGTCGAGGCACTCGATCTTCAGCAATTGCACGTGTGGGACGACAGCTGGACGGACGCCACCGGATGGCGCGATGCCGTGGATGATCTCAAGCGCGCTGGCAAGATTCGCGCGTTCGGCATCAGCGTCAACCGGTGGGAGCCAGCGAACGTCCTCCGCGCACTCGAGACGGGCATTGTGGATTCGGTGCAGGTGGTCTTCAATATCTTCGACCAGGCGCCCGAGGATGTGCTGTTTCCGAGATGCCAGAAGCTCGGCGTCGCCGTCATTGCACGAGTGCCCTTCGACGAAGGCAGCCTTACCGGCGCGCTCCGCGCCGATTCATGGTGGCCCGAAGGCGATTGGCGCAACACCTACTTCGCACCCCCGCATCTGATGCAGACATTGCCCCGCGTCGATGCCGTCGCAGGCGACGCAGAATCGCTCGGCCTGCCGTTGCCTGCACTGGCGCTGCGATTCGTCCTGTCACATCCCGCCGTGACAACGACGATTCCTGGCATGCGACGCGCTGCGCATGTTGAAGCGAACGTCGCTGCTGCGGCGCAGGGTCCGCTCGCTCCCGACGTGATCGCGCATCTGCGCCGACACCGGTGGAATCGCGTGCCAGACGACCGACCGTAGTCGACGACACGGCTGCGGCGCGCGACTTGACCTCGGGCGCTGTTGCGCCTAGTATGTGCAACCGGTTACATCCCTCCGATCGCGCCAATATTTGCGAGACACTTCGAAGGAGCCGTGGTCGCTACGTGCCGCACCGTTGCCGTCCGCTCATACCTGCTGCTCGCCGAAGGTACGTCCGGCATACCGCCCGAGTCTCGCAGCTCAACGTCTTCATGAGTGACTACGAAGCGTGGTACGACGCGCTGCAGCTCGTGTTTCAGGGTCGCCGGAACCACGGGCTCTCCTTCAACACCCGAGCACCGGCAACTCGACGCCACGGCAGATGCAATTCGCAGCCAAGCTGCTCTTCTAGCATCTGTCCCTGCGATCGCGGAAGGATGTGAATGATGAACAGACGTGCACTGCTGAAGGGACTCGGCGCAATGGCAGCGGTCGGCGCCGTGCGCGTCCCGGGCCTGTGGGCCGCGAAGGTTGATTCGACCTACAAGGGTGTGAAGCTCGGCTTGATTACCGGATCGCTCAATCCGCTGCCGAATGCTCCCGGCAAGGACCCGATCGACGTCATCATCGAGAACTGTCTCGCCATCGGCGCGGCGAACGTCGAGCTCGTCAACGTCGGCGGCGCGATGCCGCCGCAGGTCACCAACGGCGGCCGTTTCGGCCAGGCGCCGGATCAGAAGACGGCCGAATATCTGGAGACTCGCGAAGAGCTGCGTCAGTGGCGCATCAACCTGCCGCTCGACCGCTTCCGCGAGGTGCGGAAGAAGTTCGACGACGCGGGGTTGAACCTCTTCTCCTACGTCTACACCATCGACGATGACATGACCGATCCGGAGATCGACGCCGTGTTTCGCCAGATGCAGGCGCTCAAAGTCGGCCTGTTTTGCACGAACCAGACGCGCGCGACGATGGCAGCGCGTATGGCACCGATTGCCGCGAAGTACAAGATCAAACCGGCCTGGCACCCGCACGACAATATCGATTCGCCCGTGGAAGTGGCGACGGCCGATTCGCTCGAGAAGCTGCTCGCGATGTCGAAGGATTTCGTCATCAACCTCGACATCGGCCACTTCACCGCCGGCAATAATGACGCGGTGGCATTCCTCAAGAAGCATCACGACCGCATCTCGCATCTGCACATCAAGGATCGGAAGAAGAACCACGGACCGAACGTGCAGCTCGGCGAAGGCGACACGCCGATCAAGGAATGCCTCGCGCTCATTCGCGACAATAAGTGGCCAATCTACGCCATCATCGAGCGCGAGTACCGGGGGCCGGGCACGCCGGTGGAAGAGACAAAGTGGCAGATGGAGTACATGAAGAAGGCACTCGGCTCGACAACCGCGACGGGGTAATAAGGCGTCTGCTCGCGGCGGCGCTGCTGTGTCTGGCACCCGCCGCGGCCTATGGACGCGGCAGCAGCGGATCGAGAACCGCAGCGCCGCTCAACGATCGCGTCAAACTGTGGTACGGCGACTCACGTGGTCGTGGGACGGCAACACGCTCATCGTCGAAGGTCGCAATTTCAACGACCATGCCTGGTACGACCCGCGGCGCTGCCACGTCCTGCCGAACTCACGCCGTGTCAGCGTGCTCGTTTCCGATCAGAAGCGAAGCGGCATCGGCGCTTCGCTGAGGAACCGCGCGCGCTCCGCGTCGTTCGGAATGCAGTTCAATACGCGCGGCTCGGTAACGGCGGGCACCTTGTGGTAGCGGAACGCGTAGCTGTGTGCGCGGCGGAACACGGCAGGATCAGTCCACGTGAACGTGACAGTGAGCTGTTGACCATCGCTCGACAACTGGTATCGCTCGACGAGGTGCGAGCGCGCGGTGCGATAACCACCTCCGGGAACGGCCGTGATGCCACGGTCGTTGAACCCGACCGTATCCACCAGCAGCGCCTCGCCCTGCCAGCGCCCGACCGAATGGCCGTTGGTGGTCCCTTCCAGTTCCTCGGCGTCCGGATGCGTCCTTCCATCTGTGTAGATGTAGCGCGTCGATGACGGAGACTTCGCCACCATGCCGATCACCGAGGCGCTCTGGCGAATGTCGAGCGTCTCGCGGTCGTTCATCAGCGCTGGCATGCCGATGTTGGCGCAGCCGCGAATGGCGTCGAGATCCTTCTTGCGCCGCGCCTCCGCCGCCGTCTGCGCGGCCGCCGTCAGCGATGCACGCGGCACGTTGAAGCTGTCGAATCGCAGCTCCCAGTAGCCCGACAGATCGGGATGCGGAGCGCCGCTCTGCGCGAACGTGAACGCCGTGCTGCCTGCCATCAGCAGCAGCGTCGCTATCCATTGAGGCATCACTTACTTTCGATCTGGTCGGTAATGTATTTCTGCTGCGTCGCCGCGGTCGGCTCGTCGTTGTTCTCGATCGGCGTACCGTCGCGCAGGCGTTTGTAGGTATACGAATACGTGTGCGGTGTAAGCAGGACGGTCGGGTCCTCCCACGTAAACGTGACCGAGAGCTCGTCGGGACTCACCAGCCTGTAGTGCTCGATCAGATGCGTCGTCTCCTTGGCGCGTCCTCCGCCGGGTGTCACCATCACCGGCTTGCGGCTGTCACACACGCGCCGAGGAAACCCAATCGTGTCGATGACGAGCGTGTCGCCTTCCCAGCGACCGATGGAATGGCCGAACCCGCTCGGCACATAGGATGGCGAGTTCACATCCGGGTGGGGTCTCCCGTCCGTGTAGATGAAACGGCCTCGGTTCGATTCGGCGCCGATGAGCACCTCTTCGTTCGACGCCACGATGTTCAGCGGCGGCGAGGAGGCCATCATCATCGGCAGGTTGCCAACGGGACAATCGGCCGTGCGCGGCGCGCGATTCACCACATAGCCGGCGCGGTCGCGCGCGGCGAGCTCCTCGTTGTCCTTGACGATCTCGGGGCGGAGCTGCGGTTTCGGTACATTGTCAAACCACGCCTGCCAGTCGCCGGAGCCCGGATCCTGCACGATCCACATCCCCGACAGATCCGGATGTTGTGCGGCGGCCGGACTTGCCACCGTGAGTGCGGCAACGATCATCACAGTCGCGCGCATGCGGCTATGGATTCAGCGTGAACGCATACAGCGTGTCGCCCGCGCCGACCAGCACGTACTGTCGACCGTCGACCATGTACGTTTCAGGCGCGTTTGACACCTGCCCCGTCGCCGCATGCCACAGCGTGTTTCCGTTCGCAGGATCGTAGGCTACGAAGTTGCCATCGGGATCTCCGCCGAACAGCAGCCGGCCAGCCGTCGTCAGAAGTCCCTGTCCGCGGCCGTCGGCCACCGTGCGGTACTTGTGCCGCCAGGCGATCTTTCCTGTTTTGGGATCGATCGCCATGAGATAGCTGCCGACGGTGCCGACGTTCCGCTCGTCTTTCCCACCGAGACCCATGGCGCCGCGCGGATCGAGCTCAGTGAGGTAATACATGGCGTAGGTGTCTGACGCGGGCAGGTAAAACAAGCCGGTGTCGGGGCTGTAGGCCGGCGGAGGCCAGTTGGTCGCGCCCTGGTTCGCACCAGAGACGAGAGCGCCGCCCACGTGGTAATCCTTCGCCGGGTTCCGCACCGGCTGTCCGGACTCGTTCAGCCGAAGCGCCCAATTGGCCGTCTCGGAAAACTTCCCCGTTACAACATGCTCACCTGTGAGGCGATCGACGGTGAAGTAGAAGCCATTGCGGCTGGCGGTGAGCACCAGCTTCCGCCGCACACCTTCGATCATCATGTCGACGAGGATGGGCGTCTGCGCGGAA
>Ga0075424_100004244_pt1 | contig 13490 bp, 17 predicted proteins | sample SoiMethybrSBSTD3_FD_75301 | JGI IMG/M metagenome (GOLD analysis project Ga0075424, IMG submission 75301) | Bulk soil microbial communities from a Populus tree surrounding site in Tennessee, USA - Soil MetaG P. TD hybrid SBSTD3 | ecosystem: Environmental > Terrestrial > Soil > Tree plantation... | reverse complement strand
GGCTGGGAGCCGCGTGGCCGGGCCAGTCGGAGGATCAGAGCAAGAGACTGTTCCGGGCCTGGCCAGAGTTCGCGTATCAGTGGTTCGCCGCCCGCCCTGATGAAGTGACGTAGGACGAGCGCGACGATGATCGCGTCGTCGAGCTGCCCCGCCACCGGGATGAAATCCGGGACGAGGTCGAAGGGCAAGGCGAGATAGCCGACGAGGGCGATCAGCAACAGTTTGCGGCGCCGTGGCACGCGGGGATCGCGTGCGAGGCGCGTCACGAGCACGATGCAGTCGGGGATGAAAGTGGCAAGTGCACGTGCGTCCTCGCGGCGGCCGCGGATCACGAGCCAGCCGAGGAATAAGGCGTAGATCACAAGGAAGACGCCGAGCGAGATCAGAAGCCAGGCCCACCACTGCACACACCGACGCTACTTGCCTGACGAAGACCGGCGACCATCGGCCGGTTGACGGTGCGCCTCCGGACAGGGAGAGTGGGCGGCGCCCGTGGACGTACCCGTTCAATACTTCCAATCGGTCATCACGATCGAGCTGGCCGTCGCCGGAGCCCTCTTGTGGCAGATGCACTACTTCGAGTCGAGCACGGCTCGGCGCGAGGGCAAGCCCCTTCCGGACGCGCGGCTCCGGGTTGCCCTGGCTCTTGTCCTGGGGGCGACAGTGTTCGGGTCGTTGTGGGCGATGGCCGACGAAGGGCCGAAGTGGGCGGCGCTACTCGTCACCATCGGTCTCGCGGTCTCGCTCGTTCCGATCGTGCTCCGGGTGCTACCGCCGCTGGCGAAGGATGCGAAGACCAACGAGCGCGACCCCGACTACGCCGTCACGGTTGTGGGGTTGGTCTTCTATGTCGTCGTTGTCGCTGGCGTTCTCGTGTTGCTCGACATCGAGTAGATCAACCCTCGCCTGGGCGAGTGTTCGCCAATGTCCCCTGACCTGCGGTGGGGAGGGGCGGTCTTGCAGCCGCCTCTCGCCATCGGTTTCTACTGTTGGCGCGCGAAGTAGACGTTGGGTCGTGCCGGCCGTGCGCGTTCACGGGGGGTTCATCTGCTGCTCCTACGCTTTAGGACGACGTGTGTGTTTCGAATCGGTGCCGATCCGGGCGTCGCCGCCGAATTGGTGGGTGACCCATGGCTGCGAAACGCAAGCACGGCATGATCGCCGTCGGAGTCGGGCTCATCTTGGCATTCCTGCCCGCGGCGGCCCAGGCGTCGGGTAAAGGCGAATCAACGACTCCGAGGCCCCCGGCGTGGGTGCTCCATGGAAAGTACGCGCCCGTGGTCGAACCGGCGAACTTCGTCTCCAAGATCGACAACCGCTACTTCCCGCTCAGGCCCGGCACCGGCTTCCACTACCGGGGCGTCAAGGACGGAAGCCCGCAGAGCGACGACATGGTCGTGACCGACCGTGTCAAGTACGTCCTTGGTATCCGGTGCACCGTCGTCCGCGATACGGTCTCGCAACACGGAAAGCCACTTGAGCGCACCTTTGACTGGTACGCCCAGGACAAACTTGGGAACGTCTGGTACATGGGCGAGGACGCGCGCGAGCTAAAGAACGGCCGCTTCGTCCGGGCAAGCGACTCGTGGCAGGCGGGGGTCAAGCACGCGAAACCCGGCGTCATCATGCGCGGACACCCGAGAGCGGGCGACGTTTATCGGCAGGAGTACTATCCGCCCGGCGGCGCTCTGGACCAGGCGCACGTGGTGAGAACGGCAGCGACGGTGCGCGTGCCCGCGGGAACCTTCCGGCGCGTCCTCGTCACCGATGAGTGGAGCCCGGTCGAGCCGCAGATCGAGCGCAAGTACTACGTGGCCGGAATCGGCGAGATCAAGGAGCAGGTCACCGCCGGAGGTCACGAGCAGTTCCAGCTCGTGAGAGTGACCCACTAGTCGCCCGCCCTCGAGGGCGAGAAGCCGAGCTAGTTCCCTCCCCACCCGGAGGCCGCCCCGGGCGGCGCGCCTTCATGCGCCTCGATCTGGGCGCGGACTCGTCCTGGCCGGCTGCGACTGGCCCTAGGCGGACAGCGGGTGGTCCGCCGGGCGCGGGCTCACTCGCAGTGGGCCAGGGTTCCGGAATGACCCCGGTCGAGCTAGTCGTCTAGGGCGGCGCCGTTCCGCTCGCGCAGAAGCTGAACGGTCGGCGCCGCCGCTTTCTTCAGCTCTAGACGACCTCGTCTTGGACAACCGTGCGCCGTGGCGCAGGCCCCTCGTCGATGACGGTGCGGCGGCGGCCACCGACTCCGCCCCAGCTCGACCAGAACGCGAGAGAGATGAGCCCGCCGACCACGCCGACGACGAGCAGGATGTAGCCCACGGTGTTGACGTTGAACCCGGAAGTAGTGACGTGCACGGCGAACGCCAGGACAGCACCAACCGCAATCAAGATCAAGCTCACTCCGATACCCACAACAACAACCTCCTAGAGAGTTGGTTTAACGACCCGTCTCTTGCAGACTCAGTAAACGGCCGGACCCTCGCTCCAGTTACGCCCTCGGGAGACTGTCGAGCGAGATCCACGCGGAAGTGACCACGATTGGTCAGCTACTGCCGTTCAGCAGCCGTTGCGAGTTGGAAGGGGCTGCTCGTAGGATCGCTGCTATGGATGAGCAGACCCTCGCGATCCTGCACGAATCCCTCCTAGCGGAGGCGTGGCACAACGCCGAAGTCGCGGCGATGGTTTTCGACGACGACCGCACGTTTCTGACGGCGAATGCCGCCTACCTCGACCTTCTCGGCTACTCCCGGTCCGAGACGAGCAGCATCAAGGCGGGTGCGAATCTGCTGGCCGATGACCCCGGACGGTCCGCCGTGATCGAACTGCTCATCCGGGAGGACCGCCTCAATGGCACGATGCCGATCCGGCGAAAAGACGGCAGCGTGCTAAACGTCGATTACTTCATCGTCCCCACGCGGGTCGCGCGCCTCCCCTACTACATAGCGCTGCTCTGGCCCGCAGCCGCCCGAAAGTAAGCCCGCGAGCTCGTGCCAACGCCGAGGTCGGGGCGCTCGCCTGGGCCAGCGTCCTCTCGCCTGACGCCGGGTCGGTGAGAGGAGAAAAATCGGGGTGCCCAGATTCGAACTGGGGACCTCTCCGACCCGAACGGAGCGCGCTACCAGGCTGCGCCACACCCCGAAACCGCGCCATAGGGTAGCGAGCATGATCCGGGCAGTCCTGTTCGACGTGGACTTCACGCTCGCGCGGCCGGGACCGGAGCTCGGGCCGGAGGGCTACGTCCGCGCCGGCGAGCGCCACGGGCTCCGGCTCGAGCCGGGCCGCTACGAGGCGGCGCGCGACGCCGCCCTCGTCGATCTCCGCCGGCACCCCGAGCTCGAGCACGACGACGAGATCTGGTTCCGCTTCACCGAGCGGATCGTGCGTGGCATGGGCGGGGACGCCGACTCGGCGTACGCCTGCGCGGTAGAGATCACGCGCGCCTGGGAGCGGCACGAGAACTTCGAGCTCTACGACGACGTGCCGGACGCGCTGACCGCGCTTCGCTCCGCCGGCCTCCAGATCGGCCTCGTCTCCAACTCCGCGCGGGACGTTCGCGAGTTCGCGCAGCACCACGGGCTCGACGTCGACGCAGGCATCAGCTCGTTCCACCACGGCCGCACGAAACCGCACGCGTCGATCTTCCGCGCCGTCCTCGACCTGCTGGAGGTCGACCCGCCCGACGCGGTGATGGTCGGCGACACGATCGCCGACGACATCGAGGGCGCGCTCGCGCTTGGGATGCGCGCGATCCTGCTCGACCGCGACGGGGCCTACCCGGACTTCGAGCCCCGCGTCGAGACGCTGAACGAGCTCGCGCCGCTACTCGGACTGTGACTTCTTCTCGGCGCGCTCCAGGAACGGCCGGATGATGTCGATCGGGGCGGGGAAGACGATCGTCGTCGACGGTGTGCCGCTCACCTCGATCAGCGTCTGCAGGTAGCGCAGCTGCAGCGCGACCGGATGCTCCTCGAGCACGATGGCGGCGTCCTTCAGCTTCTCAGCCGCCTGGAACTCGCCCTCGGAGCTGATGATCTTCGCGCGGCGCTCGCGCTCCGCTTCGGCCTGGCGTGCCATCGCTTTCTGCATCCCTGTCGGGATCTCGACGTCCTTCACCTCGACGATCGTGACCTTGATCCCCCAGGGGCCGGTTGCCTCGTCGATGATCGACTGCAGGATCTCGTTGATCTTCTCCCGCTCGGACAGGAGCTCGTCGAGGACGTGCTGGCCGAGCACCGAGCGGAGCGTCGTCTGCGAGATCTGGGAGGTCGCGGACATGTAGTTCTCGATCTGGACGATCGCGTTCTTCGGGTCGACGATCTTGAAGTACGCGACCGCGTTCACCCGTACGGGCACGTTGTCCTTGGTTATGACCTCCTGCGGCGGGACGTTGAGCGTGATCGTGCGGAGGTCGACCTTCACGAGCTGGTCGACGATCGGGATCTTCCAGACGAGCCCTGGACCGCGCGGCGGATCGAGCAGCCGTCCGAACCGGAACATGACCGCCCGCTCGTACTCCCGCAGGACCCGTACGAAGCCGAGCACGACCCGATCCTATTCCTAACGCCCTACCGTGAGCTGCAGCCCGTCGACCGACTGCACCTTCACCTGTTCGCCGGGGACGAGCTCGGAGTCGTCTGCGGCATGCGCCTGCCAGAGCGCGCCGTCGACGAAGACGAGTCCGGGCCCGCGTACCTCGGCGACCTGTCCGACCATCTTCTGTACCCCGGTCTCCACGGGTAGTCGTCGCGCGGCAAGCGCCTTGCCCGTGGCGAACACCCAGAAGATGCCGATGGCCCCTCCGATCCCGATGATCAGCCACAGGTTGACTCGATAGACCCCCGGCTCGTTCTGGAACAGGAGCGCAAGGCCGAAAAGGAGCGATATGAGGCCGCCTGCCGTGAGCACGCCGTGCGTCGGGGCGTGGAGGTCGACGACGAGAAGCGCGACTCCGAGCAGCATTAGCGCGAGCCCTCCCCAGCTCGGCCTCAGCACCGAGAACCCGTACAGGGCCAGTACGAGAGAGACGGCGCCGAGCGCGCCGGGGAGCACTACTCCGGGATGGAGCACCTCGAAGATGAGCCCGACGATTCCCAGCAGGAAAAGCAGGCTGATCAGGTTCGGGTTGATGATCGTGTTGAGGAAACGCGTGATGAAGCCCGGCTTGACCGTGTCGATCTCGGCTCCCGCGAGATGCAGCGTGAAGGGGCGCTGCGCGTTCTTCGTCTTGTAGCCGTCGAGCTTGTCGAGGAGGGCGGGGAGAGTGGGCGCGATGAAGTCGATCACGTTCATCTGCAGCGCCTGCTCGGCCGTGAGGTTCGATGCCTCGCGCACGGCTTTCTCCGGCCAGGTCGTGTTGCGGTGATGGGCGGCCGCGAGCGCGGTGAGCGAGGCCACGGAATCGTTGATCACCTTGCGGCGCAGGTCCGAGCCGAGATTCTGGCCGCTCGAGTCGATGGGCGTTGAGGAGCCGATGTTCGTCGTCGGCGCCATGGCGAGGACGTCGGCCGCCTGGGCGACCCAGACACCGGCCGAGGCGGCGCGGGCGCCTTCCGGTGACACGTACACGATCACCGGAATCTTCGAGGCGAGCTCGGCCTGGTAAATCGTCTTCATCGAGGTCGAGAGCCCGCCGGGAGTGTCAAGGAGGATCACCGCGGCGTCGTAGTCGTCGTTCGCCGCGCGCGTGAGCTGGCTCGTCACGTAGTCCTGCGTGACCGGGTTGATCTCGAGGTCGGGCCCGAAGGTGATCGCGAGCACGCGCGGCTGGGAGCTCGCCCCCGCGGCACCGCCGACGAAGACGAGCGAGGCAAGCACTACGAGCAGCGCCCGCTTCATGATGCGAATCAGGATACGCCGTGACGCGATCTAGAGGGCGTAATCTTCTGGTATGCCCGCATGGGTCCTCTGGGCCATCGTCGCCGTTCTCCTCGCAGTCGGCGAGATCTTCACACCGGGGCTCTTCTTCCTCGGGCCGATCGCGCTCGCCGCGCTGGCCTCCACCGTTGTCGCGGCCGTCGGCGGGGCGGTCTGGCTGCAGATCGTCGTCTTCGGAGTCGGCTCGTTTGCTGCGGTCGGCCTCCTGCGCCCGATCGCCCGTCGCCACCTGACGATGCCGCACGCGATCCGAACCGGGACCGCCGCGCTCGAAGGCGCAAAGGCGGTTGTCCTCCAGCGGGTGGACGGCCGCGGCGGGCTGGTCAAGATCGGGGGAGAGGAGTGGAGCGCCCGCTCCTACACGCCCGACGAGGCATTCGACGTCGGCACAGAAGTCGAGGTCGCGCAAATCCAGGGCGCCACAGCCCTGGTCTACAGGTAGAGAACAAGAAGGAGCTGAATCCCGCCCATGGTCGCCGTGATCATCGTCATCATCGTCGCGCTCATCGTCTTCGTCACGCTGGCGCGGACGATCCGCGTAGTCCCGCAGGCCCGCGCCGCAGTCGTCGAGCGCCTCGGCCGCTATTCGCGCACGCTTTCGCCCGGGCTCACGCTGGTCGTCCCCTTCATCGACCGCATCCGGTCGACCATCGACCTCCGCGAGCAGGTCGTCTCCTTCCCGCCGCAACCGGTGATCACCGAGGACAACCTCGTGGTCAGCATCGACTCCGTCATCTACTTCCAGGTCACCGATGCGAAGGCGGCGACCTATGAGATCGCTAACTACATTCAGGCGATCGAGCAGCTCACGGTCACGACGCTCCGCAACGTGATCGGCGGCCTGGCGCTCGAGAAGACGCTCACATCGCGCGACGAGATCAATAGCCGGCTGCGCGGCGTGCTCGACGACGCGACTGGGAAATGGGGTATCCGGGTCAATCGCGTCGAGCTGAAGGCCATCGACCCGCCCGCATCCATTCAGGACTCGATGGAGAAGCAGATGCGGGCAGACCGTGAAAAGCGGGCCACCATCCTCGAGGCAGAGGGCGCGCGGCAGTCGCAGATCCTCCAGGCCGAGGGCCAGAAGCAGTCGGCGATTCTCCAGGCCGAGGGCGAGAAGCAGGCAGCAGTGCTGCGCGCCGAAGGTCAGTCGAAGGCGATCGAGACCGTCTTCGCGGCCATCCACGAGGGCAAGCCGGACGCCGAGCTGCTGGCGTACCAGTATCTCCAGACGCTCCCGCTGATCGCGCAGGGCGAGTCGAACAAGGTCTGGATCATCCCGAGCGAGCTGCAGTCGGCCGTCGGGAGGGTCGCAGGCGCGGTCAAGGACATCGCCTCGTCGCCGCCGCCGGTGACAGACGGGCAGAAGCCGGAGTAGGCTCTGCCAGCTTTGGCCACGAAGTCGGCAGCGCTGGAGGACAAACGGCGGCAGCTCCTCGATGCCGCCGTGCGCGTGTTCGCGCGCAAGGGGTTCCACGCAAGCCGAGTGGGCGACATCGCCGAGGAGGCCGGTGTCGCGCACGGCCTCCTGTACCACTATTTCAAGTCCAAGGACCAGGTGCTCGAGGCGGTCTTCCACGAGAACTGGAGCATCCTCATCGCGCGGATCGAGAGCGTGGAGGAGACCGACGAGCCGGCGGCCGACCAGATCCGCCACATCGCAGCGATCGTCCTGCGCACCTGGCTCCATCTGCCGGATGTCGTCCGTGTCGTGATCCAGGAGTTCGGGCGCAGCCCGGAGCTGGGCGAGCGGATCGGTGAGCTCACGCTGCCCATCGACGCGCTTCAGCGAGTGATCGCGCTGGGCATCGAGCGAGGCGAGTTCCGCAAGGACATCGACCCGGCCTTCGCTGCGACCGTCGTCTACGGGTCGATCGACGAGCTGCTCACGGCGTGGGTACTCGGACGCCTGCCGTCCGATGAAGAGGCCGTCGCCAGGGCCGAGCAGACGCTGGTCGAGGTCATCCTGCTCGGTTTGAGAGACGCCTAGGAGACCCTCCCACCAGAGACGAGCTCGGCGAATCGGGCGGCGCCGACGTTCCCGCCCGAGACGACGACGCCGACGGAGCGCCCGCGCGCGTCGAGCTTCCCGCTCAGCAGGACGGCGACTCCGACGGCGCCGCTCGGCTCGGCGACGACCTTCAGCCGGTCGAAGAGGAAGGCCATCGCCTCGACGATCTCCTTGTCGCTCACGGTGACGACCTCGTCCACCAGCCGCCGGTTCACCTCGAACGTCAACTCGCCGGGCTCGGTCGCCTGCAGCCCGTCGGCGATGGTGGGCGGGACGTCGATGCGAACGCGCTCCCCGGCCGCGAGCGAGCGCCGCGTGTCGTCTCCCGCCTCCGGCTCGACTCCCACCACGCGGATCCCGGGCCGCAACGCTTTGGCGGCGGTCGCGCAGCCCGCGATGAGGCCGCCACCACTGACCGGCACCAGGAGCAGGTCGAGCTCCGGTGCGTCCTCGAGCAGCTCGAGTGCAACGGTCCCCTGGCCGGCCATGACGAGCAGGTCGTCGTACGGCTTCACGAGCTCCAGCCCGCGCTCCGCTGCCAGCCGGACCCCGATCTCCTCGCGGCTCTCCGTCCAGCGGTCATAGGGCACTACCTTGGCGCCGTAGCCGCGCGTGGCGTCCAGCTTCGCGGCCGGAGCGTCCTCGGGCATGACGATCGTCGCGCGCGAGCCGAGTAGCCCGGCTGCGATGGCGACGGCTTGCCCGTGATTCCCCGACGAGTAGGCAAGTACGCCCCGGCCTAGCGTGTCCTCGTCGAGCGAAGAGATCTTGTTGAACGCGCCGCGGAACTTGAAGGCGCCGCCGCGCTGGAAGCACTCCGCCTTGACATTGACGTAGGCGCCCGTGCGCTCATCGAGCGTGCGCGAGGCGAGGACGGGCGTGCGGTGGGCGACGCCGGCGATTCGCCCGGCGGCCCGCTCGACATCCTCGAGCTGGAGGCTCATCTGCAGGGTGAGGCGCCGCGTCGGAAGAGTCCGAAGCCCCAGAGCCGGCCGTTGAGCAGGTAGTAGGCGGTGCGCGCGTGGGCAGAGTCCTGCACGAGCGCCTCGTAGTCGGTGCAGGTGACCGTGCGCGATGCGCCGGTGAGCCGGTGCACGGCGAGCACTGAGGAGCCGAACCCGAGCTTGTGCGGCGCGTGCCAGCCAGCGGGCCGCCAGAGCGTGTAGACGCCGGAGACCCGCCCGCCCGTGAACTCGACCGCGAGACCGTGCTTGTCGAACGGTAGGTACGTGAAGTACCACGTCCGGCGCGGACAGCCGCGGCAGGTCCCGTAGAAGGTGCCGAGCGCGGCGCGGACAGCCCGCGGAGACTCCCCGAGCCTGACCCCGCCGAGCGATCGGCCGGGCACGAGCACGCCCGCTTTCGGCAGGTCGGCCGCCGCGGTTCCGGCGAGGAAAAGAGCGGCCACCGTGGTGGCGATCAGGCTCCGCCTCATATGCTCGGCAGTATGTCTCTCTGGGATTCCGTCGCGGAGCTGCCGGTCAAGGTCGACGGCTACAAGCTCGAACGGCGCGAGTCGTCGACACCGTCCGGCTGGACGCGCGTGACGACGACGGTCGCCCTCGAGGGCGAGGGTGCGCCCGGCCAGGGCGAGGACGTCACCTACGAGTCCGAGCTGCACGAGGGCGTGCCGGACGAGCTCATGTTGGCGGGGACGTGGAGCTTCGAGGACTTCTCCCGCCGGCTCGACGAGTTCGAGGAGCTGGCCGAGGGCTTTCGCCGCTGGGCGTTCGAGAGCGCCGGGCTCGATCTTGCGCTCCGGCAGAACGAGCTCGGCCTCGGCCAGGCGTTCGGGCGCGAGGAGCTGCCGGTCCGCTTCGTCGTCTCGACACGAGCCGCTCCGGAGCGCTGGCTCGAGGTCGCACCGGAGCTCGAGTTCAAGCTGGACGCCGAGAAGGACTGGGACCGAGCGCTGCTGCGGGGCCTGCGCGAGCTCGACCGCGTGCGCGTCGTCGACCTGAAGGCGTACTACCGCGGTACCGTCGTCGATCTCGCGCCTGATCCTGAGCTCTACCGTGCCGTCGCGGAGGAGCTGCCCGATGTCGTGATCGAGGACGCGTGGCTCGAGGACGGCCTGCGCGAGGCGCTCGCCGGCGCCGAGGATCGCCTCAGTTTCGACGGACCCATCCACTCGCTGGCCGATCTCGACGACCTGCCGCTCGAGCCGCGCTGGCTCAACATCAAGCCGTCGCGCTTCGGCACGGTGCGCGGTTTGCTCGAGACGATTGAGGCGTGCGAGGAGCGCGAGATCAAGATGTACGGCGGCGGCCAGTACGAGCTCGGCCCGGGCCGTCTCCAGATCCAGCGGCTCGCGAGCGTCTTCTACCCCGAAGGCCCGAACGACGTCGCGCCGTCGGCGTACAACGAGGGCGAGCCGCGGGAGGGCCTGCCGCAGAGCCCACTGACTGCGAACGAGGGCGTCGGATTCTGAACCTCTTCGACGACGAGCCGCGCCGCTTCGGCGATGACTTCGGAGCGATGCTGTGGGGTGGAACGCTGTACGAGCTCGCGCCCGGAAACTCGTCGCCGTACCACTGGCAGATGGGCGAGGAGGAGTGCTGCGTCGTGATCACCGGCACTCCGACGTTGCGAACGCCGGAGGGCGAGCGGGTGCTCGCGCCCTGGGACATCGCGTGGTTCGTCCGTGGACCGGCCGGCGCGCACGGGCTCCGAAACGACGCCGACGAGCCCGCGCGCGTCGTCTTCTTCTCGACCGTCTCCGATCCCGAGCTGGCGGTGTACCCGGACGAGGGGAAGGTCGGGGTCGTGGCCGGCTTCACGAACCCGAACGTTGAGACCATTCGCGGCTGGGTGGAGCCGCAATGAACCTGCGTGAGGCAGACGTTCCGCGCGCCGAGGGGATGCCGCCGGGCTTCGCCATTGGCGACGTATCGGTGAGAAAGAGGACCGGGGACGAGCTGATCGGCGCGTCCCTGTACGAGCTCGAGCCGGGCAACCAGCTCTGGCCGTACCACTTCCACGTGGGGAACGAGGAGTGGATCGTCGTCGTCTCCGGAACGCCGACCCTGCGTACTCCAGAAGGCGAGCGAGAGCTTCGTGCCGGCGACGTCGTCGGATTCCCGCAGGGCGAAGCGGGTGCGCACACCTTCTACAACCGCAGCTCCGAGCCGTTGCGCATCCTCTTCTTCTCGACGCTGCGCAGCGGCTACCCCACCTACGTGGACAGTGACAAGGTCGGCGCTGGAGGTCGCGTGTTTCGCCGCGCAGACGCCGTCGGCTACTGGGACGGCGAGGAGTCGCGCGCCTAGCGGCGGCCCGCGGCCTTACGTCTCGTCGGAGTAGTCGGTCTCGGTCTCGGGAAACCGGACGTCGCTCGCGATCCGACGGTCCTCAGCGCGCTCCTCGTCCGTCAGCGGGTGGCCTGCGCCGCCTTCGGTCTCCACGGGATGTTCGTCCTTCCACTCCGCGGGTTTCCACCAACGCTTGATGCGGTCTGAGAGCTTCATCACCTGAATGCATTCTCGCCGGTCAGAGCCTTGCCGACCGAGAGCGTGTGCACCTCGTGCGTGCCCTCGTACGTGAGCACGGTCTCGAGGTTGTTCATGTGGCGGATCACCGGATACTCGAGCGTGATCCCGTTGCCGCCGAGAATCGAGCGCGCTGTGCGGGCCACCTCGAGCGCGCCGCGGACGTTGCCCATCTTCCCCATCGAGACGTGCTCTGGTCGGAGCGTCCCCTCGTCCTTCATCCGGCCGAGGTGGAGGGCGACGAGTGCGCCGCGGTTCACCTCAAGCGCCATCTCGGCGAGCTTTTGCTGCGTCAGCTGGTAGCCGGCGATCGGCTTGTCGAAGACGATCCGCTCTTTCGCGTAGTCGAGCGCTGTCTCGAGGCACGTGCGCGCCGAGCCGACGACGCCGAACACGATCCCGAAGCGCGCCTCGTTCAGGCAGGAGAGCGGCCCGCGCAGGGTCGAGACCTCTGGGAAGCGGTTCTCCTCGGGCACGCGCACGTCGCGCAGCACGAGCTCCGACGTGACCGAGGCCCGCAGCGAGAGCTTGTGGTGCATGAGCGGTGCCTCGAACCCGGGCATGTCCTTCTCTACAAGGAAGCCGTTGATGTCGCCGCCGTCGGTGCGAGCCCAGACGATCGCGACGTCGGCGATCGACCCGTTTGTGATCCACATCTTCGCGCCGTTGAGGATCCAGTCCGAGCCGTCGCGCTTCGCCGTCGTGCGCATCGAACCGGGATCGGAGCCGGCGTCGGGCTCGGTCAGCCCGAAGCAGCCGATCTTCTCGCCGGCGTGCATCGAGGGGAGCCAGCGCTGCTTCTGCTCCTCCGAGCCCCACTTCCAGATCGCGTACATCGAGAGCGACCCCTGCACCGAGACGAGACTGCGGATGCCGGCGTCGCCGGCCTCCAGCTCCTGGCAGACAAGGCCGTACATGACCGAACTCGCCTCTGGAAGGCCGTAGCCCTCGAGGTGCATCCCGAACAGGCCGAGGCGCGCTAGCTCAGGGATCAGCTCGGTCGGAACCTCGCCGCGCTCGAACCACTCCCCGACGTGCGGTTTCACCTGCTCCGAGACGAATCGGCGCACCGTGTCGCGGATAGCGCGCTCCTCGTCGGAGAGCAGGGCGTCGGTCGCCAGGAAGTCGAGCGGATCGATCTCGAGCTTGCGGGAGGTCGTCGCCACGGCCCAATCGTACGGTTTCAAGCGTTTTCCGGGCGGACAAGGTATCGTTGACTGACCGTTCAATCAATTTCTGCGGAGGTTCCGATGGTTGCGTTCGAGGAGCGCACGGAGACGGGCGTTTCCTTCTCCCTGACGGAGGAGCAGAAGGAGCTGCGCCGGCTTGCGCGCGACTTCGCGGCGAAGGAGATCCGCCCGCTCGAGCACGAGTGCGACGAGGCCATGCGGCACCCCGCCGAAGTGATCGAGAAGGCGCACGAGCTCGGTCTGATGAACCTCCACGTTCCCGAGGAGTACGGAGGCCCGGGCCTCTCCGCGTTCGACGGGATGCTCGTCGGCGAAGAGCTCTACTGGGGTTGCTCGGGCATCGGCACCTCGATCACGGCGAACGGACTCGGCGCCGGTCCCGTCATCGGCTTCGGCTCGGACGAGCAGAAGCGCGCGTGGCTGACGCCGCTCATCGAGCAGCCGATTCTCTGCTCGTTCGGGCTCTCGGAACCTGGGGCGGGCTCCGACGTCGCGTCGCTCAAGACGACGGCCGTTCGCGAGGGCGGCGAGTACGTCCTCAACGGCTCGAAGACGTTCATTACGAACGCCGGCTACGCGGAGTGGACGGTCGTGTTCGCGAAGACCGACGCGAGTGGCGGTAGCAGCGGCATGTCGGCGTTCATCGTCCCGATGGACGCGCCGGGCGTGACGATCGAAAAGCACCTGGACAAGATGGGGCAGCGCGCGACCGACACCTCGGCATTCGCGCTGCAAGACGTCCGCATCCCGGTCGAGAACCGGATCGGCGAGGAGGGCGACGGCTTCAAGATCGCGATGGCGACGCTCGACGCGACGCGTCCGGGTACCGCGATCGGCGCCGTCGGCGTGGCGCAGGCCGCATACGAGCACTCGGTCGAGTACGCGAAGGAGCGCGTGACCTTCGACGTCCCGATCGCGATGCACCAGGGG
>Ga0075424_100004240_pt1 | contig 13493 bp, 12 predicted proteins | sample SoiMethybrSBSTD3_FD_75301 | JGI IMG/M metagenome (GOLD analysis project Ga0075424, IMG submission 75301) | Bulk soil microbial communities from a Populus tree surrounding site in Tennessee, USA - Soil MetaG P. TD hybrid SBSTD3 | ecosystem: Environmental > Terrestrial > Soil > Tree plantation... | reverse complement strand
TGCCTGCGCAGCTCTGCAGCAAAAGGGATCAACTCGTAGTCGTGAACCCATATCAAATCGTCGGGAGCCAGCATGGGAAGCAATAGACCGGCAAGACGTCTGTTCACCTCCACGAAATGCTGGAAAAAGCCGGCCTCGAACTTGGCGAGGTCGAGACGGTTGTGAAACACCGGCCACAGCACAGAGTTGGCATAGCCGAGGTAGTAACGGGCATATTCGGTTTCGGAGAGTGAAGTGGTGGCGATGCGTCCCTTGCGCGCGACCAAATCCGCCTCTCCGGCAGGTTTGACCTCGCCGTTCCAGCCAAACCACAGCACCTCGCGCGCACGCGCGATATTGGCCAGAACCACCGGTACGCCACCTGCCCGTGAGGCTTTGGTAGGATCAAGGACGCGATTGGAGACGAGAACTACGCGGCTCATCTTCCTCCCACCACTCCGCAGCAGCAATCGGATATAGCAGCTTTTAGCCGCGGTTATCCCAGGCAAACATGGGCCACTGATTGGCGCGTACGATATCAAACAATTAGCAAGACTGTTCTGCCTCTTCGAACAAGAATTAACGGCCGTTTCGCTCCGAGCCGGCGACGCCCTCTCGACCGAGGCTCCGAGACGGCAGTCGTCGAGCGGATTTCGTGTTACATCAAAATTGCGCCACTGGTGTTTCTATCGGCGCCGAAGACGTATTGCATTTCGCTGCGCGGCGCAGCCCATCGGGTGACGCCCACCAAGTTACTCGTCAGTGTCAAATGAACGCCCTCTTATCGTCGAGGCCGGAACAAGCTACCTCCTCCGACACAGGCTTCACGGCGACGTGAGAGGTTCAACAAATTGTGGTAGCTCTTTGATGGGAATGTCAAGCCGCTGATCTCCGCCACATCGGTGGTTGGCATCGCTGGCCTAGGATGCTTGGCGTTGGAGGAAAACCATGAGCATCCCTTCGACCACCAATTCAGTGTCGGCCGCTGCCACAAAACCGCAGCTTCGTCTGCTCGCGCATATTCCCGGCGAAGACGGCTGGCCGATCATTGGCAACACCTTGGCTGCACTCAAGGATCCGGTCGGCCGTGCGGAGGCGATGTACCGCAGGTACGGCCCGATTTATCGCGATCACCTCTTCGGGGTCCGTAGCGTGGCCATGTTAGGTCCCGAGGCCAACGAACTCGTGTTGTTCGACCACGACAAGAACTTTTCATCATCCGATGGTTGGGGATTCCTGCTCGACCAACTCTTCCCGCGTGGCCTGATGCTGATGGATTTTGACGAACATCGTCTACATCGCAAGGCGCTGGGCGTTGCCTTCAAGCCAGCGCCCATGAAGGCTTATCTTGGGGCACTGAACACCAGGATCGCGCAGCGGATTGCTGAATGGCATCTCGCGGGCTCCGGACAAGGCGGCTCCACTGACTTGCGCTTCTACCCTGCCATCAAGCAGTTAACCCTCGATTTGGCCGCAACCTCCTTTCTTGGTATCGAGCTGGGATCTCAGGCGAACACGATCAACAGCGCCTTTATTGATATGGTGGCCGCCACGATCGGCGTGGTGCGCTCACCTATTCCCGGCACCCAGATGTGGAAGGGAGTGAAGGGGCGTCAGATCATCATTGCGTTCTTCCGAGAGCAGATCCCCGCGCGACGCGCCGGACAGGCAACCGATGTCTTCTCCGAGCTTTGTCGTGCGACCAAGGAAGACGGATCGCTGCTCACGGACCAGGAGATTGCTGATCACATGAGCTTCCTGATGATGGCAGGGCATGACACACTGACTTCATCGGTAACGTCGCTTGTCTACATGCTGGGCAAGCATCCGGAGTGGCAGGACAAGCTACGAGCAGAGATGCACGGGCTAGGTCTTCCATCGGGTGCACCTCTTCCCTACGAACGCCTGGGCGAACTCGCACTTTTCGAGATGGCCTTCAAAGAAGCAATGCGCATCAATCCGCCGGTCCCGGGAATACCGCGCACCGCCGTCCGCGACTTTCAATTCAAAGGTTTGGACATTCCGGCGGGAACACGCATCGCGATCAATACCGTCTTCACGCATCGCTTACCAGAAATCTGGCCTGAGCCGCTGAAGTTTGATCCTCTGCGATTTACGGATGCAGCGGTCCGCGCTCGTCACAAGTATGCTTGGGTGCCATTCGGTGGCGGTGCGCACATGTGTCTTGGCCTGCATTTCGCCTATATGCAGGCAAAGAGCTTCTTCTATCACCTGCTGACGACGACCAGAATTTGCCTTGCTGATGGCTACATCCAACGCTGGCAGATGTGGCCGATCCCGAAGCCCAGAGACGGATTGCCGATACGGATCCAGCGCATTGGCGGACCGGCTGGCTAGTCGTGCCTGAACACATGACATCGCCAATGGAGTCTCGCCGACACTTCGCAGCATTTGGCAAACGGCGTCAGCATCCCCGCGGCGGAGCTATGATAGACACGTAAAAGTTTCGCTTAGAGCCGGCAACGATCTTGCGCCCTTGATGATAACTGCTTGGTTCTCAGCCGTGACGGGACCGCACCAAATCTTGTTTCAATGCTTCCCCCGGATGCCAGAGCAGGCCAAGGCAGGCCCTGATCGCCGCTTACGCTAAGCGAGCGGCCGCCGGCAGACGGTTGTCTGGCGGTCGAAACGCCTGCCACATTAACGCCGCTGCCTCAGTCGCGCAGCGCCCGTGAAACGCGAGCCAACGCAGCGCCTTCAATTTCCCCTGGGCGGCCCTCAGCGCTGGCAACGCTATAGAGCATTTCCAAGACATCACGGTTTTGATCGGTCGAGCATCGCCGTTTAATAAGTGACGCCAGCTTGTCGAGGCAGTGGTCGATATCACGGACATCACGCGTCAGCCACCGGCCATGAGCGAGAAGCTCTTCGGCCTGCCCCTCTGTCGCACCAATGCGTGCGACGAGCTCAGCCAAAATGACTTGCCGCTCTCGATCGGTCATGGCCCCGTCGGACTGAGCGACCGCCACCATCATGGCAACGGCGGCTTCGCGTGGGTCCTCAATCAAATCGAGCGGATTGCTCACGAGCTTGCGCTGCCAGCGCCAGCGGCGAAAAAGCCCCCGCGCATCATTGGCTGTTTCGACCAAACCCTTGGCCGCCTCGGCCGCCATGTGTAGACGCCAGAGGATGACGCCGATGATGCCCAGTACAGAGACAACCGCAACAAGGATATGCATGAAGGTCTCCCCTCGAAATCTAACCCGTCGTCTGCGACCACCATTGCTGGTCGTTCCCTAAGAAAGCTGTGGCCGGCAATGGCATCGTTGTCAGCGCAATCAACAACCGCTTCTTGGCGCTGGTCAGCTAGCGCGGCCGCGATAAGGAATGTCGTTCACAGAGCGGAACTCCCCCCGCCAAAGGCCTCTGACCCCAACAGGGGATCTGCCGGATTGAACGTATTGGCTTGTCCGGTCGACGAGGTGATCGCCCCTTGGAGCTCGATGAGCGTCGCGCGTCCATGATGGTATGCCCATCAGGTCTGACCCCAGTCTCTGCGGTTGTATCGTCATGCTGCGAGAGTGAGCGTCCCGCCCTCGGATTGTCCTCGCTCTCCAGGAAAATAGCCGATGCCTACGGCCATCAACACAGCCCAGGTCGTGCTCGCGCCGCCAGAACCCTCGTATGTTGCCGCCAGGCAACTCGCTCGCATCTTGCATAGATTAATTCATGATAACAATAGGTTATCCGTATCGGCGGATGTCTCGTCTGCGCCGCGCGCCGCCCCGCGGCCGGCGGCGCAATGGGCCCGTCCAACATGCGTTTTCCCCGGGGTAGTCCGGCGTCGAACCTGCCCAGCTATCAAGGGAGGTCAGCGCCTATCGACGCGGATCAATGCAGATTAATGCACCGGCTAACATCCCTTCTACCGAGGTCAGGAGGTCGACCGCGCAACCCGTGTAGACCCCCCCGAGCTTCTTTGAGGCAAGCCGCGCGACAGGCTGCGAGGCTTGGGATCAGTAGTATCCCCACGACGTCTCCGTGCAAACCCAGATTGGTGCGCCGCAATTGGGCGGCGATGCTCCTCGGAACCCAAACGTGAACAGGGACCGCCTCACCTTGCCCACTGGTCTCGTCGACCCAGCCCTCCGGGAAGACGGCCAGGCCGGCGAGGTCCATCGCATCCGGAGATAGCTCGATGATCCTGTTGATCAAGAAGATTGCTGGCCTTGCTTTAATACTGCTGGGCGGGCTGATGGTGGCCCATGGCGGCTTCGCGAGTGTGTCGTGGGAGGTTGTGACGGGCACACTGCTGATGATTGCCGGCGTGGCCATCCTGATCATGAAGATTGTGGGCCGCAATACGCCAACCCGGTCCTTGCCAAGCGAGCGAGCCGCATCGCGTGCCAAGTGATGCACGTTCGGGCTGGCCCGCGAGCTCCCATGGGCCAAACACACGGGGGAGAGGCGCAATCGATGCCGCAGAGCTTTTGTTGGGCAGCGCAATGTACAAACACATTTTGATCGCGACTGATGGATCGGAACTCGCAGGCAAGGCCGTGGCGACGGGGCTCGAACTTGCCAGCCGGCTGGGCGCGAAAGTAACGGTCGTCACCGCGATTGAGCCGTGGCTCTCGATTGCAAACAGCGACACAGCAGTGGCCTTCATGGAGTACCAGAAAGCCGCAGAGCACGATGCCGCGCGCATCCTGGGCCAGGTTAGCGCGGCCGCCCAGAAGCAGGGTGTCCCATGCGAGACAGTCACGGTGATCGAAACCGCCGCAGAAGCCATCATCGAGACAGCGAAAAATAAAGAGTGCGATTTGATCGTTATGTCGTCCCATGGCCGTCGCGGCCTTGCTCGCGTACTGCTCGGCAGCCAAGCGACGCGCGTGCTCACGTTGAGTTCGGTACCAGTGCTGATCTGCCGGTGAGCTAAAGTGGTGGCCGCAGGGGCCCGTTCAAGGCGTGTCGCCGTGATCGAGTGCGGCGCAAACGACTGCCACCAGCGCCAGCTTTAGCCGATCGTGCTTTGCATTGACGCATACAAATGCCCCAGCTGCTTTTGGGCCTCCCGCGACACAAGTGGCGGCACCCTGCCAGCACTTCGATCTATCCGTCTTGACCTGGATTGATCGCGCTTCGCGCAGAAGGAACCAGCGTTGACGAAGCCGCTGCTTGCGCGTCAAGCGGCGAGAGAGCGCTGAGAAGGATGAAACAAACAATGATTCTCATAACCATAGACAAAGGCCAGTTGCTTTGGGGGTCTCTACGGTCGTGTTGGACCAGCTCGGTTGTTTCTCGCAGCGCCTGAATCACCGTGGAAACCAGGGTGAGATTGAACCCAATTCTCAATGTTCCTAAACTGCCAGCCTATTCCAATGGCGGTCAGAGCTATTGTCATCAACCTCGGGGGCAAGCCTCCCGCAAGGCGGTCGAACAATCCCACACCTGGAAGAAGCAGATGCGCGCCAGCCATTGCCATAGTCGCACCGCCAAACGCGGACGCTGCAATTATGATTGAATCAAATACCTGCGGCACAATCAATGCACCGACAAGTCCACCTGCTACCACCAATGCCGTGCCTACGATGCCACCGATCCGTTGATCCAAGCCAAGCAAATAGGCCAGCGAAAGTGCGATCAGTGCGCCACCGAAGAAACCGACGAAAACTCGTCGATACGGCTCAAGTGAATAGGTCGCGACGAAGAGACCCACGGCGCCGACTATGCCAAAGGTATAGGCGAGTGGGCCTAGCTCACCGCTCAACCACTGACCCAGCAGAAAGCCTATCTCCAAGCCAAATAGCCCATAGAGGATCGGCAACCACGCGTAAAATAAGAATAGACCAAAAGCCATGATCCCGAGGCCACACAGGATCAGCAAGACGCCGAACGAGAACAACATCGCTCAACCCTTCGCAAGCGCTCCCCAATGCGGTGAGCAATCGCGCCGCAGGAGTATTAAGCAGTTAGGTGGGTAGGCCTGAAAATCGGGGTAATCCCTGAGCCACAGTATCCTAGCTACTTCTGACGACCGAATTGCCGGGCAGGCGCGCATCGACAACCAACTGAACGCCCGCCGGGTGCGAAAGGTGGAGCCGCAAGCCGCGCGACCTCATGCGCAATCCGGCGCGGGTCGTGTGGTAAATGGTAAACCGTCATTTTTGGCGCCGCAGCGCGTCCAAGTCGCCAGCCGCAGACCGTGAGATCTCGGCGCTCGCCTTGAGCGGCAGCGAACGGGTCCCGCCGAGCAGGTGGGCAAGCCATTGGGTCGCGGGATTGAGCGCACTAAATGTCAAGATGGCAATAGTAATCGGGACACCGATGAACGCACCGAACAGGCCCCAAAGGTACGTCCAAAAGAACACAGAAAGCAGCACGACGAACGGGGAGATCGCCAAGGCGCTGCCCGATACGCGCGGCTCGACGTAACTGCCGATCATGAATTGGATGACATTCAAGCCGATGAAGACCGCCACCGCGGCCTGCCAGGATGCGATTTGTGCCAGAGCAAAGAGCGTCGGGAGTACGGTGGCTATAAAAGGGCCTATGAACGGAATGTAGTTGAGCGCGAAGGCGATCGCGCCCCATTCAGCCGCCAACTGCAGGCCGGCCACAGAGGCCAGTGCGTAGACAAGCAGTCCGGTGACGAGGCTCATCAGTGTCCTGATCAGCAGATAATATCGGAATTTGGCGGCGGTCATGGTGCAGCCTTGGAGCAGGACGCGTGCCACCTCGCGGTTCTTCAGGCCCTCGATGCGCCGCTTGGCATCGTCGACCTCAACAAGGCCGAGAATGACGTAAACGATAACCACCAGCCAAAACCCGACGGTGGTGTTAATGCGGCCGGCAACCTCCTGCACGGCTCGCACGAGCCAGCGCACATTGAAATGTTCGGCCCAGAGCGCTGCAATCCCGATGCCGTGTGAATCAAACCACGCCACCGTCTGCTCGTAGAGCTGTTGGAAGCGTTCGGTGTTGGCAACGAGCCACCGCCCGACTCGCCCGAGGCTCCACGCGACCGTGGTGGTGAAAGCTACGAAGGCCACGGCGATGACGAGGATGACAACGGTCAGGGCCAGCAGCTGAGGCATGCGCGCCTGCAGGTGGCGCTGCATCGGCCATGTGATGGCGATGATAAATAGCGCCGCGGCAACAGGCGCAAAAACGTCTCTCGCCAGGTAAAGGGCGGTGAAAACCGCAATTGCCGCAATCAATCCCGCGAAAACGGGAATACCGCCGTCTTCGCTTCTGCGGTTGGTGGCCGGAGAGTTTTGGCTCAGCCGGAGGTTTTCCGTCTGGCGTTTCACCCCTATCAACTCGGTCAGGCTGCTTTGGCAACGCCGCTGAGCGCCGCCTTAAGCTTTTCTTCCTGTTCTCCAGATAGCGACGTCTTGATCACCCGAGGCCGATAGGGCTCGATCTCCGGCAGTACCTTGTCGGGCGTCGAACGCCTGATCAACAGGAACAGTGCCGAGGTGCCTTTGGATATGGTCTTGCCGAGGTTCTTGATGAACTCGTCGTTGATGCCGTAGTCGCTCATGGAGCCAGACAGAGCGCCGAAGCCGGCACCAGCTAGACCGCCGACAGCCATTCCAGCTAACGGATTAAGTACCAAAAGCCCGGCGAGCGCGCCGATCAGCATCCCGGTGCTGGCTCCGCTGGCCGCGCCTATGCTCGTCAAATTGACTGCCTGCTTGACCTGCACCTTACCGGCTTCGGTGTGAACAACGATGCAGGCATCCTCAAGGTCGATGAGGTATTCCTTCTGCATGCCGCGCAGCTTAGTCAGGACTTCGTCGGCGGTCCCGACACCGTCAAAATCTAGAACGACCAAATCGCTCATGGCAAACGAGCTCCCAGTGCCAGCATCCTGAATTGACCACGCTAGGCCGCGCGGGGGCTCGGAAGCCATCAGGGAAAAACCTTGGCGGAACGGGGTGAAGTCCCGAGGGACGCGTCGGCTGACCCTGTATGCGCTCGAGCCCGTGCGACCCGTGGGAGGAGTTTTACGCACCCGGCGCGCCTACCCGCCTGGGTCAAGCAAGAGGAACCTTTGATCCTCCAATAGTCGGATCACTTCTCGACATTCGCAGCCTTGAGGATGGGTGCCCAACGGGCAATTTCCGCCCTAACAAAGCCATCGAACTTAGCTGGCGTACGGTCGCTCTTGACTGGCACGGTCCCGCCTAGCTCCGACAGCCGTTTCTGAACCTGCCGATCCTCCAGTGCTTGATCGAGGGCCTGTGCAAGCCTATCGACCACCGCCTTCGCCGTGCCGCGCGGCGCAAACATGCCGGCCCAGATGCTCATCTGATAGTCCAGGCCTGCCTCTGCGGCCGTCGGCACCTGTGGGAGCACGGCCAACCGCTCCTGGGAAGAAACGGCGTAGGCTTTGATCGCGCCCTCATTGATTTGTTGCGTAAGGCTCACAGCTTGATCGCAGAGGAAATCGACATGTCCACCAACGAGGTCGTTGATCGCTGGGCCCGTGCCGCGGTAAGCGACGAGCGTCGGCGTTACGTGCGCGGCAGTCGTAAAGAGCAGGCATGCCATATGTGACGAGGCCCCGATGCCGCCGTGAGCCTGGGTCACGCCCCCACCGAGCTTTCGCAGGGCTTCGAGGAACTCTTCGAGGTTTCCGGCCGGAAAGGTCTTCCGTGCAACGATGACCGCTGGCGCATGCGCCATCAGGCCTATCGGCTCGAAATCGCGAACAGGATCGTATTTGACGTTCGGCGCCAGTACGGGAGCTGCAACATGGGAACCCATGCTCGCAGCAAGCAGCGTGTAACCATCCGGCGCCGACGAGGCAACGCGCGCACTCCCGAGCCCGCCGCCGGCGCCGCCGATGTTCTCGATGACCAGGGACTGATGAAGCGTTTTGGCCATGTGATCGGTCACGATGCGCGTAACGACGTCGCTGGGACCACCGGCCGGGAATGGAACGACGACGGTGATTGATCTCGTTGGATAGTCGTCCGCTGTTCTAGCGCTGCTCGCTATGGCCACCAGCACCGCACCAAGAATTGCGGCGGCTCCCTTCGTTGAAATATTGCAAGGCGTCCCCTTGCCAAGGCGTTGCCATACCCGCCAACACATTCCAAACATCCCGTTCCTCCCGATCAAAGAACGCCGGCAAGAGACGCTCCTCTCGTTGCCCGTTGCGCCTTGCTTCCTAGGGCCTTCGAAATATGCCCCCTCTCCGCGGTCGGTTGCGCCCGCGCGCGGGACGCCGACTGCCGCGCCGTCTGTCCGAGGCCCAACCCAGGGGCTTCTCCGCTTGGCACCAAACGCGCTCGCGCGCCCGAGGGGCTGCGCAGAGCGCCCGTGACGGCCAATCAGGGGGGCGCTTGCTGGCCTTGGATTGCAGCATCCTCTCAGGCCAGGGCGACCTTTCTACGTGGGCGCCGCCGCGTGACCTTTGTGCACGCAATTGCAATGGGTCAAGGGGCGTAGGCTCGCTGCTACCGGCAATTCGCTGGCCCTTCGTCGACCCTATGTCTTGGGCGTGGCGTGTTTGTCTTGACTCAGTGTGTACTATGTCGTACACGATACACATGACCGGCTTCGGCGACTACGTCCGCATGGCGCGCTCGACGCGCGCTGACACGGATGTTCGCTTCAGCCTCCGCCAAGTGGCGCAGCGCATCGGCGTTGAGCCGGCCTACTTGAGCAAGGTTGAGCGAGGCCTCGTGGCGCCGCCGTCGGAGGCAACGATCATCAGGCTGGCGACCGACCTGGGTGAGGACCCAGACGTGTTGCTCGCGCTGGCGGGAAAGGTTGGGAGCGACCTGCAGGCCATCATTCTCCGCAGGCCAAAGCAGTTCGCGGAGCTGATCCGGCAGCTCAAAAACGCGCCGGATCATGCGCTGCTGAAGGTAGTGAGGGAGGTGCGCGACGGTCAGTGGTAATGGGTTTTGGCGTCCAACCGAAGGCAAGTAAATGATCACGCTCGAAGGCAACAATCTGACTTTTCGGTTCCCCGAGGTTCATGAAAGCGCGAAGAGCACGCTTCAATTCCAGAGGACGTTGCGCATTCCCGACGATGGTAAGCATTATCCGCTCCCACCTGGGCTGGGCGCGTTTCCGCTCAGCCATGTCGAAGACTTCGCCGATCGCGTGCCCGAAGGCTGGCGTGAACGAGCGGGCGTAATGATGCCGCTCTACCAGGCCGAGGCGATGTGGATCTCGTTCAGCGCCAGTTGGCGGTCGCGCGCAAGCTATCCCTGCGCTGTCAAGGTCGCCGCCGGCAAAATCAACGCCATCAGTGGCAAACCCTGGAAGCCGGAACTCGACGGATCGGAGCGCGACTATATCGTCGTGCCGGAGCAGCCCTGGCTCGATGGCTTCTGCGTGGCCAAGGACGTGATACGCCAGTTCGTCGCCATGCCGCTGGGGTCGGGCTACTCAGTCGAGGAACAGATCACGGGCAAGCCTGAACACGGCGGCTTGCAGTTCATCGTCTATCCGATGCTCCGGGAGCGCTACGAGGTGCTCCTGCGGCGGCGCGAGCGATCGTTGCTTAGCAGCGCTGTCGCGGGCGCAAGATCTGGATCGCTCATGCGTCGCGCTGCTGCACCCGCGAGGGCGATGGGTCTTGCGGCAGGTGGGCGCATGAGGCAACAGATCTACGCCGACCCGCACGGGCTCGACGCCTGGGATCAGTCAATCTCGAACCGCTGTTTCGTGACCCTGGTCGATGCCCTGCAGTGGCGCGAGATCACGGGCGAGGAACCTCCGACAAAGCCGCCGACCGCGGCCGACTACACCAAGGCCGGCTTGCCGTGGTTCGATTACTATGCTGCCGATCTTGAGACGCTTGGCGGCGCGCAGGCATTGGCACTCGTCAAAAGTATGGCCGAGATGGCAGCGGAGAAGGGTGAGCAGGTGTTGGGACCCGACGGCGAGGTCAACCCCGGCACAATCATCAGCATCGGGTCCGGCGAAACTGCCCACGCGAAGGCGCCGCCGCGAGAGGGCAAGCGCTAGTCTAGTCGTCCTGAATTGCACGTCGCGAACCGCGCCGTGACGCAGATCGTTTCGCGCGATGTGCGTTCGGCGCGGTCCTGTTCGTTACGTGGCACTGTCGTGCCGGTTTTTGCAGCGGCTATCTGGGTCGCCCCGCGAGTAGCTTGATGTCGATGGCATTCGCCATCGCCGCGTAGCCGGCTCGATTTGGATGAAGTTTGTCGCCTGGTCCTCCTGTCGAGGAGTTGGGCTGCATCACCGGCTTTATTTCACCTGTCGTATCGTCCAGAGTGGCGGCATCGAAGTCCAAGACCCCATCGAAGATCTTGCTGGTTCGCAAAAATTCGTTCAACGCCTTACGCTGTGCATCAACCCCGGGGCGGCCGTGGGAAGCAATGGTGCTATTGAGCGCCGAGGTCAGCGTGGCGGCATAGATCTGAACGCCTGGAATTTTTTGGCGCAATGTTGCGACGCCCTTGGTAAATGCTTCGATTACACGATCGATGGGCGTATCAGCTCCAAAATCGTTGATACCTTCCATCCAAATTACAGTTTTGACGCCCGGTAGGCTGATGATGTCACGGTCAAGGCGCGCGATGGCGGCCGGACCACCGGGTATCGGTTTGTCGGGGGTATATTCGTCTGGACCAGCAACCCGGTTCCCCCCGATGCCCTGATTTACGACCGCGAACTCGTCACCCGAAACAGCGTGCAGGCGGCGCGAGAGTACGTCCGGCCAGCGGTCATCGCCGTTTATGGTGGTGCCGGTGCCGTCAGTGATTGAATCGCCAAAAGCGACGATGACCCGAGTATTGTCGGCCACAAACATGTCGACTTCGTCGAGGAAATACCAAGAAGTGGTCGAGAATGGGAAAGCTGCTTCGGCGATGTCTTCACCCTTGGAACCTGCTCCTGGGGCTGTGAGATATGATGTGGTGAGCGCCTTCGCATGCCAAGTCATCGGACCGCTCTCGCCAGCGAGATGGAAACTGATGCTGAGCTTGCGACCTTTGAGGAGCGGATCATCAGCAGACTTGACGAAATCCAGCATGACAGCATCGCTCACAACACTTTGGCCCGGAGCCACGGTTACAGATTTTTGGCCGCCGAATAGAACCCCATGATTGGTTCCGGCGACGATCGCGCTTCCGCTCTCTTGCAAACCGATGAATGCGTCGGTGAATGTCACGGGCTTGGTCCCGAAGGCGTTAGACATGCGAATGCGCGTCTGACGCCCCCAGACGTCCGGGCGGACGATCAATCGAAACGTCTGGTTCACTGCTCCCCTATCGGCGCTTGATATTGCAAATTTCAGGTCGGGCTGGGCGGTAGGATTACCGATGGGGTACGGCCCATGTGCAGCGGCTGTCCAACTTGCCACCCATTGCTCCGCATGGACGGGGACGGTGATTGTCGTTGCGACGAACACGGTCATCACTACGTAGGCAACGCGAGACATCGAGCTACTCCCAAACCGCTCTTCAAGTTGTCCGAGGCGAGGCCATTGGCGCTCGCGGACCCGCACCCAGCCCTAAGCTAATGTGTCCTGAGTTCCTTGCCTACGATGTCGCGACAGATCGGGACGCAACTGATCGCGGAGGTCCAGTTCCGGCACGAGGCCGACATCTCCTCAACCGCAGCCTGCCTCGTGCTCAGGCTGCCTGTGGTTTTGCAATGAACGCTCTTGCGTGGCCCCGGATGAAGACAAGGCGCGCCGTGTTAGTCCGCGCTCCGCAGCTCTGCCGATCTGCACCATCACAGGCGGCGTGAGCGACAGAGATCTACGGCACCGCTTGCGGTGATCGATCGCGGTATCGCCTAGGCGAAGCTCGCATCGACGAAACAATCCCTAGGGAAGCATCAAAGCGTAAATCGGGAATCATGCCGATATCATCATGTCGAGTATTAAGCGCAACCTCATCCCAGCCCGGATCCGCACACCGTTTCAGCGATCGCTCGTTGGTGGCGCTCCCGGTCCCAGCGCCGCCCCTTGTGGCGGCGCTCGCACGATGACCTTCGTATGAGGAGATATTCCCCCATGAAGACCACAGTGTCCGCTTTAATTGCTCTGTCAGTTCTCATTGGTGTTGCAACACCTGCTGGCGCCGAACCCTTCAATGCCAAAGATTTCTTTGCCTATCTGGAGCGCTGGAGCGGCGGCAATGACTGAGGCGTGGGCTGAGAAATAGCTCGCACGTGAGGCCGGCGACCGATGGGGACGACCCTTCGCCGACCGTCCATCATTTGGGGTCGGCCGGCCCACGTCGCACTCTCGATCGCCCGCTGTCGTGTCCGGGGCTCAGCTCAGCCCCGCCAGAGTTCCGGCTGGAGAACTGGAGAGACCTCGCTGGAAGTTTCAGTTCGCTCGTGTCGGTGGGGAGACCGACGCCTTGGAACTTTGCGACACCTATGGGTGGGCAATGAGGCTGCTTTCCTCGGGATCCCCAGGCCAAGAGTCTCAGGCCAAGGGTCTCAGGCCCAGACTCTCAGGCCCAGACTCTCAGGCCCAGAGTCTCAGGCCCAGAGTCTCAGGCCCAGAGTCTCAGGCCAGAGTCTCAGGCCAGATTTCCTCAGGCCGG
>Ga0075424_100004239_pt1 | contig 13494 bp, 13 predicted proteins | sample SoiMethybrSBSTD3_FD_75301 | JGI IMG/M metagenome (GOLD analysis project Ga0075424, IMG submission 75301) | Bulk soil microbial communities from a Populus tree surrounding site in Tennessee, USA - Soil MetaG P. TD hybrid SBSTD3 | ecosystem: Environmental > Terrestrial > Soil > Tree plantation... | reverse complement strand
CGGTTATTCGGCAATGACAAGCTTTCTTCTCCAAGACCCAAATGGCGGATGGATTTCGTTTGATCGGAACTCTGACTTTTATGAACACGTCTCCGATTTCGCGGTAGCGAACGGTATTGCGCAGGGTACTACCAGTTTACGCATGGCGGGATATACCGCCAAGAATTTTTGGATAGGCGGGTTGCTCCGGATGCAAGCGGGCATTCCCGACCTGGCCGAATCATTCTTGCAGGAAATAAACCGGCAGGTTTCAAGTGACCCTGCTCTTCAGCGAGACCTGCAGTTCTTCTCAGTTTACTCTGCAGTGGCGGGTCTGGAGTTTGGTGCAGCTCAAAGCTTTTCAAGCGCAAGTTCAGCTTCAGAAACCACAACAGTGGGCCGATGGATGTCGCCAGCCGAGTATGAAAAGATGGCGGCGACAAGTCGAGTTCAAGAGAGTTACTCGACTGTTACAAGCGTTACACATCCACCGAATCCTAATCTGTGGTTAAACGCTAAACCCGGAAGTCTCTTTGCGGAATTCGATATTCCTCGCAGTAGGCTGGACGTGAGTGCGAACGGAATCGGAAAAATCTTTGGCCCATCAAGCATCTTTAATAAGGCAAAGGGCTATACCGAGATGCCGCCCGCAACAAATATCAGGGTAACGGGTTCGAAATGAAAACCGCGATGTCTGACGAACACAAGATGATCGAAGAATTAGTGCGCTGGTACAACGCTAATTCTGAGCGATTCCAAACGGATGAGTTGGTAGTGAACCTTAGACGGAATCCGTTAGCGACCGTTGAACAAGCAGGCATTGATATCGAGACTTCTCAGGTTCTTGCAAGCTTCAATTTATGGGGTTGGGGAGACTTCGAAGTGATAGTGGTTTGCAAAAGAACCCAAGAAACGCTTGTTGCCGACGATGCGAAGATTTCATCAACGGCAGAGCTTCGCCCAGCTCTCGATCGTTACTATCAACAGGTACAAGAGCAGAAATGCTGAAAGGTTCAATTTTCTCTTAGCTGCTCGGCTGCCGGACGTGACGGCGGCGCGCTCTTTGAAAACTGAAAACCGGGCTCGCGGACGCGTGAGGTGAGGTAGTCGCTGCGTCTTCTAACTGCCGTTCGGTGAGGAGTTGACGACGCAAGGCGGGCGTTCGCCACAACTTGGTTATGTCAGCGACAACACGCGGCAGAAGTTCACTCAAAAAGAACGCGACAATGAGACGGGACTTGATTATTTCGGGGCAAGGTACTATTCGAGCACACAAGGTAGATTCACGAGCAGTGATGAGCCACTTATTGACCAATTGGCGAGCGATCCCCAAAGCTGGAATCTCTATGGATACGTGCGAAACAATCCTTTGCGATCCACGGATCCAGACGGTCGGACCAAGGCCGAAGGTCCGTTCTGGGAGCGACTCTCGAACCTATTGCACGGCTTTGGTTGGAGAACTAACGCCGAAGTAAAAGCCTTGATAGACAAATGGCGTAATTGGCTGTACGAGAGACAAGCTGAATACGGTGCCCTGGTCAATTGCGTAGGCGGAAACTGTTCGGTTGTCAACATAGCGGAACTGGATAACTACGGAGTATTGCGCTATGCGGCAAGACTAAGAGAAGCGATCGAAAATAACCAACTTCGCTATTACAACGAAGATGAAATAGACGAGATGACAGCGCGGACCGTTCCGCTAGCAGGTCTGTCGCACATCGTAGATAAGAGCATCGACAAGATCAATCGAACGATCAGTGATCATCTGAGCGACCGTGATATTCAAGGACTTACTCGAGATGTTTCGAACAACCCTGTTCCGAAGCCTTCAGGCGGGCATTGGGATCACTATAAAGAGACTACTGAGGCTGTCCAGGGATTGAAATCGAACATTAGAAAATTAGAAAGATCGCTCGAAAACCCGAATTTAGATCCCCAAACAAGAATTCACGTTGAACAGGCGATCCAAAAAGCACAAAGCTACGTGACCCGAGTTGAAAAGATTATTTCAAGCCACTAGAAGGGCAAGGCCATGAAGACACTGGTCAACTTTGGCACAGACAAAAGTCTGGAAGATCATCTCGGTCCGCTCCCACGCGCTGAGGATGAATCAAGACTCTCTGAAACCGCTCGCTCAATTTATCAAAAGCCGCTTAAGGAGTTCAGTATTGAGGATTTGCGCTTCCTGATAAGCCAAGAACTTGGATTGGAAGTGCTTGTTCCTATTGCCGCAGACTTGCTCCAAGAAAACCTTCTCTTGGAAGGCGACTACTATCCAGGAGATCTTCTTTCCGTAGTGATGCAAGTTCCGAGTAGTTTTTGGAAAGAACATCAAGAACTCTATTGGAGAGTTTCAGAGATTGTCGCTGGACTTCCATCAGCGATGCACCAACTGGAAGGAGTAATTGCGAAATTTGAACAGCTCGCTGGGGACAACCAGCCGCAGTGACGACCGCCTACAACGGCAACACGGTGACGGTCACCGATCAAGCCGGAAAGCAGCGAAAGAGCGTGACTGACGCGCTGGGAAGATTGATTCAGGTTTACGAAGCGCCGAACAGTTTGAATTTCCTCACCAACTATAGCTATGACACTCTGGACAATCTCACCGGAGTTTCACAGGTCGATCCGGTTACCGGTTACAACCAAACGCACAGCTTCATTTATGATTCATTGAAGCGCTTGACTTCGGCGACGAATCCGGAAAGCGGCACAGTCAATTACAGCTACGACAACAACGGCAATCTCTTATCTAAGACAGACGCGCGAAATGGCGAATGGCACGGCGGCCCGTGGGGACAGAGCGGGCAGGATTACCAGCAGGCTTACATTTATGATCGTGATGGCAACCGCACAGTGGATCAAGTGAACACCTGGGGCACTGGAATTCCAAAACCAAACTTTGGCGTGAACACGATCACGAATCAGTTGACCGCCCCTGCGGGTTATTCGATGAGTTACGATCAAGCCGGCAATCTGACGAACGACACCTACACCGGTCAAGGCACACGGATATACGACGCGGAAAACCGAATGAAGCAGGCCTGGGCTAATGGAATCTGGCAGACTTATGTTTATGCCGCGGATGGCGCGCGCATCAAACGCATTGTGAATAACACGGAGACGTGGCAAATCTACGGCCTTGGTGGAGAGTTGCTGGCTGAGTACGCGCCCGCCGCTTCACCTTCATCGCCGCAGAAGGAATATGGCTATCGCAACGGCGAGTTGCTGGTCACTGCGGAATCGGCGGCGAGTATTCATTACTTGGTTACGGATCAACTGGGCACGCCGCGGATGGAATTCGATCAGAGCGGAAGCTTGGCGAACGTGAGTAGGCATGATTATCTGCCGTTCGGTGAGGAACTCTTCGCCGGCACCGGTGGCAGGACGACGGCGCAGGGCTACACGTCAAGTGGCAACGTGCGGCAGAAGTTCGCCGAATATGAGCGCGATAATGAAACTAACCTTGACTACGCTCGACACGGATATTACTCAAGCAGTCAGGGCCGGTTCACGAGCCCCGATCCATACGGTGGAAGCGGTTTCGTTAGCGTGCCTCAGTCGTGGAATAAATATTCCTACTGTCTTAACAGGCCATTTGTTTTCAGCGATCCAAGCGGGTTGATCTGGTTGACCAAGGATGATGAGACCTACATCTGGGTTGATGACGCTGAATACAAGAAACACCCGAAAGACTACCAAGGATACAACGTAGCCAACGGGGCCGTAACACAGTACCAGTCCTCATCAGATTGTCCCCAATGCCAAGGCTTGAAAAGGGGTGACTGGGTTCAACTCAACGCGAATGGAAGTATCGACCGCGTTGCTGATCCAACCTCCTATGTGTATTACAAATACACAGAAGAAGATTTGAAGCTGCCAATTTTCACTTATGCAGGAACGGTTGATTTCAGTGAGCTGTACGGACCAAAGAATGGTAGTCGAACATTCGGCCGAGGCGGGGGTAAGCGCACTGTTCGATGGTTCGATAATAACGGGAGAGCCTGGGTTGATATAGATTATGGTGATAAAGAACCAGTGGGCGATCCTCACGTGCATTGGTGGGATTGGACCGGTCTGTGGCCTGATAGAAGTAGCCCTGGAGAACCGGTGCCTGAAGGATGGGACGTCGAGATGTGGGATGACGGTACTCCGGAAGTTGATCCAACCCACCGTCGGCAGTTTTCACCCTACGGCATTCCAGTGACTCCCATGGACGTACCCACGGGGGTTCCTTTTAGGCCAATGGTTCCTCTTAGGCCAATGGTGCCGCTAAGGCCTGTTTTGGTACCGTAGAGATCGAACAAGGACGAACCGTCAATGGTAGAAAACGAAATTAACAAGCAAGAGATCTCTTTGCGATTTTCTCAGTTGCACTGGCACGACTCAAAACTTTTAGACCTGTGTGTGCTTAAGCAAGATGGGGAAAAAAAGTACGACATACAGTTGACCCTTAATCTAATCATGGTTTATCGGCAAGGTGGGGGCGTCGAAACTAGCAAGAAGAGAGTTGTTTTCAAAGAATGCAGAGGCATCGAGGCGGATTTGGATCTGCTAGGAGTTTTGATCTGCGGCGGTGCTATTGGAAGTGCGACTTGCTACAGCGACGCCGTTGACTTCAAGAGGAGGCGAACAAATAAAGCCGGACAGTTTGACTTTCCCGAGAGCTATAATCCGCTGGAAAAATGCTTGGCCTTCTTCATCGAAATGATCAATCCCGGCGGTCAGATCATTGTTTTTGCAAGAGACTTTGAGTTGCTCGACTTACCTTAACGTCCGCCCTTCCAATGAATCGCTTCGAATCGGTATTTATAGAGGTTGGTGCGAGAATTTCATTGAAGTGGCGCTCGATGGAAACAATTACCTTTCTGATCGACGCGAGCAAATACACCTACGGTCAAGCCGAATTTGAAAGAGCAACGAGGTACAGGCCAGGTGGAAGGGGCGATCCAACAATAATGGAAATCGAACGTGAATACTCGCTGCCCGGTTCAAATCCTGCTCTTGAGGATGAAGCTTTGTATGAATACAGAAACGGTCTTCGCGCTGGATTGGCATTTGACTGGGGTCGTCAATCAGGATTTCGCTCTGCGAAGGACAAATGACGACGGATCTCGTTATGAAACACAAGGCCTTGCTAGGAGTACTTGGAGTTATTGTTTTCCTTCTGTACCCATTTCAGAAAACCATTGTGCCTGCCGAAAATGTCGTCGTGATAAATGAGGAGGGGAGACCTTTCCAGTACGCAACCGTGAGGCAGAGCTGGAAAGACTATTCTCTGGAATTCGAAGGTCACGAGGAGGATCGACCGACCGATGCAAGTGGGCGTGTTCAATTTCCAGCTCGTACAATTCGCGCGAATATTTTCCGACGAATCGCGTACCCAATTTGGGTCATCATGCGACAGGGAGTCCACGCCAGTTTTGGTGTGCATTCTGACGTCTTTCCGTTACCTGACGCGACCAGCAAGCCTTTGGGAAATGAAAAGGTTGAACCTCAGCCGGGGGAAATTGTATTCCGTCTGCATTAGAAGTCAGGCGATCCAATGTGACACGGGTCGCGACAACTCCGCTATTATTACCAAGCCAATTATGGAGCGATGCACCGGTAAACAATGAGGATCTGATGATGATGACGAGCCTGGCGATGAAGTCAAAAACAATTTGATTGGTCTTATTCCTTCGGCTTGCGAAAGTTGTAGCGCAGCAGCACGCGCATCGGAATCGCGCGGCCGGCGCGCATCGCCGGAAAGAAATGCAGTTGCTTGACAGTCGTCAACACGGATTCGTCTAAACCGTAGCCGGCCCAGCGCGCAATCTCGGCGCGGCTGACTTCGCCTTTTTCATCGACATCGACGAGCACGTCTACAACTGCTTCAACGCGAGCGTGCGCGGCGGCCTCGGGATACGCCGGCTTTAATCGGCGAAAGGGGCGTGGTGGTCGCGCACGCGAGGGGGAAGGGTTTTCGGGGCCGGGTGTAGGCGTGTCGTGGTCTTCCAATTCTTCATTAGGCATCACTTCGATTACAGTTGGCGGGTCTTCGACTCGCGCGGCCCGCTCGGCCTTCTCATCTTCAGCCGCGCGTAATATCGCCTTCACGTAACGGTCGATGGCGGCCGCTGACAACTGCGCGAGCAATGCCCTCTCAGCGTTCTCTGCCGTGGGCCGATTTGCGATTTGCTTTTCCCACATCACCAGCCGTCCCGTCCGGCCGCTGACGATGAACAACGAAGCGTAAGATTCAAAGTACGATGGACCATCCGACGGCGAGCGTCGCAGCGTGTCAGCTTCGCCCAGCACAAAAAAGTCACAGCCGATTGCGGAACCGAGATCGCGTGCTTCCTGCAACGAAAGATTCAGTGAGCGGCGATAGCCAACGCCGTTTGCCGCGGCCACTGCCTGATCGCGATCGACAACTGTCACGTGCGGATTGTCAGCTATGCGTTTGCTGAGCGCTTCGTGCGCAAGGCGCGCGGTGGGCGCCTCACCAAAACCGAGCACGGCAATTCTTAACGGCCGATTTGGCTCGAATGGCTGCGCAACGACCGTTGCCGTAACGAGTAGTAAAGTTGAAAAGATGATTAAAATACGGCTGAGCAATGTAAGTCAGTTAGCCGCCTTCGGTGGCAGCATGCGCAGAAGCATTTGGCTGCCGGCCTCGATCCGCAACCGCTTGCCTCTGGTCGCGAGAATTGTCATAGGCGGCGGAATGCTTAAATGCCACGAGATGGTCAGGTCTTCAAACCCGACCGCACCCTGAGCGTTTTCATCGAGCAGAAGAATAACGTCGCCGGATTTAGCGGCCGGTCTAAGCTGATTTGAAGCGTTCGTCGCGGTTGACTCTGATTCAGGTTTTTTCGGCGTGGCAATAGCCCCAATTATCGCCTGCAGCGGGACATCGCCGTTTTCGGTTACCGCTTTGTCAATTACCAAACCTAACACCGATTTTGGTGAATTCTTGCCTTTGCTGTTTACGGCGGCCACATGACCAACAATCTTCGAACCCTTCGGGATAAGAACTTTGCCGCTCACCGCGACGTCATTAATCGTGACCAGCGTGAACTCGTCGTTGCGAGCCGACGTGAAGGTGTCCACCGACGTTTCCAACGTGACGAACACCTTCGCCACCTGAAACGACGTGTTCGATTGTGCAGGAACGGTGCAGATAGACGTCAGCGCAACGAGCGTTGAAATCGTCCATGAGTGGATCCACTTCATCTGACTGAAGAAGAGAGCCTTTCAACCGCTTTAGATAGCCGTGGCGCTGGATCAGTTGCTAAGGATACGAAACCCTAGTGGTTCGCCACGCTCAGAGGACGCGTAGGTGTGGTGCCGTGGTAAAGCCGATAGATTTCTTGTTTCACTTCCGCTGGAAAACAAACACGATTCAGCTCGTAGCCTCGGCGCAATCCGCGCACGGCCTCACTGACTTCGCTGATCTCGCGAATCTGCGGATAGGCATACCCGTCTTCGACATAGATCCGGCCGTGTTCCTCGTCGCCTTCACCCGTGTAGTAGCCGTAGTACGGAACATCGGTCGCGCGATCTTCGATGAAGTAATAATCGGCCACGAACCCCGCGCGCGTCACCACATCACGAGCAGCGGCAATGAAGCCTGCGCGTTCGTCTACGGGCATGTCGACATCGATGGCTTTGAACAACGTTCGATCTACAAACCGGCGGCTGAGGTCGCGTAGTATCCCATCGCTTGCGTCCTGCCACTGTTTCAAATGAAAAATGACGTCTGAATCATCGATCTGAAGATGCTCGCTGATCGTCAGCCGCTCGCGTCGAAGCACCTTCGCAAACGCTGCGCCCGGTGCGTGCCAGACGTCGCCGCCGTTGTTCGTAATCTCCAGCGCGCGGCGCAGCGCTGAACGCAGCACTGCCTCGGCAGATCGCAAGGTGCGATGAAAGTACACCTGGCGAAACATGTAATAACGCGCTTGCAAATATTCTTCGACCGCATAGACGCCACGCGCAGCGACGAACACACGATCGTGCGCCTGGTCAATTTGCAATGCGTTAATGACCCATTCGAGATCGTAGAGACCGTACTTCGCGCCGGTCATCAAGGAATCGCGCAGCAAGTAATCCATCCGATCGACGTCGAGTTGCGACGAAACAAGCTGGGCCAGCGCCGCCGGTTTGAAATCGCCGGCGATGATCGAGGCGACGCGTTCCGGCAACTCGCTGCTATGTGACGCGAGCGTTTGGCACAGCGTGGTCTCCTGAGAAGTGATCGCGGCGATCGTCAACTCCTCGTGATGCACCCCGAGTGTCTTTTCCATTGCGTGCGAGAACGGCGCGTGGCCCACATCGTGAAGCAAGGCTGCGGCGCGCGCGGCGAGTCGATCTTCCGCATCGATCTCGTAACTGTCACTGAGGCGATCGAGAATGCGCGTCATTAGGTGCGCCGCGCCGAGACTGTGCGTGAAGCGCGAATGTTCTGCGCCCTGGTAGGTGTAAAGACCAAGGCCGAGTTGTTTGATTCGACGAAGGCGTTGGAACTCAGGTGCGTCGATCAACTGGACGATCAATCGACCCTCGGCGTCATCGCGCAGAGGAATGATGTTGTGAACAGGGTCGCGGTAGATGCGTTGAGACAATTTCTCGGCCCGGTTATCAAGGAGTTTGGACGCGGCAGTCTAACACAGGGCGTTGTACAACGAGATGCAGAACTCATGGGAAACGCCGATAAGCAATATTCAACTTTTTTAGATAAAAACCAAAAATTCGGATCACGAGGCTCAGCGGTCATAGTAAAATCCTCGCGTCGGGGCATTGTTCACGTGGCATCGTCATTGCCTGACTCTTTATCAGCTTCAAACTTAGACATCGAATCGATGCCAGAACTGTCAGAGTTCTTCGTAAGTCGAGTTATTCCGGAATCCATTTTTGGATTCCAAGATCCCGTGGGGATCAATCACCCTTGAAGAAAGGAATCAAGACTATGAAAAAGCTTCTGCTGTTTTTTGTCGCCAGCTGCGTGCTTGGTATGAGCGCCTCCGCGCAAACTTCGAGCACGGGCACGCTCACGGGAGTTGTAAAGGATGCAAACGGCGCGCTAGTCTCAGGCGCTTCCGTAACGGTCACCAACATCGGCACCAATGCCTCGCGAACTGTGCAAACCAGCGGCGAAGGAACTTACGAGATCCCGCAACTGGTGCCCGGCGCATACAAACTCGAAATTGAGGCGCCGAACTTCGCCAAGTTCGTTCAAGAGCAAGTAGTCGTCAATGTCTTATCGCGCGTAACGGTCGATGCAACGTTGAAACCTGCCGGCGCGACCGAACAAGTGACGGTAACGGCTGAGAACGCGGCGCTGATTGAAACTACAAAAACCGAAGTCAGCGGCGTCATCGATCAAAGGCAAATGGAAGAGCTGCCGGTTAACGGGCGGTCATTCGCTTCGTTAGCGGTGCTGATTCCGGGCGCGACGCTTCAGCCTTCGTTCGATCCTACCAAGGCGCGCGTCGGAACATTCTCGGTCGGCGGTTCGACCGGTAGAAATCTGAATATCACAATCGACGGCGGTGATAACAAGGACAATGCAGTCGGTGGAATTCTGCAGAACTTCTCGATGGAAGGCATCCAGGAGTTCGCGCTTTCGACGCAACGATTCTCGGCTGCTAACGGCCGTTCCGGCGGTGCTTTGCTCTCCATTGTGAGTAAAGGCGGGACGAACGACGTGCATGGGTCAGTCTTCGGATTCTTCCGCGACGACAAACTCAACGCCAACGCTCCCGCGCTGCTCGCTAAGGGAAACTCACACTTGTTTGATCCGGGCGACGCCGTAAAGCCACCTTTCAACCGGCAGCAATTCGGGGGATCGATTGGCGGCCCGATAAAGAAGAACAAGGCGTTCTTTTTCGGCACCGTGGAGCGCACGCGTGAACGCGGCAACTCGATTGTGCCCACCTCGGCATTCAATGAAATCAAACTGCTTGAGCCGTTTGGATATAAGGCTGTTCACTTCTTGCCGCAGCCTTTCAATGACTGGGAATACACGATCAAGACTGATATCAATCCCACGTCAAAGGATGCGTTGGTCTTTCGCTTTGCGGGCCAGAACAACAACGGGTTGAATGACCAAGCTGGTTTCTTGACTGTCTTCACGGATTTGTCAGGCGGCAACAAGACCCTAAACACACTCTACAATTTTTTAGGTTCCTGGACGCGGACGATCAATCCGACGGTTGTCAATCAGTTCGTTTACCAATACTCGACGTTCAATAACCAGATCCTCGCGACAACTGACTTACCGCTGTTGACATTTCCAACCAGCGGCGTGACGGTCGGTCGTAACGGAAACGTGCCTCAACAGACTTTGCAGAAGAAGCACCAGTTTCGTGACGACCTCACCTGGACCAAAGGACGTCACAGCCTGAAGTTTGGCGCTGATTTCGTCTGGGAACCGACGCTGGGCGGTCTCTTCGCGTTCCTTTCCGCGCCGGAATACGACTTTGTATTCGACGCATCGGTAATTGCCGCGAATCCCGCGGAATTCCCACTGGGATTTCGCACGAAGCAAGTCAATCCGGGGATACATACATGCGACGCGGTAGGGGTGCCTTTTCCATGTACCGCCGCCGACGTACTTGGACTTGGCGTCGTTGGAGACATCGTTCAGGCCGGCGGAGATCCGAGCTTCGACTTGCGTGATGGCGCAAAGCAATTCGCGGGATACGTGCAAGACGACTGGAAAGTGACTCCACGATTCACGTTGAACATCGGCGTGCGTTATGACGTGGACATCGGTTTCGTCGATGCCGATCATCAGGCAGCAACCAACCGCACGCTAAAGGCGCTCAAGATCATCGGACATCCGTATGGTCAGCGTTCGGTGAAAGATGACAAGAACAATTTCTCGCCGCGTATCGGATTTGCTTGGGACATTAAGGGCAACAGTCGCTCAGTCCTACGGGGCGGATACGGAATCTATTTCGACCAATCGTTTTTGAACGTGCCGCTGTTCGCAGTCCAAATGGCGAACCCGGAACTTTACTCGTCGATCGTCATCGACGATCCGAATCTAGCGATTAACTCGACACCGCCGCCATTTCCGCGGCCATTGACGAACCCGCCGATTGGGTTTCCCGTGCGTGGACGACTGCTCGATCCAGATTTCGAGTCGCCTTACTCGCAGCAATGGAACCTGGGCTTCGCACAGGAGGTCGGAAAGAATTCAGCGCTTGAATTTGATTATGTTCACATTCTTGGGTTGCATGAATTCACTCAACTTGATCTGAATCCACGCATTGGGCCGCTACTTGGTTCTAATCGCTTTAGCGCCAGGCCTGCGAGATTGCTGGCGGCGGCGTTTAATGCGCATTCGGCTGAGATGATTGCGGCGTTTGGGCAAGCCCAGCCATTCTCGAACATTCGTTTGGCGATGTCAGATGGCCGTTCACGCTATGACGCTTTCACCGTCTCGTTCAAGCGCCGATACGCTAATAAGTTCCAATTAAACGCCCATTACACGTTGTCGAAAGCTCAAGGCTGGTTCGGCGTCATCTCTGATTTCGGCCTGCAACCGCAGAATCCATTCAATAAATTCGATGCGGCCGCCGATTTTGGATATCCAGGCGAGGATGAACGCCATCGGTTTGTGGTTTCGGGTATCTTCGACTTGCGTTGGGGTTTCCAAGTCGCTCCGATTTTGCAACTAGCGTCGGCGCGTCCCTACAGCAACCTCCCAAGTTCGAATAATCCCGCCGTCGGCGACATCAATCGCGACGGCGTGCTAAACGACCGTGAATCGCGGGACGGAAACGACCAGCACCATTTGCCGCCCGGAACTTTCCGCGGAGACAACTTTACGCAGGTCAATCTGCGCATCTCGAAGTTCTTTAAGTGGGGCGAACAGCGCAAATTGGGCCTGTTCTTCGAAATGTTCAATCTCTTCAACACTGCCAATTACGGTAACTCGTTTGACGGAACCACTGGCAGCCCGAACTTTAAGAAGCCGACGAACTTTTTCGGCGCGACGGGCTTTTCTGAGCCCCTGGGTATTCCATTCCAGGCCCAGATTGGCGCGCGATTTACCTTCTAACACTGCGTCAACCTCTGAGGCATCCGAAGCCGACCCTCGGGTGCCTCAGATTTAATCTACATGCAATATGCCGAGTATTTGGCGGCTGACTACCACTCTTGTTTTCGCGCTACTCGTGGCGGTGAGTGTTCATGGCCAAGGCGCGAACACACTCCAAGGCAGAGTCGTAACTCCCAGCGGGACTCAACCCAGCAATCCGGTGAGAGTTACGCTCAGCTACAACGGTCGTACGCTGTACGAAACTTTCACAGATCTAAGTGGCCGGTTTTCGTTTACGGGTTTAGCGAAAGGCAATTATCAACTCACTGCTGAAGGCGACGGCGCGACTTTTGAAACAACCAGTGTTTACGCTGAAGTCTCCGCGTTCGGATCTGCGCCACAACTCTTCACCCAGGACATTCAGCTTCGAGCTCCGCGCGGAAAACCGATTGGTCCAGCCGCGGTCATCAACGCATTCGTTCAGGACGTTCCAAAATCCGCGGCGCGCGCATTCCAGCAGGCACAAAAACTTGAGCACGAAGGAAAACGAGCCGAGGCGATCGTTAAGATCCGTGAGGCCCTCCGAATCTTTCCTGCCTTCTTTGAAGCTCATCTCGCACTGGGAAACCATTTTGTTAAGGACGGATTGTTCAAGGATGCGATCGATGAATTAGATCGCGCGCGCGAGATCAATCCGAACGACGATCGATTGTACCAATCGTTCGGCTTGATCATGATCGCGCAGCAGAATTACCGGACGGCGTTCGCAGTGCTGAGCGAAGCGGCGCGACTCAATCCAAAGAATCCTGTCAATCCTTATTTGAACGGAGTCGCTCATGTTGAATACGCGGCTTCGGTCGATCCGTCGCAATCAGAATCAGCGAAGATCGATCGTAACAAGGCCCTCGACGATGCTGAGCGATTTCTTCGTAGTGCGGGAGATCTTAGCGGCCGCAAGCTTGCCGATGTTCATCTGCAACTGGCGCGCGTTTACGAAACGCGCGGCGACCGCTCGCGCGCTGCCGGTGAGCTGGAGGAATACCTTAAGCAATCTCCCGAGGCGAAGAATGCGGAAGCCATTCGCGGCGCTATCAAGAGATTGAGGGACGGCCCTTAGCGCCCCCCTGCTTTTTCGGAATTTCGGAGTAAAACCGAAATTTCGGATTTACAAACGGCCCTAAAGTGCCCAAAAGCGCGGGTTTTCGCACGCGGACCGGCCGGCCTGCTATGGCATCGTCATTGCTTAAAACGTCTCGGAATTTAGTCTTTTGCGGATGAACGGGATGAGAACTTACAGAGTTGCCGACACAGGGCACGCCGCGACGCCGCCATTGAAACCGGAATGATTAGGCTGATCAGTTAATCAGCGATTAGCCACGTGAATTGAATTCAATTACCTCGAAGCCGGGTTTTGGCTTCAAAGAAAGGAAACAAAAGATGAGAAAAGTTTTGATGTTCGTTTTTGCGATGTGCCTGACGCT
>Ga0075424_100004237_pt1 | contig 13496 bp, 13 predicted proteins | sample SoiMethybrSBSTD3_FD_75301 | JGI IMG/M metagenome (GOLD analysis project Ga0075424, IMG submission 75301) | Bulk soil microbial communities from a Populus tree surrounding site in Tennessee, USA - Soil MetaG P. TD hybrid SBSTD3 | ecosystem: Environmental > Terrestrial > Soil > Tree plantation... | reverse complement strand
CGAGACGCACGAGATCACGGAGCTGATCGGCAAGCTGCGCGACGACGCGGGCTATTCGATCCTCGTGATCGAACACGACATGCACGTCGTCGAGGGCATCTCGGACCGCGTGATCGCGCTCGACCACGGAATCAAGATCGCCGAAGGCTCGTTCGACGAGGTCGCCACACATCCGCTCGTGGTCGAGGCCTACCTCGGCGTGCGCGCGGAGGCCGAAGAAGCCATCTGATGCTGCTCCGGCTCGACAACGTCGACACCTTCTACGGGCCGATCCACATCCTCCAGGGCGTGTCGGTCGAGGTGAAGGAGGGAGAGCTCGTCTGCCTATTGGGTGGGAACGCCTCGGGCAAGTCGACGACGCTGAAGACGATCATCGGCATCGTCCGGCCCCGCGCCGGCGGCGTCTACTTCGACGGCGAAGAGATCAGCAGCCGTCCGCCGAGTTACCGAATCGGGAAGGGGATGGCGATCGTGCCCGAGAACCGGCGCCTGTTCGCGCCGATGACGGTCAAGGAGAACCTGGAGATGGGCGCGTATCTCCACGGGGGCGGTACGAAGGAGGACTTCGAGCGCGTCTACTCGCTCTTTCCGCTCCTGTACGAGCGGCGCAAGCAGCTCGCCGGGACGCTCTCGGGCGGCGAGCAGCAGATGGCCGCGATGGGCCGTGCTTTGATGTCGCGGCCGAAGCTGCTGCTGATGGACGAGCCGTCGATGGGCTTGGCGCCGATCCTTGTGGAGCGGAACTTCGAGATCATCAAGGAGGTTCATGAGTCGGGCGTTGCGATCCTCGTCGTTGAACAGAACGCGAACGTTTCGCTTTCGATCGCCGACCGCGGTTACGTCCTGCAGACCGGGCGGATCGTGCTGTCCGGGCCGGCCGCCTCTCTGATCAAGGACGAAGACCTGCGAAAGGCCTACCTTGGCCGTTAGCATCGACGCGCTGCCGGCGCGAATTCGGCACCGCTTTCCGATCTTCGACCGGCTCGTCTACATCAACAGCTGCTCGCAGGGAGCGCTGTCGGATGCGGTGCGGGAGGCTTACTCGCGCTACCTGGCCGACTGGGACGAACACGGCGCGCCATGGGAGTACTGGGTCGAGCAGCTCGAGGCTGCAAGGCGGAGCGTTGCCGGGCTGATCAATGCCTCCGAGGACGAGGTGGCGGTGACGACGTCCGTCTCGGCCGGCGTCAGCGCGCTTGCGAGTGGGTTGGGCTTCGAGACGGGCCGTTACAAGGTGGTCGTCAGCGATTTCGAGTTTCCGACGATCGGCCAAATCTGGCATGCGCAGGAGCGCCGCGGCGCGCGGGTCGTCCATGTCGCGGCTCAGCCGGACGGGACGATTCCGCTCGAGCGTTTCGACGCCGCGATCGACGAGGAGACGGCACTTGTTTCGGTCACCCACGTCTGCTTCCGCAACGGGAGCCGGAACGACGTGGCGGGCGTGATCGAGCTGGCGCACGAGCGGGGGGCGCTCGTTCTGCTCGATGCCTACCAGACGGTGGGCTCGCTGCCCGTGGACGTCAGGGCGCTCGACTGCGATTTCCTCGCCGCCGGCGTGCTCAAGTACCTGCTCGGATCGGCCGGCCTCGGGTTTTTCTATTGTCGCCGCGAACTCGTCGAGCGGATCGAGCCGACGGCGACCGGGTGGTTCGCCGACCACGACATCTTCGAGATGGACATTCACGACTACTCGCCGGCCTCGACCGCGCGCCGGTTCGAAGCGGGGACGCCGCCGATCCCGGCGATCTATGCCGGCATCGCGGGGATCGAGCTGATGCGGGAGATCGGGATCGAGGAGACCGAGGCTCACGTTCGCGAGCTCAACGGGCTGCTCCTAGCGGGGCTCGACGAGCTCGGCGCTCGGGTGGTCACTCCGCGAGCGCCGGAACAACGCGGGGCTTTGGTCTGCGTCGCCTCGACGGACGTCGACCGGCTCGTCGCAGCGCTGGCCGACGGAGGCGTCGTCACGTCGTCACGTGACGACAACCTCCGGATCTCGGCCCACTGTTACAACACCGCCGAGGACGTGAGCACGGTGCTCGACCTGCTCGCGCAGAACCGCTCGTTGCTGCGTCTGGACTGAGGGTCGGCCCACTCTTGTGACGCTTGCGTTGCGATCTGCCCTTGACAAATCCAAGCGTCTAAACCGAGTGTCGGACACCTGGCTTAAAGCGCCACGTCGAAGCCGGACGCTTTCGAACCGGTGTCCGACACCGGTTTTTGTCAAGCGGAAAACGTGCCGAATCTGTGCCGATTTCTCGCTACGCCGTCGCCACGGCCGGCTCCCGGCCCGCCGCGAGCAGCCAGATCCCCATGACGATCCCCCATAGGAGGACGAGGACGGACGGGAAGAACGCCAGCGAGACGACTGCCGCCAAGCCTCCCACCAGCGTCGACCACCGAAGCCAGGCCGGAACGAGCGTGCGCGCGCCGATCACGAATGCGATCAAGGCGAAGCCGAGCAGAATCGCCCCCGGTCCGAAGACTGCCGCGAAACCGAGCTCGGATGCCAGGTAGGTAACCGCCGGATCGATCACGACGCCGCTGCCGCCGAAGGCATGGGCGACCGCATCGCCAAGAACAATCGACCAGCCGACCGCGAAAGACGTAGCCGCACCGATGCCGAGGCCCCAGAAGAGCCGAGCCAGCCGCTCGCCGTTAGGCGCCCCGCTCAGCAGGTCTCGCATGTAGGCCAGGAGCAGGAACAGCCCGAGGACTGCGAGCAGCAAGATGTAGACCGACGCGAAAACCGCGAAGTGATGGCCCTTCGAGACGTACTTGACCGCGTCCGAGGCCTTGTACGTACCGCCGGGCGGATTCGAGACCAACAATCCGACGAACGTCAAAACGCTGAAGCCAATGCTCCCGATCCCTGCAAGAGCGGAACGTGATGACATCGAGAACCTCCTGGTGTGTGTGACCCTCTGCCTACCCGGGCAGGATCGTAAGAGACCGTCCTGACGGCGCGCCCTTCTGGCCTCGGTCCTAGATGGCGCCCCAACGGCGCAGGCTCTGCGTCGAAGGGACGAAGTAGTAGGCACCGGTGAGCGGCGTCGTGTAGACGGTCAATTCGTCCCGGACGCCGTCGGTCAGTCCCGCCATGTTCTCGAGCATCGCCTCGAGGGGCCGCTGCTGGGCGCAAAAGCCGACGAACATCGTCCCGTGGTCGGTCACGGTCCCGTACGGCGTATTGCGGCGGAAGATCTTCCCGAACTCGTCCTGGTCGGTGCGGGCGACGTGGGAGTTGTCCGGCTTGTCGTCGAGCTCGATGCTGTCGTCTTTGGTACGCCCCATCACCTGCTCCTGGCGGGCGACGGGCAACGCCTCCCAGGCCGTTGCGTCGTGGCTCCACTTTTGCAGGAGCAGGATCGTGCCGCCGGCGCCCGGGATCCCGTCCGGGATCACCGCGAACTCGGGCGCCTCGATCAGGCTCGGGTTCTCGGTCCCGTCGATGAAGCCGGTCAGGTCGCGGTCGTGCTGGTACGGCCAGCTCGACGACTCCTCGGCCACAGATCCGGAGACTTCCAGCGCGGCGATCGCCGCGCGAGCCATGTCGAAGACGATGTCGTACGCGCTCCCGGAGATCCACAGCATCGCGTCGTGCTGCGTCGCCGGCATCGTGTAGCCGTCCGGTCCGACCAGGTCGCGGTTGAAACCTTCCAGCGCAGCGGGAGCGTCCTCGGGAACCATCTTCGCCCAGAGCTCCGGCCGGAAGCCCGCGACGAGGTTGACGCCGCCCATGGTCGTTCGCGGTTCGCGCAGCGAGGCGACGGCATTGACCAGCTCGTCGGCCGCGTCCGGGTTCCGAGCGTCCAGCTCGAGGTACGCGTGCGACGAGGTGCCAAGTGCGAAGACCCCACTTTGGGGCGTGCTCATCAGGCGATGATGAACCGCGCCGCTCGAACCGTCCAGCAGGCACCGAATGCGTCACCATGCCCGCGTGAGCACCAGCACGGCCCTCGTCGTTTTCGGCTCCTTCCTCGCCTGTGGGGTCGAGATGGTCGAGGCGCTGACGATCGTGTTGGGGGTCGGCATCGTTCGCGGCTGGCGCTCGACGCTGATCGGCGTCGGGGCCGCAACGATCGTTCTCGCCGGGCTCGTCGCCGCGCTCGGGCCGGCGCTGACCGTGATCCCGATCGAAACGCTGCGCCTGATCGTCGGAGCACTGCTGCTCGCCTTTGGGCTGCAGTGGCTCCGCAAGGCGATCCTTCGCTCGAGCGGGCACATGGCTCTTCACGACGAGGACGCGGCCTTCCGCCGTCAGCGCGAACAGGCCGCGAAGGCAGGCCGTGAGGAAAAGGCAGGCCTGGACTGGTATTCGTTCACGGTCGCCTTCAAGGGAGTCCTGCTCGAGGGGCTCGAGGTCGTCTTCATCGTCATCTCGTTCGGGAGCGCCCAGAACCAGACCGGACTTGCCGCGGCCGGGGCGGTTGCGGCGTTCGTGGTCGTAGTCGGCGCCGGCTTCCTCGCGCGAGGGCCCCTCGAGCGCGTCCCCGAGAACACGATCAAGTACGCGGTCGGCTTGTTGCTGACGAGCTTCGGATGCTTCTGGGGCGCCGAGGGCGCCGGAGTCGACTGGCCGGGCGGCGAGCTCTCTCTCCTGGCCGTGATCGCCTTCATCAGCGCGAGCTCGTTCCTGCTGGTGCGGCTGCTCCGCCGCCGGCAGACGCCGGCCCCCGTGGAGGCTCCGGCTTGAAGTACATCCGCTCGTTCGCGCTCTTCTGGTGGGACTTCATCGTCGGGGACGACTGGCGCGTCGCGGCAGGTCTCGCGGTCGCGCTCGGACTGACCTCGCTCCTGACCCACGAAGGCGTCAACGCGTGGTGGCTGCTCCCGGTCGCCGTTGTCCTGCTGCTCGCCGGTTCGCTCTGGCGCGAGACGCGGCGCGCCCCGAACTAAGCCCTACACGCCCTCGGTTGCGCTGACCCTTCTGTCAGCGACGGCCTGGACGAGTGACTGATGATCTCGCTCATTGAGATCTGCATAGGCGGTCGCGAAGGCGGCGATCGCCCGGTCGAAGGTGTCGCTCTTCCCCAGATAGGCGGCGATCGCGACCCGGTCGCCCGAGCGCGCATGCGCGCGCGCGAGTATCCAGCCGCATGCCTCTGCATAGGCGGCCAACCCTTCGGGCCGGATCGTTTCGATGTCGACCGAGCTCTTCCAGTCCCAAAGCTGCCGCACGTAGAAGTCGCGCACCGCGCCGTCGAGTGTTCCCTCGGTCCGAACCCAGCCGAGGAAGATGTCGCTCGCGGCCTGCATCAGCCGCTGGCCCTCGACCACCCGCTTGCCGTGATTGGCGAAGCGGCTGCGGCCGATTAGCGGTTCGAGTACAGACGGCCCGGCCTCCTTGACCTGCAGGAAGAGCGGGTCGCGCTGGTCCCGGCCCAGCAGCAGCACGACCCAGCAGCGCGTGCCGACGCTTCCCACCCCGACGACTTTTCTGGCGAGATCGACGTCGCGGAAGCGCTCGAGGAGCGCCCGGAGGTCGGGCGAAAGCGTCCGGCGATAGCGACGGAACGTCTCACGGAGCTGGGACTCCAGCTCGCTGTGATCGTCTCTGTCGCCGACGAGCTCCCTGAGCGGCACGATCAGCGGCGGGTCCGAGATGAGTCTCGGCTCGCCGTCGACCTCCTTCGTCAGCTTGGCGAGCGCGCGCATCCGATCGCGCGTTTGGGCCTTTGCTGCCGCGGTTTGAAACGCCTTCTCCACCTTCCGGTCGTGGGCCTCACGCAGCCGAGCGGCGAGCGAGCCGGCGTTGAGCCGCGAGTACCAAACGTCCAGATCGCCCATGCCCGCGAACTGGCGCATCGCTTCGCGGTAGGCTCGGGTGACTACCCGCAGCGGCCCGGTTCGATCCGCCTCGGTGAAATTCCGCTCCCGCGCCGCGACCTCGAAGCTGGTTGCGAGGCGCTTGACGTCCCACTCGAACGGGCCGGGGAGCGTCTCGTCGAAGTCGTTGAGGTCGAAGACGAGGTCCCGTTCCGGCGACGCGAAGCCGCCGAAGTTGGCCAGGTGCGCGTCGCCCGACAGCTGCACCGAGAGTCCCGCCCGGGGCGTGTCGGCGAGATCGTGCGCCATCACCGTTGCGGCGCCGCGGAAGAACGCGAACGGCGAGGCGAGCATGCGCCCGTAGCGAATTGGAACGAGCTCGGGGACGCGGGAGCGAGCCTGCTCCTCGAGCAACGCAATGGGATCGCGACCGCTTGTAATCGGAAGCTCGGAGTGGCTCGACCGGGGCGCCTGCTTGCGGGCGGCCCGCCCGGCCTCGGCTCGTTCAGACACGGTGGCGTGCGGCACGACCTAGATCGTCTCACGCGGCCGGCTCGAGGGGTTGTGGTTAGGCTCGCGGGGAGTCGAACCGGGAAAAGCACGCGAAAGGAGGGCACACATGACGGGCAAGGCCGACTTCACGGAGGAGGAGTGGAAGCTTCTCCTCGAGGGACCACCTAGCGCCGGCCTGATCGTCGTCAGCGCGCAGCGGGGAGGAACGTTCCGCGAGGCGTTCGCGATCGGCAAGGCCTATACCGAAGCACGGAAGCAGCACGGCGACAGCGAGCTTCTCGACGAGATCGTCGCAGCGAAGCCGGAGCGCGACCACACGCGCTACCACTCGTACGATGAGCTGAAGCAGGCTGGGCTCCAGCACCTGCGCGACGCCGTTGCCGTGCTCGGACAGAAGGCGACCCCCGAGGAGGTCGATGACTACCGCCGCTTCGTCCTCGATCTGTCAGAGCGGGTCGCGAATGCCCACAGGGAAGGAGGCGAACAGGTCAGCGACGCCGAGCGCGCCGCGATCGACGAGATCTCGGCAAGCCTCGGCGGTCCCGGCACGTAGGCGGCGTCAACCGCCGTTCAGCCGTTCTGCGCGTACGAGCCGCGCAGCCGAGATGGCGCCGCCAAGATCGCCGAGCTCCGTCAGCCGGACCTCCGGCGGCCTGTCGTCGACGAACAGATGGGGCTTCATCTCCTCGCGAATACCCCTGACGGCCTGCTCCCCCAGTCGTGTGCCGAGCCCGCCGCCGACCACCACCGCCTCGACGTCGGTCAGGTTCACCGCCGACGCCGCACCGGCGCCCAGGGCGCGAATCGCCCGCTTGATCATCTTCTCGGCGTATGCATCGTGCTCGTCGAGCGCGTGCTGCCAGACCGAGCTCGTCAACTGGTCGTGCCCGTGCTCCTTCATCAGCGCAAACAGCCTGGTCTCAATGCCGCGTTTTTGGTCGCGCCGCGCCTTGTTCTCCATCGCCCCACGCCCCGCATAGGCCTCGACGCAGCCTCGCCGACCACAGGTGCACTTCGCGCCGCCGAGCTTGATCACCATGTGGCCAATCTCGCCGGCAGCGCCGCGTCCCAGCCAGCGGTGCTTCTCGACCATGATCGCGCCGCCGACGCCGGTGCCCCACCAGAGCCCGAGGAAGGTCCGGAAGGACCGGCCCGCACCGAGGACGGCTTCGCCTTCGACGGCAGTGCCGACATCGTTGCCGATCCGGACGGGCACGCCGAAGCGGTTCCCCAGCGTCTCGGCGAGCGGGAACGGGTCGGTCCAGTTCGGGAGATTGCGTGCGTTGGCGACGGTCCCCTTCTGCTCGTCGACGACCCCCGGCGAGCCGACCCCGATACCCGTGAGCGCGCCGGGCTCGACTCCGGCCGCCTTCACGGCGTCCTCGAGGGCTTCGGCCATCGCAGCGGCGACATCTGAGGGCCCGCCGTGCTTCGGCGTCGACCTGCGTGCGTTTCCGGCGACCGAGTCGTGCTCGTCGGTGACGACGGCTTGGATCTTGGTGCCGCCCAGGTCGATGCCGCCTCTCATGGTCGCTTCTTAGCACCGGATTCGCCTACCATCCAAGCCTTGGCAACCAACGAGCAGCAGATCAGCTTCGCCGAGGACATCAAGCCGCTCTTCCGCGAGCGCGACCGCGACTCGATGAAGTGGGCCTTCGACCTCTGGTCGCACGACGATGTCACCGCCAATGGCGACGCCATCCTCGGCAGACTCAGAGACGGGTCGATGCCGTGCGACGGTACCTGGCCGGAAGAGCAGATCGAGCTCTTTCAGCGCTGGGTCGACTCGGGTGCGCCGGCCTAGAGGCGCCTCATGGAGACGATCGTCGTCGGAGTCGATGGTTCGAACGGTGCCCACGAAGCCCTGAAGTTCGCCGCTCGCGAGGCGGGGCTGCGGAAAGCGCGGCTTCAAATCGTCTCGGCGTGGGAGATCCCGCCGGCCGTCTACGCCGGTGGTTTCGCCCCGACCCTCGACCAGAGCACGATCGACGGCTTCGGCGAAGGCGCCAGGAAGATCGTGCAAGAGGCGATCGCGCAAGCCAAGGAGCTCGAGCCCGGGATCGAAGTCGACGGCGGGGTGGCCGAAGGGCAAGCGGCTGAGATCTTGCTCAACGAGGCGAAAAACGCCGACCTGGTCGTCGTCGGGAACCGAGGCCTCGGTGGATTCGGCAGCCTCTTGCTCGGCTCGGTCAGTCACCAAGTGGTGCAACATGCACCGTCTCCGGTCACCGTCGTTCGGGACAAGAACAGCTCCTAACGCACTACTCTTCGGACGCGGCCGTCTGATCGCGCTCAGAACGGGTTCACGCAGCCGAGCGGATCGAGCACGGCCGCAGCGCGTGCCTTTGCCTTGTCCGCGGCTGCCGATTGTCCCGCGGCTTCGAGCGCACGCGCGAGATCGAGCTCGAGGCAGGCGGCGTCGTAGCTCCGCCCGAGTTGCCGCTTTCGTTCGGTCGCCGCCTCGAGCTTCCCGACCGCTTCGCCGGCGTTTCCGTGCTCAAGTGCGAGCAGCCCCTCGCCTGCCAAGAGCGCCGTCTCGGTATGCGCCACAACGGGAGTTGCCTCTCGAAGCGACTCGGTCGTCCTGGCGAGCAGTTCCGGCTCGCCGGCGTCCGCCAGTGCTCTGACGATCGGCACGGAGTCGAGCACCGCGGGCCACTGGCGGTCGACGACGGTCAGGAGCTCGTCGGTGAAGGAGTGGAGCTCGTCGACTTGGCCGGTGTGCGCTAGCCATGGCACCAAGACTGCGGCCATCGGGATGATCCGCTGCAGCTCACCGCTTGCGAGCGCCAGTGGCCGCAGCTCCTCGAGCAGGTGCTTCGTCTGCTGGGCGTCACCGCGGCGAAAGGCGAGGCCGCCGGCAGTCGCCAAGTGAACGAGGCGCGTCGAAATCGCCACGTCGCCCCGCTTGAGCTCAGGAAGAACCGCGTCAGCCTCTGCCCACCGAGCCGACGGAACCAGAAGGCACATGGCGACCGACACCTCGAGGTACGGTCCGATCGACCCGGGCGCGGGGACGCCGGCGAGTGTGAGGCGAGCCTCCGCGACGGCGAGTTCGATGCGGTCGACGGGTAGGTAGCCGGCCGCAGACCAGATGAGGTTGATGATCGCGCGGTAGCCCTCTTCGAACTCGCCCGCTTTGGCCGCCGACTCGACGATTGACGCGATCTCGCCCAGGTTCGGTGCGATGCCCTCCGTCGCCTCCTGGGTGAAGAGGTTGATGGTGGCGTTCCACTCGGCAAACGAGTCGCCGACGCGATGTGCGACGGCAATCGCCTCCTTGGCATGGCTGACCGACTCGTGCCGTTGCTTCAGCATCTCGATCTGGGAGAGGCGCGCCAGGGCACGTGCAAGCTGCGGCGACTCGGGCAAGCCCGCGAGAGCGGCGACCGCGGCGTTCGCGGACCAGAGAGCCTCGTCCCAGCGGCCCGTGAGCCAGCAAACCCTCGAGCGAAGACCAAGCGAATCCGAGCGCAACTCGGCATCAGCAGAATCGAGCAGACCGTCCACTGTGTCGAGGCGCCGGAGTGCGCTGTCCATGAGCCCGTCCACCATGTCGAGCCGCGCGAGCGCCAGCTCGGCCACCGCCAGCCTGCTCTCGTCGACCGCCAGCTCGAGCGCATGCTCGAGTTGCCGCCTCGCGGCATTGAAAGCGCCCCGCCCGTACGCGGCCTCGCTCGCGGCGAGCAGCAGTTCGAGGGCCCGCCGTGACACTGCAGGGTCGTCCTCGCCGTAGGCCACGGCTTGGCGGTAGTGGTAGGCGGCCAGCTCCACGGTCTCGGCGCCGCGGTCCGGCGCCACTTCCTGGATCCACTCGCCTACCCGGCGGTGGAGCTCGCGACGTTCGGGCCGGGGAAGCGTTCCGTAGACGACGTCGCGCGTCAGCGCGTGCTTGAACGCGAACTCGCGCATGCCGGCCATCGTCGAGTCGACGCTGTCGGAGACCAGCCCGCTGCGGACGAGGCCGTCGATCAACCCCTCGTCGACCTCGACGGCCGCCGGCCAGAAGCTGCGTCCGATCACGCTGCAACGGCGCAGGGCGTCTCGCGAGGCCGCCTCCAGCCTGTCGATGCGTGCCGCGATCACGCCGTGGACCGAGTCGGGGATCGAAACCTCGTCCAGCCGTGCGGTCGAGACCCAGCCGCCGTTCTGGCGTTCCAGCGCCCCTTCCTCGATCAGCATGTTGAGCATCTCCTCGAGGTAGAACGGATTGCCTTCCGCGCTTCGCAGCACTCGCTCGCGCACTTCTCCGGGAACCTGTGCTTCTCCGAGCAGCGAGGACATCAGGTGCGAAGCGTCGGCCGGTGAGAGTGGCGCGAGTGACAGCGCAGTCGCGTTCTGCTTACCCGCACCCCAGGTCGGGCGTAGCTCCAGCAGCTCGATCCGAGCGGTGCAGACGAGCAGGACCTTCGAGTCGGAGAGGTTCTCCGCGAGCTGCTCGAGCAGATCGAGGAGCGCGTCCGACGCCCAGTGGACGTCCTCGACCGCCAAGATGGTCAGCTGCTCGCGCCCGAGAGCGGCGACATATCGCGTCCACGCATCCTGCAGGCGCCGCACGACTTCGCGCGGATCGCTTCCGGCGGCTGAGACGCCAGGGAGCGCGAAGCCGATCGTCCAGGCGGCCGCCTCGAACACCCGCTCGACTTGATCCTCCGCGACGACCGATTCGATTGCGGCTCGCAGCTTCGCGTGGGCCACTTCGGCAGGATCGGTGTCGAGGATTCCAGCGTGGGCCTTGGCCGCCTCCGCGAGCGGCCAGAACGTGATCCCCTCGCCGTACGGGAGGCAGCGGCCCTGGACAAGACGCGCCGGTAGCCGCTCCACGAGCTCGGCGAGGAGCCGCGACTTGCCGACTCCGGCGGGACCGAAGAGCGTGACCAGCTGGGGCGCACGCTCGTGCTCAACCCGTGACGCGACGGCACTCAGGATCGCGAGCTCTTCGTTTCGCCCGACGAGAGGGGCACTGAGGCCCACGATTCCTCGCGGGGCGGATTCCTGTTCGCGCGCCGCAGCAACCGCGAGCCAGGCGGCGACGGGAGCGCTTTTGCCCTTCGCCTCGAGCGGTTCGTGCTCGCGGTAACTGATCGTCCGGTTCGTCGCCGCGTGAGTCCGTTGCCCGACGAGCACGTTGCCGGGAGCGGCGTGCTGCTGCAGGCGCGCGGCGACATTGACGGCGTCGCCGCTGACCATCAGCTCGCCTCGCGCCGCCGCTTCGCGGCCGGCCACGACCTCGCCCGTGTTGACGCCGATCCGTAGCCCGACGTCGGCGCCGTGCCGACCGTGCACGCGTTCCGTGAAGGAGACGAAGCTTTCCCGCACCGCCAGGGCGGCCCGGACGGCGCGTTCCGGGTCGTCCTCGTGTGCCTGTGGAATCCCGAACACCGCCAGCACCGCGTCGCCGGCGAACTTCTCCGTCGTGCCTCCGAACCGCTCGACCTCGGCGTTGATCAGCTCGAAGAGCTCGCCTTGGAGCTCGCGAACGTCCTCCGGGTCCAGCAGCTCGCCGAGCGCGGTCGAGCCGGCGAGGTCAGCGAAGAGAGCGGTGACGACGCGTCTTTCCTGGCGGTCGTCGCTCGTTTCGCCGGCGCGGCGGGCGTCGTCCTTGAGCGCGACGCCGCAGTTGGAGCAGAACGTCGCCGTCGCCGCCTGCTCGAACCCGCAGGCCGGGCAGATCTGCTGCAGCGGCGCGCCGCAGGTACTGCAGAAACGGGCACCACTGGGGTTCTCGGCTTCGCAGGATGCGCAAACCAGTTCCACGCGGCGAGTCTACGCACCGGATTTGGAGCGGCGAAACGTCGACTTTGTCGCCCCCGTGGTCGGCCGAAATCCGCTTTCGCTCAACGCTCGTATAGGTCGTCGGGTACTGCATCCAAGGAGGGGGATTCAATGCATCGACTCTCGATTCGCGCGGCTCTCCTAGCCGCCGCTATCGTCGCCGGCCTCGCCGCGGCCGTGCCGACACAGGCAAATCCACCCGGCAATAGCTATACGGTGACGCCGCTCGTCTCCGACAACCCAAGCCTGGCGCCGACCACTGATCCCAACGTCCACAACGCCTGGGGTCTCACCCGCAGCGCGACGAGTCCCTGGTGGTTCAGCGACAACGGCACCGACCAGACGTCCATCTACACCGGGGCGGGCGTGCTCGTGAAAATCGGCGGCCTGAACTCCCAGGGCGTTCCCGGAGACCCGACGGGCACCGTCTTCTCGGGGATCCCCGGCCAGTTTCAGGTCGGAACGACGGCGAGCCCGACCACGCTCGGCCCGTCGAACTTCATCTTCGACTCGGAGGGCGGCACGATCAGCGCGTGGCGCGCGCCCACGGCCGCGCTCGTGACCGTCGATATGTCGTCGGACGGCGCGGTCTTCAAGGGCCTCGCCATCTCAAACGGCGCGTCCGGCCCGCGGCTGTATGCCGCCGACTTCGGCTTGTCGCGCGTGGACGTCTTCGACGGCGGATGGAACCTGTTGAACACGCCGGGAGCGTTTGTCGACCCGAACCTCCCGCGCGACTACGCGCCCTTCGGGATCCAGACGATCGGCAACCGCGTCTTCGTGTCCTATGCAAAGAAGGCCGGGGGCCTCGACGAGGTGGACGGGCAGGGCCTCGGCATCGTCGACGCCTATGACCTCGACGGGAACCTGCTCACCCGGGTCGCCCAGCATGGGCAGCTCAACGCCCCCTGGGGCCTCGCCTGGGCACCCGCAGACTTCGGGCGCTTCGGCGGCGATCTGCTGGTCGGCAACTTCGGCGACGGGCAGATCAACGCCTACGAGGAGATGTCGAACGGGCACTTCGAACACCGAGGCACGCTTCGCGCCGCCGACGGCGGCAAGCTCATGATCGACGGGCTGTGGGCGCTGGAATTCGGCAACGCCGGGAATAACGGCGACTCGCACCACCTCTTCTTCACCGCCGGTCCGAACGGTGAAGACGACGGGCTCTTCGGCACGATCACCGCTGGTTGAAAGACACGCTCAGGCGGGGCGGCGTACGGACGCCGCCCCGCCTAGCGCACTGGTGGTGGCGGGCACCGCCGATCTAGCCTCGGCCGCAGGGCGAATCCGTTGTACACGCGCCGCAACGGGCTCGCTCGGCTCGGCCTGCTCCGCTTCGCGCAGGGAAGGATCTGGCCGCAAGATCAACGTCTCGCTCGGTGCGTTCATGAGCATCCAGAGCAGCTCCTTCGGCGTGAAGCCGGGCTCGCGTCCGG
>Ga0075424_100004235_pt1 | contig 13498 bp, 12 predicted proteins | sample SoiMethybrSBSTD3_FD_75301 | JGI IMG/M metagenome (GOLD analysis project Ga0075424, IMG submission 75301) | Bulk soil microbial communities from a Populus tree surrounding site in Tennessee, USA - Soil MetaG P. TD hybrid SBSTD3 | ecosystem: Environmental > Terrestrial > Soil > Tree plantation... | reverse complement strand
CGCGACAAGGCAGAGGCCTACGACAGCGCGACTGAATGAAGACGTCAGTCGACCTTCGTAACAAGAGAAGATGCTTGGGTCGGCACTATTCTTGTCGGCAGTTCTTGCCTGACGAATGCTCCTATTCGCAGAACCCAATCCAATGCCGACTCCGAACCAATGATCTCCGTGACCGTGGGTAATGTAGATGGCTGTCAGATTCTTGCCTTTTGAAGCGACCCAATCTGCCAAAGTATTGGCCTGCTTGGTTGTCATATAGGCGTCGACGAGCACAGCGTCCTTGTCCCCGTAGATGAGGGTTGACGCCGTCGCTTGAAAAAATGTCTCCCGTATGCCGACAGGCCGTTCGCGAGTGACAATTGGTATACCCGGCGTCACGAACACTTCCCAGTTCAGATTGTTCATAACAAGCATCTCCAGTTCATTTCGGGAAACTTGTCCCGAACATCGGTGCTTTACTCTTGGACTGGTCTTTGCTGGCCTCGTCCTGAAGTACATCCCAGTGTTCTTGAAGAACCCCGTTTTCGATCCGCACGATGTCGGCAGCAATCCAATTCACGTGCGAACCACGACCGCTGAATCGCCCGTGAACCATTACATAGTCCCCTTCAGCCACAATCAAACCGGGCTCGTACTTCAATGTGGGAGGAGCGCTCCGTACAAGATTGAACAAGCCGTCACGGCCTGGCTCGATATGAGCGCTGTGCTGGACATAGTTCGGCGACCAGTAACGTTTTGCCGCTTCGTAGTCACGTTTGTTGAACAACATGTCGAAGCCCTCCAAAACGAGTCTTTTGTTCTCTGCAGGTGTCGTCTTCACGAGACTTCCTTCCGTGCCGCAGCGATATCCGCACTGGTATTTGCGTGTCCACCGATTCCCCATCCAGCCTCGAGGGACTCCGTGATCAGCACCCTGGTTCTGTTGACCAGAGCCGGATCATTTGCTGCGGCGGCAACGATGTCCGTGAGTTCTTGGACCACTCCGAGTTGCTGATTACGATCCAGCACACCGACCGGAGTCAGCACCTGAACACGCACGTAATTGCTGTCGCCGGCAGCATTTGAAATTGCTTCAGCGGGAAGATCGTGAGCACATGCAGCTGTGTTTTTCTTGAAGAGATTGATCGAGGGGACTCTCTCCCACCTCATGACGGCATTCGCGAGATCTTGAGCCAGTCTGTGCTTGTCAGAGAAGGTTCCCGCGGCATCGTAAACATCGATCATGGGCATGAGAGCTTCCTCTTCCGAAGCACTTGCTTTTTACGCTGCTGCGGTGGTTTCTTGAACCGATTTTGCGGCGGCACGGATGACATTGATCACCACATCGGGATGGGACAGCATGGGGACGTGACTGCTGGCGACTTCAGTCACTTTGGCACCCATGCGCTTCGCCACGAATCGTTCCATGTCCGGGTGGACGGTGCGGTCGTTCTTGGCGACGATGTACCAGCTTGGCTTCGATTTCCAGGCCGTTCCTCCCACTTTCGCGTTGAACAGATTGGGATCCGGCACGCACTGGGTCGCCCAAACGAGCTTCTTTTCCTGCTCGGACAAGTCGCCTGCGAAACAGTCGATGCCTTCCGGACGCAGCCAAATACGCCCGTCCGCCACTTCGATGTAGGAGAAGACGTCGGTCTTCGGAAAGTTAGACTGCTGTGTCTGAGAAGTCTCATCGGCGTCTGGAGCGAGCGCGGCGATATAGACCAGCCCAGCAACACGCTCGTCGGTTCCGGCGCCAGTAATCACGCTTCCGCCGTAAGAGTGCCCGACGAGGATTGCCGGACTGTTGACGCGTCCCAGCACGCTTTTTACGGTGGCAACGTCCTCGGCGGTTGTGTTGAGCCCGTACTGGGCGGCGATCACCTGATGACCTTCTGCCTGAAGCGCGGGCATCACCTTGCTAAAGCACGAGCCATCAGCCCAAAGTCCGTGGCAGAAGACGATACTTGGCTTAGTCTGTGTAGCTTTCATTTTGTGCTCCTTGTTCAGTTTTATGGCTTCTTGCCATGAATTCGCTCTTGCAGCATCCACTCCCGGATGTAAGGCGAACAGTGAAGCACTGTAATGTTCTTCGCCTCACATGCATTGAGAAAACGAACTCCTTCGATATCGATGAGATCGACTTCCTCCAAATCCAGCACGACAGGCGATTCGCAGCGCTCAGTCTCGGTCTTGACTTGATCCAGATGCGCGATTCGAAATTCGCCGCTGAGCCGGAATCCGTCCTTTGGACCGTTCAATCCGCAGCGTCATTCGCTCACCGGCTCCGGAAGACGGTGAGCGGGAGTGCAAGTCGGAGACCGTTCGCAAGAAACTGTGTATGTTTAACTTAGACTGGCATATCGTCCTGATTTTTCAGGAATTCCTCTTTGATCAGGAAACATGACTTATAATCCCGCGATGGCTTCTGTGAAAGACCAGCGATCGGAAGAGGCACTCGAGAGAGCACTTGACGAGCTAAGAAATTCGGAAAAGAAACTTCGGCAGGTGATCGATACGATCCCGACACTGGCCTGGTCCATTCTTCCGAATGGTTCGAACGAGTTCCTTAACAAACGTTGGCACGAATACACAGGACTTTCCGCGGAAGAGTCCCATGGATCGGGTTGGCAAGTTGCGATCCACCCAGAGGATCGAGCCCCGTTGCTCGAGAAATGGCAGGGGCTTTTGACATCGGGGGAACCAGGCGAAATGGAAGCGCGTCTCCGTCGCCATGACGGAGTGTTTCGCTGGTTTCTCATAGGGTTGAACCCCTACGAGACGACACTGGCAAGATTCTCAGGTGGTATGGAACATGCACTGATATCGAGACGCTCAAGCAAACAGAAGCGCAACTCCGAGAAGATGAACGCGAGCTCCGGCGTATCACCGACCTGATACCGCAGGCGATTGTCGTGCAGGATCCCTCGGGCACTCCCATCTACGCCAACCAAGCGACGCTCGACTATACGGGTCTGACCGCGGAAGATGTGGTTGCTCCGCTTTTTCGGGAACGAATCTTTCACCCCGACGACCTGGAGAGATTACGTGAGCAGCGCAAGGCTGCTCTCGGCCGCGGCGTCCCGTTTGAAATTGAACAGCGGGCTCGTCGAAACGACGGCCAATACCGTTGGTTTCTTATTCGTTACAACCCTTTCCGAAATGACCAGGGGCTAGTGACTCGCTGGTACGCAACCGGAACTGACATCGATGTCCGCGTCCGAGCGGAGGAAAGGACACGGAATGAGAACCTGGCATTACGAGAGCAAATCGATCGTGACTCGATGTTTGAGGATATTGTTGGCTCCTCGGAAGCGCTGCGGAGAGTGTTACGCCAAATCGCCAAGCTAGCTTCTTCCGATTCGACAGTCTTGATTCTCGGCGAAACCGGTACAGGAAAAGAGTTGATTGCTCGCAGCATCCACAAGCGATCCAATCGCGCGGATCGCGCATTCATCGGAGTAAACTGTGCCGCCATCCCACAGTCGCTGATTGCTTCCGAGCTTTTCGGTCACGAGAAGGGCGCTTTCACAGGCGCAACCCAACGACGGCTCGGACGTTTCGAGGCGGCCAACGGCGGAACAATTTTTCTGGACGAAGTCGGCGACTTGCCTTCCGAGATCCAAGTCGCACTGTTACGGGTGCTGCAGGAGCGCGAGATCGAACGCGTGGGGAGCAATAAAACGATTCCTATCGATGTCAGGGTAGTAGCAGCTACTCATCGTGATTTGAGCGCGCTCGTCGCCGAGGGCAAATTCCGCGAAGACCTTTTGTACAGACTGAATGTCGTCCCTATCGATGTGCCGCCGTTACGAGAACGTGTAGCTGACATTCCATTGCTGGTGGAGTACTTCATTGACCGGTTCGGCAAGAAAGCTGGTAAGAAATTCAGAACGATCGACAAAAAGAGCATTGGATTATTACAAACACACGACTGGCCTGGAAACATTCGCGAACTGCAGAACGTAATTGAGCGCGCCGTCATCCTGTGCGAGGGTGAGACCTTTTCTGTCGACGAGACCTGGCTTCGGCGGGAACTCCCGGTTGCCCGTAGCCGACCGAGTACGCTGACTCGTGTCCTCGCGCGGCAGGAGAAGGAAATGATCGAAGCCGCATTAACGCAATGTTATGGACGGATCTCAGGTCCCTCAGGCGCCGCCACGAAACTTGGGCTGCCCGCGCGAACCCTCGATTCGAAAATCAAGCGTTTCAAAATCAACAAATATCGCTTCAAAGTGCCAAGGGCCAGTTGATCCTTCCACAAATCAAACGAACTCGATGGACAAATGGTCGTCGCTTTCACCACTGACGGTTCTTACCCCATCGAAACCGCGCCTCATCCTCGCCCGTATAGTCGGGATCAAGATAGATGTGCAGGCTCGATATTCGGCCATCTCGAAACTTGAAGACGTTGCAGAAACGGCCGCCAGGAGTTTTGCCCCCAGCCCATGACTTGCCGGACATTCTGCCCTGTGAAGTTCCTTCAACGACGAGAAAGTCGGCTGAAGGAATGAAAGTCAAACGGTCGTAATCGTGTTGAATGGATTCCAAGGTTCCTTCGAATCCCTTAACTATTTCAAGAAACGAGTTCCGTCCGAATCCAAATCCGAATTTAGGGAAATAGACTTCGGCATCTTCGTGGAACAGTTCAAGGACGCCTGGACTTCCCTGGTCAGCTCTCATGAAATATTCGCGAGCGATCTTTATCTTCTCTTGATCATTCGATCCCATTCGTCGTTCCTTCCTTAAGCTCCATGGACAGCGCCTCGCCGGGGCGGCTCAGGGTAACTTGTCGCAAAAGAGGCAACCGATGACATTTCGTCATTGCTCCCTTAATTTTCGAAACGCCGACCGCATTTCCTCGACAAAAATGTCCGGCTGTTCGAACGCGGCGAAATGGCCGCCGTGCTCAGCCTCGTTCCAGTAAATGAGATTCGAATACGTCTGCTCGGCCCAGCTCTTCGGAGCACGATATATCTCTCGCGGGAATACGGTTGCAGCCACAGGCAGGGTGAGCTTGCCTCCTGAAAATGAGCTGCCCTTATTCTCCCAGTAGATTCGTGCTGACGATGCCGCGGTGTTTGTGAACCAGTAGAGTGAAATGTCGTCGAGCATTTGATCCCGCGACAGCGCGTCTTCGGGAGAGCCGTTGTTGTCAGTCCAACTGTAAAACTTTTCGTAGATCCACATCGCCTGGCCTGCCGGTGAATCCGACAGCGCATATCCGATCGTCTGCGGCCGAGTCGCTTGTTGGCGGAAGTAGCCGTTGCCGTCGCCAAGGAAACGTTTGGCACCATCGACCGCTCGCTGCTCTTCGAAACTGAGATGCTCTGGCATTTCCGTAGGAAACACGAATTGCCAATTGAGATGTATTCCGGCGAGTCCGGGGGGAAGAAGATGCCCGAGTGCGGTCGTTACTCCCGCACCCCAGTCTCCCCCCTGTGCGACCCACCGCCTGTAGCCAAGCCGCTGCATCAGTTGACTCCATGCGGAAGCGATGCGGGGGAGGTTCCATCCGGTTTGGGTTGGTTTGTCAGAAAATCCAAATCCCGGAAGAGACGGAACGACTACATGGAACGCATCTTGTGCGCGACCACCATGCTCTGTCGGGTTCGTAAGGGGCCGAATGATCTTTATGAACTCCACAATCGATCCAGGCCAACCGTGAGTCAGAACGATTGGTAGCGCATCGGGATGTGGTGAGCGTACGTGGATGAAATGAATACCCAATCCATCGATGGATGTCCGAAAGTTTGGAAACGAGTTCAGCTCTGTCTCGAAGCGTCGCCAGTCATAACGAGATTCCCAATACTCGATCAGCGATTTTGCATGAGCGAGGGGAACTCCCTGAGACCAGTCCTTGACTGGCTGTTGGTTGGGAAATCGGGTAGCTCGCAACCGCGCCCGAAGATCGTCAATGGCTTCCTGCGGAACCGAAATATGAAATAGACGTACTTGTTCGGTAGCCTCGGGTAACTGCAACTCTAGTGCTCTTGGCATAACTGTATTTCCTTTCAAAACGCGCCGGCGCCTTCGGCCTCATGACTGCTTAAGACCCGTCAGGTTGGTGCCCCATTCGAGGATCGGCGAGTTCCACTCAACGTCTACCTTGTCGAGAAATTTCTTAGTGTTTTCGATATAGGCCTTTCGGTAAGGCTTCGTCCCCTGGGTCGCGTCAAACTCCGCGCGTGTTCCTTTCCATAGCTCGTAGAGCACGAACTGATTCGGCCGTTCTGGAGTTTCGTGAAGAATGCCCATGATGAATTCGGGTTCCTTTGCACAACGGTCAAGCATGCCTTTTATCTCGACGAGAAGCCCCTCTTTCTGACTAGGTTTGACTTGGTAATGAAGGCTCAGAGAGGTCGTTGCTCTTTGCGTCATAGCGTTTCCTTTCGAAATCTTGTACCCATGAAAACCTCCTGCTTTTGAACCACAGGCCGACGGCAGGCGAGGTTAGCCTCGTCTGCCAGGAAGCTTCTAGGCGCCCTTGAGTTGTGGGGCACCTAGCAGCTGCGTCTCCCACAAGAACACAGAACCAGTAGCGCCGGCATGGTCGATAAAAAGCTGAGCGACTTCTCCAAGGCGCTCAGTGCGCGCCCAATCACGCTGAAGTTCTCCCGCCAAGCCAAGCCAGGTAATGGGTTGAGCTCCCGCAGCCGCCATGCGGCGGACAGCCATATCGTGCGCTTCAGGAGAGACGCCGCCCGACGCGTCGGTGACGATGTACACGTCGTAGCCGTCGCCCATCGCGTGGATAGCGGGCATTGCAAGACACATCTCCGTCCAGAGCGCGGCCATGACCAGCTTCTTCCGGCCGGTCTTCTTCACCGCCTCGACGACTCGGCGGTCCTCCCAACAGTTGATGAAAGTGCGGTTAATCGTCTTCTGATCCGGAAAAACTGCCTGGACCTGCTTGAAAATTATTCCCCCGCGTTCCTCATTGACTGTGGTGAGAATCGTCGGAATACCATATGCCTTCGCGGTTTTGGCTAGAGCTGTGACGTTGTTGATCACGATTGTGGGGTCGTGACTGTTTACGTTTGCCAACTGGAAAGGTTGGTGGTCAATAAGAAGTACCGCACAATTTTCCGGTGTCAGAAGAGCGTCGAGACCGACTTTTGGAAATTGTTGCATCAGGTGTGTTCCTTTCTATGAATCGGCGTTAGCCACCAAAATTCGTGCGGCTATCTGGTCACTCGTTTCCGCAATCACCGCATCTGTGAAAAGCTCTTGCGCAATTCGGCAACGAACAGATCGGGCTGCTCAAGCGCGGCGAAGTGACCGCCCTTAGGGACCTCGTTCCAGTAGAAGAGCTTCGAATAGGTCTCCTTGCCCCACACCTTCGGCGGTGTGAAAAAGTCGCCTTTGAAGATGCTGACTGCAACCGGCAAATCGAGGGGCATTCGAGAGAAATCTTTCGCCCAACTCTCGTAATAGAGGCGCGCAGAGGATGCAGCCGTGTCGGTCAGCCAGTAAAGCGTGATGTCATCCAACATGTGGTCGAGAGAGATGGCCTCTGTGGGATCGCCCTTGTTGTCGCTCCACGCCTGAAACTTCTCGTAGATCCACATTGCTTGCCCAACCGGCGAATCGGCCAGACCGTACCCGAGTGTTTGCGGACGCGTCGCTTGGATGGAGCCATAAGCAGATCCATCGCTTGCATACTTGCCGAGTTGAGCCAGCGCCGGCTGTTCTGTGGCCGAATAGCCACCGGGCGGCGGTGGTGGTGGCGGAAAGAGAATCGGAAGATTCAGATGAACGGCGGTAAGTCCTGAAACGCGCTGCTTGGCCATCCAAGTCGTCACTCCGGCGCCCCAATCGCCGCCTTGTGCGACGTAGTGGCTGTAACCTAGGCGCGCCATCAGGACTGCCCATGCGTTAGCAATCCGCGGAAGGCCCCACCCCACTTCGGTCGGCTTGTCAGAAAAACCAAACCCGGGCAGGGAGGGGATAACAACGTGAAAGGCTTCATCGGCTTTACCACCGTGGGCCGTCGGGTCCACTAGAGGACCAACGACCTGCATAAACTCGATGATCGATCCAGGCCAGCCATGCGTCAGTATGATTGGCAGGGCATTCTCGTGCTTCGATCGAACATGAATGAAGTAAATACCTAGACCGTCAATCTGTGTACGAAACTGTGGAAGCCCATTCAGTGTGCGCTCAACCAGACGCCAATCGTAGTGAGTGCGCCAGTATTCAACGAGCGCATGTGCTTTAGCCAGCGGTACACCCTGGGACCAATCCGTTACTGTTTCCTTGTCTGGCCAACGAGCATCGGCAAGTCTCTTTTTAAGGTCGTCGAGTGCTGCCTGTGGTATGTGGACCTTGAATGGAGTGACATCATTTGTCGCCCTGGGGAGCACGATCTGCGGGGCTTTGTCGGCGCTCCCGCGAGCACTTAGTACCCCTAGCTCCGCCGACAATATACCGGCCGCACCGGTTGCGAGGGCTGCACGTATGAACTTACGCCGCGAGGTGACGGGTACCGCTACTTCCGCTCTGCTGTCTAAATCGTTCTTCATGAGTCGCTCCTCAGCGTCCATTGAATACCCTGCGTCGCCAGACCGTTCAGAATCGCTTCCAGCATCTTGATTGGTTCCCTACGGCGCTTGGCGAAGCTTGAACACCAAGATGGTGCCTGCCTGAGGCACGTTTGACTTCGTCCCCTGAATCTTGTCGAGGCCGTTCTGAACGCCTCGCGCGTCAAGGTCCCAGCCCGTCGTGACGGCGACATACTGCTCGCCGTCGACCTCAAATGACGTGGGAACACCGATGGCGCCGGACGGCAGCGGGAAGCTCCACAATTCCTCGCCAGTGCGGGCGTTAAACGCTCTGAACAAGCGATCCGGAGTCCCACCAGCGAAGAGGATGTCCCCGCCGGTGACCAGAAGGGGCGACCAGAGGATCGTCTTGAAATTGTGCTGCCAAACTCGCTTGCCGGTGTTTAGGTCCCAAGCCTGAAGTTCTCCCAGGTGATCGGAAGCGCCAGCGCCGGTGCGGACCGATCCGAAGATGCTGTCGACGTCGTACCCCACATAAAACCCCTTGGAGTCGTCGTCTGGGACCTGGCCCTTCGGGAGGTACGCGCAGATGTTGTCGTTCGCCGGGATGTAGAGGAGTTTCGTCTGCGGGCTCCAAGCCTCGGGCGGCCAGTCTTTGCCGCCGCCAATGCTCGGGCAGAACTCTGCGCCCTGGTGCGCCCCCGGTCGCTTGGACTCGTCGATCGTGGGTCGACCCGTCTTCGGGTCAATCGACGAAAAGACATTATTGTTAGCGAACGAGAAGGCGTGCAGGAACTTGAGACGGTCGCGATCCAGTATCCAAAGGTAGCCGTTTCGACCCGCATGGGTGGCCGTCTTCGTGAGCTTCCCATCGACCTCAGTGTCGATCAGGAGTGGTGCCGAGACTTCATCCCAGTCAAACGAATCATGCGGCGTGTACTGGTGATAGCTCTTGATGGTCCCGGTGTCGGCGTCGAGAGCAAGCGTCGAGTCTGTGTACAGATTGTCACCAGGCCGATCGTCGGCGACCCACGGCCCCGGATTCCCTGTGCCCCAGTACGTCGTGTTTGAGGCAGGATCATAGACCCCAGTAATCCAGGTCGATCCGCCGCCTCGTTTGTAGGTCTCGCCTTTCCACGTGTCACCACCCGGTTCGTTGGGAGCGGGCACCGTGTAGGTTTTCCAGATGCGCTTTCCGGTGAGCGCGTCGAAAGCGTTTATGGAGCCGCGGACGCCGAACTCACCACCCGAGTAGCCGACGATGATTTTGCCACGCACCGCAAGCGGCGCCAAGGTCGAGTAGCAACCCGTCTTGTAGTCATCGAGCGGGACGTTCCAAATCTCTTTGCCCGTCGCGGCGTCGAGAGCCACGAGAGCGCAATCGGTCGTCGCCATGTAGACGTAGTCACCGTAGAGCGCGACGCCGCGGTTGGTCGGATGGAGCTGGAACAGGCCGTCCGGGTACTTCCTGGCATACCGCCACAGTTGGGTTCCGGTCTTGGCGTCCAGCGCGATGATGTTATTTTGAGGCGTCGTTATGAACATACGTCCGTGATTGACGATCGCCGTCGTTTCGTGCGCGCCAAGCAGGTCAGTGCTCACCGACCATGCGAGCGTCAGTTGGGGAATATTGCTGGGCGTGATCTGATTTAGCGGGCTATACCCGGAGCCATCATATGTCCGCCGATACAACAGCCAATCTCCCGCTGCAGGATGCTCAAGTCGTTCATCCGTCACCGTCGGGTAAGGCTTCGCGTCAACATTCACGCCTTGTGTGAACGCGCTTTGTGCGACGAGGAGGGTAATAATGGCGCTAAGCGACAGCTTGAGATATGAGCTGAGTCGAACCTTCATTTAGTGTTTTCCTTTCTCAACGAAACTGCGTAGATCCGAAATGGCAATGGGGGCGGTACGTTTTTCTTCGAAATATCGAAGAAGTAAGTAGTGTTGCCTTCAGTAACCCATGCCGTCGTGCCGATCAAGGTGACGGACGTTGGGGTAGAAAAATTGCCGTCTATCGGAGTGACCGCAAATCCGTTGTGTTTGATCACGACGCGATCTAATGTTCCCGCCCCTTCCACCAAGAGGAAACTGTTGTCGCCGAGCTTTCGGAGCGCATCGGGAAATTGCAGGTGACGGTTACCGGAGAGTTTCGTGACGCGCCCGGCCCTTCCATCCTTGACTTCCACACGCAAAAGTTCGCCAGCCGTGTAGGTTGTCACGTAAAGATTGCCATCGCTGCCGAAAGCGATCCCGTCGAGCCCGGCGCCGCCGCTTTGTGGCGCAGAAAACACGGAATCCCGAGCGAATACTTCGAACGTTGTGGCACCGGGAGAGAGTTTTAAGATTGTAGGATTTGCGCTGTCCGTGACGTAGATAGATCCCTTCGCATCCACCGCGATGTCATTGCAAAATGCGTGAATTCCAGGCAACGAGACGCTGCGTTTTCCACTCCCTGTCTTAAGATCAAAAGCTTTCAACGCGCTTCCGTTATCGCTGCCTTTGGCAGGTGCGCCCAATGCACTCAAGTCGTTCGAGCAAGCCCAGAGCGTGTTCGATGCCTCATCTGCGAAAACTCCCAAAATCGAGCGCGAACCCAAAGCGCCTGGTTGGACAAAAATCGCGTCTTCGTGCGTGTGTGGTTTGACTCGGACGATCCCACCATCTCCGAGACGGCCGACATAGAGAGTGCCGTCCGACCTTGACGTAATGCTTTCTGGAAAGGCTTTTGTCCCTGGAATAGCAATTGAATCGAGCTGCGGCGTCGTCGCTCGAACTGTGAAACTCAGCACTAAGACCAGAATGGCAAGTTCGGTTGAATATCGAACACGCCTGGAGATCACCCTCCCCATGCAGTTGTCCATAGAGAAAGGTTTAGGACACTCGGATCTTGTGTCCTCCAGACAGCTTGAAATCGTCGAGCGGATTTGATCTGGACAATGCAAGCCGCCGGGGTCAGTGCCAGCACGAATCCTCATGGCCTACACATAGGCAATTATTGGTCCAGTGTAAAAGGCTGAATCGAAAGGATTCGACGGCCGTTTCACTGACGAAATCTCGCCAATGACGAGACGCTGACAATTCAGACAAACCCAAATGAAGTCGCAGGCTCGCTTTACGCGTTGTAAGCTACGCTGAACATGACCCCCGGCGAATACGTGGTAGGCCACTCCACCGAGCGCTTTGCAGCGTGATTGAAAAGGAGCCGTTCCCGCGGGAACGCTAATGCACCGTCTTGCGCATAGCGGCGTACTCCGCTTTAGCTTCCTTATAGATGGGCAGGTCGGGATCAGCGTCTTTCCAAAGCGCTAGAAAATCTTCATACGATTTTCGCGCCGCCGGCGTGTCGTGCGTGAGGACTTGAGCACGAGCCAATTGCAGCTTGGCAAGAGCACCAGTGACGAAACCTGCCACGACGCCGGAATGATCGAGAACTTTTCGAAACTCGGCTGCTGCCAGGTTCCCTTCCTTGAGTTGGAGATAAGCAAGACCTCGAAGGTAAGCCGGAGACACACAAGCGAAATTGTCGCTGATAGCCAAGTCGTATGGCGTTACCGGCCGCAGAATTTCAACTGCAGCCGCTGGGTCATTTTCGTCGAGCTTTATCGCAGCTCGCGTCGTAGGCAAGCTGAAAGCTTTAATTGTAAAGTCGTTGGGGAAGAGCTGATTCAGCTTGTCCACCAGTTCTTGGGACTGTTTTATGTTTCCTGCGCGAGCGAATGTTAATGCGGCCAACATCAGAACATTCTTATCCTGGCTCTTCCGTAGTGCGTCTGTAACCGATGCCCGACTCTGTCGCAGATTGCCGATCTCGGCATCCCTTAAAGCATCGCTGCTCTCAAATCCAGCAGCATCCGACAACAAACCCGCTTTTGTGGAGGAATCTACATCCATTTGCGCTAAGCGATGAGCTTTACGAGAACGCCCGTAGAAGCCTTCGGCCTCCGATTCGCGATAAAGGACGAAGCGGCCTCGGAGAGGATCCTGCGATGCCCAGGTCCACTCCTTCTGCATTTCGGATTTGTCATTTTGAAGGAATGCCAGCTGCGCGTGATAACGGTGCAAGCCAGGGGAGCCCATTCCACGTGAGATGGCTTCATCGTACGTCTCTCGCGCTTCGTCGATTCGTTGAGCACACATTGCGGCAACTAGAAGCCTAATTAGAGTGGGCGCGCTTGGAAGCAGCCTCGCCGCCTCGCGGGCTTGAACCAACTGCTCATCGTGCCGTCCCAAGTTTGCGAGGCAGAAGGAGAAGTTTATTCGTGCGATAACGTCGCGTGGAAAGGCTCGCACCCATTCCTGGCCGACACGGCAGGCCTTATCCCACTCGTTTCGAGCGGATCCGTAATAGGCCGTTTCAACCCGAAAACGCGAGGGGATCGTTACCCGGTTGCGTAGCTCAAAGGCCGCAGTGTAACCGGCCAAAGCTGCCGCATCCTTATTAAGCCATTGATTCCCGCTCCCCTCGGCTGCATAAGCCAGTGCGAAGTTCTGATCCTTCTCGATGGCGCGTTCGTAGTAGGCCAGGGCACGGGGGATATCCCCGCTTAGCTGCTTCTCATAGCCTAAGGTCAGGAACCGTAGAGCTTCCGGTGAAGCACTGGTCGCTTGATCAAGAGGTTGATTAAACCTGTCTAGGGAATCTTTCGATTCACCCAAACTTGCCCTCAGTTGCCAAGCGGACAAACCGAGAGTTCGAACGATGTCTTCGCGCCTTTCCGCTTCATGGACCTCTTGCTCCAGCGTTTTCCCGGACTGGCAGTCAATCGCGCTCAACTCGATGCGGAACCGATTTCCTACATCCCTAATGGAAGCAGAAACGACAGCGCGACTGTTTGTTTTCCTGCAGACCTGCAGAGCGACCTGCGGAGTGACTAACGGAGTGATTTTGGCATCTTCGCTCAGCCCAAGCCGCCGAGCCGTCTCGTGGAGTTTGTCGCCGCCCAGGAGATTGAGATACGGAGTTTGCTCTAAAGAGACGAGCAGGGCAAAGCTCAGGCCTTCGTCTAAAGCAC
>Ga0075424_100004234_pt1 | contig 13498 bp, 11 predicted proteins | sample SoiMethybrSBSTD3_FD_75301 | JGI IMG/M metagenome (GOLD analysis project Ga0075424, IMG submission 75301) | Bulk soil microbial communities from a Populus tree surrounding site in Tennessee, USA - Soil MetaG P. TD hybrid SBSTD3 | ecosystem: Environmental > Terrestrial > Soil > Tree plantation... | reverse complement strand
GAGGTGATCGGGGAGCGGTACCAGGACGGCTCGGGCCACGTCTACCTGCCGATGTTCCGCCAGCCGGTGCTCGTCTACGCGGCCGACGCCCAAGCGCTCAGCGGCGCGCACGCCCGGGCGTTGGCCCGTGAGCTGGATATCGCCGTGTACATCGAGGAGATGTTCAAAACCGGCCACGATGCCGACAACCGGGCGGCCGTCCGCGCGGTCGCCGCCGAGGAGATGCTGCTTGTGGGGCTGGCGGTATACGGCCCGAAGAACGCGGTGGACAAGATCTTCAAAGGCTTCCCGCTGCATCCCTGACGGCAGGAGGGTCACCGGCAGGCGCCCCGCACCACGAGCGACCCCGGGGCCGGCCGGGCAACCTCCACCGTGCGGCGGCCGGCGGGGCAGCCGAGCCGTCGGCCTCACGTTTGGCTGACTGCTAGGTTTTCTACTTATGTCTGAGACGCGGCACATTCTGGTTACCGGCGGAGCGGGGTTCGTGGGGGCGACGCTGGTGCGCCGGCTGGTGGCCAGCGGACACGTGGTCCGGGTGCTCGACAACTACTCGACCGGCGACGCGGCGTACCTGGCCGGGGTCGACGCCGAGCTGGTCGAGGGGGACATCCGCGACGCTGCGGCGCTCGACGCCGCGCTCGCCGGGATCGACGCCGTCGTCCATCTCGCGGCGGCGGGCTCGGTCGTCAAGTCCGTCGCGGATCCCGGGACGAACTTCGACGTCAACGTCACCGGGACGTTCCGGGTGCTCGACGCTGCCCGGCGGGCCGGCGTGGAGCGGACGGTGCAGGCCTCCACCGGAGGCGCGCTGATCGGCGACGCGACGCCGCCGGTCAACGAGTTCTCCCTGCCGAAGCCGATCTCCCCCTACGGCGCCAGCAAGCTCGCCGGCGAGGGCTACGCGCACGCCTTCGCGAAGTCGTACGGGCTGCGCACGGTGGCGCTGCGGTTCGCGAACGTGTACGGCCCCTGGAGCGCGCACAAACCGGGGGCGATGACGGTGTTCTTCCGGGCCATCCACACCGGCGAGCCGATCGTGATCTACGGCGACGGCTCGTCGTCGCGCGACTACACTCACGTCGAGGACATCTCCCGGGCGCTGGAGCTCGCCCTGGAACGTGATCTGCCGGGCGGCACCGTCCTGCACATCGCGTCCGGCGTCGAGACCACCGCGGCCGACCTGGCCCGTCTGTGCCGCGACGCGGCGGGCGCGCCGGACCATCCGGTGGAATACCGGCCCAAGCGGCCGGGTGAGGTCGACCGCAACTTCGCATCGTACGACCTGGCCGAGCAGATGCTCGGCTACAAGCCGAGCATCGATCGCGAGGCCGGCATCCGCAGCACCTGGCGGTGGTTCTGCGAGCACGTCTTCCGCGGCTGAGGCACCGGCGCACGCCCCCCCTTGTGCCAGCCCGCGCCTCTGTAGTCTCATTGTGACTACCGAGCGGGTCGCGGCCGGGCGGGCCGGGTCACCGGCTACCTGGAGTCCGGCAAAGCGGACGGCGCCACCGCCGTCACTGGCGGCGGCCGGTTCGGCGACCGTGGCTACTTCGTCGAGCCGACCGTGATCACCAACGCCACCCCCGACATGAAGATCGTGCGTGAGGAGATCTTCGGGCCGGTGGTGGTCGCCTCCCCGTTCAGCGACCTCGACGAGATCGCCGCCCAGGCCAACGACACCGACTACGGCCTCGGCGCGGGCATCTGGACCAGGGACATCTCCAAGGCCCACGCCCTGGCCAAGAAGATCAGGGCCGGCACGGTGTGGATCAACTGCTACAACGTGTTCGACGCGTCGCTCCCGTTCGGCGGGTACAAGTAGTCCGGCTGGGGCCGCGAGATGGGCCACGAGGTGCTGGAGGCCTACACCGAGGTCAAGGCGGTCACCACGCAACTCTGACCGGAACAGCTCCGGTCGGTAACGTCCATTGATCCCCAACGGATGACGTCTGGCCGCCCATAGCGCCGGCCCGGCCCTTTGATGGCCGGGGAGCCGGGCCTGCGCATGGCGCGGCCAGACACCACGCGTGCCCGGCACCGGACCTGCGTCCCGGTACGCCGGGGGTCTCAGGTGTCGCAGGGGAGGCCGGCGTCAGGCGCTCTCGGCGCGGCTGCGCGCGTCCCGCGCCAGGGGCCGTCCTGCCCGTTTCCGCCCTGACGGCGCAGCCACGACGGGGGCTGCCCGGATTCCTCGGCCATGGCCCGCCAGGTCCAGCCGGCCGCCCGGCGGTCGGCGATGTAGGCCGCGATGTCGTCGAAGCCGTGGCGTGCCGCCACGCGGGCGGCGAGTTCGTCCGCCGCGTGACGCTTGGCCGCGTGGGCCGTCGGGGCCAGCCCGTGACGGCGCAGCGCCAGACCGACGGCATGGTGGGACATGCCGACCTCGGCGGCGATGGCGTTCACGGTCCGGTGCTGCACCAGGTGGCGTTCGGTCAGGTAACAGGCCACGTCGGTATATCCCAGCCGGCGCAGGACGGGCAGCCACCGGGCGTCGCGGCGCGCGGAGCGCCCGCCCAGCACGGCGGCGGCGGCCCCGGGATCGATGTCGCCGAGGTGACGCGACAGCCAGTCCTTGTGGAGCCCGGCCTCCCGGCTGATGGCCGCGAGGCTGGCCCCGCTGGCCGCCCGGGCCAGGACGAACGCCCCGATGTCGGGGTACCCGTGCCGCCGGGCCACGTCGGCGGCGACCCGGGCGAGGCGGGCCCGGGCCCGTTCGGTGTTCGCCCGGGCGACAACGGCGGCCTGGACCGGGTCCATCGCCTGCCGCGCCTTCCTGCGGCGCTGCTCCGGGTGGCGGCGGCCCCTGGCCGCCGCGGCGGCGTCGCGGGTGAGTTCCCCGGCGCGGGCCCGCTCGCGCCCCGCGGCGCTGCCCGCGCGTACGGCCGGGTCGAAGACGAGGCGTGACGTGAACGCGGCCGCCCGGAGCTTGCGGGTTTCCTGCCCCTCGAGTGACTGGCCGCGTTCCAGGCCGAAGGCCTCACAGTAGGCCTCTTTGGTCCAGCCGTGCACGCGGAGGTGGGCGGTGACCGAGCGCAGTGCCCGGCCGCAGAGATGGCACGTGACCAGCGGGCCGTCGGCGGCCACCTCGCCGATCGGGGCATAGAAGGGCGTGCCGTCCGCCAGCATGCCGAGGGGCGGGCAGGGCGGGCGCCCGTAGCGTGGCAGCGCCGGCGGGGGGCTGGCAACCGCGCTGATCACCACGACGGACATGACGGCCTTCCGGATGGGCCCTGCTAGTCACATTGAGACTACCGAAACATAGGCGTCTGGTCACGGGCCGGGACGCGGTCGGCTGCCCGGGGCCATGCCTGGCATCTGGCTGACGGTGACCCACCCGGCGTCGCTGGCCGGGCAGCCCGGGCCACTACGCTCGGACTCATGACCGAGGGGCCGTCATTGCCGCTGGCCGAGCAGGCCATCCTGGCGATCCTCAGCGAACGGCCCGCGCACGGCTTCGCCATCGCCCGGCTCACCGCGTCCGGCGGCGAGCTGGGCCGGATCTGGCACATCCCCCGGCCGGTCGTCTACCGGTCGATCGGCCGGCTCCTGGACGCCGGGCTGATCACCCCCGCCGCCGTCGAATCCGGCCGCGGCCCGCAGCGGACCATATACAGGGTCACCGCGCAGGGGCGGCAGGCCGCGGCGCGCTGGCTGGACACGCCCGTGGAGCATGTCCGCGACGTCCGCACGCAACTGCTGCTCAAGCTCGCGCTCCTCGACCGCGCGGGACGCGACCCCACCGACCTGCTCCGGCGGCAGCGGGCCGTGCTCGAGCCCATCGCCGCCGCCATCCAGGCCGAACGGCCGCCGGGGAAGGGCTTCGACGCGACCCTGCTCGCCTGGCGCCGCGCCAATGCAGCGGCCACGCTGGACTTCCTCGACGACATCACCCAGCCCAGTCACTGACCGGCCCGCGTCCGGTCTGCGCGCGGCGCTGGGGCGTTCAGCATCGGCCCTGGTGCGGCTCACCGCCACGGTGGAGGCCGCCGCATCACCTGGCTCAGGCCTGAACCGCGCTTGTGATCCACCCGCAGAGGTAGGCCAGGTGGTGTGCGGCGGGGACCGCGTCTGCCCCGGTCCGCAGCCGGTGGTCGGCACCCGGTACGACATGGATGGTCATCGTGGCCAGGGGATGCCGCCCGGTGGTGCAGGCGGCTGCGGAGAACGCCGCGGCGCTTCCTTCGACCGGTACCAGCCGGTCGGCGGAGCCAAAGACCGCCAGGTGGGGGCAGCGCAACGACAGGCAGTCCGGGATGGGATCGTGATCGTGCTCCCGCTTGAAGAACGCCCACATCGCCTCCTCCAGCGGTTCGAAATAGGGACGCAGCATGTCGTGCTGCGGAGCGGCGGCCAGAAGCTGCTGGACGTAGGCGAACTCGCGGTCATCCGCCGCGGCCCCGGCAACCTCGTCGTAGAGCCGCAGCGCTGCTGCCTTGTCGTGGTCCGGCCAGGCTTCGGCGGCGACGGCCCGGGCGACCGCCTGCCGGTCCGACTGCCCGGGCGTCATGCCTGGGCAGGAGTTGGTGACCACGAAGCTGACCTGCCCCGGCCACGCGGCCGCGCGCAGCGCGACCCATCCACCCTCGCTGTGCCCGAACAGGCCCACCGGCACGGCGTGACCCAGCGCTTGCGACAAGGCGGCGACGGCGGCCATCGCGTCACGCGCGAGGTCGTCCAGGCTCCCGGCCGCCCAGTTTCCGGTTGATCCACCCACCCCGCGCTTGTCGTACCAGAGCGCCGCGATGCCCTGGCTGGTGAATTGGTCGCGATACGCGACGAAGTACCCGTCGTTGCTGCGCTCGGTTGGCCCCGAGCCGCCGATCATCACGACTCCGGCCCGGAGATCACTCTCCGGGTGCCACACGTCTCCCGCCAGGCGCGCATCCCCGGCGTCCATGAAGATCTGCTCGCCCGCCCGATCCTCATCGCTCATCACCACGGCAGGCTAACGAGGTTACGTAGCCGGCGCCGGCCCGGCCCCTAGGCGTTCTCGAAGCCCCGCTGGATCTCCCAGTCGGTGACGTGGCGGCGGGTTGCGTCCAGCTCCCGTTGAGCCAGGCCGAGCACATGCTCGTGAATGGCGGCCGAGAACGCCTGCCCGGCCAGCTTGCTGCGGGCGAACGCGGCGACGGCCTCGGTCAGGTCGGCCGGGAGCCGGGGGGCTTCGGGCTCGGCCTCCGCATCCCCCGGCACGGGATCGGGGGGTTCGAGGCCCTGATCCACGCCGGCCAGCCCGGCCGCGAGTATGGCCGCGAAGCTGTAATAGGGATTCACGTCGGCCCCGGGGACCTTGAATTCGAGCCGGCACGCCTGGCCCCGGCCCACGACGCGCACCATGCAGGTCCGGTTATCCCAGCCCCAGGTCGCGTTGACCGGCGCGAAGTTCCCCGGCTGGAGACGGCGGTAGGAGTTCGCATACGGCGCATGCATGAGCGTGAGCTCCGGTCCGTAGGCGAGCAGCCCGGCGAGAAATGACCGGCCGACGGGGGAAAGGTCCGCCGTGCCGAGCAGCGGCCGCTCGCCGTCGTCGTAGAGACAGAGATGCACGTGGCAGCCCGACCCGGCCTGGGCGGTGAACGGCTTGGCCATGAACGTCGCGGAGAGCGCGTGGGCCTGGGCGATGGCCTTCACCCCGTGCTTGTAGAGCACGTGCCGGTCGGCCATCTGGAGAGGATCTGTGTAGTGGAGGTTGATCTCGTGCTGGCCGGGCCCTCCCTCCCCCTGCCACTGATCGATGGTTACGCCGATGGCGTCCATGGCCCGCCGGACGCGGCCGACGAACTCGTGGTCGTACCCGGCGATGAGGATGTCGTTGTCGGCGTGCAGGTGATAGGAGGGCTCCAGGTCCCGGTACCCGGACGCCCAGGCCTGCCGGTACGGGGTCCGGAAGAGGTAGAACTCCAGCTCGGAGGCGAACGTGGCCGTCAGGCCGGCCTCCTTGAGCCGCGCGACCTGCCGTTTCAGGATCGACCGTGGTGCCTGCTCGACGAGCCGCCCGTCGGCGTCCGCCACGTCGGAGATCACCAGCGCCGATCCGGGCTCCCAGTCGGGGCGGCACATCGTCTCCGGGCAGGGCCGGAGCACGCCGTTGGGAAAGCCGCGGTGCTGCCCGGTCACGGCGAGACCGGGGAGCGGGACGTTATCGATCCCGGTGATCAGGTGGAAGTCGGGCATCGGCAGCCCCCCGGCCAGGACCGGGCCCCAGCGCCCGGCGGGGATCCTCTTGCCGATGAGCCTCCCGGCGTTGTCCGGGGCGCAGATGGCGATGGTTTCGGTGCCAGCGGGCAGGTCAGCGTCCATGGTTCAGCCGGACAGCTCGCCGCCGTCGACGACGATCGAGGCGCCGGTCACGTAGCTCGCCAGCGGCGATGCCAGGAACACGCATACCGATGCGACCTCCTCGGGCCGGGCGAACCTTCCGAGCGGGATGCCCGCCCGGTACCGGGCATGGATTTCCGCCTCCGGCGTCCCCGAGCCCGCCGCGAGGCGGCGGATCGCCTCTGCGCTCATCGGGGTGTCGACGTTGCCCGGGCAGACGGCGTTGACCCGGATGCCGCGCGGGGCAAGCTCCTGAGCCAGGCTCTCGGCCAGCCGGTTGACCCCGGCCTTCGACGCGGAGTAGGCGCTCCAGTTCGCGCCTCCCCGGAGCCCGGCCTGCGAGGACACGAACGTGATCGAGCCGCCGCCGGCCATGGCCCCGGCGGCCGCCCTGGCCACGAGGAAGCTGCCGACGAGGTTGACCTCCAGGACGCCGCGGAGCTCGGCGGCCGCCAGGTCCGCAACGGGCCCGACCGAGACCACCCCGGCCGCGTGGACGACGTCGGTCAGCGGCCCGAGGGACAGGGCGGCCTCGATGCTGGCGGCGACCGAGGCCTCATCGGTGACGTCGCAGGCCGGCGTCCCCTCGCCGGGGACCACGTCGGCCGCCTGGCAGCACGCCCCGGCCGCCGTGAAGGCGGCCACGACCGCGCGCCCGATGGCCCCGGCGGCGCCCGTCACCAGCGCCACCCGCCCGGCGAGCGGTGGCCCGTCAGTCTGCGGGCCGCTCGACAAGCTCCACCACCACCTCGTCCGGGGCGTAAACGTAGACGCACCTGAAGCCCCGCCAGTCTCCCCTCGGAATCTCGACCGCGGCCGGATGGGCGGAGCGGGTCCCGGCGGCATGCAGCTTCGCCAGCAGTCCGTCCAGGTCCTCCACCTCCAGGCACAAGTGGGTCTTCCCGGGATCATTTACCCCGCCGCCCAGCGGGCGGCCCGCGGGGCTGAGGTACCGGAAAAGCTCGACGAGGCCGCCGCCCGGCAGGGCGAGCTCCGCCCACTCGATGCGGGTTCCCGTCAGCCCCACGATCTGATCAAGATAGTCATACTCCACGACGCCCCGGCCCAGCAGCTCCAGCCCGAGCAGGTCGCGCCAGAACCCCAGGGCGGCTCCCATGTCCGACACGGCCGCATTGAAGTGGTTGAATCCCGTGACCCCAGGCATCCGTCTACCTCTTCACAAGATCACGGACTGCCTGCGGCGCAGCCGTCTCACTGGTCGCGCGCGGTATCCGGGTCGTACGCCTCGACCGGGCGGCTGAAGTAGTCCGTCTGGTGACGCGCCCGCGCCCAGATCATCAGCAGCACGCCGATGCCAATCATGATGTAGGCGAGCTTCAGCACCGGGCTCCACCAGCCGCCCAGCCCTGGCACCGACTTCACCACCACCCACAGCAGGAAGATCGCGGACACCCCCGGGACGATTATCAGCTCAAGGAAGCCCCGCACGCTCCGCAGCGCCAGCTTCCGGTAGTAAACGGCCATGCCCGCGCCGGTGGCCGCGTAGAACAGCGCGAACATCAGCCCCACCGAACTGATCACGTTGGTGAAGGAATCCTGCACCGATGCCGACCCGAGCACGTACACGAACAAGACGATCAGCGCCAGGACGGCGAAGAGCAGCGTGGCCACCGCGGGCGTCTTGTGCACCGGGTGGCTCTTCCCGAGGGCCCGCGGCAGCGTGCCGTCGCCGCCCATGGCGAAGGCGATCCGTGCGCCGGAGACCAGCGCCGTCTGGGTGGCGCCGATCACCGAGAACAGGACGGCCACGATCATCACCTTGTCCCACGGTGACCCGACGAGCTGCTGCACGATGTAGGCCAGCGCGTTGTCGCCGTGGGCGAGCAGCGCTCCCCGCTTCACCGCCCCCTGGTAGGCGAACGTGAAGAACACGTACATGAAGGTCAGCGTGCCCACCGAGATGAGCACCGCCCGGCCGGGGTTGACCCGGGACTTCTCGGTTTCCTCGTTCACGTAGATGGAGGTGTCCCAGCCGCTGAACATGTAGACGGCGATCAGGATCCCGCCCACGAGGCCGCTGGTCCCGCCCATGCCCGACCAGGAGAACCAGCTCCAGCTGAACGAGGCCGACTTCGCGTTCCCGCCGAACACGGCGACCAGGGCGACGATCGCGAACACGGTGACCGTGATGTACTCGTACGTCGCCAGGACCCACTGGAACCGCGCCGTGACCTTGATCCCGATGTAGGCGATGATCGTGACGATGACCAGCCAGATCGCCCCGGACAGGGCCGCCGCGAGCTGCGAGTTCTGGTACGAGGGGGCGAAGACGGTCAGGACGTACGGCCCGATCGGCAGGACGTCGGAGATCGTGCCCAGGAAGTAGCCCAGCAGCATGATCCACCCGACGATGAAGCCGAGGTAGGGGGTGATGGCCCGGCCGATCCACGTGTAGGAGGCCCCGCAGTCCACCTGCCAGCGGTTGAGTCGCCGGTAGGCCAGGGCGATCCCGAACATCGGCAGGCCGCAGATGAGAATGGCGATGGGCCCGCCGTAATTCGAGACGCCGACGATGGCGGCCAGGGTAAGGGCGATGGAGGCCGTCGGCCCGGACGACGCCATCCCCACGATGACGGCGTCCTTCAGGTCGATGGCGTTGGCTCGCAGCCCCGGGCGTTGCGGCGCGTCAGGACCGGCAGTGCCAACCGCCGCCGGCGTTTCGTCCATCACCAGGCCTCCCGATCTCGTTTCCGGTTCCGTAAAGGCCCTCCCGCTAGGCCTTTAGTGTAAATCGGTCATCAAGGAGTGACCAGACCGTGTCAGAGAGCTTTGAGTGAGAGCCGGAGAGCCTTGGGCGGGGCCGGGGTATTGAGCGGGATCAGAGGGCCTTGAGGAGGGCCCGCAGGCTGCGGGCGGTGTGGCTCACATGGGCGAGCATCGCCCCCCGGGCCGCCGGCGGGTCCCCGGCCTCCAGCCCGGCGAGGATCCGCTGGTGCTCGCGCAGGCTGCGCTGCTGCCAGACGGGGGGCTCCGGCAGCAGCATGATGGCCTCGTAGAGGCTGAGGCGGACGCGCTCGACCGCCTCGGCGAAGAAGCGGTTATGGGCCGCCGTGGCCACCGCCAGGTGGAACTGGGTGTCGAGGCTGGTGAACAGCGCGTCGTCGGTGGTGGCCGCCGCCCGGCCCGCGATCTGCCCCAGGCCGGCCAGGTCGTCCGCGGTCCTGGCCAGGGCGGCCTCGCCCGCCGCCGCCGGCTCGATCTCGAGCCGGTAGGCGACCGCTTCCTCGATCAGGCGCCGGTTCCGGCTGACATGGGCGATCAGGCGGTGCCTGGACACGCTGCCGCTGGGCGGCCCGGTGACGAAGGTCCCGCCCCCCCGGCCCCGCCGGGCCGTGACGAGCCCTTCCGCCTCGAGGATGCGGACGGCCTGCTGGACGGTCGCCCGGGCCACCCCGAACATCGCGGCGAGTTTCCGCTCTGGTGGCAGCGCCTCACCTGTCGGCAGCACGCCCAGGGTGATCTCCCGGCGAAGCTGCTCGGCGATGTAGACGTGCGTCCTGGTCTGCTCGATGCGGGAGAACCGCATCGGAGAGCGACCGCCAGGGACCTTGGCAGACTCCGGCATTTGACACAAATCCTGTCACACGATCGGGCTCGCGGGCCTTCGATGACCGGCCGCATGCGCCGGTGCCGCGGGCGCCGCCGGGCCCGGTGACCGGGCGACGGGTGAGGCGCGGGCGGGGTCGGCCCGGCGCCGCGCCGCAGGCATGCCGGCGGCCGCGATGGGGGGCGTGCCGGCGGCGGAGCCCGCGCCTTACGGGCGGCTAAGGCGGCCCGGCCGAAGATAAGGCAACTACCCGATGCGGCCGCCGGGGCCTTACCGCGAGTCTCGAGGGGACGGGGCCGACCGGCCCCGAAACTCCGGAGGAATCGGTGCATCCCTACCTGATGCGAACCCTGTCCGCGGACCGGATCAGGGACTGGCAGCAGCGGGCGGAGCAGGAGCGGTGGATCAAAGAGTCCCGGCGCGCCCGGCCCGCCCGTCACCCCCGGCCCGCCCGGGAACTGGTTGCCGCCGCGCTGGCGCCACTGGGCATCCGGCGCGTTCCGCCCGCCCAGCCGGCGGGCCGGGCCGGCGGCGCCGAAGGGCAGCCGGCCACGGCCGATGAGAGCAGGTCGGCGGGCAGCCGGGTGGCATGACATGGTGCTCGCCGCCAGGCGTGTCACCGTCGACGCGGCCGGAATGGTCAGGGTCGGCCCGGCTGGAATGTCACAGGGTGATGGCATCCTAGAAGATGTGAGCGCTCGCATGAGAAGCCCCGTCCTCGTCGGCCGCTCCGAGGAACTGGCCATCCTGGACGCCGCCCTGGAACGCGCCCGCGCGGGCGGGCCATCCACCGTGCTCATCGGCGGGGAGGCGGGGATCGGCAAGACCCGCTTGGTGACCGAGTTCACGGCCGGGGCGGCCGCGGCCGGCGCGCGGCTGCTGGCGGGTGGCTGCCTGGATCTGGGCGCCGAGGGCCTGCCGTTCGCGCCGTTCGCCGCGATGCTGCGGGAGCTTGTCCGTGACCTTGGGGCCGACGGCGTGGCCGCGCTGCTGCCCGCCCAGGCCACGCACGAGTTCGCCCGGCTGCTGCCGGAGTTCGGCGAGGCAGGCGTGGAGCCGGATCCGGCCTTCGCCCGGGCCCGGCTGTTCGAGCAGATGCTGACGCTGCTGGAGCGCCTGGCCGAGGCCGGGCCGGTGATCATGATCATCGAGGACGCCCACTGGGCCGACCGCTCGACCCGCGACCTGATGGCGTTCCTCATCGGCAGCCAGCAGGTCCTGGACGGGGTGCTGGTCGTCGTCAGCTACCGGTCCGATGAGCTGCACCGCACTCATCCGCTGCGGCCGCTGCTGGCCGAGCTCACCAGGCTCAGCTGGGTAGAGCGGATGGAGCTGCCCCGGCTGGGCCGGCTGCAGGCCGACGAGCTGGTGGCCCGCATCACCGGCCGGGATCCCGAGCCGCGGCTGGCGGACCAGATCTACCGGCGGGCCGAGGGCAATCCGCTATTCGTCGAGGAGCTGTTGTGCTGCGACGGCGGCCTGACCACGGAGCTGTCCGAGTCGCTGCGGGATCTGCTGCTGGCCGGGGTGCAGCGGCTCCCCGACGAGACGCAGGAGCTGCTGCGGGCGGCGAGCGCGGGCGGGCAGCGCAGCAGCCACGCGCTGCTCGCGGCGGTGACCGGGCTGGATGGCGACGATCTCACGCGCGGGCTGCGGCCCGCGGTGGCGGCCAACGTGCTGCGGGCGGACGAGGACGGATATGCGTTCCGGCATGAGCTCGGCCGCGAGGCCATCTATGACGATCTGCTGCCCGGCGAGCGCACCCGGCTGCACACCCGCTTCGCCGAGGCTCTCGGCTCCGATGCCGCGCTGGTCGCCCCGGGCCGGGGCCTGATCGAGCAGGCGCATCACTGGTACCACGCGCACGACACGGGCTGGGCGCTGGTGAGCGCCTGGCAGGCGGCGGCGGCGGCCGGGCACGCCCTCGCCCACGCCGAGCAACTCACGCTGCTGGCCCGGGTCCTCGAGCTGTGGGACAAGGTGCCGGACGCCGCCGAGCGCATCGGCGCCAGCCATCTGGATGTGCTCGAGCAGGCGGCCGCCGCCGCCAAGGGCGCCGAGGAGCCCGAGCGGGGGATCGCGTTCGCGTCGGCGGCGCTGAAGGAGATCGACCCGGCCGCCGAGCCCGTGCGGGCGGCCCTGCTGCTCGAGACGCGGGCCACGCTGGGAAATCTCAGCGGCCGGGCGGATCCGGCCGTGGACCTGCGGGCGGCGCTGGAACTCGTGCCGGCCGGGCTCGGTGATGCCGCCCGGGCGCGGGTGCTGTTGAGCGAAGCCAAGTACCTGGCCGAGCCGCACGGGCCGGAAGGGCGGGTCGCCGCCGAGGAGGCCCTGTCGCTGGCCCAGCGGGTCGGCGATGCCGCGACCCAGGTCAGCGCGCTGTGCGAGCTGGCATGCATCGAGTCGCACTGCGGCAACGACCCGGCCGCCCTGGCCATGCTCGCCGGGGCCCGTTCGCTCGCCGGGACGGCAGGCGCCCTCCGGCCGCTGCTGCACGTCGCCATCAACGAGTCCCACGTGCTGGAGGGAATGGGGGAGCACGGACGGGCCGCCGAGGTAGCGCGGGCCGGTATTGCCAGCGCGAGGGATTACGGCCTGGCCCGCTCGACCGGCACCTTCCTGGCGATCAACGTGGCCGAGCCGCTGGTCTCGCTCGGCCGCTGGGATGAGGCCATCGACGTCATCGAGCATGCCCTGGTGCTTTCCCCGCCGCGGGTCAATCGCCTCGCGCTGCGGCTGCTCGCGGGCCATATCGCGTTCCGCCGCGGCGACCTGGCCGGCGCGCAGGAGCTGGCCGACGCCGTGAGTGCGGGGCTCAGCCGGGCCGGGAAGCAGGGGTGCCGCGAAGCCCAGTACTACCTGCCGCTGGCCCAGCTGGAGGCGGAGTTGTTCCTCGCCGAAGGGAGGCCGGCGGACGCGCGGGACGTGGTGACGGCCGCGGCGGACCGTTTCGACCTCGTACACGATGCCCGGTACGCATGGCCGCTGCTCGCCGTGGGCGCCCGTGCCTGCGCCGCGCCCGCCGCTGTCAGGGGCCCGGCCGCGGCGGAACGGGCGGGCGATCTGCTCGGTCGGCTTCGCACGCTGGCCGCGAAGATGGACGCCTGGGGCCCGGTGCAGCTGGCCGGCCGCCTCACCTTCGCCGCCGAGGCCGGCCCCGAGCTCGCGGATGAGGCCGACGGCGATCCGGACCTGGCGCACGGCCGGGCCCTGGCGCAATGGGACGCGGTGGCGGCGGCCTGGGAGCATGCTGCCCAGCCCTATCAGGTCGCTGTGGCGATGATGCGGGCCGCCGATGCGGCCATGACCGCCGGGGACCGTGACGCCGCGGCGCAGCGGCTGCGGTGCGCCGCGGAGCTGGCGGATCAGCTGGGCGCGCGCCCGCTGGGCGAGGAGATCGGGCTGTTTGCCCGCACCGCGCGGCTCGCCCTGGGGGCCGGCCGCGATGACGCCATCCCCGCGCCGCGCCCGCTGGGCCTCACGGCCAGGGAGTCCGAGGTGCTCCGCCTCGTCGCCGCCGGGCGGTCGAACCCGGAGATCGCCGCGGAGCTCTTCATCTCCGCCAAGACAGCCAGCGTGCATGTCTCGAACATCCTGGCCAAGCTCGGCGTG
>Ga0075424_100004233_pt1 | contig 13498 bp, 12 predicted proteins | sample SoiMethybrSBSTD3_FD_75301 | JGI IMG/M metagenome (GOLD analysis project Ga0075424, IMG submission 75301) | Bulk soil microbial communities from a Populus tree surrounding site in Tennessee, USA - Soil MetaG P. TD hybrid SBSTD3 | ecosystem: Environmental > Terrestrial > Soil > Tree plantation... | reverse complement strand
CGTTCTACGAGCAGCTCGTGTACGACGAGGAGGGGCAGTTGCTCAACGCCTCGTTCATGGACTACCTGCTCCCCACGGCGACCGACGTGCCGAACGTGGAGACGACTCACCGGGAAACGCGCTCACCGCTCAACCCGGTGGGTGCGAAGGGTGTCGGCGAAGCCGGTGCCATCCCCACCGGCGCGCTGTTCGCCCAGGCCGTCGAAGACGCGCTCGCCGGGTCGGGGCTGGAGATCTGCGAGATGCCGCTCAGCCCCAACCGCCTGTTCGAGCTGATGCGTGGGGGGGTGAGGTGAAGCCCGCGCCGTTCGACTATTTCACTCCGGCCACTTTGGACGAGGCGCTCGCGCTCCTCGCCGAGCACGGCGCCGACGCCAAGCCGCTGGCGGGCGGGCAGAGTCTCATTCCCGCGATGAACTTTCGGCTGGCCCGGCCGGCCGTACTCGTGGACCTGAACCGGATCTCGGAGCTCGCATACGTGCGCGCGGAGTCCGGTGTGGCGATCGGAGCGATGACGCGGCAGCGGGTCGTCGAACGGAGCGATGTGGTCGCCCGTGCGGCTCCGCTCCTCGCCGAAGCGCTGCCATCGATCGCGCACCCGCAGATCCGGAACCGCGGCACGGTGGGAGGCAGCATTGCGCACGCCGACCCGTCCGCCGAGCTGCCGGCGGTGATGCTCGCCCTCGAGGCCCGGTTCCAGGCGCGGAGCGCCACCGGCGAGCGGTCGATCCCCGCAGCCGACTTCTTCCAGGGCATGCTCGAGACCGCGCTCGCGCCCGGCGAGCTGCTCGTCGAAATCGCACTGCCGCCGCTCCCCGCCCGGACCGGAACCGCATTCCTCGAAGTGGCGCGCCGCCACGGCGACTACGCCCTGGTCGGCGTGGCAGCCATCGTCACGCTCGACGCGCGCGGTCGGTGCCAGGAGGCGCGGTTCGGCTTGCTGAGCGTGGGCGATGGGCCGGTACTCGCGACCGAGGCCGCGAACCTGCTCGCCGGCCAGACCCCGTCGGCGGACCTGCTGCGCGCCGCGGGGGACGCGGCGGCCACGCACGATATCGATCCGCCGTCCGACATCCACGCCTCCGCCGCCTACCGCCGCCAGCTGGTGGCCGTGCTCACGCGCCGCGCGCTGGCGCGCGCGTTCGAGCGTGCAGAGAAGGCTTAAACAACTGACCCCGGGCGCGAGCCCGGGGATCGAGGAGCTATGAAGATCTACGATCTCTCCCAACCCCTGAACGAGCGCTCGTCGTTCTGGCCCTATTACCCACCGTTCGAGGTCAAGTACATCAAGCGCAAGGCCGAGCACGGGGTGAACGCGCAGTACATCATGACCTCGAACCACATGGGCACGCATCTCGACGCGCCGCGCCACTTCGTCACGGCCGGAAAGACGATCGATGAGCTGCCGCTCGAGTGGTTGTGCGGCCCGGGTGTGATCGTGGACCTGCGGGACGAGATGGACGAGCTGGCGGTCTACACGCCGCAGATGATCGAGAAGCGAGTCCAGGTCAAGCCGGGCGACTTGCTGTTGCTGCACACGGGATGGCACCGTTACGCGGACTTCGGCGCCACGCCGGATGAGGAGCGCTACTACCACTACCACCCCGGCGCGCACCCCGATCTGGTGCCGTGGCTGCTGGAGAAAAAGATCCACGTGTGGGGTGTCGACTGTGTGTCCACCGACCACCCGATGAACCTGCCCATCGGGCGCTTCCTCGGAAAAGGCGCCCATGGCCAGTGCGACAAGGTGCGCGCCAAGGCGGAGCAAAAATTCGGGGGCAAGGCGGCAGTCGATACGATGTTCCCCGATTCCGCCTACCAGCTCACCCACAATGCGCTGTTCCCGAAGGACTGCATCCACATCGAGAACCTGGGCGGCGAGATCGAGGTGCCCGAGATCCAGAACAAGCGTCTCATCGTCGGCTGCTTCCCGTGGAAGTTCAAAGGCGGCGAGGCCGCGTTCTGCCGCACCGTCGCGTTCATGGGAGAATGGAAGATCTAGCCGATCGCTCCGCCACGGAGCTGGCGCGGCTCGTCCGGTCGCGCGAAATCTCGCCGGTCGAGGTGGTCGAGGCGTGCCTCGCGCGCGTCGAGCGCTACAATCCCGTCGTCAACGCCGTCGTCACGCTCAATCCCCGGGCGCTCGACGAGGCCGGGGACCTGGAGCTGCGGTTGGTGCGCGGCGAGGAGGTGGGTCTGCTCGCGGGCCTGCCCGTCGGCATCAAGGACGTGACCCCGGTCGCCGGGCTCCGCACGACCTACGGGTCCACGCTCTATCGGGACTACGTACCCACCGAGGATGCGCTGGTCGTGCGGCGACTGCGGGAGGCGGGCGCGGTGATCCTCGGCAAGACGAACTGTCCCGAGTTCGCCGCCGGGGGAAACACCTTCAACGAGGTATTCGGCCGCACGCGTAACCCGTGGGACCCGACGCGCAGCGCCGGCGGCTCGACCGGCGGCGGCGCGGCGGGGCTCGTCACCGGCATGATCGCGCTCGCCGAAGGGACGGACCTGGGCGGGTCGCTCCGGATTCCCGCGTCGTTCTGCGGCGTGGTCGGGCTCCGGCCGTCGGTCGGGCTCGTTCCCACGTATCCGGCCGACTGGGCGTGGGACACCCTCCAGGTCGAAGGCCCGGTGGCGCGCACCGCCGAGGACGTGGCGCTGATGCTCCAGGCGGTGGCGGGCCCGAGCCCGCTCTCTCCCCTCTCCCAGCCCACCGCCGGCCGCAACTTCGTGGCCGCGGCCGGTCGGAGCATCCCGTCGGGCTTACGGGTTGCGTACTGCCCCGACATCGCCGGGATTGGCATCGATCCCGCCATCGAGCGGGTGTGCCGCCGGGCCGCCGTCGGGCTCGGCGAGCTCGGCGCCGAAGTTCACGAAATCGAGCTCGACCTGTCGTTCGGGCGGAAGGCGTTTCTCGCGCTACGCGGGCTGTGGTTCGTCGCGCAGATGGTTCCGCGGATGGAGCACCTGGACCGGTTCGGAGCCAATGTCGCTGGTAACATTCGCGCCGGGCTCGACACGACCACGCGCGACCTCGGCGCCGCGGAAGCGGCGCGCGGGCGGATGTGGCACCTGTTCCGCGAGTTCTTCGGGAAGTTCGATCACCTGCTCACGCCGTGCATGGCGGTTCCACCCTTTTCGGTGGACCAGAACTACCCCGAGACCGTGGCCGGCAAGAAAATGGAGACGTACGTGGACTGGATCGCGCCCACGTTCGTGCTGAGTCTCACCGGCCTTCCGGTGGCGTCGGTGCCGTGCGGGCTCGATCCCGACGGGCTGCCGGTGGGTCTGCAGATCGTCGGCAAGCCGTTCGGCGAGGAGACGCTGCTGGCCCTGGCGAGTCAGGTCCAACGGCTGTCTCCGATCGGTCGCCCACCGCTGGAGCCTCCATTCCGCGACCGACCTGGCAACGGGTGACAGCCGTCACCCACCCATGGCGCCACAATCGCCGATGTTTCCGACCCCACAAGGAGCCTTCTCATGATCGGCAATCAATGGGCACGGTTACGCAGCGATGCCAGCGTCCCACTGCGGCGCGGGGCATGGTATCGCGTCCTCCGGGTGACGGCGTCCGACGCGGTCCTGGACGTGAACCAGCGCGTAGTCAACGTGCCGCGCGCTGCGCTTCAGATAACGGGCCGAGCGCCCGGCGTGTGGGCGATCGTTCCGCGACCCGGCAACGCGCGGCAGCTGCCGCACAGCTGGGGCGCCCGTTACGGCGTGTGCCCGAACTGCCACGGGCGAGCGCCCCTCCCGAAAGGGCCCCTCAACATGCGCTGCGGAAAGTGCGGCGGCGTGTTCGACGTGGGCTGGGGCGACGCATACGGCGCCTGACGCCGACAGCCGCCGCGCGGCTCCTAGAGTGCCGACTTGCCCGCCTTCTGTTGCGCCTCCTTTCGCACCAGGGCGAAGCCGATCGCGTTGAAGTTGTAGTCCGCCACTTCCTGGAACAGCTTCTTGGCCTGCGCGGCATCGCCCGCGCCCTCCGTCGCCACCGCGAGCTGATACTTGATGTAGGGATCGAACGGGTTGCCCTGCCGCAGGTGTCCGGCCGCCTCCTGATACTTGCCCTGATAGAGCGCGATGAAGCCCTCCAGCTGGTGCATCGGCTCGAGCTTCCGCGGGTTCGCGTCGGGCGCGAGCAGCTCGCTGATGCGGTTGGCCTGTTTATGAGCGGCCGCGTAGTCACCGCGGCGCGCGGCCCACCAGCCTTCGAGGTAGGCGATCTGCGCCTGCTGCCCCCGCTTGAACGCCGGGTTCCCTCCCTCCTCGGCCTGTTGCATCAGCAGCGGTTCCAGCTGCTTCAAGGCCTGCTCCGCGGCCGCACGGTTGCGCGTGTGAGTCGCGATCACCACCACGTTCGTGAGTGCCGCCACCTTGTTGGCTTTCGGGTCGGGGACCCCCATACCATCCACCGCCGCGACCAGCCGATTCAGCTCGTCGATGGCTGCCGCTGGATTGCCGGCATAGACGCTGACGTAGGCGCGGAAAGGAGCGTAACCCGCCTTCTCGTTCGCCCGGCCGAAGGCCATCGCGGAATCGTAGTTGGCGCGCGCCGTCGCATAGTCACCCAGGAAGGTGTTCGCGTGTCCCAGCTTCACGAGCAGAATCGCATCGCGCGGATTGAGCTCGTGGCCCCGCAGGTATTCGTCCCGCGCCTTTTCGAGGTTGCGCTGCGCCCGGTAGGCATCACCGACGAACATGTGCGCATTGGGCTCATACGGCGCCAACGCCTCGCCGTCCTGCATGTGCTCGAGTGCCTTGGAAAAGTCGCGCGGCTCACCGAACAGGTACGAGAGGCCCATGGCCGTGTGCGCGACGAACAGCCGGGGCGAGAGCTCCAGCGCCTTCGCCATCGAGGTCCGCGCCTCCTCGTTGCGATTCAGTGCACCCTGGACCCCGGCGAGCGCCAGCCAGGCACGCGGGCTGTCAGGATACTTCGCCACCAGCTGCTCACCCAGCGCCAGTTGACTTGCCAGGTCGTTGTCGAAGCCCTTCCGGGCCATCTGGATCTGCAGCCGCTCGGCATCCGACGCGCCAGCCGCGTATTGCTCGGCGAGCCCCAGGTTGGTCTTGAACTCCTCGAGCGAGTTCGCCGTGTTGGCGACGTTCAAGTATGCGAAGGCAAAGCTCGGATCGGCCGCGACGGCCTCCTTGAAATGCGCATTCGCGTCGATGAAACGGCCCAGGTCGAACTCCCGCTGGCCCTGAAGAAAATGGTCCCGCGCCGCGGCCGACGACGTGGTGATCGGGTGCTTGATAACGGCACTGGTGATAGGATCGAGCGCGGACCGCGAGTCCTGCGCCGCAATGCGAGAGAAGGAGCCGCACAGCGCGAGCACCAGCAACGCACGCACGGGCGCGTGACGAACAGGCGTCATCATCGCCTCCGATGTGGGGAGTGGAGGTGACGCTGGCGGCAGGCGACCGGGGGTCGGGAGCGTCCCTTTGAGCGCGAACATGGCGCGCAGTCGCTCACCCCACTAGAGGCTTGGTCGAACCCTAACAGCTTCTGGACAGTCAGGGCGCGAACAGCGCCGCGACCTCGCGCTTCGTGACCTTTCCCAGGGCGTTCCGCGGCAGCGCGGGCACCGAGCGGAGCGCACGCGGAATCTTGTAGGGCGCGAGCCGCTCCTTGGCCCACGCCTGCAGCTCGGCGAGCGTCAGCTCTGCTTCGCCGCGCCGCTCGACCGCGGCGCAGATCCGCTCCCCCCACTCGGGATCGTCCACACCCACCACGGCGCACTCCGCGATCGCCGGGTGCGTCCGCAGCACCTCCTCGACCTCGAGCGCCGACACCTTGTAACCACCGGTCTTGATGATGTCCACGCTCGAGCGGCCGAGGATCCGGTACGCGCCGCGTTCCAGGACGGCGACGTCGCCGGTGCGGAACCAGCCGTCCCGGAAGGCCGCGCCGGTCGCATCCGGGCGGCGCCAATACTCGAGGAACACGGTCTCGCCACGCACTTCGATCTCGCCGGGCGTGCCCGGCGGCACCGGTCGCCCCGCCTCGTCCGCGAGGCGCACTTCCACGCCGGGCAGCGGTGCGCCCACGAACCCCGGTCGTCGCTCGCCGTGCAACGGGTTGGCGAGCGCCATGCCGATCTCGGTCATGCCGTAGCGCTCGAGCAGGACGTGGCCGCTGATCTCGCGCCACCGCTCGAGGCGCTGCACCGGTAGCGCCGCTGAGCCCGAGACCATGAGCCGCATCCGGGGCGGGGCGCAGCCCGTCGACCATTCGCGGCGGCGCCCGGGCGGGGCGGCGTCCCATGCGGTGATCAGCTTCCCATAGATCGTGGGCACCGCCATGAACAATGTGAGGTCGCGGGCGGCGATCCGCGCCCAGACGCGTTCCGCGTCGAACTTCGGCAGCATCTCGCAGCGGGCGCCGACCCACAGCGCGCAGGTGAGCACGTTGACGATCCCGTGTACATGGTGCAGCGGCAGGACGAGCAGGATCCAGTCGTCCGCCCGCCATTCCCACGCGGTGACGAGGCTCGTCACCTGCGCGGCGATGTTCGCATGCGTCGTCACCACGCCCTTGGGCTTGCCCGTCGTACCGCTGGTGTAGACCATCAGGGCCCGACGCCCTTCCGCGACATTCGGGAGCGGGGAGCGGGGAGCGGTACCCGCCGCTTCGGTCGTCGTGACGGTTCGCACGCTCGCGGGCAGCGGTACCGCCTGCATCACGGCGGCGAAATCCTGATGCACCACGACGGTCTCGGCCTCGGCGTCGCGGATCACGTACTCGAGCTCGGCGGGAGGGTGCGAGACGGCGAGCGGGATGGCGATTCCACCGGCCCGCCAGATCCCCCACTGGATCGCGACGTAGTGAAAGCTCGGAGGAACGAGAAAGGCGACCCGGGCCTCCGCGAGATCGTCGCGCCCGGCGAGCAGGCACGCGGCGACGCGGGCTGAGGCGTCGAGCAGATCGCGATAACTGAAGGTGCCTTCTCCGGCGATGATCGCCGGTCGGTCAGCGTGCCCCCGCGCCCGTGCGACGAGGGGCAGATCGCTCAGAGGCGGGCCTCGATCACTTCGCGGACCTTGCGTGCCAGCGCTCCGAGCGAAAACGGCTTCTGCAGGAAGGCGACGCCCTGTTCCAGGACCCCGTGATGCAGGATCGCGTCGTCGGTGTAGCCGGACAGATACAGCGTCTTGATCGTGGGACGCAAGTGCGTCAGGCGCTGGGACAGCACCCGGCCGTTCATGTCCGGCATGACCACGTCGGTCACGAGCAGGTCGATCTGACCGGCATGGCGGCCCGCGAGGGCGAGGGCTTCGCTCCCATCCCGCGCGACCATCACCTGGTACCCCCGAGCTTGGAGTGCCTTCTCGATGATCTGGCGCACTGCGTCTTCGTCCTCGGCGACGAGCACCGTCTCGGTGCCGTCCAGCATCACCGCCGCTTCGACCGCGGCCGCTTGCGGCTCGACGGCGTCGATCCGTGGCAGATAGATCTTGAAGCTCGTGCCTTGCCCCACCTCGCTGTACAACCAAATGTATCCGCCGCTCTGCTTCACCGCGCCGTATACCGTCGCGAGCCCGAGCCCGGTCCCCTTGCCGACGGGCTTGGTCGTGAAGAACGGCTCGAAGATACGGGCTTTCGTTTGCGCGTCCATCCCGGTCCCGGTGTCCGTGACGGCCAGCATGACGTAGCGCCCCGCGGGAATGGTGACCCGATCGGTCGGGTAGTCGGCGTCGAGATCGACGTTCTTCGTCTCGAGCGTGAGGCGTCCGCCATTCGGCATCGCGTCGCGCGCGTTCACGGCGAGATTGACGATGACCTGCTCGAGCTGGCCCGGGTCCGCCTTCACGCCGCCGCAATCGGGCGCGACCGCGACGCGGATCGCGACGTCCTCGCCCAGAAGACGGCGCAGCAGTTTTTCGAGCTCGAGGAGGAGGTCGTTCAGACGCAGCGCCTGGGGAGACACCACCTGCTGGCGGCTGAAGGTGAGCAGTTGCCGGGTCAGCACGGCCGCCCGCTCCGAGGCACTCCGGATGTCGAGCAGCCCTTCGCGATCGGGATCCTCCGGCGGCAGGTCCTCGAGCATCAGGTCGGTCGTGCCGAGGATCGCGGTCAACAGGTTGTTGAAGTCGTGCGCGACACCCGCCGCGAGGCGGCCCACCGCCTCCATTTTTTGCGCCTGGCGGAACTGCTCCTCGAGCCGCCTCCGCTCCGTCACGTCATTGATCACGACCTGCTCGGCCCGCCGGCCGGCGAACGTGATTCCGTGGCCGCTGGTTTCCACCTCGATGAGCGTCCCATCCTTCTTGCGATGCCGCCAGGTCCCGGCGGTATGGTAGTCGGCGGGCATGGTTTCGAGGTGTCGATGCAGGGCCGGGATGTCCTCCGCCGGCCGCAGGTCCTCGATCCGCAGCGCCAGGAATTCCTCACGCGAGTACCCGTAATGCCTGATCGCGGCCCCGTTCACCGCGAGCACGCGGTGCGTCTCGAGATCGAACACCCACATGGGGTAGGGTGTGCCCTCGAACAGTGAGCGATACTGGGCCTCCGACTCCCGCAGCGCGGCGACGGCTTGCTCGCGCTCCGCGCGCAGCCCCCGCTCCCGGATGGCTCGCTGGATCGCCTCCGGCAGCCGCGTCAGGTGGTCCTTCAGGATGTAGTCCGCGGCGCCCGCCTTCATGAACTCGACCGCCTTCTCCTCGTTGAGCGAGCCCGTGACCAGGATGACGGGGAGGGTGGGGAATCGCTCCTTGACGAGCTCGAGCGCCGCTGCCCCGTCGAACCCGGGGAGGCCATGGTCGGACAGGATGATGTCCGGAACGAACTCCCGCAGCGCCTGCTCGAAACGGGCGCGCGTGTCGACCCGCTGGCTGACGAACGCCAATCCCGACTTAGTCAGATGGCGTTCCACCAGCGCGGCGTCCGCCGGCACGTCCTCGAGAAGCAGGATCCGCAGGGTCATGGGTGCTCGCATCGAGCAGTATGCGGTCCCACAGGATTCACCACGGTGTCCTCAGTCACAATAGACGGTGACAGCACGCCGGTAAGAGCCAACACAACCGATTGCGGCACAGCGAGTTCCGCCACCCTGCCCCCGGACGTATCGTCCCCGTCGGTGTGCCCGGGTGCGGGCGGGAACCCGTGTCCGTGGTAGGTCATTACCGAACTATCACACAGCGTGCGGAGGCGAAGTGCGAGCGGGTCTCATCGTACATCAGCTTGGGGCGGCCATGGTGATCGCGCAGGCGGGGGCCGCCGTCCAGACGCCGGCGCCCAGCGAGCGACCCGCGGCCCTGCTGTTCCAGCCGTTAATTGCCGACCCGAAGGAGCCACGGTTCTTCGCCACCTACTTGTGGACCCGCTCGTCCCGCCTCGCGTCGAGGCTGGGAAGCGTCGGGCTGGGCCAAACGATCGGGCTGGTGCGTGGGCGGGAATGGCAGCTCGGAATCGGCGCGGCCGTCTTTTCCGAGTTCAACATGCAATCCTCGACGACCGACCTGCTGAATACCGACTACGTCGTTGGGTTGCCGCTGACGTACCGGCATGGCTCCCTCGCCACCCGGCTCCGGCTGTTTCACCAAAGCTCCCACCTCGGCGACGAGTACATGGCGCACACCAACGCCCGGCGGATCGACTTGACGTTCCAAGCCGTGGAGCTGCTCGTCGCGCGCGAGACGACGCGCTGGCGTGTGTATGGTGGCGGAGACTACATCTTCGCGCACTCACCCACCGATTTGAAGCCTGGTGTGCTGCACGGCGGTCTGGAGTTCCGTCAACCAGGCTCGTTGCTTCGTCTCGGCGGGGGTACCGCCGGCCGCGTCGTGGCGGGTTTGGACGTCAAGTCGATACAGGACCGCGGCTGGCAGGTGGGGTGGAGCATGGTGACCGGTCTCGAGCTGGGCGATCCCCAGTCCGATGCGGGATCCGGCTGGCGCTGGAGCGTCCTGCTGAAAGCCTATACCGGGCCGGCGCCGTACGGGGAATTCTTCCGGGACTACGTTTCCTCGCTCGGCGTCGGCGTCGGGTTCACGCTGTGACGCCGGCCCGCCTCGTCTTCACCGGCGGGTGGGAGGGAACAGCGTGTCGAACAAGGCGGCGAGGCGCCGGCTGAGCGTGTCGGCTGCCTGAGTGGGTGCGCGCAGCGGCGCGCCGACCGGCTCCACGCCACGCCGCACCGTGCCCCGCGCCGCGTCGATGATCTGCACGTGGAAGCGGACCGAGTCCCCTTCACGATAGTACGTCCCCACGACCACGGTACCGGCCCCGGTTTGGGCGGCCAGTGCTCGAAGCGCGGCGGCGTCGAGATGGCCGGTGGCCGGGCCCGGCACGACTTCGAGCCCCGGGTGGCGCGCCAGCGCCTGGGTGACCCAATCGGCGGCGATGTGGCCTAGTGGGGCGAGGGCGGGATCCCCCGAGAGGTCTTCGAACGCGTTGACGACGACGCGGCTCGGGTCGAGCGGCGGAGCGCGCTTCCCGAGCAGCAGCGCGCCGGCGGCGCCGCTGGCGGCCAGCATCACGCCGCCCAGCACGACGTTCCGACTCAGCCGCGGCAGCCGCATGCCGAGCACGGGGCGGCTCACCACGTCCCGGAGGCCGGCCGCCAGCTGGTCCACGGATGCGAAGCGGTCGTCGGGCTCCGGCGCGAGCGCGCGACCGATGGTTTCCTTGATCAGTCGCTCGCTCCGGTGGCTCACGCGCTGTGCTCGCAGCGCCGCGTCGAGCGGGGCGCCGCCGCGCGGCGTCCCGCCCGCGAGCCCCACCAACGGTGGCTCGCCTACCAGCATCTCGTACAACACCCCTCCCAGGCTGTAGACGTCGGTGCGCGCATCGATGGCGCGGCTGCCCATCAGTTGCTCAGGGCTCATGTAGGCCAGGGAGCCTACGGGTTGGCCCCGGGTGAGCGTGTGGCCGCCCGCGGCGCTGATGGCGCGTGCGATCCCGAAGTCGGCCACCCAGGCGTGATCTCCGGACAAAAGGATGTTTTCGGGCTTGATGTCGCGATGGATGATGCCCTGCGCGTGCGCGTAGGACAGTGCGTCGCCCACTTCGAGCCCGATACGCACCGCCTCCTCGAGGGGCAGGCGTTGCTCCCGCTCCAGGCGGGCCCGCAACGACTCGCCCTCGATGTACGGCATCACGTAGTAGCACAGCCCGTCGGGCCCGTCCGGCACGAACAGGCATTCGTCTGCGGCGAGAATCGGGACGATGTGCGGGTGGCTGAGCCGTGACGTGAGCTCGACCTCCCGGACGAAGCGCTCGCGAAACTCGGAGCTCGAGACCTCGGGGTTCATCACTTTCACCGCCACCTTGCGCGGCGGATGGCGCTCGACCGCCAGGAAGACCCGGGCCATGCCGCCAGCCCCGATCTCGCGTTCGACGGTGTAGTGTGGGGCAAGGCCCTCGCGCAGCGCTCCTAGGACGTCGACCATGGGGGCAAAGTATCGTAGCGACCGGGGCAGCGCGACTGCGCCGCCTACGCGCCGTCGCTCCATTTCCGGAGCGGTAACCCCGCCTGATGCCAGGCGCGAATCCCGCCCAGCAGGACGGCTACCCGACTCGCGTCGTACCCCGCCGCGATCAGCAGTCGCGCCGCCCGGGCGCTTGTGCGCTCATCCACTCACGCACAGTACAGGATGAGGGTCCCAGCGGGCGGCAGCGCGCCCGCCGGCGGCCGCCCTTGGGCGGCTTCGATCGTGGCGATCGGCAGTGAGAGGGCGCCGGCGGCGTGCGTGTTGTCGAACAGCCGCGCATCGCGGGTATCTACCAACACGCCGCGACCGGCGGCGACCAGCTCATGCGCCTGTATGGGGGTGAGGCCCGGCACCGGGGGCCCGTCGTGCGGCATGGTCATACGGCGCTCCTCCTCGGGTCTCGAGAACGGTTCACAACTGAACTAATGGCCCGGGTGGCCGCGAAGTTCCCGTCGCGGGAACTTTGCGGCCGCATTGTTGATTGCACTATCGGCTCGGTCGTCATCACTTTCACCAGCGGGCGTGCTCATGAAGCGGGATCAGGTGGCCGTGGGGGCCGGGTGGCCGGGCGTGCAGTCGTGAGCCATAATGAGGGCGTGCGCAAGCGTGCACGAAGAGGCGCCCGTCGCCCGACGGCCGATGCCCTGGTGTTTTCGTTCCTCAGCGCGGCGGATGTGGTCGAGGCCCGCCTCGAGGCGGCCCTGAGCCTGACGGGATTGTCCCTGGCGAAGCTCGCGGTGCTGCACTTCTTGGCGGATGCCAATGAGGCGCTGCCTCTGTCCGATCTGGCTGCGCGCCAGCACTGCGTGCGCTCCAACATCACCCAGCTGATGGATCGTCTCGAGAAGGACGGCCTGGTCCGCCGGCGCGCCGATCCGCAGGACCGCCGCAGCGTCCTGGCCGAGCTCACGCCCGCGGGCGAGCAGGCGCATGCCAAGGGTGTGCGCGCGCTCGCCGAGGCGCAACGCGCGATCGTCAAGGCCCTCAAGGCCGGCGAGGCCGCGAGCCTCCAGCATGCGCTCACCGCGCTGACATCGTGATCGTTCTCCCAACCTTCTGAAAGGGGACCACCGTGCTCTACCTCGTCCCAATAGGTCGATTCCTCTATTCCGCGATCTTCTTGATGACGGTGATGGGGCACTTCTCGGCGGGCTACATCGGATACGCCGCCCAAGCGGGGGTGCCGGTCCCAGGATTGCTGGTTCCGCTGTCCGGTGTGATTGCCATCCTCGGAGGCTTGAGCATCACGCTCGGCTACAAGGCCAAAATCGGCGGCTGGCTGATCGTGCTGTTCCTCGTGCCCGTGACATTCAAGATGCACGCCTTCTGGGCCGTCGCCGACCCGATGATGCACGGGATCCAGTTGGCGCTGTTCTGGAAGAACATCTCGATGCTGGGCGCCGCGCTCTTGATCACGCACTTCGGCGCGGGCCCGATCAGTCTCGACGCGCGGCGAGCGGCCCCGGGGGCGATGTAGGGCTCAGCGCCGCGGGCGGCGGCGCTCCATGTGCCGGGCCATGATCCGCATCAGCTCGGCGTTGGTCCACGGCTGCCAGCCGTGGGGCTTCCTGGGACGTCCGTACACGAACTCGGCGTCCGCCGCGGGACGCGCGCCCGCCAGGAACTCCTCGAGCCGATACACGGCGAGGTTCAGGTAGAACGTGTCCATGTCGCCGGTGAAGACGTGGATCTGGCCCTTCAGCTTGGGGCCGAGCGTGGCCCAGTTCCGCTCCAGATAATCGCGCAGGTCGTAGTCGTGCGCCCGGAAATACTGGGCCACGCTGCGATCGATTTTTCCCGTGCCCAAGTCCCACAGCTCGGCCGGGTAGCCGTCCGGCGCGACGGGACCGTAGGTCGCTTCCCAGATCGCGAACTGCTCGCCCGAACGAGCGCGGCTGCCGAGCACCGCCTCGAACTGGCTCTCCTGCCGGATGCTGATACGCGGTTGGCCGGTGACTTCCTGCTCGGCCGGCACGTCGGCGGTCATCCATTCCGCCACCGGATGCACGAAGGCGTTCGTGTCGCTGTAGATGTCGGGGATCTCGTAGTGCCGGAA
>Ga0075424_100004232_pt1 | contig 13499 bp, 7 predicted proteins | sample SoiMethybrSBSTD3_FD_75301 | JGI IMG/M metagenome (GOLD analysis project Ga0075424, IMG submission 75301) | Bulk soil microbial communities from a Populus tree surrounding site in Tennessee, USA - Soil MetaG P. TD hybrid SBSTD3 | ecosystem: Environmental > Terrestrial > Soil > Tree plantation... | reverse complement strand
ACCGCGACCGTGCGCACGCGCGAGGCCGCGATTGGCAACATCGTGGCCGACGCGATGCGGGCAGCCGCGCGCGCCGACGTTGCGATCACCAATGGCGGCGGCATTCGCGGCGGCAAGCTCTACGCCGCCAACACGCCGATCAGCCGCCGCGATGTGCTCGCCGAGTTGCCATTCGGCAACCGGGTGGTGACAGTCGAGATCGACGGGCGGGCGCTCAAGGCCGCAATCGAGAACGGGCTTTCGCAGCTTCCCAACGCGTCCGGCCGCTTCCCGCAGGTCTCCGGGCTCGTGGTCGAGGCCGATCTCAAACGGCCAGCCGGCAGCCGCATCACCGCAATCAAGGTTGGCGATGCGCCGCTCGACGAGTCGCGCATCTATCGCGTCGCCACCAATGATTTCATGGCCCGCGGCGGCGACGGCTACGCCATGTTGGCGGACGCAGCACCCGCCCTCGCCGACACCGATGCGCCGCCGGTTGCCAGCGAAGTGATCGAGTACATCAAGAGGATCGGGACGTTGCGCACCGGGGTCGAGGGTCGGATCGTTGTGAAGTGACACGATGCACACGTCTTGGCCCCGTGTGCTGTGGGCTCACGCGGGCACGTGGTTTCGTTTTGCCAAAGTCCGTTCCCCACTCCGTTCGTCGCGTTGGTTTCGTTTTGCCAACCGACACTCCGTTCATCCCAGCACAAGCGGGTACGCAGGGGCCAAGCACACAACAAATGTCTCCAAGACTGGACGCCCGCTCCCGCGTGGGCGGCCTTCCGTTTGTTCGTGTCATCACACGATGAGATCGAATTACTTTAAAGTTAAATTCACTGAAAAGTAATTCTATTGAATCTCACGAGATCGTGATCTCGCGAATGGCTGTCGGCTACCCGTGAAGGCAACAATAAATAACCCGGATTTTTCAGTAGGATTAATATCGGTAGGTGGATGACGAAAGGCCGCCGGCATCGTCGGATTGCCGATTGACACCACAGCGGCGAGGAGGTCGCCGCAAATTCGACGAGCCAAGTCCCTAGCATCATACTGATATGCCACGGCCGGCCACGATGGCAGTCGAGCAGCTCCCGTACCGACACTCAACCAGTCTGACCTTCAGAAAAGTTGGACAACGGAGCGTGAGACGTTGGCGCGGATATCACAGGGGGGAGTGCGCCATGCCGGCGATCAGCCACGCATCGGCAATACTGATCGCGATCATGACCTCGCTGCCGGCGAGCGCGCAGGTGCAAAACCTCGATCAGGACAAGAACGGTCCCAAGCTGTTCGCCGCCACCTGCGCAGACTGCCATCGCAGCGCCCGCGGGCTTGCCAAAGGCCGGTTCAGCATCACGCTGTGGTACTACCTGCAACAGCACTACACCTCGAGCTCGGCAACCGCGCGAACGCTCACCGCTTATCTGCAATCGGTCGACACGCCGCCGCGTAGCAAGACTGGTAAATCGCAGCCTAAGGCGACGAAGAGCGCAGCGACAAGCGCGTCGGCGGTGCGTCCACCCGCGCCGGTAACGGGGCGTTAGCACCGGCGCACAGCCTGCGCCACAATCAAAGCTTCCGTCGCCCTTGACGTGCCGCAATGCTCTAGGCGGCGAAGCGGTGTCCACTTCCGGCTTGAGCCTGAGGGTGGACTTACGCTCTCATGTCGTGACTCTGGCAATTCTTGCTCTGGCGGCGGCGGAGGCAGACGATGCAGCGCGAGTTGACCTACCATGTTCCATTCGAGCGCCTGGTGCAGCTCAGCCGGTCGGCAGGCCGCAAGAACTATCCACGCATCCGCTGGATCATGTGGATCATGATCGCGCTGGTGCTCGCCGTGTGTGCCTTTCTGTATGCCTTCGGCGACGAAATCCGTGACGTGGCAGAAGACGATGGAATCCCATTCGCCACCGAGCTGGCATTCATAGCGGTATTTCTGGCCTTTATCGTGGGCCTGCGGATCCTGCGTCGATATCAGCTGCGGCTGATGAAGGACCGCTTCAATTTTGATCAGGTCGTCCGCCTGAACCGGGACGACGGCGGCGTGCGTCTCAGCACGGATGGCGTCGAGTACTATTTGAAATGGCAGGGGGTGACCCAGATGCTGCTCGAGCGCGACGGCGTCGTGCTGTCGCACGCCAACCTGTTCTTTCTAGTGCCGGATACGGCGTTCGCGAGCCCCGAGGAGCGACTGTCGTTCATCCGTGAGATCTATGGGCACCTCAGCGAAAAAGCCCGAGCGATCAGCGAAGAGCACATTCGGCCGGTGCTTGGCCCGGCGGGAGCGTCCTAAGCGCTCCCTTTCTACCCTTAATTGTTGCCGAAATAACACGCCCCAAGAGAAATCGCACGCGGGGCCTGTTTATTGCCATTTTCGGGCCTGGGTTCGCCTTTCACTGGTTGGGTGGGAGTCGGTGGGGTAGGTCCATGTCGTTGTTTTTACATGGCGGATTCTGGTCCGTGGGGGGTAACGCAAATCGCGTGCCCTCGCGCACGGCCGTGCCAAGCCCAGCCCAGCGCCTGCGCATCGCCACCGTCCTTCTTGCCGTTATGATATGCGCAGCTTTCGCACAGTCACCGACGCTCGCCGATACAACGGCGTCCTTTGCGGACCGGTGGTGGCCGGACCCTGCTGACGAGCCGATCAAGCCCATTCGCGTTGCCGTGATCCACTATTCCGGCCACTACGACTCCACCATGGCGGTACAAAGGGAGCCGCCGGTGGGGAGCGTGAAGCAAGCGCTGCAGCGCTCCGGCGAGGGACTTGCGAGCTTCTATGGCAGCGACCAACAGACTGCGAGCGGCGAGCGGTTCAATCCACGCGCAATGACGGCCGCGCATCGCACGCTGCCGTTTGGCACCAAGGTCCGCGTCACCAACGTGAGGAGCGGGCGCACCGTGACGGTGCGGATCAATGACCGTGGCCCATTCATCCCGGGGCGCGTGATCGATTTATCGCAAGCGGCTGCCGAGGAGCTCGGCATTGTCGGGCGCGGCATTGCCAAGGTGAAGCTCGACGTCGTGCAGTAGCGCACATATTGCGGCAAGGCCAGCGCCTGCTGTCCGCGTTGATCGCAGGATGCGTTGAGCGAAAGCGAAACCCATTGAGGCAGCGCAAGCATTAGATCGCAAGTATTGAAAGAGACGATGGGTTTCGCCATAGCGCGTCGAAAGACGCGCGTAAACGCGCTTATGGCTCAACCCATCCTACGGCAACGGCGGTTCCGTTCCGTCCGGCAGCTGCATGTCGACGGCCGCGAGCAGCGCGGCGGTCGCCGCATGGTTGCCCATCAGCACCACCAGATCGATCAGCTTGTGCGGCCCGAACAAAGTCTTGGCCTGCGCAAAGATCTCCGACGTCACCTTGTGATCGCGCCAGAGCTGGCGCGCGAATGTGATCACCAGCGCATCGGTCTCGTCGAGCCCTGCGGTGCCGCGGCGATGCTTGATGGCGTCGATCGTCTCCGGCGGCACGCCCACCTTGCGTGCCTCGACCTCGTGCAGGGACCATTGGAACTGATTGTCGAACTCACGCTCGGTTGCGAGCAGCGCAACTTCCCGCACCCGCGCAGGGATGTCCGCGCCAGTGCGCAGATAGTCGATGATCGCGCGCAGGTGCGCATGGGCGCCGCGGCTGTAGAGACTGACGCCGGCCGGACCGCGCAACCCCGCGACATTGCCGCCACGCGCGGCACGGTCATAGGTGGCCTGGCCGGCTTCGTCGAGCTCGTCACGACTGAGCAGCGGCAAACGAAAGCCCGAGTGCGGATCGATATCGGAGGGCATGGCAGGGTCCTGGCGGATGGGATGAGCTTGTAGGATGGGTTGAGCGGAGCGAAACCCATCGAGACATCCCCAGGGTTGGAAGAGAGGTGATGGGTTTCGCTGCGCTCAACCCATCCTACACCCTCTCCTCTTCGACCTTCCGCACCGACACGGAGCCGACAAGACGCTCGACGTCGTCGCGCCGGGAGAGCTCGGTCCCGTGCGCCAGCAGCGCCGCCGATCCGGCCGCGACGGCGTAGCGGAACGCATCCTCCATATCGCGGTCGACGGCAAGCCGCGCCACCATGGCGCCCAGGAAGCTGTCACCGGCCCCAACCGTGCTCACCGGCTTGATCGGGAGCGGATCGGCGCGCAGCGCGAGATCGCGCGTCACCAGCATGGCGCCATAGTGGCCGAGCGTGAGCGCAACCACCTCGGCGCGGCCCGCCTCGACGAGCTGGCGGCAGGCCGAGATGCAATCGACCTCGCAGTCCATGGATTGGCCTGTGAGGTCGCGCATCTCGCGCAGATTGGGCTTGATCAGGTAGACGCCGGCATCGAGCGCGCGCTTGAGCGGCGTGCCGGAGGTGTCGATGATAATCTTGGTCCCGATGCCGCGCATGGCCTTGACGACACTCGCATAGAAATCATCGGGCACGCCGGGCGGCAGGCTGCCGCTCGCCACCAGGAAGCGCGGCTTGAGCTCGAGCGAAGCAAGCACATCGAGGCAGGCGCGCCATTCGGACTCGGCGAGTGCCGGGCCCGGAAGCACGAAACGATACTGCTGTCCGGTCTCGCTCTCGACGACCGCGAGATCCTCGCGCGTGTCGGCGCGGATCGGTATCGTCAAGTTGCGGATGCCTTCGCGATCGACCAGCTCCGTGAGATGCTGCCCGATCGGCCCGCCTGCGGTGAACACCGCGAGCACATCGGCGCCGAAACGTGTCACGACGCGCGCCACATTGATGCCGCCGCCGCCAGGATCGCGGCGCGGCGCTGTACAACGCAGCTTGTGCGCCGGCTGCACCACGGCAACCGACGTTGAAATGTCGACCGCAGGATTGATGGTGAAGGTGACGATGGTTGGCATGGTCATGGAGTCAAACTGACTCCGTTAGGAGTAAGTTCCGCCAAGGTGATCAGCTGTTCGTTCCCGCGCAAGCAGGGACCCAGGCTTGGAGATATTTGAGTGCATAGCGCGTTGAAAGACGCGCGTGAACGCGCTTGTTGCCCCTGGGTCCCCGCCTTCGCCGGGACGAACGGAGTGTGCGGTCACGTTTGGGACCACACGGTATGCCGCCCTACTCCGCCGCCTTGAGCAGCGCCGGCGCGCTGGCACGGAACTGCGCCAACAACGCCGCCTCCTCGGCCTTGGCGGCTGTGAGCGAGCGCGCCTTGATGTGGCCGAAGCCGCGGATCTTCTCCGGGATTGCCGCAAGGCCGACCGCGAGATGGTGGTTCTTCGGCATGAGCCGCTCCACGATCTCGGCGAGCAGCGCCTCGTAGTCGGCGATCAGCGCGCGCTCAGTGCGGCGCTCCGGCGTATAGCCGAACAGATCGAACGCCGTGCCGCGCAGGCCTTTGAGCTTCGCCAGCAGACGAAACACGCTCATCATCCAGGGCCCGAATGACATCTTCTCCGGCGCGCCCGTACGCCCGTCCTTGCGTGCGATCAGCGGCGGCGCGAGATGAAACTCGAAGCGCAAGTCATCGCCGGCAAATGTCGTACGCACCTGACGAGCGAAGTCATCACCCGCATAGAGGCGCGCGACCTCGTACTCGTCCTTGTAGGCCATGAGCTTGAACAGATAGCGCGCGACTGCCTCCGCCAGGCCCTGCTTGCCGGGAGCGCGCGCGGCTTCCGCCACCCTTACCTTCTCGACCAGCGCGCGATAGCGGGCCGCATAGGCACCATTCTGATAGTCGGTGAGGTAGGAGACACGGCGCGCGATGATCTCGTCGAGCGACTGCGAGAGGCGGCGGACGTCGTCGACCTCCTTGGGGGCAGCGAGCTTCTCGACCGCGGCGCGATCGGCAGCGGCGTAGCGGCCGAAGCGAAACGCCATCTTGTTCATCTCGACGGCTTCGCCGTTGAGCTCGATCGCATGCTCGATCGCCTCAGCGGTGAGCGGCAGCGCGCCAACCTGATATGCATAGCCGACCAGGAAGATATTGGCCGAGACCGAGTTGCCGAGGAGCGCGCCGGCAATACGGGTGGCGTCGATGAAATAGCTTTTCTCGGGGCCGGCGGCGCGCTCGATCGCCCGCTTCAGGCGCTCGGTCGGCAGCGTGAAGTTGACGTTGCGGGTGAAGTCGCCGGGCAGGAACTCGGCAAGGTTCACCACCATGTCGGTCTGCCCAGACTTGATGGTGCCGAGCACCTTCTTGGTGCCGGCGACCACGATGTCGCCGCCGATGATCAGCTCGGCCGATGCCGCCGCCACCCGGATGGCATGGATGTCATCCGGATTGTTGGCGATGCGCATATGGCTGTAGACCGCGCCGCCCTTCTGGGCGAGGCCCGCCATGTCGATGACGCCGACGCCCTTGCCGTCGAGATGGGCCGCCATGCCGAGCACGCCGCCGATGGTGACGACGCCGGTGCCGCCAATGCCGGTGATGATGATGTCATAGGTGCCCTTGATCGGGGGCAGCTTCGGCTCCGGCAGCGCCGGCACCGCGGCAGTGGCAAGTGCCCGGCGGGTCGGGAGCTTGGCGCCATGCACGGTTACGAAGGACGGGCAGAATCCTTTGACGCAGGAGAAATCCTTGTTGCAGCTTGTCTGCTCAATGGTGCGCTTGCGCCCGTATTCAGTCTCGAGCGGCTGCACCGACACGCAGTTCGACACCACGCCGCAATCGCCACAGCCTTCGCAGACGAGCTCATTGATGATCACGCGCTTGTCGGGATCGGGGAACGTCCCGCGCTTGCGCCGGCGGCGCTTCTCGGCCGCGCAGGTCTGATCGTAGATTAGCACCGTGCAGCCCGGGATCGCGGCCAGCTCCACCTGCAGGCGGTTGAGCTCATCGCGATGATGCACGGTAAGGCCGGGCGGCCAGTCCTCGCCGGACGCGTATTTGTGCGGCTCGTCGGTGACCACCACGATTCGCTTGGCGCCCTCGGCCGCGACCTGGCGCGCGATCTGCGGCACTGTCAGACCACCGTCATTCGCCTGCCCGCCGGTCATGGCGACCGCATCGTTGAACAGGATCTTGTAGGTGATGTTGACGCCGGACGCGATCGCGGCACGGATCGCCAGATAGCCCGAATGGTTGTAGGTGCCGTCGCCGATGTTCTGGAACACATGGCCGCGCTTCGAGAACGGCGCTTCGCCGACCCAGTTCGCGCCCTCGGCACCCATCTGGGTGAAGCCCGAGGTCGAGCGGTCCATCCACTGCACCATGTAATGGCAGCCGATACCCGCATAGGCGCGCATGCCATCCGGCACCACGGTCGATGAGTTGTGCGGACAGCCGGAGCAGAAGTACGGAGTGCGTTGGGCGACATCCTGGATCTCGGCGAGCGCGCGCTGCGCCTTCTTGAGCCGCGCCACCTCCGACGCAACGAGGTCGTTCTGCCGCCGCGCCAGGATGCGCTCGCCGATGCAGATCGCGATATCGTTCGGATCGAGCGCGCCCTTGACCGGGAACAGCCAGTTGCCTTGCTCGTCCTTCTTGCCAATGCAGATCGGCTGATTGGCAGTGCCGTAAAGCTCCTCGCGTACCTGCACTTCGAGCAGCGAGCGCTTCTCCTCCACCACGATGATCAGCTCGAGCCCCTGCGCGAACTCCTTGAGCTCGCGCTGCGACAGCGGCCACGGACACGCGACCTTGAACAGCCGCACGCCGAGATCGTTGCACATTGCCTCGTCAATCGAGAGCTCGTCGAGCGCCTGGCGCACGTCGAGGTAGCTCTTGCCGACCGTGATGATGCCGATCTTGGCGTCACGCCCGCCGGTGGTGATGTAGCGGTTGAGCTTGTTGGCACGCACGAACGCCAGCATGGCGTCGCGCTTGTAGTCGTAGAGCCGCGCCTCCTGGCCCAGAATCGTATCGTTGAGACGGATGTTGAGCCCGCCCGGCGGCATCGCGAAATCGTCGGGCGTGATGATCTTTACCCGGTCTAGGCCGCCGTCGACGACCGCAGTCGACTCGACCGTCTCGTGCATGCATTTGAGTGCCACCCAGGTGCCGCAATAGCGCGACATCGCCCAGCCGATCAGGCCGTAGTCGAGGAACTCCTGCACGCCCGCAGGGTTCAGGATCGGGATCATCACGTCGACGAAGTGATATTCCGACTGGTGCGCCGTGGTGGAGGATTCCGCCGTGTGGTCGTCGCCCATGAGGGCGAGCACGCCGCCGTGCTTCGAAGAACCGGCGAAATTAGCGTGGCGGAACACGTCGCCGCAGCGGTCGACGCCCGGCCCCTTGCCGTACCACATGCCGTACACGCCATCGAACTTGCCTTCGCCGCGCAGCTCGGCCTGCTGGGTGCCCCAGACCGCGGTGGCGGCGAGGTCCTCGTTCAATCCGGGCTCGAACAGCACGTCCGAACGCTCTAGCCAGCGCTTGGCGCGCATGAACTGCAGGTCGAGCCCGCCGAGCGGCGAGCCGCGGTAGCCGGAGATATAGCCAGCAGTATTGAGCCCGGCGCGACGGTCGAGCTCCTTCTGCATCAGCGTGAGCCGCACTAACGCCTGATAGCCGGTCGCGAAGATCCGGCGCTTGCTCAGGTCGTATTTGTCGTCGAGCGAGACATGCGCGAGCGTCATCGGGCCTCCCCGATCTCTAGTGTGCCCCCACGGCGCCGCTGCCGCCAGAGGCAAATGAGGCACGCATGAGATATATGCACGGCCCTGTACCGGCAATGCTAAGCACTTTAAAGACTTGCTGTTTCAGCGGCGGTGGCATACCGGCAAGGAAATGTCGGGAGGGCGCACGGCCGCGCAATTTGCCGCAAGCTAACAAGAGCCATCTCGCAGACGCGAAAACGTCGTAGTCCAGCGCAATTCTGCCGTTTCTCGATTTTACCTGCCTTCAGCTTATTCCCGCCGGGGTCCTTGGATTTGGCGGAGCTTGTCCTTCGACGAAGCTTTTCTTGCGTCAACTCACCTGTTGAGGAGCGCGAGCCGTGTCACGTCTGTTCATTAGTCATTCGAGCCGGAACGACGATTGGGCGATAGCGCTGCGCGACTGGATGGTCCGCGAAGGGTGGAGCGGACCAGACGACATTTTCCTCGATCTCGATCCGGACCACGGCCTCGTTGCCGGCGAGCGATGGGCGCGGGCGCTCGAAGATGCCGCGACCCGCTGCGAGGCGGTGCTGTTCCTGGTGTCCGAGGACTGGCTTGCCTCGAAATGGTGCAGCGACGAATACCAGCTTGCCAACAAATTCAACAAAAAGCTGTTCGCGCTGCTGGTCGACGATGTTCCACTCGATCGCCTGCCCGGCGGCTTGACCGCGCAGTGGCAGGTGGTGCGCCTCAAGGGCGAGCCGGCCGAGCGGTTCCTCACAGCCCATCCGCTGACGCAGAAGCAGTCACCCGTCGCCATCGCGGAGGCGGGCCTCAAAAGCCTCAAGCGCGGGCTCGAGAAGGCCGGCATCGGCCCTGGCACATTCGAGCTGCAGCACGATCCCAATGCGCCCTTCGGCTGGCGCGCGCCCTACCGCGGCCTTGAAGCGCTCGAGCCCGAGGATGCCGCCGTCTTCTTCGGCCGCAGCGCCGACATCGTGCGCGGCATCGACGCGTTGCGCGGGCTTGCGGCCCGCAAGCCCCCCCGGCTCCTGGTCATTCTCGGTGCCTCGGGCGCCGGCAAGTCGTCATTCCTGCGCGCCGGGCTTTGGCCAAGGCTGTTCCGCGACGACAGCCAGTGGCTGCCGCTGCGGGCCATTCGAGCGGGCCGTGGCGGCGCGATCGAAGGAAGCGAGGGACTATTAGCCGCAATCGAGGAGGCCCATCGCCGGTTTGACGTGCGGGCGAGTCGCGCCACACTGCGCGAGCGCGTGGCGACGCCGGAGCATTTCATCGAGCTCCTCCGCGAGCTGAGGCTCACCGCCGCGCGACGGGCCCTCCTCTCGCAGCCGCCGTATCCGCTCCCGGTCCTGTGCCTCGATCAGGGGGAGGAGCTGTTCGCGCCCGATGCCGGAGCGGAGAGCGACAAGCTGCTGCAGCTCGCGCGCGCAGCCGCGGAGGCCGACGAAGCGTTGATCCTGGTCACGATCCGCTCGGACTCCTATGGCGCCATGCAGAGCGCACGGACGCTTGCAGGCATCGAGCAGCTGCCGCTCAGCCTTGGCCCGGTGCCGCATGGCGAGATCGCCCGGGTGATCCGCGAGCCGAGCGAGGTGCTGCGCCGCAAGGCCGGCCCCGCCGCGCCGGTCTTCGATGCCGCGGTCGTCGAGCGTCTGCAAGCCGAGATCGAGGGCGAGACCGACGCGCTTCCGCTCCTGGCCTTTGTGTTGCAGCGCCTGATGCGCGAGCACGAGCATGCCGGCACGATCGGGCTCGCGGAGCTGATGCAGACCGGCGGCGTCGCGGCGGCGATCGAGCTGGAGGCGGAAGCCGCGCTCGCGGATGCCGGCCAGACGCCCGAGCGCACGGAGCGACGGGAGGCGTTGCGGCGATTGTTCATCCCGCGGCTCGCGCGCATCGACCGCGACAGCAAGGCACCGCAACGCCGCGGCGCGCGTCAGAGCGAGCTGCCGGCTGATCTCATCCCGCTCGCTCGGGCGCTCACGCAGCGCCGGCTCCTGGTCGTGAAGCTCGCGGCGCAAGCCGAGGGCAACGCGGCCGTGGAGACCGCGACGCTCGAAGTGGCGCATGAGGCACTGTTGCGCCGCTGGCCGACGCTCGCCGAGCTCCTGGCGGAAGATCGCGACGCGTTGCTGTTGCTTGATGGCGTGTTGCTCGCCGCTGCCGACTGGGACAAGGCCGAGGCTCAACACAAGCCGGATTTTCTGGCGCATCGCGGATCGCGCTTGGCCGAGGCACAGGCGCTAGCCGCGCGCGGGGCCGACTGGGAGCGCGAGATTGCGCCAGCGCGGGCTTATCTCGCCGCCTGCTTGGCACGGGAGGCCGCCGAGCGCGAGGAGAAGGAGGCGGCGCTTGCGCGCGAGCAGGCGCGGCTGGCCGAGATCGCCACGGCGCAAACGCGCACCGCCCACCTGCAGCGGCGCGCACACTGGACACTGGCCGCCATGGCACTGGTGGTCGCGCTCGGGCTGGGCGCCGGCTTGTGGCAATATCGGATCAATCTGACGCGCCAGGCGCAGCTTGATCGCGGGCATGTCAATCTCTTGGCTGAGCTCGCGACCAGTCAGCGGCTCGGCGGCAACCTCGACTCTGGATTGCGGCTTGCGGTGCACGCCACGCGCACCGAGTCTGGCCTGAAAGACGGCGCAACGAAGGGCTCGCTGCCGCAATCGACACTCGCCGCCGCAGTCGGGCACTCGGACCTGCGGCTGACGCTCGCCGGGCATGGGGCCACGGTGTTGTCCGCCAAGTTCAGCCCCGACGGCGCGCGCATCGTCACCACGTCGTATGACCGCACCGCGCGCATCTGGGATGCGACCACGGGCGAGGAGATCGCGATCCTGCGAGGGCATGAACACTCAGTGACCAACGCCGCCTTCAGCCGCGACGGATCGCGCATCGTCACAGCGTCGATCGATCAGACCGCCCGCATCTGGGACGCCGCCACCTTCAAAGAGCTCACGGTCATTCGCGGACATTCCCAAGCGCTGAATTCCGCCGCCTTCAGCCCGGATGGCTTGCGCATCGTCACGGCATCAGGAGACAACACGGCACGCATCTGGGATGCCGCCACGGGCAAACAGATCGCGATCCTGGCCGAGAAGCGAGAGTTCGGCGGCTATTGCTGCGGCACTATCGCGACCGCGGCCTACAGCCCCGACGGGGCGCTGATCGTCACTGCGGAGCATGCCGGGAAGGCACGCATCTGGGATGCCGAGACCGCCCAGCAGGTGTCGCTCATCAACATCCCCGACCAGCTGTTCTACTCGGCCAGCTTCAGTCCCGACGGCTCGCTCATCGTCACCTCGTCGTCCGACAAGACCGCGCGCATCTTCGAGACCGCCACCGGCAAGGAGATCGCCGTCATGCGCGGGCACGACCACGCCGTGTATACCGCCGCCTTCAACGCCTCCGGCACGCGCATCGTGACCGTATCGGTGGACAAGACGGCGCGCATCTGGGATGCGGCGAAAGGCACCTTCGTCGAAGGCTTCCGCACGCGCGGCGCCTATCCCCGCACCGCCGCCTGGAGCCCCGACGACTCGCGCGTCGTGGTAGCAATGGAGGACAGGACCGCCCGCGTCTTTGCGGTGTCGCCGACGCGCGAGCTCGCGATCATGCTCGGGCATGAGGAGATTCTCTATTCCGCTGCGTTCAGCCCCGATGGCACCCGCGTTGCCACGGCATCCCGCGACAAGACCGCCCGCATCTGGGATGCGGCGAGCGGCCGCGAGATTGCGGTGCTGCGCGGGCACACGGGCCTCATCACCGGCGCGGCTTTCAGCCCCGACGGCGCGCGCGTCGCCACCGCCGCGGCCGACAAGACCGCGCGGATCTGGGACGTCGCGACCGCCAGCGAGATTGCCGTGCTGACTGGGCACGCCTCGGACGTGAAGACAGCGGTCTTCAGCCCCGATGGCTCGCGTGTCCTCACGGGCGCAACCGATGGCACCGCGCGCATCTATGACGCCACCACCGCCAAGGAGATCACAATCCTCAAGGGGCACAGGGACATGATCATGTCTGCCGTCTTCAGCCCCGATGGCTCGCGCATTGCCACGTCGTCGGTCGACAGGACCGCGCGCATCTGGGACGCGGCGACCGGCGGCGAGATCACGGTGCTGAACGGTCATACGGGCCACGTGAAGTTTGCCGCTTTCAGCCCGGACGGCTCGCGCGTCGTCACGGCGGCAGAGGACGAGTCCGCACGCATCTGGGACGTCAAGAGCGGCCGACAGCTTGCGGTGCTTCCGCACGGCCAGGAGGTGTTCTCCGCCTCCTTCAGCCCCGATGGCACCCGCATCATCACGGCCTCCAAGGCCAATGCGGCTCACATCTGGGACACCGCGACCGCGCGCGAGATCACGGTGCTGCGACGGCGCGGCAGCTTTGTCCGATTTGCGGCCTTCCACCCCGATGGACAGCGCGTCCTGGTGGCATCGGAGGACAAGACCGCGCGCATCTGGGACGCACCGATCGCCACCATGGCGACGAAAGAGCTCATGGCGCAGGCCTGCCAGCAGCTGCACGGACTCACCAGGCTCACGCGCGACGAAATGCGCCTGGTCGGCTATGCCGAGGACGCGACCGAGATCGACGTCTGTGCTGATATGGCGGTTCAGACATTCGCCATGCCTGGTCGCTAGGGCACGTACTCATTCGCAGGAAGGCCGAACGTCTGCTTTCGGGAGTCAACCGGAAAGTATTTACTCACTGCGAGACTTACTTGTTTTGCCCCGCGGCAACCCTCCAGGTGTTCGGATCCGCGTATCGGAATTATCCAGTGTCGAATATGCCCTTTTCAGTCCGGCTTGATGCCAGCAAATTTGACCACTTTGCCCCACTTCTCGACTTCGTTGCTGACGAACCTTCCGAATTCGCCCGGCGAGCTCGGAATGGCGGCGGCGCCAAGTTCGGCAATCCGCGCCTTCATTTTGGGATCGGCAAGCCCGGCATTGATCTCCCGGTTGAGCTTGTCGACAATTTCGGCGGGCGTGC
>Ga0075424_100004230_pt1 | contig 13500 bp, 13 predicted proteins | sample SoiMethybrSBSTD3_FD_75301 | JGI IMG/M metagenome (GOLD analysis project Ga0075424, IMG submission 75301) | Bulk soil microbial communities from a Populus tree surrounding site in Tennessee, USA - Soil MetaG P. TD hybrid SBSTD3 | ecosystem: Environmental > Terrestrial > Soil > Tree plantation... | reverse complement strand
AGTTTCGCTTTGTAAAGAGCCGGCTTGCCGATGGTGTAGGGCCACCAGAGTTTCGGCTGCGATAACTTGAGGGCGGCGAAGTGTTCGGGTTCCAAGCGGACGCTCTTGTTTTCTCCGACCGCGAGTTCCACCGGAAGCTTGATACTTTTGCCGTCAACCTCCGCAACCAGCGCGCCTTTCACCGCTGCGTTCGAATCATTTCGCAGGTCAGCCGAGATGGTTAGGTCGGCAGCGGTAAGATCCGCATTTAGCTGTGTTTTCACAAACGGATTGCGAATCGCCACCGGCCCTCGCGCCGTCAGCGTGACGTCCTTCCAGATGCCCAGGTTTTTGTCGGCGGGAGTCGGGTTCCAATCCACCCAGGTAATGCCCAGATCTTCCTTTGCAGGCGCACTGATTTCGAGCGCGATCACATTCTTCACACCGAGCTTTGCCAACTTCGTCAAATCGAATTCAAAAATTCGATAGGTTCCCGCAATCTCCCTGGCGTCGCCGATCTTTTGTCCGTTGAACCAGACATTTGCGCGGTAGTTGATCCCGGGAAAATGGATGGAGATGTTCTTCTTCGCAAAAGCGACGGGAACCAGGAACTCGTTGCGCCACCACCACGAACACTTGAACGGGCTGCCCTCCGGCATGTCCTGATTCGCAAAGAAGGTCGCCGGCGAATAGTTCATCCCCGGCAGATCCTTCATGTTCGTTCCGTACGTCGGGTCGGGATACGTCTTGTCGTCGACGAGCGTTCCGACAACGGTGTTCGGCACGGTCGTCTGGTGCCAACCAGTCGTGGAAAATCCTGCTTTCGACACCTGGTCCCCTGTGGCCTTCGCGTGGCAAGACGATTGAATCTCCCACCCACGCAGCAATTCCATGGAAGTCGCAGCGACCGGCGCCGCTTTATTAGTTTCCGCAGACGAAACGCGGGGCGCGAGCAGCGTGAACATCAGAAGAGCAGCGGGCGCAAGTCGGCAGAGCATGTGTCCTCATTCTTTCGCGCAGGGATATGGAGCGATGCCATATTAAACCGATTCAAATAACCACGAAAGCGGGTTTTTCTGCCGGAGTTTTTCGAGCAAACAAAGCAGCGCGGGCTGATTGGTGCCGGAGAAAGGAGTCGAACCTTCACACCCTTGCGGGTAGCGGATTTTGAGTCCGCCGCGTCTGCCATTCCGCCACTCCGGCGTAGTTCTTCAAAAATAACATGAACCCGAAAATTCATCCACAGGCCCAGCCGAGATAGACCAGTTGCCCCCTGGACGCCACCCCTCCCCCGCGCTACTCTAGCGTCCCGCTCTCACCGGGCCAGAGCGATTCTGGCTAGGAGCGGAAGTTAAGAACATGGCTTTCGCTGTTGCTATTCCTGCCCGTGCTCCGCTCGAGCACCGCGACCTTGCGTTCTGGATGAAACGAACGCTGGAACAGTTGGCAGAACTGAGCGCTGATCCTTCCGCAGACAATGTTCACGACTTGCGAGTGGCCCTCCGACGATGCCGCTCCGTTGCGGCAGCCGTCGCGGAAATCGATCCGCATCCAGATTGGGAGGAGATGCGCGGTGGCGCACGAAAGCTTTTTCGCTCGATGGGAGATCTTCGCGACGCCCAGATCATGGAAGGGTGGATTCGCGAGCTTAACCCGCAAGACGACCCGATCAAAGTCGCACTGCTTGAATCACTCAAGCGGGAGCAGGAAGAAGCGCAAGTCAAGGCGCTGCACTTGGCTGAAAAATTCGACCAAAAGCGCTGGAGCGAACTGGCTCGAACATTGCGAGCTCGCCTGCGGAAAATTCCTGCCGATGGCCATGCCGCGCGCTGTCTGGCGCTGGAACGCGTCGAGGAGGCCCAGGAATTGCACAGGCGTGCGTTAAGGACGGAAAGCCCGCGACCCTGGCATGACCTGCGCATCGGCATAAAGCGCTTTCGCTACACGCTCGAGCTCTTGGTGCCTTCGCTACACGCCAGGTGGATCGATTCACTAAAGCGGGTGCAAGACGTTCTCGGCGACGTTCATGATTTGGACATGCTGCTGGACAGGATTTCCGAATCGGGAACGGAGTTCGACCCGGAACTGACAAAGTATTGGCAGGCACGGCTTGCCGCGATTCGTCAGGTAAAGTTGCAGACCTACCGTCAATTTGCGCTGGGCGGGGCGAGCATTTGGCAAAACTGGCTCGGCAGCTTCCCGCGGCATGAATGGCCGGAGTATTCATCTGCCAGAATCCGTGCGACCCGCAAAGCGATGGACCCCAGACCGGCGCGTAGCCTTGCGGTTTTGCGCATCGCGAAGCGCCTGTGGTCGCAGTTGCGTGTCTCGGGCGCGAAACAGTTCGCCACTGCGGGCGAGCGGAGCGGGCTTGAGGCCGCCGCTCGTCTGAGCGGTATCCGGCATGTCGCCGGCAGAAAATCCCGAGTAAAATCGGCCCGCACGTTTCTTTTGCATACCCCGGTTCCTCCCAGCTGGTCCTTTGCGGAGTGGGAACGCGTCGCATGGGCCATTCGGTTTCAGCGTGGACCGCATGCCGGGCCCGCCAACAAGAGATTTTCGAAGTTATCCGTCGAGCAGCAGGGCGCCATCACTTTGCTGGCAGGGGTCTTGCGCCTTGCCGTCGCCGCGCAGCGAAGCGGCGTGGGTTGCGGCGCTGCGATAAAGCTTGAACCTTTACCGCAGGGACTACTGCTGCATATTGAAGGCGTTGAGGAAACTCCGGAGATTGCAGCGCGATTCGCCGAAGCCAAGCGCCCGCTGGAACACGCGTTGGGAAAAACCATACTGATTCAACCGACAGGCGGTCCGCAAACCGCTCAAGCAAAAAAGGCTGTGGCTCTCCCTCCGGTTGCCGTCATTGGTTGACTCAGTCTTTGCCTCGTCTTTTCAGGATTTTCGGTGTACTCAACCATACCAACGACGCTGCCGGTGGACTAATGCGCGTGAGTTCCAGGCATGCTGTGCCGGCCTTCTTTAGTTGCGTCAAATCTTTCTTCGAACCCAAGGCGAACGCAATCAGTTCGTCCAAGTGCGGTGCGTGACCGAAGCAAATCACGGATTCTTCAGACCGCGACGTTCGCTGCAACTCCCGAAAGAAGGCCGCCGGTTCGGCACCCGGCAGCAACAAGTCAGTCTGCTTGATTTTGGACTTGGAAAACTTGACCTCTTCGGCAAAAATCTCAGCGGTCTGCATCGCGCGGACGTAAGGACTCGAAAGAAACACGTCCGGAGAAATCTTCAGCGAGGCAAATCCTCGCGCGACTTCGCGTGTTTTCTTGAGCCCCTCGGGTGTCAAAAAACGCTCCGGGTCGGAAGGACTCTTCGGGTCTTCGCGGTCAATCGCTATGCCGTGTCTCACGATGTACAGCTCCATTTCGGCGCTTGCCTCCTCGGTTTAAACCGTCGTTCTGGGAATAGTCTAGTCGTTCAGCGGCCTGAAGTAGAGTTTGGTGTGAAATTCCTTTTCGAAGAGTTCCGCACTGCGGCTGGCATCACGAATGTCTTCACTCGCGTCGCCGCGTGCATGGAGGTGTAGGCCGACCGCCCCGCGCTGGAAGGCAGCCTTGATCCTGCTAATACGCTGGCGGTGCGAATGATCCAGCCCCTCCGCGATCCGCACCAGCGACGCCAGTCTCCTGGCTAGTCGTCGGTCGCCCGTATTGAGCACGGCGTAAGAAATGTGATGGTCCGCAGGCTCCGCTTTGCGGTTGTGATAGCGAACCACGGCAGCCGCCAGAGCCCGCTGTCGCCCTTCCAGCCCAGGGATATCGCCGTTCATTGTGAGATATTCACCGTGCTTGTGATGGCCCCTGTGGCTGACCGTGTGCCCAATGTCGTGCAACAAGGCGGCGGTTTCTAGAATTACGCGCGCTTCGGGCGGCAGATGATGCAAGGGTTGCAGCTGATCGAACAACTGCAGACTCAACTCGCGAACGTGTTCGGCATGGCGTTGGTCGCGTTCCAGCCTGCGTGAAAAGCTGCGCGCCCCCATTAGAATTTGCCGCGCAGCGGCGGTATACCGATGCGGCTCCTTCCGGGAGAACGCTTCGGTCGCAATATCGTGTATGAGACCTTCTCGAATTCCCACTGCGGGAACCGCTAAGTGCCGTACGTTGAGATAGCGGCCGAGCGTAATAAAGATGATCCCCGCAATGCCCATCACGTCGGCGCGGTCGCGCCGCACGCCGTAGGCCTTCATCCGCTGGCGCACGTCCATACGCAGCAACTCCGGCAGCCGCTCCCGCAGCAGCGAAAGTTCCAACGTGCTCAGACCGTGATGTCGCGGCCCCGGAGCGACATTGGCCAGCGTTTCCGCATTTCCGCCAAGTGCGATCGTCAATCCGTCCGCCAGATTGGGACACCCGGCCAACTTCGATTCCAGCAGAGCCCGCAAATACTTCCGCACCTGCTCCGCCTGCATCGGCCGGATCTGCCCGTGCAGATTTAGCGTCGTCATCAAGCGAACGGTGCCGACAGGCAGTTGCGCTGTCTGTTGCACTCGATGGTCGCGCAGGATACTGATCTCCAGGCTGCCACCGCCCAAATCGGCAATGCATCGCGCCTGGCAATCCGGACCGACCGCTGCGAATACAGCTTCCCTTCCCAGCCGCGATTCCTCAGTAGCGCTGATGACTTCCAGCTTGATTCCTGATCTTTGTCGAATGCGTTTGACGAGCGCTTTGCGGTTGCCGGCTTCGCGCGAAGCGCTGGTCGCCACAGCCCGATAATGTGTCACTCCAAGTTCGTTCATCACGTCGCGAAAGTGGCGAAAGGCTTTGGCCGCTCTTTTGAAAACGTCCTCGCTGAAGCGGCTTCGCACGAACACGCTTTCGCCCAACCTCAGCGGATAGCGTTCGTTGTGAAGCGGCTCGATATCGAGTGCGGAGAAAGCGCGTACCACCGAAAGCCGGACCGCGTTTGAACCTGCGTCTATCGCGGCGATGTGAACCGGATCAGGCATGTCAACCGATCAGCGGCTAACGCCAAAGGTGCGCCAGCGCCGAAGAAGGAGTGTACTTTGTCGCGCGAATTCCAAGTTGTTCTGCGATGCGCTGCCGCAGCAATTTGTTCACTGTGGAAACCGGCGCCTCGCCATCCAACTCGAGAAAATCGTGCCGCTTGGCGAACGCTTCAAACTCGCGCTTGATCATCGTCTGGTAGCGAATGAACGACCAATACAGGTCGTGCGAAAGCGACATGTCGCGCCCCGCTTCCCAATAACTGATCGCTTGCGCCTTGCGGAATTCTCGGCCGAATGCGGTGTCCGGCCGCACGTTCAGCCAGAAGGTCAGGTGCGGCCGCAAAGCCATGGCATACAAACCGCTCAAATAATCGCGATTGATTCCGCGCACCACGCTCCGCGCAATCAACGTAAAAATGTAGCGGTCCGCCAAAACGATGGTGCCCGACTTTAGCGCCGGCACGATGCGGTGCTCCAGCTGATCGAAAAAGTCGGTGCAGTACATCAGCGCCAGCGTCAGTCGGGTCACGGCATTCTTGGCCAGCAGCTCGTCGATGTCGCGTCCGACCAGCGTTGACCGCCGTAGCCCGCTTGTCTGTACCGCAAACCCTTCCGACTCCAGCCATTCCTGCAACAGGCTGATCTGCGTCGAACGGCCCGAACCGTCCATGCCCTCAATCACAATCAGCGTGCCGGCAATCTCGTGCGGATCAAATCCCACCAGCGGCTGGCCAAAAAAATGCTTTGACGCCTCGTCGTCGGACACGACGGGCAATCTTCCCGAAACTGGTTCGGGATGCTCCGCCGGCAGCGCGACCTTTTCTTTGTCGAGGAGCTTTTCTCTTTCCTGTTCCGGCATCTATTCGGCCTCTGCCGCGCGCGGCGCAAAACGCTTCAAATCAATTTTCGATGCTACGATTTCGCGCATCTGCCGTTGTAACTTGTTCACCGGCAGCGTTCCATCCAGCACCACGAAATTATCCGACTCCACCATCTTGTCGTAGCCATCCATAATCCGCGCCTGAAACAAGCGAAAACTTTCCGGCCGGTCGTACGACAGTCCCAGGTCCATACCGGCTTCGTAATATTTCAATTTTGGCCGGCCGCTCAAGATGCGTTGCACGGCCACGTCGAGCGGCGCGCGGAAATAGAACGTAATATCCGGCACAGGCGCAAAACGATAAAGATTCCGCAGCCACTTTTCCGGGCAGCCCCGCGCCCCGTCCCGAGCAAATGCCGTATAAATGTAGCGATCCGCCAGCACCAGGTAGTCGCCCTGCAGCAGCGGCATGATTTGCCGCTCGCAACGATCCGCAAAATCCGCCGCATGCAGCAGCGAAAACGTAGACGGCGTGAGCAGCCGCCGCTGCTTCCCGCGCCGTGTCGCCGATTTCACCAGCGGCGACGAATTCCATTCCGTAAAGTGCAGCCGATAGCCGCCGATTTCGAGCCACCGCTTCAACAAATAAAGTTGAGTGCTTTTTCCGGAGCCGTCCGTCCCCTCCACCACGATCAGCGCGCCCGGATAGGCGCGGTTCGGCACCGGCCGCCCTGGCTGCGGCAGCGTAGACTTAACCGCTTCTGGCCGCGGTTGTTTTGCGGAACTTTCTGGATTTTCCATGATCAAGTCGGGCTTCGATTGTATTAACGCTACCGCGCGATTGTTACAAGCGGATTACATCATACTGTCGGCGCGCGGCGCAAAAGGCGCCGAGACTTAGAACAGCCCCACCTTGATGCGGAGGAACTTTTTCGGATTCTGCCGAAAATCGCCGATCAACAGCCGCATGTCCCCGGTCAGCCCAGTCAGATTGTCGTAAAGTTTCGGATCGGAGAAAAGTCTACCGGCCGTCGTCGTATTGTCATTCAGCTTTGCGGTCGCAGACGCCAGATTCGAACTCGTGTCCTTCAGCTTGTTGTACAACTCGTCGTCGGTCGCCAGTTTTCCCAGTGATCCTTTTCCCGCCCGAACGTCGGAAATCATGGCGTTGCCGTTCGTCAGCGCTTTTTTCGCTTCGTCGTACAAAGAAGGATCGTAAAGCAGCTTCCCAATGGTTCCCTTCTGCGAACGAACGTCCGTCACCACGTCATTCACGTTGTCTATCGCGGAATTCACTTTGCCGTACATCTCGTCCGACGCCACCAGCTTGCCAATCGTTCCCTGCCCTTTCTGAATCCCCGTCACCATTTGATCGCCGTGTGCCAGTAAACTGTTCAGGTGCTTGTAAGCCTCATCGTCCGTCATCAGCTTGCCGATCGTGCCCTTGCCCTCTTGTATGCTGGCGACCAGGCCGTGGATATCTACCGTCAAGCCCTGCATGCTGGCCATCACGTCTGAAAGCGATTTTTCCGCCGTACCTGCTACCTCTTGATTTTCTTTCAACGGCACGCCGGTAAAGCCACGCGCGATGTTCACGTAGCGGTTACCCAACAAACCTTCCGTCACCAGAGTCGCTGTCGAGTCTGTCAAAATATCGTCCTGAAACCGCTTGTCCACTCGCATCACTACTTCGATATTGCGGCTCTTGTCGGGAGCTTTCCCCTGAACGCGCGGAACCATCCGAATCGCTTCCACGTTGCCGATGTCCACACCATCCAAGCGCACTGGCGCTCCATTCGTTACGCCAGCAACCTCTGGGAAATACGTACGTAGCTGATATTTCGGCCCGAGAAATCCCGGCCCCGTCACATAAAAAATTCCCACGCCAAGCACGAACAGCGCCACGAGCACGAACAACCCAACGCGCAACTCCGTCCACGTCAGCTGTCTTCGCTGCGCCATCTTACTTTCACTCCTTTACAGCCGCTCCAGCCTACCTTACTTCACACCAGAAACCGCTTCAAATAAGAGTCTTTTGCCGCCGCAAGTTCTTCTGTGCTGCCTTCGAAAAACACTCTTCCATCGCGCAATACGATAAACCGCGTATTTGAATCAGCCTCGGTCTTCGCTGTAGTTTTCTTGTCGTTTGGAAGCACGCGATTGCTCTCCGCGTCAAAATAAAAATTTGCCAGCGCAAATCCGTCCTGCAGCCGGTGCGTGGCCAGCAGTGCCGTCACTCCGTACGTGTCCCGCAATCGCAAAATCAGCGTGATGATGGTCTGTGACGTCACCGGATCCAGTCCGGCGGTGGGCGAATCGTAGAGCACAATCGGGGGTCGCGTAATCAATGCCCGCGCAATCGAAACGCGACGCCGCATACCTCCCGACAACTCCGATGGAACCAGGTCAATCGCGTGCTCCAGTTCCACAAAGCGCAGAGCCTCGCGCACTTTTGGCTCAATCTCTTCCTCGGCTACATGCTCTTCCCGCAGGCGGTAAGCCACGTTCTCCTCTACCGTCATCGAGTCAAACAATGCGCCTTCTTGAAACACAAAACCGATCTCGCGCCGAAACGCGAGTAAGGCTTTTTCGGGCATTTCCGAAACTTTGCGTCCGAGTACATTCACTTCACCCTGCTGCGGCCGCATCAGGCCTGCCGCCATCTTGAGGCTTAACGTCTTGCCCGTTCCCGTTTCGCCCAGCAACACCAACGTTTCCCTCGGATACACATCGAAGGAGAGCCCCTGTACGATGTCGCCTTCCTCGAAGCCCAGCCGCACAGCGCGAAAGGAAATTGTCGCTTCAGTTGTCGCTGGATTGGTCAAAAGAGTTTTTCCGCCAGGTACAGCGCCAGTTTGGTCAAAAACGTATCGGCCACAATGATCATCACCGAAGAAATTACAACCGCTTGGGTCGTGGATCGTCCCACGCCCTGCGTTCCGCCGCGCACCGTCAAACCTTTGTAGCAGCCCACTGACGCCAAAATGAAGGCAAACACAATGGACTTCAATCCGCCCTGAAGAATGTCCGAAAGCTCCAGCGCATCGATCGCCCGCGTCCAGAACTGCACTACGCCGAGTCGCAGAGATAACACCGCAGCCACGCAGCCGCCAACCAAGCCGATAAAGTCAGACATCACCGTAAGTAGCGGCACGACCAGGACCGTCGCGAGCACGCGCGGCGTAACCAGCTTTCGGCTCGGGTCCGTGCCCATGGCACGCATGGCGTCCACTTGTTCGGTGACCAGCATCGAGCCCAGCTCCGAGGCAATGCCCGAAGCGCAGCGTCCGGTCACGAGCAAGCTCGTCAGCGTGGGACCCAGTTCACGCACTAAGGCGAGCGACACGGCGTCGCCGGTCAGCGAAGTCTGCCCGAATCGCACGAACTGCGAAGCGGTCTGCAGCACCATGACCGCGCCAATAAAAAAGCCGGTCAGCAAAACGATCGGGATCGAGCCCACACCGATGCTGTCCATCTGATCCAGCAGATCCTGTCCGTAAAATGGGCGCGAAAATAGATTGGTTACCGATTGCAACGCCAGGTAGGAGTATTCCTGCACGCGCAGGACGCTTTCTTTGGCGCTGCCGATCAGAATTTCGGAAATCGAGGATTCGCGAACCACCTCGGATGGTGGTGGTTCCTTGCCAATGCCCTGTAGAGGAGGCGAGTCTGCCACTTTTGCCTGTTCCGCGACGACTTTCCGGCGCCCGCGTCACGCCGGTTCCACTCAGTCACAGAAAAGTACTTCTTCGCAAGCGTAACTGCGCCTGCGACTTGCGTCAAGAAAAGTTGCTCCCGGCTCGGAGGGTTCCGCTCACCAGCACAAAATACCAAGCCTGGAAAAAGTCGCCACTCGCTTCGAACGACGCCTGCTCTTCCAAGAATTCCTCCACTTCGGCCGCCGGCGCGGTTCCCTGGTCCGCGGCGTTTCGCAATGAACCTGCCATCACCTTCAGGAAAAATTCGTACGGAGTCTGTAGTCCAAGTACCTCCACCTGCAGATCTTTGAGTCCAGCTTTGCGGGCCAGCGCCGGCAAATCCCGTGCGGAGTTCGGATTTGGCATCGTCGCTGCCACAATCGAAGTCATCTTTCGCGCCAGCGTCAGCTTGTTGGAGTACACGCCCGTCGCGTCGAGGTCGACGTCAAGCAGCACTAACCTTCCTCCGGGCTTCAGCACGCGCTTGATCTCATGAATAGCGCCGAGCCGGTCCGGCAAATACAGAAAAACGCGCTCGCTGCGCGCCGCGTCGAAGAAACCGTCTGGATACGGAATCGCGCAAGCTTCGCCAACACGAAACTCCACTCCGACACTACCTGGCGTTCTGCTGCTGGCGGCCTCAACCATGGCTGAGCTGATATCCACGCCGGCGGCTAGCCCAGTCGGTCCAGTAATCTCGGCCAGAGGAAACGTGGCGCCGCCAATTCCGCAGCCCAGATCGAGCACCTTTTGCCCCGCAGACAAAGTCAAGTGCTTCGCCGCCGCGGCACGAATCCTTCGGATGTCGTCACGCTTGTCTAGAAATTCCAGAAAATCGATGAAATATGCCGGCGCGTTGTCCGGCTGGGTGAACTTCCCGATCTGGGCCATCGGTGGATGCCTCCTCAAAATTCGCTGACAATAACATGACATCGTCCGCCCTCCTACCCGCTCTGGCCACAAAATTCGGTACGCTCGGCAGCGCTGGACGCAATTCCCAGCGGCAGTTACACTCTTTGTTCCATTTTGCGTTTCTATTTTCTGAGTTGATCGAATGCTTCGTTTCTATACAGCGGGTGAATCCCACGGTCAGGCGCTCTTGGCTTTCCTTTCCGGATTGCCCGCTGGCCTGCCCATCGACGTCGAAGCCATCAATCATGAACTTCACCGCCGCCAGCTCGGTTATGGCCGCGGAGGCCGCCAGAAAATCGAAAAAGACCGCGCCGATATCTTTGCCGGTGTCCGCCACGGACAAACTATCGGCGCGCCGATCGCCATACGCATCGAGAATCGTGACTGGGCCAACTGGGAAAAAATTCTGGCCGTCGAAGACTATCCCGAAGACGACGCCACAGCGAAAAAACTGATCGCGCCGCGTCCTGGCCATGCAGACCTCGCCGGTTCGCAGAAATTCAACTTTCACGACGCACGCTACGTTCTCGAGCGTGCTTCAGCACGCGAAACCGCGGCTCGCGTCGCTGCCGGCGCACTCGCCAAGCAACTCCTCCGCGCCTTCAACATTGAAATCGCCAGCCACACCATTCAGGTAGGCCACACGCGCATCGAACGTTCCCCTTCCTGGGAAGAAATCGTCGCTATTTCCAATGATCTTGAATCGCCCTTGCGCTGCGTGCATTCCGCGGATCAGGAAAAAATGAAAGCCGAAGTGGACGCGGTTCTCAAAGCCGGCGACACGGTCGGCGGCATCTTCGAAGTCGTCGTGCACAACGTCCCCATCGGCCTAGGCTCGCACGCGCAGTGGGACGAAAAGCTCGACGGCCGCCTCGCGCAAGCCGTCATGAGCATCCAGGCAGTGAAAGCCGTCGAAATCGGTGCCGGCGTTTTCGCTGCCGGCGCTTTCGGCAGCGAAGTTCAGGACGAAATCTCCTACGACCAGTCCGCACACAAATTCTCGCGTACCTCCAACCGTGCCGGCGGCCTTGAAGGCGGCATCACCAACGGTGAAGACGTTATCGTCCGTGGTTACTTGAAGCCCATCTCGACGTTGCGCCGCGCGCTTCGCACTGCCAGCATGGTTACCAAAGAGCCGGTTCAAGCCGCTTATGAACGTTCCGACTGGTGCGTGGTCCCCGCCGGCGGCGTCGCCGGCGAAGCCATGGTTGCTCTTGTCCTCGCCGATGCTTTTCTGCAAAAATTTGGAGGGGACTCCCTGATGGAGACTCGCCGCAACTTCGAGGGCTATGCCAGACAAATCTACGACTTCTGAAACCGCCGAGACGACGGTCACGACCGCGCCGGAAACGCCCGCAGTCGCGCGCAAAATCTACCCCATCGTAAAGTACGGCGATCCCGTCCTCGAAAAGCCTGCCAAGGCCGTCACGAAATTCGACGCCGAGCTCGAAGAACTCGCCGAAGACATGTTCGCCACGATGTACGCCGCGCAAGGCATCGGCTTGGCCGCCCCGCAAATCGGCACCAGCATTCGCATCGCGGTAGTTGACGTGACCAGCGGCAAAAATCCCGAAGCCAAAATCGTTCTCGTCAATCCCGAAATTACTCACGGCGAAGGCGAAAAGCGCGAAGAAGAAGGCTGCCTATCAATCCCCGGTTTTCGCGGCTATGTCGTCCGTCCGCACTTCGTCACGATTAGAGCGCAAAACCTCAAGGGCGAATCCTTCGAAATTCGCGGTGAAGACCTTCTCGCCCGCGCCTTTTGCCACGAAATCGACCACCTCAACGGCATCCTCTTCCTGCAGCACCTCAGCATGCTCAAGCGGGACCTCATCAGGCGCAAAATCAAGAAACTCAAAAAGCTAGGCGAGTGGTAGCGATGTTGGTTTCACTAGCACAGACTTCAGTCTGTGCGAAATTGCTCTCGCACCAACAGCGAGTGGGCTAGCGCTATGCGTCTTCTGTTTTGTGGCACTCCCTCATTCGCCGTCCCCAGCCTCAAGCACCTTCTCGCGCAGCCGGATTTCGAAGTCATTTCCGTTATCACGCAACCTGACCGGCCGCGCGGCCGCGGCCACGAAGTCTCCTTTTCTCCGGTGAAGGAGGTCGCTCTCGCCGCCAAGATTCCCGTCTTCCAACCAGAAAAAATCGGCATGCCCGAATCCGAACAATTCCTCCGCCGAGCCAATCCCGACGCCATCGTTATCATCGCCTACGGCCAAATCATTCCGGCACGTCTGCTCAACATTCCGCGCCTCGGCTGGATCAATCTTCACGCTTCGCTTTTACCCAAATATCGCGGGGCTGCCCCCATCCAATGGGCCATCGCTAACGGCGAAAAAACTACAGGCGTCACTTCCATGCGCATCGACGCCGGCATGGACACTGGCGACATCATCCTCCAGCGCCAAACGCCCATCGCGCCGCAACAAACCGCGCCGCAGCTCGCCGAACGCTTGGCCGAACTCGGCGCGCCGCTCATCGGCGAAAGCCTGCGCGGCCTTCGTGACGGCACCCTAGCGCCGAAACGGCAAGACCACCCCGCCGCCACGCTCGCTCCTCTTCTCAAAAAAGAAGACGGCCTGATCAACTGGCAGCAACAAGCGCAAGTCATCTACAATCGCATGCGCGGCTTTACGCCGTGGCCCGGCGCCTACTCCCGTTTCCGCGGCAGCACTTGCCACCTTCTTGGCGCACCGGTGTCTAACTCCAATGACGCGCCCGCGCCCGGCCGGATCTTCTATGACGGCAAACAACTGCTGGTCGCCTGCAGCCAGCAATCCTTTTTTCGCGTCTCGCACGTCAAACAGGAAGGGCGCAAGCAAGTTTCCGCCGTCGAATTCGCCAACGGCGCGCGTTTGCAACCTGGAGAACACTTCGGCGACGCCTAATTGCATGACATTTTTCGCTAGGGCATACTGATTTTTCACCGCCACTTACGCGACCCTTACGCCACTCGGGAGAGTGCATTTTGCGAAATCGACTCTGGCCACTACGTTTAACCGCCGCAGTGCTTGCCGCCGCACTGGTGTTTCCGGCGAACCGCCTCGCTGCGTCCGACACGCCCGCTGGCGACTCCGACACCACCAAGTCCGCCGCCCCGTCACCCGATCCCGTTATGCAGGTCA
>Ga0075424_100004229_pt1 | contig 13503 bp, 11 predicted proteins | sample SoiMethybrSBSTD3_FD_75301 | JGI IMG/M metagenome (GOLD analysis project Ga0075424, IMG submission 75301) | Bulk soil microbial communities from a Populus tree surrounding site in Tennessee, USA - Soil MetaG P. TD hybrid SBSTD3 | ecosystem: Environmental > Terrestrial > Soil > Tree plantation... | reverse complement strand
GGCATGCGCCCCGCCGCCGTCACGTCGTCCACGCCCAGACCGGAGATCACGGGCGCCTCCACGCTCACCGCGCGGCTCTCCGGGCCTAGGGCCACGCCCTGCTCGTCGACCCAGTAGAGATGCCCCGCGCTCACCAGCGTGAAGGGCTGGCGCTCCTCCACGAAGAGAGTGACGCGATTGGGGAAGGCGCGCACGAGCTCCGCGCGCCGGACGAGCGGGAGCGACTCGACGCCGGCCACCGCGCGCCGCGTGTCCAAGCTCCACAGACTCTGGCCGGGCACGAGGCCGGAGGCCTTGACCACCTCCTCCGCGGAGAGCCGGCTCTGGCCCGCCACCTCGATGCGATCGACGGCGAAGCGCGAGCTGGCGAGGAGCGGAGAGGCCACGGAGGCGAGCGGGCCGCTCAGGGTGACGAGAACCACGGGCAGGCCGAGCCAGATCACCGCGCGACGCAGCCCGCGCAGGAGTCGACGGCGCCGCCGGCGCCGGTCGAGCCGCTGGCCGGCCATCGCCGTGCTCGGGTCGGCGAGGTCGGCGAGCCCGCCGTGGGAGACGCCGCGCGGGGAGAGGACGCCGGTGTGTCCCCTCATGCTTCTCCCATCACCCGGATCTCGGGCTCGAGGGAGATGCCGAACTGGGACTGGACGCGCTCGCGCGTCATGTCCATGAGGGCGGTGATGTCGGCGGCGTTCGCACCGCCTCGGTTGACGATGAAGTTGGCGTGCTTGGCCGAGATCTCCGCGCCGTAGAGCCGTTTGCCCTTGAGCCCCACCTTCTCGATGAGCCGGCCGGCCGTCTCCCCCGCGGGGTTCTTCCAGACGCAGCCCGCAGAGGCGAGGGCGAGCGGCTGCGTCGATTTCTTGTGCTTGAGGCGCTGCTTCATCTCCTTCTGGATCTCCGCCTGGGGACGCCGGTGGAGACGCAAGCGCGCGCCCACGAGCACCGAGCCCGCGGGCACCGCGAAGGCGCGGTAGCCGAAGGCGCCGTTGCCGGGCTTGAACTCGCCGAGGGTGCCGTCAGGATGGAGGAAGTAGACGGCGGAGACGAAGTCGCCGATCCATCCGTCGGGGGTGCCGGCGTTCATGGCGAGGGCGCCCCCGATGGTGGCGGGAATGCCCACGAGACTTTCGATGCCGCCCAGGTTGAGGGCGGCCGCCTCGCGGATCAGGGCGGAGAGCCCCACCCCCGCTCCCGCCACCGCCTCCTCGCCGTGAAACTCCGCGCGCCCCAGGCAGCCCTCGATCTTCACCACCACCCCGCGCACCCCGCGATCGCGCACGAGCAGGTTGTTGCCGCCTCCGATGACCTCGACGGGCAGCTGCTCGCGCTCCGCGAAGCTCAGGGCGAGGCGGATGTCCTCGACGTCCTGCGGGACGACGAAGATGTCCGCCGGCCCGCCGATGCGCAAGGAGGTATGGAAGCTCAGGGGCTCCTTGAATCGCACCTCGCCTCGAATCTCTCCGAGCATTTAGTGCCTCCTGTTTGGGGCGTTGAGGCGCGCGAGCAACTCCGCGCCCAACTGGCCGACGTCTCCGGCGCCCAGGGTGAGCACGAGGTCGCCGGTACGGGTGGATTCGCAGAGGTAGTCGAGGATGCCGGGACGATCGCCGTCCATGTACAGGACCTCGCGGTGACCGTGGGCGGCGATCCCGTCCACGAGATCCCGGGCGTGCACGCCGGGAATGGGCGCCTCGCCCGCGGGGTAGACGTCCATGACGATCAGCACGTCGGACTGGTAGAACGCCGTCAGGAATTCCTGGCGGAGATGCTGCGTCCGCGTGTAGCGATGGGGCTGGAAGATCGTGATGACCCGGCGATCGAACCCGGCTTTGGCGGCGGCCAGGGTGGCGCGGATCTCCGCGGGGTGATGACCGTAGTCGTCCACCACGAGGACGCCCGCCGCCTCGCCCTTGACCTGGAAGCGGCGCTGCACGCCTGCGAAGCCGGCGAGGGCCTGCTGGATCTGTCCGAACGGCACCTCGAGGTCAAGGCCGACGCCCACCGCGGCCAGCGCGTTGAGCACGTTGTGGCGGCCCGGCACCTGGATGCCGACCTGACCCAGGACCTTGCCGCGGTTCAGCACCTCGAACTGCGACTGCATGCCCGAGAAGGTGAGGCGGCGGGCGGTGACGTCGGCGCCGGATTCGATGCCGTAGGTGATCACGCGCTTCTCGATCTGCGGGATCAGCTGCTGGATGTTCGGCTGATCGAGGCAGAGGACGGCGGAGCCGTAGAAGGGCACCTTGTTCACGAAGGTGAGGAAGGCCGCGCGGATGGCGTCGAGGTCCGCGTAGTGGTCGAGATGCTCGGCGTCGATGGTGGTGACCACCGCGATGGTCGGGGTGAGCTTGAGGAAGGAGCCGTCGGACTCGTCCGCCTCCGCCACCAGGAACTCGCCGCGACCGAGCCGCGCATTGGCGCCGAGGCCGTGCACGCGCCCGCCCACCACCACCGTGGGATCGAGGCCGGCCGTCCCGAGGAGCGCCGCCACCATGGAGGTGGTGGTGGTCTTGCCGTGCGTGCCCGCGATGGCGATGCCGTACTTGAGCCGCATCAGCTCCGCGAGCATCTCCGCGCGCGGGATGACGGGCACGCCGCGCTGGCGCGCCACGTGGACCTCCACGTTGTCGCGGGCCACCGCGGAGGAGTACACGACCACGTGCGCGCCTTCGATGTGCGAGGGCTCGTGGCCGGTGTAGACCTTGGCGCCCAGGCGCTCGAGGCGCTCCACCGTCTCGTTCCGCTTCTGGTCGGAGCCGGTGATGCGGTACCCGAGGGTGAGCAGGACCTCGGCGATGCCGCTCATGCCGACGCCGCCGATGCCCACGAAATGGATCTGCTGATACTTCTTGAACATGACTAGCTGGTCCCGGTGTGCTGCGAGATGTTGAGCAGGACGCCCGTGGAGAAGAGCGTCATGGTGAGGGCGGAGCCGCCGAAGGAGATGAAGGGCAGGGGCAGGCCCTTGGTGGGCAGCGAGCCCGTGACCACGCCCAAGTTCACGAGCGTCTGGGTGGTGAGCATCACGGTGAGCCCGAGGGCCAGATAGGATCCGAAGGCCTCGGGGGCGCGCAGGCCGATGCGCAGGCCGCGCCAGATGAGGAGCGCGAAGAGGGCGACCACCACCGCGGCGCCCAGCATGCCGAACTCCTCCCCGATGATGGCGAAGATGAAGTCGGTGTGCGCCTCGGGCAGGTAGAAGAGCTTCTGCTTCGACTCGCCCAGGCCGCGGCCGATCCAGCCTCCCGAGCCGAGGGCGAGGAACGATTGGATGATCTGGAAGCCCGAGCCCTGCGGGTCGTTCCACGGATTCATGAAGGCGACCATGCGGCGCAGGCGATAGGGCTTCATGGCGATGGCCACCGCGCAGAGCGGCAGGGCGGCGCCCGCGATCAGACCCATGTGGGCGACGCGCGCGCCCCCGAGATAGGCGAGGGCCAAGGTGAGGATGATCAGGACCATGGCGTTGCCCATGTCGGGCTGGAGCAGGGTCAGCCCCGCCATCCCGCCCGCCACGAGGAGGAGGGGGAGCAGGCCGCGGCTGAAGCTCGCCATCGCCTCCTCGCGGCGCGCGAGGAAGGAGGCGAGATAGAGCAGGAGCGAGAGCTTGGCGAGCTCCACGGGCTGGAAGGACACCAGGCCCAGGCGCAGCCACCGGCGCGTGCCGTTGATCTCCTGGCCGAAGGGCGGCACCAGCACGAGGACGAGGAGCACGAAGGACGCCGCCATGAGCGGGACGACGAGACGCTCGAGGCGCCGGTAGTCGAAGCGCATTCCCGCCCACAGCGCGCCCATGCCAAGGAGCACCCACAGCCCCTGCCGCTTCAGGAAGTGCAGCGGATCGTGGAAGCGGTCGGCGGCCATGATGGCGCTGGCCGAGTACACCATCACCACTCCGATGGAGACGAGGGCCACGATGAGGCCGAAGAGCCAGAGGTCGGGGGTGAGCTTCCTAGGCACGGGTCAGCTCGTGGACGAGGGCCATGAAGACCTCGCCGCGGTGCTCGTAGTTGTCGAACATGTCGAAGGAGGCGCAGGCGGGCGAGAGCAGCACCACGTCGCCCGCGCGCGCGTGGGAGCGAGCGGCAGCCACCGCGTCGCGCATGGAGGCGGCATCGGCGCAGGGCACGCCCGCCGGCTCGAGGGCCGCCCGCACGGCGGGGCGGTCGACGCCGATGAGCACGGCCTGTCGTACGCGCCCGCGCGCGGCATCGGCGAGCGGCGAGAAATCCTGCCCCTTGCCCTTGCCTCCCGCGATCAGCACGATCGGCTCCGTGAAGCTCTCGAGCGCCTTGATGGTCGAGGCGACGTTGGTGCCTTTGGAATCGTTGTAGTACACGACCCCGCGCTCCTCGGCGACGAGCTCGATGCGGTGCGAGACGCCGCGGAAGGCGCCGATGCCCGCACGGATCGCCTCGGGAGAGAGGCCCGTCCACAGGGCGCAGGCGGTGGCGGCCAGCACGTTCTCCACGTTGTGCTGCCCGCGCAGGGTGATCTCGGCGAGCGGGCAGATCGCCTCGACGTGGCTGTTGAGCTTGGCCACGATCCGGCCGTCCTGGACGAAGACGCCGTGATCGAGCGCCCGGAGCCGGCTGAACCAGACCACTCGCGCCCGCGTGCGCGAGGCGAGGGCCGCCGTGGCCGCGTCGTCCGCGTTCAACACCGCGCAGTCGGCGACGGTCTGGTTGGCGAAGATCTTGGCCTTGGCGTCGACGTAGCGCTCGAAGGTCTTGTGGCGGTCGAGGTGATCGGGGGTGAGGTTGAGCACGGCGGCCACGCGCGGGCGCAGCTCTACGGTGGTGTCGAGCTGGAACGACGAGGCTTCGGCCACCACCAGCCCGTCGGCGGGGAAGTCGAGCGCCTCCGCGCAGAGGGGCGTGCCGATGTTGCCTCCTACCAGCACGGGCCGCATGGTGCCTGCGGCCAGCTCGCCGGTGAGCGCGGTGGTGGTGGTCTTGCCGTTCGTGCCGGTGATGGCGATGAGGTCTGCCTCCATCGCCCGCCAGCCGAGCTCGAGCTCACCGATGATCGGCACGCCGCGCCCGCGCGCCGCCTCGAGAGCGGGCAGCTCGAGTGGCACCCCGGGGCTCACCACCACGAGATCGGCGCCCGCGAAGGCCGCCTCGGGATGGCCGCCCGCGAAAAGGGCGCACCCGAGGCGCTCCAGCTCGAGGGCCTCCGGGGTCAGCGCCTCGCGCGCGTTGGAGTCGGAGGCGAGCACCCGGCCGCCCAGGTGACGGACGAGGCGGGCCGCCGCCACGCCGCTGCGCGCGAGCCCGACCACGGCCACCGTGCGCCGGGCGAGCCACTCGCGATAGGCCGGGCCGCGTTCCGCCGCCATCTGATCCTCCTCCACCGCCTCGGCTGAGGGCGCGCTCACGCCGCTATCTCAGCTTGAGCGTGGTGAGCGCGAGGAGCGCCAGCATGAAGGACACGATCCAGAACCGGACGATGATCTTGGGCTCCGGCCAGCCTTCCATCTCGTAGTGGTGATGCAGCGGCGCCATGCGGAAGAAGCGCTTGCCCGTGGCCTTGAAGTAGGCGACCTGGATGATCACGGAGACCGCTTCCAGCACGTAGATCCCCCCGATGAGGGGGAGCAGCAGCTCGGACTTGGTCAGCACGGCCAGCGTGCCCAGCGCGCCCCCGAGGGCGAGCGAACCCACGTCGCCCATGAAGACCTGAGCGGGATAGCTGTTGAACCAGAGAAAGCCGAGGGCCGCCCCCACCAGCGCGGCGGAGAAGATGGCCAGCTCGCCCGTGCCCTTCACGTTGAGGATGCGCAGGTACTCGGCGAGGCGAAAGTTGCCGCTCAGGTACGCGATGATGGCGAAGGCGCCGCCCGCCATCACGATGGGCCCGATGGCGAGGCCGTCGAGCCCGTCCGTCAAGTTCACCGCGTTGGACGACCCTACGATCACCAGCACCGCGAAGGGCACCCAGAAGCCGCCCAGGACGAGCAGCCATCCCTTGAAGAAGGGAATGGACAGGGCGGTGGTGAAGCCGTCGGGCGGCCACAGATAGAGCCAGGTCATGAGGCAGCCCACGGTGAGGATCTGTGCGCCGAACTTCTCCCTGGCCCGCAGTCCTTTCTTGGTACGGAGCTTCCGGTAGTCGTCGAGGAAGCCGATCATGGCGAAGCTCGCCGTGGCCACGATGAGCACCCAGACGTAGCGGTTGTGGAGATTCGTCCACAGGAGCGTCGAGACGAGCAGCGCGGTGAGGATGAGGAAGCCGCCCATGGAGGGCGTGCCCGCCTTGGTCCGGTGACGCTCCGGCGTGTCCTCGCGGATCGTCTCGCCGCCGTACTGCAGCACGCGCAGCCTCCGAATCATCCAGGGCCCGAGGAGGAAGGAGAGCGCGATGGCCGTCACCGTGGCCATGGCCGACCGGAAGGTGATGTACCGGAAAACGTTGAAGACGATGCTGTCTCTCGCCAGCGGCACGAGGAGCTCGTAGAGCATCAGGCATTCTCCCCTCCGAAGCGGGCGAGCAGCGCATCCACCACGCGCTCCATGCGCATGCCGCGCGACCCCTTGATCAGGACGGCGTCGCCCGGCACGAGCCGCTTGAGGAGATGGGCCACCGTGTCCTCGAAGGTGGCGGCGTGATGACTCTCCGCCAGCCCCGCCTTGCGCGCCGCCTCCACCGCCGCCCGGCAGGCGCGGCCGAGTCCGACGAACTCCGCGGCGCCGGACGCGGCCACCGCCGCTCCCATCTCGCGATGCGCGGCCTCCGTGATCGGCCCGAGCTCCAGCATGTCGCCCAGCACCACCACGCGGCGCCGTGGGCCGGCGGACGCGGTGAGGGTCTCGAGGGCCGCCCGCACGGAGACGGGATTGGCGTTGTAGGTGTCGTCGAGGAGGGCGAGCGACCCCGCCGTCCGCCACACGCAGCGTCCCTTGGCCGGGCGCGCCGCCTCGAGGCCGCGCACGATCGCCTCGATGTCGAGGCCGAGGGCGACCCCGATGCCGGCGGCGGCGAGCGCATTGGTCACGTTGTGGCGGCCGGCGAAGCGGAGCCGCACCGGACGCCGTCCTTTGGGAAGCTCGAGGGTGAAGGCGAGACCGGCTGGGCCGTCCTCCACCACCCCCGTCGAGCGGACGTCGGCGGGGCCCGCGGCGCTGTAGGTCCACACGCGCGCGCGGCTCCTCGCCTGCATGGCGAGCACGCGGGGATCGTCGGCGTTGAGCACCACCGCGCCATCGGGCGGCACGGCCCGCACGAGGGCGGACTTCTCGTCCTGTATCTCGTCGAGCGAGCCCAGGAACTCCGTGTGCGCGCTGGAGACGGTGGTGACGGCGGCCACCGTGGGCCGGGCGAGGGCGGCGAGGGCGGCGATCTCTCCGGGGCGATTCGTGCCGAGCTCGAGCGCGGCCGACCGGTGCTCCGCCGTCAGCTTGAGGAGCGTCAGGGGCAGGCCCCACTGGTTGTTGAAGCTCGACTCGGGCTTGAGCACGGGTCCGAGGGCGCCGAGCACGGAGGCCATCAGCTCCTTAGTCGTGGTCTTGCCGTTCGAGCCCGTGACTGCAGCCACGGGGATGCTGAAGCGTGAGCGATGCCACGCGCCGAGCCGGCCGAGCGCCTGCGTGGTGTCGTCCACGAGCACCAGCGGCACGCCGGCGGGTAGCTCGTCGGGCACGGTGTCGACCACGAGGCATCCCGCGCCCCGCCCTACCGCGTCGCGCAGGAAGGCGTGTCCGTCGAGCCGCTCGCCGTGGATGGCGAAGAAGGCCTCGCCCACGTGCAGGCTGCGGCTGTCGATCGACGCGCCCGACACCGCGATGCCGAGGTCCCCCGCGAGCAAGGCCCCGCGAGTGCCCCGCACGATCTCTTCGACGGTGAATGCCGGCATGCGCGTTCCTATGTCGTCCTCCCGACAAGGGCCGCCCGGGCTTGGGCGCGGTCGTCGAAGGGGAGTACCTCGGAGCCGATGATCTGATAGGTCTCGTGGCCCTTGCCCGCGATGACGACGACGTCGCCGGCGCCGGCCCAGGTCAGCGCGCGCTGGATGGCGGCTTTCCTGTCCGGAATTGTCTCATGTCGCGCGAGCCCGGCCGGGATCCCCGCCACGATGTCGGCGATGATCGCCTCCGGCGGCTCGCTGCGCGGATTGTCCGAGGTGACCCAGACGTGGTCGGCAAGCCGCGCGGCGATCTTGCCCATGAGCGGGCGCTTGCCGCGATCACGGTCGCCGCCGCAGCCGAAGACGACGGCGAGCCGGCCGTGGGGGCCGCGCAGCTTGCGCGCGGTCTCCAGCGTGCGCTCGAGCGCGTCGGGGGTGTGGGCGTAATCGACCACCACGAGGAAGGGCTGCCCCGCTTCCACCCGCTCGAAGCGACCCGGCACCGAGGCCACGGAGCCGAGGGCGCGCGCGATGAGGGCGGGCTCCATGCCGAGGGCGACGCCCACCCCCGTGGCGGCGAGGAGATTCTCCACGTTGTGCTCGCCTACCAGTGGCGAGGCGATGTCGAGCGGGCCTGCGGGCGTGCGCACGTTCATGCGGATGCCCTCGGCGCCCGAGGACCAGCGGGTGGGCCGCACGTCTGCCCGCCCGCGCACGCCGTAGGTCAGAGTGTGGAGGGGAAGGTCCGCCACCATGGCGAGACCGGACGGATCGTCGGCATTGACCACGGCATGGCGGGACGGCTTGTGGCCGGCGGCGAGGAGACGAAAGAGCCGGCGCTTCGCCTCGCGATACGCGTCCATGGTCACGTGGAAATCGAGATGGTCCTGGGTCAGGTTGGTGAAGACGGCGACGTCGAAGTCGATGCCGTCCACTCGCGAGAGAGCGAGCGCGTGCGAGGAGACCTCCATGGCCACCGCGGTGACGCCGGCGTCCTGCATGCGCCGGAGCAGAGACTGCGTCTCGAGGGCTTCCGGCGTGGTCTGCCCCGCGGGAATGCTCACGTCGCCGATGCGGTACTGCACGGTGCCGATGACGCCCGTGCGCCGCCCCTGGGCGGCGAGCAAGGCATCCACCAGGTAGGAGGTCGTGGTCTTGCCGTTGGTGCCGGTGATGCCGACCACGATGAGGGCGCCCGAGGGATGCCCGAAATACGCGTCGGCGAGGCGGGCCAGAGCCTCCCGGGAGGAAGACACGAGCACGCGCGGCACGCTGCGACCCTCGAGGGTGTCCGCGCCTTCCAGGACCACGGCGGAGGCGCCACGGGCGAGGGCGTCCTCGACGTAGCGGCGACCATCCTGCTTGAGGCCGGGAATGGCGACAAAGATCTCCCCCGGCTCGACCTTCCGCGAGTCGTAGGCGACGCCGCGGATCTCCGCGGGCATCTCCCCGAGCACCCGCCGGTCGGGCAACGCCTCCAGCAGCCTCGTCGTGGGCACGGGTGCGCCGCTCATTGGCTCGCGGCCGGCTGATCCACCGGACCGGCAAGGGTGAGGCGGCACGGCGTGCCGGCCGACATCGGTGTCCCCGGCGCGGGCCACTGGGCCACGACCACGCCGTGCCCCCGCACCTCGATGGCCACGTCGAGGGGAGCGAGCGCGGCCATGGCCCGCCGGAGCGAGCGGCCCTGGAGCGACGGCATCACGCCGGAGGCGGTCGCCTCGTCGAAGCTCGCGAGTTGCAGGGTGGGCGGCGGCTCCGCGGCGCCCGCCTCCGCGCGCACGATGGGCACGGGGGTGGTGCCGCGCGGCGGCACGTTGAGGTGGCGCAGGGCCTCGCGGCCGATGGCGGAGAAGATGGGCGCGGCGGCCTCGCTGCCCCACTTCTCGTTCTTGGGCTCGTCGAGCATCACGATGATGGCGATGCGCGGATCGTCGGCGGGAGCGAAGCCCACGAAGGAGAGCACGCCGGGCGCGTGCGAGTAGCGATGGATGGTTGGATCCATCTTCTGCGCGGTGCCCGTCTTCCCCGCGACCTCGTAGCCGGGGATGGCCGCATTGTGCCCCGTGCCCTCGCGCACCACCGCCGTCATGATGGTGGTGAGCTCGCGCGCCGTCTCCGGCGAGATGACCTGGCGGATGGGCTTGGGCTCGAAGACGCTCACCTCGCGTCCCTGCGCGTCGAGCACCGCGCGCACGATCTGCGGCTGCATCAGCCGCCCGCCATTGGCGACGGCCGCGAAGGCGCTCAGGATCTGCACGGCGGTGACGGAGATCTCCTGGCCGATGGACATGGTGGCGAGCGACAACGCCGACCAACGGGCGGGAGCGCGGAGCTGGCCGCGGCTCTCCCCCGGCAGCCCGAGGCCCACGGGCTGGCCGAAGCCGAAGGCGGTGATGTAGCGGTAGTAGCGCTCCTTGCCGAGCTGCATCCCCGCCTTGATGGAGCCCACGTTCGAGGAGTTTTGGAGCACCTCGCTGAAGGTCAGCCAGCCGAAGGGCTTCCAGTCCGAGATGACGGCGGTGGCGACCTTGATCTTGCCGTTCTCGCCGTAGAAGCGGTCGGTGGGGCGCACCACGCCCTCCTCGAGGGCGGCGGCAGCCATGATGACCTTGAAGGTCGAGCCCGGCTCGAAGGGATCGGTGATGGCGCGGTTGCGCCGCTGCTCGTCGGTGGCCGTGGCGTAGGCGTTGGGGTTGAAGGTGGGGCGGATGGCGAGGGCGAGGATCTCCCCAGTGCGCGGATCCATCATGACGGCCATGGCCGCCTTGGAGCGCGTCCGCAGCCATGCCGCCTCCACTTCCTTCTCAGCGATGTACTGCAGGGTGGCGTCGAGCGTGAGGGCGACGCCCTGCCCCGGCACGGAGGCCTTGAGGATCGTGGGCGCGCCCGTGACCTCGCGACCTAGGGCATCCCGCTCCACGAGGGCCCGTCCCTCCGCGCCCGCGAGATGCACGTCCCACACCTGCTCGATGCCGCCCAGGCCCTTGCCGTCCAGTCCCTCGAAGCCGACGACCTGGGCGGCGAGCTCGCGGCTCGGATAGAGGCGCAGGCTCTCCTGGAGGAATCCCAGAGCGGGCTCATTGAGGTTCCGCACCGCCTGGGCCGCCGCGGGGGGCAGTTTGCGCTTCACCCACACGAAGCGCTTGGCGGGATCCATGCGCTTGGCGATGTCCGCAGCCGGATCGCCCAGGATGGGCGCCAGGCGACGCGCGAGCGCCGGCACGTCGTCGATGCGCTGGGGCAGCGCGAAGAGGGACTCGGCGGCGGAGGACTCGGCAAGCACCTGCCCGTGGCGGTCGACGATCGGCCCGCGCTTGGGCTTGAGGGCCACCGTCTTGGCGTGCTGGCTCTCGGCCAGCCGGGAATACTCCTCGTGCTTGACGACCTGGAGATAGCTCAGCCGGGCCAGGATCCCGAGGAAGGCACAGGCGACGAACGCGGCGAAGACGAGCGTTCGGCTCCTCAGGCCCGAGGTCCGGTCGGCCGTCATGGTGGCGGAGTGGCCTCGCCTCGCTTCATGCTAGCGGGTGCCCTCGGGGCCTGGGACGGCGGCCATGGCGGCGGTGCGCTCGACCGCCGCGGAGGAGGCCGAGCCGCCCGCCACGAACTCTCTCGCGAGCTGGACCTGCTGCTGGGTGGGAGCGACCATGCCGAAGCGCGTGCGCGCCTCGACCTCGATCCGGGCGAGCGACTGGAGGCTCGCCTTCTCCACGTTGAGACGGCGGTTCGCCTCCTCGGCCTGCGCGCGGGTCGCCCGCAACGCGTCCAGCCGGTAGGAGAGACGCACCTGCTGCATGCGCAGCCCCACCAGCCCCAGCACCAGGCTCACCAGCACGCCGGCGGCGAGAGCGCCGGTGAGCATGGCGCGGAGGCGGTGGCGGTCGCTCTCGCGATGGAAGTGCGCCATCTGCTGATCGGCGGTGGAGGGAGGCCGGAGACCGAGCGACATCTGGATCGGCATCTGGTGACCGCTACCTGTCCTCATCGAAGCCCTCATCTCACCGCTCTCCGAGCGGCATCTCGACGGTGTCTCGGCTCGCTCCCGCTCTCGGCATCTCGACTCGCACGCTAGGCTGCCTCCATCCGCTCCAGCACGCGGAGCTTGGCGCTCCGGGCTCGCGGATTGTCTTGGGTCTCGTCGTCGGACGGCGTCAGGGGTGAGGGCTCGAGGGAGACGAAGCCGCGCGCGCCCAGGGCGCGGAAGGCACGCTTCACCGCGCGGTCCTCGCCCGAGTGGAACGAGATCACGCCGAGGCGGCCGCCGCGCTCGAGGAGATCGGGCGCCGCTTCCAGCGCCTCCTGCAGCGTGGGCCCCTCCTCGTTGACGGCCATGCGCAGGGCCTGAAACGTGCGCGTGGCGACGTGCGTCCGGTGCGACCAGGCGGCGCGGGGCACGCCGGCCTTGACCGCATCTACCAGCTCCGTGGTGGTCACGAGGGGCGCCCGCTGCCGCCGCTCCACGATACGGCGGGCGATGCGCCGGCCGTGACGCTCCTCACCGTGCTCGAGCAGGATGCGCGCGAGCTCGGCTTCGCTGAGGCTGGCCAGGAGGTCGGCGGCGGTCCGGCCGTGGCCAGGATCGAAGCGCATGTCGAGGGGCTCGTCGTGCTGGAAGCTGAAGCCGCGGCCGGAAGCCTCGAGCTGATACGACGACAGCCCGAGGTCGAGCAGGATGGCGGCAGCCTCGGCCACGCCCACCTCCTGCGCATGCGCCGCGATGTTGCGGAAGCTGCCCTGCCGGAGGGTGACCCGCCCACCGAAGCGTTGCAGGCGCTGCCCCGCGCGCCGCAGAGCCTCGGGATCGCGGTCGAGGCCGAGCAGACGAGTGTGCTCGCCGCCCACTTCCAGCAACCGCTCCGCGTGGCCACCCATACCGATCGTTCCGTCCACCACCCAGCCCCCGCGTTGGGGGCGCAAGAGAAACGTCACTTCGTCCAGCAGCACCGGGAGGTGCGAGCCCTCCCCCTCCATGCCCTACACGCCCTTGTCGGCCAGCTTCGCTTCGATGTCCTCGATGGGCGCGCCGATCTTGTCGCGTTCGTAGTGCTGGAAGCGCTCGCTGTTCCACACCTCGAAGCGCTCCTGCATGCCGATGATGAGCGCCTCTTTGGTCAGGCTCTCGCTCTGACGGAGATCGAGGGGGATCTGGATCCGTCCCTGGGGATCGAGGATCACGTCCTGCGCCTTCGACAGGTACTGGTACTGGAAGGCGCGACGGAAAGGATCGAGTCGTGGCAGACGCCCGATGCGATCGGAGAGCTCGTTGAAGTTGCGCTCGGGATGGACGTCGAGGCCACCGCGGCCGTTGGGAACGATGACGAGCTTGTCTCCGAACCCGTCGGCGAGCAGCTCACGAAACCGTGCCGGAATACTGAGCCGCCCCTTCGGATCCACCGTGTGCCTGAAATGTCCCCGAAACACGCGCTCCCTCGGCGTGGGGAAAAGCGCTCCCCATATGGCACTTCGATACCACTTCATGGGATTTCATCCCACTTAGTGGCCCAATCTAAAGGCTGCGTGTGGGGGTGTCAAGGAAAAACACTAATTTTTTTGCTAGATCCGAGGCATTGAGGGGTGACGAGGGGTGGGGTCCTGCCCACGTGCCGGCTACCGCATCTAGGAGCAGGGCTCAGGTTAGCGCGGCTTGTAGTACT
>Ga0075424_100004228_pt1 | contig 13505 bp, 10 predicted proteins | sample SoiMethybrSBSTD3_FD_75301 | JGI IMG/M metagenome (GOLD analysis project Ga0075424, IMG submission 75301) | Bulk soil microbial communities from a Populus tree surrounding site in Tennessee, USA - Soil MetaG P. TD hybrid SBSTD3 | ecosystem: Environmental > Terrestrial > Soil > Tree plantation... | reverse complement strand
AGTTTATGGAACGCCTCGCGCTTGTGCCGAGAACGGTATTCTGCCGCGAGTCGTACCCCTGATCCAAATTCCGGCACAAATCTTGTTAGCTACGGCTTACCGTAAGAGGGCATAAAGCTAACCCCGCGTTTCGCGCTAAATCGTTCGTAAGGACTTGTCTGATTCTTCCCAATAGCACCTCTCATGAGAATGGCTCTTGTAAGTAGGATGAATGGCTCAACTCATCTGTTCTGGGTTGAAAAGCGCCCGAGCATCCCGACACATAAATGGTCTTCAAAGCCGGGCATATGGCAACAAGCTCTTTTGCCAGGTCACATCCCCTGCGGTCGGGCCGTGATGAGCACGTCAATTGGCGGCGAGGAGGAGTTTCGAAATTTCTGCACTGCCTCGCGCACATTTTTGGAAGTGAGCAGGCCAAAACCGCCGGAGCGCAAAGCTTCGCACTGTTCGTGTGGAATTATCGAATTCGAGTAAGCAACGTCTGCTGAGGATCGACTACGACTTTTCGTGTTCCAGCGGGGGCGGACACATGAAAACTAGTTGCGGGCCCGTCTGCAAAGACCCGTCCGAGCAGTACCGTTTTGCCGGCCGCGACTGCATACAATGGGACCAGGGTCACTAAGCCGTCGGGCGCGTCTTTTTGTGCGATGGTACCGGTGATCGTTGTGAGCCCAGGCTTGTCGGCATATTTCACGTTTTGCAACTCGAAGTGAGGTAGGGCAGTGCCATTCACCCATCCGTCATAGAACCACGACAGTGACCTGTGGCCCTCATACCAGCTGCTGGGGGGCAAGTCTTCCTCGAAGACTTTTAGTAGTTCATTGGTGCTCATCGATTTTCCTTCATAGCGTGTCCTCAGTTTTCGAAGCGCCCGAACGAAAGGCTCATCATCGGGACCCGCTCCGCTCTGCTTGCCAGCACGCCGCTCCCCGTCCTGCATCATGTAACGCAACATATGAAAAAGCCAAGTGCCGCGGCCATAACTGATGGCCTCATAGCCTGCCGGGAAATGAGAACAGGAGAGCCGCGGTCCCAACGAAACTGGCCCCGCTTTCGAAAGCAGAACGCCATCTTTATTCTTGCCTTCCAGATCCTTACGATATTGGTCCATTACTGTTCGAAACTGCATAGGGTCCTGTGACTGAAGGAGCATCAACGAACTGTAGTTCGCCAGACCTTCCACAATCCACTGGTCACGATAACTGCTCCAAGTGACCAGATCTCCCCACCACTGATGCGCTGTCTCATGCGCAATCACAGCGCTGCTCAAAATCTTGGCGATCGGACTCATGTGCAACTGAGTTCTCTCGGTTGGGGTAAGAAAAGAGAAGCTCGATAGATAAATCAGCGATGGCCACCCTTGGCTTACCTCACCGGGCATTTGTGTGAGGGCCAGGCTCGCGTAGGGAAATGGTCCAAAGCGGTCAGCAAAAAATTCGATGGCACGAGCTGATGCGTCGGCCACCGATTGTGCATTTCGCGCGGGAGAGGGCGATGGCGTGACAACAGTGATGGTTCTCGGCAGCGGCCGCAAACCTGGCGGAAGCAGCGGCTGGGGATCAGTGGCTTCTATAGAACCTCTCGGGAAGCTACGTTCAACTCCTGAACTCGCATAGGTCTCTACTGAGACTTTTCCAGCGTGCGCAACCACACGTGAGTATTTGCCAAGATTGAAGCCGGCGAGAGGAATCGGGCGTTCGGATATCCAGCGTCCCACTTGCTCGCCTTGCACGAGGCCTGTGCCCAGGCTGCTGTCCCGGCGCGGTAAATCCACCCGCTTTCCGGTCGCCACCAGCGTCCATCCAGCTGGGTAGCGGAATTCGAGATCGAAGTTTGACATCCCCAAGCCGCGGTTTGGGTACCAGGTGCCCCGCGCTCCCACGTATACCAGTCCCCCGCCCGCTTCGGAGAGCACGTCGCCTCCGTATTTGAAATGCAGCTTCAATTTCTCTCCCGACCGCAACGCATGCGGAAAGATCACAGCTACGAGGTCATTGCCGCGTCGTGCCAGTTGCGTACCCTCAACCGCCTGGTTGTGAACAAACTCCAACGCCCGGTCTTCGGTTCGAATCTGTTCGACGTTCAGGTACCTCGACAACTCAAAAAGTAATGTGCGTTGTCCTCCGGTTTTGACTTCCAGTTGTAACAACGCATCCACTCGCAATTCTGTCGGGGGTCTGACTTCTGCTTGTATTCGGTAGTCCGAAACACTAATCGCGTCAGATGCCGCGGGCTCGAGGCTGTTGTCACCTGATCTTTCTGTTCCTGGTCTTGATTGATTAAGCGAGAAGGAGGTCCACACGTCGTAATAGCTCTCCCCCTCGACTCTCTTCAGCTGCCCGGCCCAGATCTGTTCCTTCGCAGTAGAGTCGTAATAGATATCGAACGCCCCAAGCTTCCGCCCGAATACCCGCGCGTGCAGCACCTGATCCTGATTCTTAGCAGCAGTAAACGGCTCGGCCGGTGGCAAGTCACGACTGAAAGTAACGAGCAGTCGCAGAGCATCTACTTCCGCCAGATTGCGTGCGGTCTGATTCCACTGTGACGCAAATTGTTCTCCTTCCTCTGTGGGACGAAGCGAAGGCTGCAGCTCGGCGAACGTATCATCGTTGAAACGGAAGTAAGCGGTGAGAAACTTCTCCTCTAAAATCGCAGCCCCTGTGAACAACGCCATGGATGCCCGTTCCACCCGGGTCGGAGGCGAAAGCAATACCTCACCTTCTCCTTCGAAAAATGCGCCGGTCACGTGTCCGGCTACGTCTTCGGTAAAAGCGATGGTGCCATCGTCCAAAGTGATGTGAAATGCAGCTCGATCGAAAGCGACGTCGCGAACCTTGTAGACGCGAGACTTGTCTAATCCCACGCTGTGCAGCTGCAAATAGAGCGACTCTGCCGGACGCTCTATTTTAGGTGCGACTCCAGTCGCCGAGCTTTGGGAGTTGGAGCGGCTATCTTGCGAGAAGAATAGTAGCGAACCTAAGATCAGCGCCGAGGCGAATCCCCGCGACTGCGATTTGCGTCCTGGCTCTCTGATTACCTTGGTCACTGTGGCTGGATTTGCTGCATTGCTAGAATGCGCCCTGATGCGGGCCATTGTCATCCCCCTGGTATGTTTTGCCGCCCTGTCTTCTTACGCTTCAGGGGAAGTCATTCACCTGAAAAACGGTCGGACCATCTGGGCGGACCAAGTTCGACAGAATGGCAAACATACCGAGTACGAAGTGGGCGAAAGCTCCTATGCCATTCCCACGTCGGCGGTTGATCATATCGAAGCAGGTGGTCTCGCCCCTCAGGCTGTTCCTTCTCAAGAGAGTGTCCAAGCGCAGGCGCAAGCTATCGACTTCGTTCCCGCCGCTGACCTCCGGTATGGATCTGACTTGATTGAGAGAGTCATTCGTGACGGTCGCGTTGATCCGGATGGGCTGCGTGCGCTGGAGAGCGAAGGAAATGCTTCCACCACCGCCGCGGGTTATTTTGTCGCTGCCAACCGCGAAATGGAGAATGCAAACTTCAGCAAGGCGCGATTCTACTTTGAAGCTGCGCTGCGGTTCAGCCCCCAGAATCCCACGATTCTGAATTATTACGCTACGCTGCTGGTGCGCACCGGCAATGCTCTCGAAGCCTTGTCCTATGCCGAGCGGGCCGTGCGCCTCGCTCCCCACTCGCCCGACACACTTGCAGTGCTCGGTTACGCGCAATTCGCCGCCGATCACAATCGCGAAGCGGTTCGCGCCTGGAAGCGCTCGCTGGAGCTACGTCCAGATGCCCGCGTCCAGAAATACCTGGAAAAAGCCGAGCGAGAGGAGCATGTGGAGGCGGATTTTTCACAGTACGAGAGTAGCCATTTTATTCTCCGCTACGAGGGCAAGCAGACTTCGGAATCCTTCCGGCGAGAGTTAGTTGCCGTACTTGATTCCGACTATGACGACTTGGTACGGCAGCTTGGGGTTGCGCCACGAAACGCTATTCCCATAGTGCTCTACACTGAGCAGGCATTTTTCGATGTTACCCAATCTCCGAATTGGGTTAGCGCCATGAACGATGGCAAGTTGCGCATTCCCATCAGTGGCGTGGAGTCAGTAACGCCTGCCCTCGCTCGAGTACTCAAGCACGAACTTGCTCATTCGTTTATTAGCCAGCTTTCGGTTGGCCGCTGCCCGCAGTGGTTGAACGAGGGCATCGCCCAGGTTTTAGAGCCAAAAACCCTCTCCTCCCGAGGTTCCAGACTGTCGCGGACCTTCCAAGAACATGCAGACCTCCCCTTCAACACGCTGGAATCCAGCTTCATCCGTCTTTCGCCGCAGCAGGCAGTCCTCGCCTACGACGAATCGCTCGCGGTGGTCGAATACATCAACGAGACGTATGGCATCAGCGACGTGCAACGAATTCTGCAAAGGCTTGGCGAGGGGAGTTCCACCGAAACTGCCCTCCGCGGCACCATTCACAGCGATTACGGCCGGCTGCGCGACGAAGTTGCGCATTACCTCTTTACCAAGTATGGACAATAGGAACGTAATCTTTGGTGACTACTGAAGTTGGACTAGGGCACTTGACTCTGCTGCCATTGGTTTTTGCGGAGCGCGCCAAGAATCGAAGATCGATACCTGGTGCACGCAGGAAACCGTACAGTGCGGCGCGCACGATTTTGCAGACAGATACTCGCGGCGGATATCAGCCAGCGTGTACTCTTCCAGCGGGATCGCTGGATAGCCGCGTTGCTGGGAGCAGTAATGCACCAATCCGTCTTCACATATATAGAGGTAGCGTGCCCCGGCGCGGCAACGCCATTGGTTAGGCCGGCCTTGCGCAATGTTGTCCTGAAACGCGTTCACTCGCGTGAAGCTGCGTCTTTCCAGCGCCTTCATCTCGTGATAAACGCGGCGCTCTTCCGCTCCCAGAGGTTGAAGCTGGCCATCCCCGTCGTGAATGATTCCGATGGTTGAACTAAACCCGAGTTCCAGCGCTCGCTTGCCAATCACCAGCGCATCCTGCGGGTTGCGCACGCCCCCACCCACTACGGAGTTGATGTTTACGTGAAAGTCCGCGTGTTCCGCCAGCAGTTGCAGTTTCTTATCCAGGACCTTCAGACTTTTCTTTGAGACTTCGTCCGGCGTTACATTGTCGATTGAAATCTGCAGCCACTCGAGACCAGCCCTGTTCAATCGATCGATGCGCTCACCTGTCAGCAAATAACCGTTGGTGATCAATCCCGCAACCATACCGCAGCGCCGAATGCGGCGGATGATGTCATCAAGCTGTGGATGTAATATCGGCTCTCCTCCGCTGATGGTGATAACCGAAGTTCCCAGTTCGCCCAATTTGTCGACACGCTGAAACATGGTCGCGGTTGGGACGGGAGCGGAGAAATCATCGAATTCGTTGCAGTACTTGCAAGCTAGATTGCATCGTCGCACAGGAATAAGGTGAGCCAGGAGCGGATGGTCGGTCGACGCCAGTGCTCGGGCAACCATACGAGCACCGCGAACTGTGCGGTGCACTGCTCTCAAGTTCCGGCGCAAAATCTTGCTAATCGAGGGCATCAATTCTCCCCTCTCATTACAGCATAGGGAGAGCAAATCGCGTATTGCCCTTCAGCTTAGTGCCTTTTTTGCAAGGTGAACGGCATACCCGACATGCTGTGCGGCGTCTCTTCGAACTCTTTTCCATCTGTCTTTGGATAAGGCTCCTGTCCCGACTCCATTAGGACGTCAAAGGAAGCCTTAGCCACTTCTCGTTTCACCAGCACATAATCAGTGTCTACGTCGCTGCAAAGATCGGTATCTTGCGATCAGCCATCGGCTGAATAAACGACGCTAAGATTCCTGTCTGCGAAAACGGGAACGGGTGATTTTGAAACCGACCCACGGCTGCTCTGCGAGAAGACCGTCAGGAACATTTTCCAAGGGAGCATACAATCGAAATTTCGTCGGCTGTAGGAGTCACAGAAGTGAACCCGTTCAGCGACCACGATGGCACAGGCGCATCGGCGGGCAATCGGCGGATGGCGAAAAATTCCCGTAAAAATATAAATCGGAGTTTAGTCCCACCCGCTGGCCAATCGTTGTCCGTGCTCCACGGCCTTCCGCACTGCCGCGCACGCCAGCAACCGAGTTGAGTCCAGCGTGGGTATTGGCGATGCTTCGGGTGTTACCAGCAGTGGAATTTCGGTGCATGCCAGAGCCACCGCATCGCAGCCCTCATCAGCCAGCGACCGGATCACCTCTTTGAAGTAGGCCAGCGAGCGCGTGGTGAACTGCGCATTCACCAACTCGTCAAAGATGATCTGGTTGATCCGCGCCCTTTCTTGTGGCCCGGGGACTCGGCATTCGATCCGCGCCGCCTGCAATTTTTCCGGATACACGGGGCCTTCCATCACGTAACGCGTCCCGAGAACGCCGACTCGTTTGTAGCCCAGGCGCCTGGCCTCACGCGCAACCTCTTGTGCAATGTGAAGCCATGGACGGGGCGAACGATACTCCACTAGATCAAAGGCCTGGTGAATCGTATTGTCCGGACAAACGAGAAAGTCCGCTCCCGCCTTTGCGAGTTTTTCTGCTGAAGAGAGCATTAACTGCGCAACCCCCGCCCAATCGTCGCCATGAATGCAGCTCATGTATTGAGCCAGAGCATGGGTGTGCATCGAGACCTCAGGGTGGTTATGCCGGCCCAGGAGTTCGGCCCCCGCAAGTGCGATAGTGCGATAGCAGAGTGCCGCACCCTCCGCACTACACGCCACGATTCCGATGTGTTGCGGCATTCTTTGCTCGTTCCGTGTATTTCCCATCTCCCCTCGGAGCCTAAGGGCCCACCGTTGCTGCGTCAAACGAATTCAGGTACTGAACTTTCAATTCGGGGGGAAGGAAAGAAGCCTCGAATGAATTCCTGGCCAGTTCGCGCAAGTGTTCGTTGGTAAAGCGAAACGTGCTTTGCGCCAGGTGGTACTCCTCGTTCAATGAGGTATGGAACATCGCCGGATCGTCCGTGTTGAGTGTCAGCATGAGACCACGATCAAAATAATTCCGCACTGGATGCTTCGAGATTGATGCGCAGCAACCCGTGCGCAAGTTGCTGGTCAGGCAGATCTCGATCGTGATCTGCCGTCTCGATAATTCTTCAACCAGCTCCGGATCGTACACCGCAGTCAAAGCGTGCCCAATCCGTTCTGCCCCGAGATTCAACGCGCCCCAGACCGACTCCGGCACATCAATCTCTCCGGCGTGTGCCGTCAGATGCAGCCCCCGATCGGCTGCGTACGCATAGGCTTCGCGGAAGAGCTCAGGCCGTGCCTTCTGCTCATCGCCGCCGATGCCGATCCCGATAACGTGGCGATCACGATAACGCACTGCCAATTCAAAAACGGCGCGGGCCGCTTCCGGACCAAACTGGCGAACTGCGTCGAAAAGCCAAAGCAGCGAGACACCGAAGTCGCGCTCGCCTTTCTCTCGCCCCCGTTCCAAGCCTTCGAAAATGGCTGCAAAATCCTGCTTGCGCCACAAGCAAACCCCTACGGATACGTACACCTCCGCATGCAGAATATTTTCTGCCTTAAGCTTCTCCATCAGCCGATAAGTGATGAGTTCGTAGTCCTCGGCGGTCTGGAGGCAGTCGGTTACTTCCTTGAACGCCATCAAAAAGCCGGTAAAGTCCAGGTACGAGTAAATATTCTCCACGTCATCGAGTGTGCCCGGTCCTCCCTGGCGGCGTCGAAGTTCAAGCAACGTAGTCGGCTCAACCGAGCCTTCCAGATGCAAATGCAGCTCAGCCTTCGGAAGTGTACGAATGAAGTTGCTGACCGGCTGCATGGTTTCAGATTGTAGATTTCAGATCGCCGATTAGCCATGCCGAAGAGGATTGCAACTCGCAGACTGTCCTGGGGAACTTTTTACTTCGCTGCAAATTCGCTATGCCTTCGGCTGTACAGGCCGTAGATGGTTAGCCCAATGACCAGCCAGGCAAAGAAGCGCAGCCACGTCAGGATCGGCAGCCCAGACATCAGCAGAACGCAGAACAGCACGCTTAGAACCGGAGCGGCAATTCCGCCAGGAGCCCGGAAGCCACGATGGCGGCTGGGATCGCGTCGCCGGAGGATAATCACTCCAATCGAGACCAGCACAAACGCAAACAGCGTGCCGATATTTGACAGATCAGCCAGGGTTCCGATATCCAAAATTCCCGCCGGAATGCCTACCACGCATCCGGCAATCCAGGTTGCAGTCGAAGGCGTGCGGAAACGCGGGTGTACACGCCCGAACAAGCGCGGCAGCAGTCCGTCGCGCGACATGGCAAACCACACTCGGGCTTGTCCGAGCTGAAAAACCAGCAATGATGAAATCATGCCCATCATCGCTCCGAATAACACTCCCAGGCGCACCCAGTGCAGCGTTGAGGATCCGGTTGCGACCGTAAGTGCCTTCAGGCTATTCACCACCGGCGCAGCATTGTCGAGCAGCGTTTGCCAGGGCACCAGTCCGGTCAATACCACGGCAACGGCCACATACAGCAGAGTACAAATCACCAGAGTGGCGATAATGCCGATCGGCAAGTCACGTTGTGGATTGCGCGCTTCCTCAGCGGCTGTCGAGACAGAATCAAATCCGATGTAAGTGAAAAAAATGATTGAGCCCCCGGTGAGAATGCCCGACCAGCCCATCGGCGCGAAGGGGTGCCAGTTCCCGGGGTTCACATAGTGCGCACCCGCAATCACAAAGGCGAGTATGGCGGCGATCTTGAGGATCACCATCGTATTGTTGGCTTCGGCCGACTCACGGATTCCTCGCACCAGGATCACCGTGAGAACCATGACCACAAGAAAAGCCGGGAAGTTGAAACCGAAGTGGAAACCGGGCGCATACAGCATGTTTCCCTTCAGATCTGTCAGACCGCCAGGCAAATAGGCGGGTGAAATCCAGCGAATGGCGGGATGCCATCCGAACCAGTCCAGCATGTCAACCAAGTGGGCAGCGAAACCGACACTCACTGCCATGTTGCTGACCGCATACTCCAGGATCAAGTCCCAGCCAATGATCCAGGCAATCAGCTCTCCCATGGTGGCATACGTGTACGTATAGGCGCTCCCGGCGATTGGAATCATGGAAGCCAGTTCGGCATAGCAAAGCGCCGTAAAGGCGCAAACGGTCGCAACCAGAACCAGCGATAAAGCCAGCGCCGGTCCGGCGCCAGGCCGGCCCGTCGTTGCCGCGTGCTTGATGAGATAGTCGAGCAGGGGAGCATTCAGAATGGATGTGGTGTCGAATTTCTGCCCCGCAATAGCCGTTCCTATGACGGTAAAAATTCCCGAACCGATGACTGCTCCGATGCCCAGGGCCGTCAGGGAAAGCGGGCCAAGAGTTTTCTTGAGCCGGCGTTCAGGTTCTTCCGAATCGGAAATCAGCTTGTCAATGGATTTGCAGCAGAAGAGCTGATTGGTTGTTGGGGCATTAGGAGCAGTCTGCTGGTTGTTCGTGACCGGTGATTGCGGCAAGAGGTGTCGGTCTCCTCGGCTGTGCCCCACTCATTCGCGCTGGGTGCCCCACCCTGCGGCGCGTTTCGAAGGGTGGGGTTTCACAACTATCTTTTCGCCTGCCCTCGCGCCATCTTTTTCACTTTGCGCTTCTGCGATCCGCGCGCGTACTCCCGCGGCTTGAGCGGTTTTTCTGCTTTTCGCTTCTTGCGTGCGGCGCGCTTCGCCTTCTTGCGTTCGTCCTTGCTGAGAGTCGTGGTATTTGCCATGAATGCGCTAGCTTTCCTTGAATAAGTGTTTTCGCTAAGAGCTAAAGGCTGACTGCTAAGAGCTGACGTTCTTGAGCTGAGCGTACTTCTCCACCAGCTTCTTCAAGCCAAAGCGGGGAAATTGTACCGTAATCTTCGCTTCTTCGCCGTCTCCTTCGCGCTGGTAAACGGTCCCCTCACCATATTTCGGATGACGCACCCTTTGCCCGGGACGAAATCCTCGCCTGCCTTTTGGTTCCTCGCCTGCCAGTTTCGGGATTTTGAACTTCTTCCCCCGCGAAGCAAAAAATTCAGCAATATTCTCAATCGAGTTGTAGCTCTGCCCAGAGTACGAGGCCCCACTTCGCCGTGATGTCTCCCAGCTAACACTCTGATCTTCGTCCTCGTAGGAGTAATGGGGCGCGGGTGCCCGCGAATACTCTCCAGCGGCTGCTAGCCTCCTGGCCCGCGAGGGGACGCCTAAAGATTCCACCAACCCTGCTGGCACTTCTTCTAAGAATCGTGACGGAACACTAGCTTCTGGCAGGTCTGTTCCATACCGTCGACGATATGCCGCGCGGGTCAGGATCAGCGTGTCCATCGCTCGCGTCATACCCACATAGCACAGACGGCGCTCTTCTTCGATGTCATCCGGATGCAGAAACGTTCGCGAATGCGGAAACAAGCCTTCTTCTAGTCCGCACAGGCAGACCAAAGGGAATTCCAGACCCTTCGCAGCATGCAATGTCATAAGCGTGATCTGGGCCCGTTCATCGTAGGCGTCCGCATCGCTGACCAGCGCCGCGTGATCGAGAAACTGATCGAGCGTCTCGCCGCGATCCCGTGAATCCATAGCGGCATTCACCAGTTCGCGGAGGTTCTCGACGCGCGAGTAAGCCTCCGGTGTATCCTCCTCTTCCAGTTGCTTGATGTAACCTGTACGGTCAATCAGGAACTTCAGCAATTCTGCTGTGTTCGCCGGCCCTCCGGGAGTGCGGAAAGCCTCTCCATCTGCATTGTCCTCCACACTCGCGGGCGAGGGCGCCCGCGCCACACTCTCATTTGCGAATGCCGCCGGATCGAATTCGATTTGGTCATCCAGAGCCAACGCGGCCGGAGCCTCGGTCGGCTCTTCTTGTTGCGCAGTCCGCTCCATGCGTTCGACATATGTTCCGGCCAGCATGGCTTGCCCATCTTCAATCACGTCGCGAAATCCTTTCAGCGCTCCCAGTGCCCGCTGGGGAAGAAGCTGACGCTTCAGCGTCGCTGAAATTGCGCCCCACAGCGAAACTCCAGTTTCGAGTGCCACTCGCTCCAGGGTCTCCAGCGTGGTCTTGCCGATCCCTCGCACTGGTGCATTGATCACGCGCAGCAGCGAAATCGTGTCATCCGGATTCTGAATGACTTTCAAATACGAAATCATGTCCTTGATTTCGGCGCGCTCATAAAAAGAAAACCCGCCTACCACGTGATACTTGAGTTGGTAACGCCGCATCGCCTCTTCAAACAATCGCGACTGCGAGTTAGTACGGTAGAGTACGGCCGCACGTCCGTTCTCGCCCTCATCACCCATCGCGCGCAGGTATTTTGAAATGTAGTCGGCGGCGAACAGTGCCTCATTCTCGCCGTCGGGAGCTTCGTAATAACCGATCTTCGTGCCGCCTTGCCGCGACGTCCACAGGTTCTTGCCTTTGCGGCGGACGTTGTTCGCCACCACCGCCGACGCAGCCTGCAAAATGTTCTGCGTGGACCGATAGTTCTGTTCCAGCCGGATAATTTTCGCCTCAGGGAAGTCCCTTTCAAACTCCAGGATGTGGCCGATATCCGCACCCCGCCAGGAGTAAATCGATTGGTCCTCGTCTCCCACCGCGCACACGTTGTGCCGCGTTCCCGCCAGCAGACGCATCAGCTCGTATTGGGGGCGATTCGTGTCCTGGTACTCATCAACCAGGATGTACTGAAAGCGCCGGTTGTAGTAATCGCGAACCTCCGACGAGACCTTTAGCAGGCGCACGGTTTCCAGCAACAGATCGTCGAAATCGAGTGCGTTCGCTTTGCGCAGCTCTTTGCGGTACTCCTCGTAGATATGCGCCACCCGTTCCGCCTTCGGGTCCGCCGATTGCAGATAGACCTCCTGCGGGTCCAGCATGTGATTCTTAGCCCAGGAGATGTGAGCCCGCACCGCCCGCGGCGTAGTCTGCTTGTCATCAATCCCCAGCCGCCGCATGACCCCTTTTACCACCTGCTGCTGATCAGCCTCGTCGTAGATCACAAAGTTTTTCGTAAATCCGCTTGGCGATCCTCCCGGTGCGCCTGCCGGAATCCGCAACCCTTCTATATTCCGTCGCAGCGCCCGCACACAAAATGAGTGGAAAGTCGAAATGAGTGGTTTCGCAACCGACAGGCTCCCGGCCAGCTTCTCTACTCGCTCGATCATTTCGCTGGCAGCTTTGTTAGTGAAGGTAACCGCAAGAATCGACTCCGGCATCACCCCGAGAATCTCAATCAGATGTGCAATGCGATAGGTAATGACGCGTGTCTTGCCGCTCCCCGCGCCGGCCAGGATCAGCAGCGGTCCCTGGTTGGTTTCGACTGCCTCGCGCTGCTGCGGATTGAGTTGATCAAGAAAGGACAACGATGAGGAGGCTCCCAATTCTGCTAATTGGATTTTACAAGGGATTCAGGACTACTACTGCCCCGAGATGAGGTTGTCATTCTTAAAGCGAGGCGTCTGCTGTCGGCCTGGCACCCTATCCTACTTTGCCTTTACTTGCACCACGTGCCGCCTTGCACTCCTCACACGGACACCAATCGCGCAAGAACTGCCAGGAATAAATGCCCAGTTCATGCCCATCATTCCAGTGGAATCTAATCGCGTATTTCCCCACCGGTTCGGCAGTCTCTGGCCTGGCCGCGGCCTTGAACATGGGGAGCGCTCCCGGTGCGCTCTTCGGCGACTCCCCCGGCTGGCGCCCCGCTTTCCCCCGTTGGTCGTCACATAAAGCACACGGACACGCATCACGCAGGTACGGAAACGTGTAGTGGGACCTATGCCCGTCCTTCCATTCGATATCCACTCCCGTCCCTGTCGTGAGGTTCACTTTTACTGACTTTGGATCAGCCGATACCGCCACGGGTTCAGTATCGCACAGAGGCAAATGCCCAAAATGGAAACAGTTAAGGCCTCCACGCTGGGTCCCAATTAGGAGATTGACTGATACATTGCATAAAATTTTTTTGTCGTTTTTTAACCTGATCCACAGAGCTTTTGGTTTATTATTGGAACTCGACCCAGCACAATCCATTTGGTTTCCGATCAGGTGGATGCCAATGTGTATGTGACTGAATGCTGTTTACTTTCTTTAACTTAGGAGTCCTTAAGGAGTATCTGATTATGCCAAGAGCAAGAAGCCCTCGGAACGGAAGCGCCCGCAGCAGCTCGGTACCAGCCTTATCGATCCCGTCGAACTCGGACGTGATTACGGCCGAGGACAAGAAGAAAGCGTCGCCCGTCGATCTGGAATCTGAAATCCGGCGTCGCGCCTACGAACTCTACGAGCAACGCGGCTGTTTAGAAGGTTACGAGAAGGAAGACTGGCTGGTTGCAGAGCGTGAAATTATGGCTCGCCACAACCATCAGCACACCGCATAGTTCGACCACTAAGAGCCTAATCTAGTCCAAGAAACTCCGAGACATCTGTTGGTGCAAGCTGTGCCCGGACCGATTCTTAGTCCACGCGGGACGGCATGGCTATCCACCCTAAGTCCATTCACAGCATGCCTCTCAGGAGCCGCCG
>Ga0075424_100004222_pt1 | contig 13519 bp, 13 predicted proteins | sample SoiMethybrSBSTD3_FD_75301 | JGI IMG/M metagenome (GOLD analysis project Ga0075424, IMG submission 75301) | Bulk soil microbial communities from a Populus tree surrounding site in Tennessee, USA - Soil MetaG P. TD hybrid SBSTD3 | ecosystem: Environmental > Terrestrial > Soil > Tree plantation... | reverse complement strand
CGCTTCCAGCTTCCGCGAGGCGTAGACGAACGCCTGCACGGCCTGCTCGATCGCCAGGACCGAGGTGAGGAGTTGACCCTCGAGGAGCGGAGTGAAGCTGAGGGTCTCGTTGACTTGGCCGAGCTCCTGTCGCTCTTAAAGCTGCGGGCACAACGCGCCTGATAGGCGTAAATCTTGGCTCAGCACATCTCTGCCAGGCTCCGCCGGCTCGTTGTCAGGCGTGCCCGTAACCGATGCGAATACTGCGGCCTTTCGCAATTGGGTCAGGAAGCGACCTTTCATGTCGACCACGTCGTGCCTGTGATAGCTGGAGGTCTCGACACCGCCGACAATCTCGCCCTCGCCTGTGTTTCCTGCTCGCTACGCAAGGCCGCGCGTCAGACCGCCGTCGACCCAACGAATGGTGAGCACGTCGCCCTCTTCCATCCGAGGCGCGACCTGTGGCACGACCATTTCCGCTGGCAGGGCGCGCGCCTGTTCGCGCGCACCGCAACTGGCCGCGCGACGATCGAGGCACTGGAGATGAACCGGCCTTTGGTCATCGCCATCCGAGAGGAAGAAAGCGCGCGAGGTCGTCATCCTGCGCCTTGAGACGGTCGTTTTCTCCGATTGGGTGTCATCTCTTCACCCGAGAGGCTAGGGCCTGCCGAGATGGCCCTGGCCTGCCGGAGGAGCCAACTACTTCCCGCCGGGGGGTCGACACCGGTCCGATTATCGCGCCCCGTTGGGGCGCCGGGTGTGGTGTCGGGTCCGTACCCAGCCCGTTGGACTGGGCTTAGGGATCTCGGACCTTTGGCCCGGCCTTCCGGTCAGGTTGTCCCCCGTCGCGGGCGTTGACGAGACAGGAGAGATAGTCGCCCCCGTCGTCGCGGGTGTTGGCGACTCGCGTAGGCGTCGGTGTCAGGCCGGCCCAATGGGCCGTGATTCTTTAGATGCTATGCAGGGTTTGGAAAAGCGGGTCGCCGGTTATAGTTCTGGGATACTTTTTTCAGAAAGAAGCCCAGGGCATCGCCCTGGGTGCCAGGCCGGTCCAAGAGGTGCGGCCTGAAGGGCCGCGGTAGGTCTTCAATGCCAAGCCATCACACTGGTGGCCAAGCAGCCCGTCCGCGGTGTCACGTACCGGAGACTTATACGACACAGCGAATGAATTTGACGAAAAGACTGAAGCGATGTAGAGTCGGGCTAACTTCAAGAGTCCAAGTAGATTAGCTCGATGCGGACAACAGGCGGGAGGTTGGTCCCTGAACGCTATCAAGGAGCCTGAGCATGCGGCAGGACCCTTCGCTGAGCGGTCCTCTGAAAGCCACACGGAGGCTGCAGGGGGTGCGCGAAGCACCTGCGAGGCAGTGAATCCCCATAGGACCGCCTCGGACTCCCCCACGGCTTCGTTCAACCTGCGTCCTTTTTTCTCGCGCCCGTAAAGAGCGACTTCTGGAGAAACACCGATGAGACTTTCAAGAGAAGTCAGCAAAGTTGCGGCTTTAGCAGTGGGTTATGACGTGTTCATCTCTTACCGCCACGCAGATGCACAAGAATACGCCAAAACGTTAGAAAGGGTTCTGGAGGCCCGGGGCCTGATGGTTTTCCGAGATGAGACGGAAGAAGATGCTGGAGTACCTCTAGAAACCTTCATCGAGCGCGCCTGTTCAGCGCGAACATTTATAGTGCTGGCCACCCCGACCGTATTCCAGTCCTCAAGTGTCCTAGCGGAGCTTTCCAGCTATCTCAAGCGTAGGATCGACAGGTGGTATAGGAGGCCATTCTCACGCGTCATCTCCATAAACGTTGCGCAAACCTTGAGCAAGGCCCCGTCAGAGCCTGCCGAATGGAGGCGTCTTTCGGATTTCGTGTATGAACCAGAAGCATTAGAGGCCTTCGCCAATGCGGCCCCGAGCGAAGCGGTGGTCGAACGGTTGTTCCGTGCCAGTTCATTTATGAGGTCCTGGCGACGATTTATCCTGATCGTTGGCGTTGCGGTCGTCGGAATATTGCTTTCCATCGCAGGAACTTCTCTTCACCTGAAGTCGGTAGTTCAGGATTTATCGCATAATAGGGCCGCACTTCTTGACGCCAAGCGGGAGGCGGCAAAATTAGTCTCCTCAAACGAACTTCTCAGTAAACAGAATGAGAGTCTAGTGACCAGTGCTAAATCGTTGAGGGCGGAAGGTTTAAATTTAAGGGCGAGTAATTCTACTCTTGAAAGTCAAAACAATGACCTCGCTCGGCAAGCCCAACAGCTAGCTAAGAACAACTCTTTTCTTACGGGCCGGAACAATGATCTAAGCTTGCAGAGCTCAATGCTTCAAATTCGCATTGCCGCACAAAACCAGGTGGCCGAAGACCCGCTCTTCGCGTACAGGCTGGCAGCGGAAGCCTACAGACTAGTGCCAGATCAAGCTAACAGAAAGCTGATCCTGTCCTCACTCTCTAGGATAGATTTGTTTTACAGCTCTTTGATTAAGGGATATACCATTGAAGACTTCAAAGAGCCGTTCATTCTATTGAGCAAAGAAGGCAAGGGCCGCGAGAGTAAAGATTTCTTGATATTCAACATGAATACTCTCAACACTCAACCTGCGAATGTCAAAGCCCATCGTGCGTGGGTAGTACCTATCGGCAAGGCGTGGAATCTGCTCACGCTAAACTGGGTTGGCACCGGCCTCGATTCCATTGCTAACTACCAGTTGTACGACAGAGGCGGGCAGCCCCTGAGCGAAGCAATTCAGGCGGGAAAAATATCACAAATCAAATTTCTCAATAACACCCAAATAAGTCTTCCTTTGTACGGCGACGCCCGGATGCTCATTTGGGACCTCACGAATAACAGTCGGGAATTTGTCAAGCAGGATACTAGCAAAGGATTTGATACATATTTCTATGACATTTATGGCGCGCTGGATTCAAGAGGCGACGGAGTGTCGGCAGCCCATTTCCGCGACGGCCTTGTACTTATAGGGAAGGATGGTAAGATCGACATGGAATCATACACCAAGGCCGACTTCGATCCCTCCGTCTTTTTTTCCGCCGCGCGGTGGTCGCCTGACGGGCAATATCTTGCCTTGAACTATTTTGATAGCCACAGACTGGGAATATGGAATCCGGCCAAGCGAGCCTTCGTCTGGCTTGACCCTGACAAATGGGTCGTGGATTCTTATTCGTGGAGCCTTAATGGCCATCAGTTGGCGTTCTCAGGGCGCACGGAGAACGATATTGACGTTACCGTGGAAGTGGTAGATGCCGCTTCGCCGGAACAGACGCGGAGGGTCGTGTACCGGGGGGAGGTACCAGTTAAAAGCATGGTATTTCTGCCGGGCAATGAAAGTTTGGCTATCAGCGACCGTGCCAGTCACATTTCCGTCATCCAAATTTCAACCGGAAAGGTAACAGAAAACGGTTACCAGAAAGGTGTCGACAAGTTGTTTAGCACACCTGGCGCGTTCTATTCTTCAAGTCCGAACGAATTCAGAGTGTGGAGTGCGAAGCCCGCGCCATCGAGGCACTGGACTTTTCTGTCTTCCAGAGGCCGAGTCTACCGCCCTAATGGGGCGGCAGACCCTTCTTGGAATTGGCTTGCCGTCGCCTACATCGATAACGGTAAGACGGGAGGCATCGAACTGCGAAAGATACGGAGCGGCGAGAAGCTCGAACTGAGTGTTCCCGATCTTTTCAGTATTAGCCTCCGTTTCTCGGAGGATGGCAAATGGTTGATGCTTGAAACATTAAACACTCTCCGCATTTACGATACGGAATCCTGGAGGTATCGTGATTTTACGTTGCAGCAAGATGACAAACAGTTTATCAGTCTTCGGGCCGTCGGGGGCACCGCTTATGCTCACGTTCTTGGAAAGGATTGGATGAGTAATACGTCTAACGAGTACGATTACGTCGTTAAATTTAATGAAGGCCAGCCAGTGCTGGCCGACAGGATCTATTTTAAAGAAGAGAGGAAAGATGAGTCAAATCAAGATCTCCTGTTGAAAGAAATAGACGGGTGGGAAGTAGGTACCCTGTATAAATATCAAAGTGCTGGAATTCTCTCTTCTCCCAATTCAGGCTGGGCCTATTACGCTAGGTGTCGAGACCAAGCCTTAGGTGCGAGCGATTGCGACGTTCAATTTCTTCCTACAGATCTTGACAAAATAATGAGACTTTACGACCCACTACTTTGGAAACCCACGAGCGAGGAGCTAAAGGTATGGCTTCAATAAGTAGGGTTCTTGAATGTAAGAGTCGCGGCGGGCCGGTGCCCGAAATAAGTGCCAACCTTTGGGTGCCAGATAGGTGCTGCCTACATAGGTACATAGGTGTCAGCCTCGCATAGAAGGTAGGATCAAAAGCACGTGCCACAAGGGTATGCGTTCGCCGTCAAAGTCGCGGGGCAGGGACCTTACAAGACTGACCCTTTGGTTGTAGCATTGCTGAAGAAGGCGGGGCGCCGACGCATGCACCTGTCAAAACCACTTTGGTGTGGCTGTGCAATCCCGCTTCCATCGAACCGCCGGCTTCGCCGTCCGCAAGGTGAAGCGTCAACCCGTTAACGCTCCAGAATTCGCCAGCCATTCATCATGAACACCGACCAGATCAGCGTTATCCTCAAGCGATTCGAAACCCCTGACGAGACGCGCGTCCTCGAGAAAGGCAAGTTCGAGCTGGTCCATCTTGGCGGCATGACCATTGGCCGCGCCACCTACGAGCCGGGATGGCGATGGAGCGAGCACGTCGGCCCCGGTGTGGGGGCCACTCGTTGCTCAGTCGAGCATGTCGGCATGGTGTTGTCCGGCAAGGCCACCGCTGCTTTCGACGATGGGCGCGTCTTTGAGTTGTGCGCCGGAGAGTTATTTTACATTCCCCCGATGCCCCACGACAGTTGGGTCCTGGGCGAACAACCCTATGTGTCCCTGCACTTCCTCGGCGCTGACCGCTACGCCAAGTAACCCATGCCGAGGAACAACACGGACCCACGGGTCGACGCCTACATCGAAGCCCTGCCCGAGTGGCAGCAGGCCATCTGCAATCAGGTCCGCGACCTGGTCCACGCCGCGGATCCGGAGGTGATGGAGACCATCAAGCGCTCTCGCCAACCGTATTTTACGCTCAAGGGCAACATCTGCGCGCTGCTGGCGGCCAAGGCCTGGGTCAATATCTTCCTGTACGACGGCGCGATCGTCCCCGACCCACAAGGCATCATCACCGGCGGACACGACAACAAGACCGCCCGCACCGTCGCCATTCGGCAGGGCGAGAAGATCAACGCCCCGGCCCTCACGAACATGTTCAAGCAGATTATCGCGAACAACCGGGCCGGTGGCTGGAGAAAGCTGAAGTCTCGTGATTAACAGTGCTTTGATCTCGTTGACGAGACCGCCGCGCTCGCAGAACAGTCAGCGCCGCTCGGGGACCTCGTGCCTGGCCAGATCGACGAGGAGGCGGAGAGCTCGGTTGACCGACTCCGAATCCTTGAAGGTCTGAGCCACGTCAGGGTCCAGGAGAACCACGTTGGTCCCCTGCTGGTAGCGCTCGTAGTACTTGCCGCGCACCGCTCCCGAGAAATCGTACTCCGGCTGCAGATCATTATCGTCTTCAGGTTCCTGACTCATAGCGTTTTCTCTCTTCACACTGATGATTCGGATGCCCACGAACTCCCCTCGACGAGATCCTGCCGCCGGTGCGCCCTCATCATATTCGGACCGCCATTTCCGATCCGGAGACGCCCCGCGGGGTTTCCCCGCGGACGTCTCTACGGTGGGGGGCAACGGGATCGATGTGTGCAGGTAACGCCCGTAGTCAACGCGATTCCGCGGCGCGGACCGCCTAATTGCAGGGTCCGCAGTTCCCCCACAGATCCGGGCAGTCGCAGACGCACGCGCAGGCGATGTTGTCCCAGTGCATTGGAGGATCCCACAGGCAGTATTCAGGCGAGCAGGCCATCGCTGGCCGGGTGACGCCTGATGCCACGGCCATCATGCCGAGGGCGAAGAGCAGGAGCAGGGCTTTGCGGACGAGACGGTGCAGGTTCGAGGTCATGGTTTCCTCCTTGAGGACGAGGGCGGCATCCGGTGATAATTTAGCAATATTTGTGGGCCGCGGCAAGCGATTCTTCAAGCCTCAGTCGTTCCTGCTGTCCAGTCGTCCCCTCAGAAAGAATCCGGGTGTCCTCTTCCCGGGGCGATCCGCCCCGCTCTTCGCCTTGAGAGCAGCGGGCACCCGCCGACAGGCAGTTACTACTGGCTTGGCTTCACTCCCTCGTGGAAGGCGAACGACCGGACCCACCGGGTGACGGTGGAGGTGCGGCGGAGTGGGCTCGCCGTGCGGTCGCGGCACGGATTCTCCGATCTCTCGAAGGCGAGCGAGAGTGCGTTGAAGACCGAGTCTGTCCTGCTCTTCGGCGGTGCGGAGGAGGAAAGGCGGCTCTTCGTCAAGCTCGGAGCGCCCCACCGGCGGGGGAGGGATCTCGAGGTGCCGGTCACCCTCGGCGTGCCTTTCGAATCCCTGGCGATGACGCCGATGGGCAAGGGCTATATGGCGGAGGTCCCCTTGGGGCTGGCCGCCATGGACGAGAAGGGCGGACGTTCCAACCTGCGCACCCGCCTCAAGGTCGCCGTCGCGACGCTGCCCAAAGCCGGCAACTACGTCCGCTTTCAAACCGTCGTCCGGCTTCGCGACATCGGTCAGAAGCTGGTGTTCACCGTCCCCGATGCCCAGACCGGCCGGGCGATTTGGGGCGACGCCAAGGTCGAGCGACATCCGTAATTTTTTGTCCCCTGGAGAGGACGCTCGTCATCCTCTCCCCGGGTCATCTCATCCCGCGCTAACGGCTATTCGGCCCGGCATCTCCTTTGCTATCAGTGGATTTTCAGTAGTTGAGATCTTTCGACCTGAGGTGAGCGGACAGGCGATCTGGGGTCAGGCTGACTTCCGGCTCGAATCGATTGCTACACTGGGTAAAGGAGACAAGGGATGAAAACCTTCGCGATCGCACTGCTTTCCGCCGTCGCCGCCGCCACCGCGGCCGGTGCCGGTCCCACCGTGGCGGTTCCCGCCGAGCGGGCCACGGCCACTCCCAGCTCGTTCGGCGCCGCGATCGACGTCCGCGTGGTCAACGTCGAGGCGGTGGTCACCGACCGCAAGGGCGCGCGGGTGTCCAAGCTCACGGCGGGGGACTTCCGCCTGCTGGTCGACGGCCGCGAGGTGCCGATCGACTACTTCACCGAAATCGCGTCCGGGCAGGCGGCGGCCCTGCCCGCCTCGGCGCGCGGAGCCAAGGCGCCGGCCCCCGCTGCGGCTCCGGCGCCGATCGCGGAGCCCGGCGAGGCGGTGGGCACCAACTACCTGGTGTACATCGACGATCAGTTCACGATCCTGCCAAAGCGCAACCTGGTGCTCCGGAAGCTCGCCGCCGCCCTCGGCCGTCTGGGGTCTCACGACCGCATGGCCGTCATCAGTTTCGACGGCCACAAACTGGAGCGGCTGAGCGACTGGACCGGCGACCGGCAGGCCCTGGAAAAGGTGCTCACCGCGGCCCAGGAGCGACCCTCCTTCGGCCTGCTGGCGCTGGCCGATCTGCGCTCGGAGAACGGCAGCGAGCTGATCCAGGAGTCCGGCTCCGCGGCCGTGTCGTTGGGCTGGGGCATCGGGATCGGGATGAAAGCGGTAGTGGCGGCGATGCGCGGCACTCCCGCGCCGCCGGGACGCAAGGTGATGTTGTTCCTCAACGGCGGCTGGGGGCTACCCGATCTGCCGCAGCCGAGCCGCGGCGCGCCCAGCGCAGTCAATCTTCCCGAGGCCCAAAAGGTCTTCGCTCCCGTCTTCGAGACCGCAAACCTCCTCGGCTACACGCTTTACACGGTCGAGGTCCCCGGACCCCAGTCGTCCTGGAACGACGCGAGCGCCATGGGACCCACGCCCCACGACTTCATCACCACCTCCTACGGGCGCAGTGTGCACGAAGACCTGGAGGTGATGGCCCGGCAGACCGGCGGCAAGGCGATCCTCAACTCGGCGTGGCAGGACGCCTTCGAGCGGGTGACGGCGGACACCAGCTCCTATTACTGGCTCGGCTTCACGCCGCAGTGGAAGGCCGATGGCAGCCGTCACCAGATCCGTCTCGAAGTGCGGCAGCCAGGGCTTACGGTGCGCTCGCGCAGCGGCTTCTCCGATCTGTCGCGGGAGACGGAGGCCCAGGTCCAGGCCGAGAGCCTGCTCCTCTACGGCCACTCCGGGACCGACCGGCCCCTGGCGGTGACCGCCGGCGTCCTGCGCCGGGTGAGCTTCCTGCGGCGGGAGCTGCCGGTGACGGTGGAGGTCCCGGCCGACGCCCTCGCGCCGCAAGTGGAGGAGGGGGTCTGGAGCCTGGTGGGCACGCTCTCCATCGCCATCCTTGACAAGAGCGGCGACGATCCGCATTGGCGGACCCTGCCGGTGCATTTCAAGTCGAATGGGCTGCCGCCGGCGGGAGCGACGACGAGCGTGCAGACCATCCTCAAGCTGCCGCGGTCCACCCGCAAGGTGGTCTTCGCCCTCGGCGGCGAGCATGGCGAGGTCCGCGCCTGGAGCCAGCTCGATCTCCAGTCTCTGGAGCGAGAATGAAGAAGGAGCCGGGCTTGTTGTCAGCCATAGAGAACCCGGGAGCGGCCCCGCCGACCGCTCCCCCAAGGTGGAGAATCTCATGAGAAAGCTCCGTTCCGGCGGCGCGGCCGTCGCGGGCCTGCTGGCCGTCCTGACCTTCGCTTCCATCTCCGCTGTCGCCCAAACGCCCGCTCAGGCGCCGGCGGCCAACCCGCCGCAAAGCGTTTTCGGCGAGCAGATCGACGTCCGGGTGGTCAACGTCGAGGTGGTGGTCACGGACAAGCAGGGCAACCGGGTGGCCGGCTTCACGCCGGAGGACTTCCGGCTCAAGGTCGACGGCAAAGTCGTGCCCATCGAGTACTTCAACGAGGTGCGGGGGGGCTCGGCCATCGCCCTCGCCGAATCGGCCGCGTCCACCGTCAAGGGACTGCCGACTTTGGCTCCGGGCAGCCCGGTGGGCACCAGCTACCTGGTGTTCATCGACGACTTCTTCTCCCTCGCCACCCGGCGCGACGACGTGCTGCGGTCGCTCAAGGACCAGCTCTCCAGGCTCGGACCGGACGACCGCATGGCGATCGTGGCTTTCGACGGCCGCAACGTCGAGATGCTGACCTCCTGGTCGAATTCGTTGCGGCAGCTCGGCTCGGCGATCGAGAAGGCCATCGGCGAACCGGCCCAGGGGCTCGCCCGGGTCGCCGAGCTGCGCAGCTTCGACTCGTCGCGGCGTCTGATCGGCGGCTCGGCCTTCGAGCCGGGTCCCCGGGCCTCGTTCACCCAGCGTCTGAACATCGAAGAGATCGAATACGCCAACCGCCTGGCGGACCAGGCGGAGCGCGAGGTCTCGGCGGCGGTCAGCACCCTGCGCGGCTTCGCCTCGCCGCCGGGACGCAAGGTCATGCTGCTGCTTTCCGGCGGTTGGCCGTTCTCGCCCGCCGACTACGTGGTGAACAACCCCAACCGGCCGATCCTCGACCGCGACGTGCCGCGGGGCGACGAGATCTTCCGTCCCCTGGCGGACACCGCCAACCGCCTCGGGTACACCATCTATCCCCTAGACGTGCCAGGCATCGAGGGCACGGTGGCCGACGCCTCGCAGTCGTCGCCATCGCCGACGGGACTCAACATCCGCGAGCAGGAGCACGAGGCGACTCTGCAATGGGTGGCGCAGCAGACGGGCGGCCGGGCGCTCCTCAACTCGCTCGCCCACGACGCCCTGAACAACGCCGAGGCTGACACGCGCTCCTACTACTGGCTGGGCTTCACCCCTGGCTGGCAGGGCAACGACAAGCGCCACAAGGTGGAAGTCGCCGTCACCCATCCGGGCTTCAAGGTGCGCTACCGCGAGGACTTCCTCGACCTTTCGCGCAAGGCCGAGATCTCCATGCAGGTGGAGAGCGCCATGGTCTTCGGCAACGCTCCGGACTCGGCCCCGTTGGCAATCCAGCTGGGGCAGATCGCGGCCGCCGGCCGGCGGGAGATGGAGCTTCCCATCACCCTCGGCATTCCGGCGGATGCCATCACCTTCGTGCCGGTGAACGGCAAGTACACCGCCGAGGTGGAGCTGCGGATTGCGGCCGTGGACTCCGGCGGCGCCCGGGCGCCGGTGCCGGTGATCCCGATCACGATCACGACGGCGACCCAGCCCAAGGCGGGCACGGCCGTCAAGTACGATACGAAGCTCAAGCTGCGGCGCCTGGCTCACCACCTGACCCTGGCGGTGTTCGATCCCCAGAGCGGCAAGATCCTCATCGCCCAGACGGACGTCGCACCGCCGAAGAAATGAGGGCACGGGAAGCTATAATCCCCGCGGACTTAGGGTCCAGGAAGAAGAGGCTTATGAGCTCAAGGTTGCGTCATCTCACCATAGGTTGCTCGCTGATACTCCTGGGGAGCCTTGTTGCCGGGGATACGGCAGCAGCGCAGAAGCAGAAGAAGCCGCCGGCCGCCCCGCCAGCGTCGTCGAAGCCCGCAGCGCCGGCAACTTCGACCAAGGCTGCGGCGGACGCGAGCTTCGTCGATATCGTCAACGTCAGCGTCGTCAACGTCGACGTCTATGTGACCGACAAGAAGGGTGCGGTGACCGGGCTCACCAAGGACGATTTCGAGCTCTACGAGAACGGCAGGCCCGTGCAGATCACCAACTTCTACTCCGTCACCAACGGCAAGGCCACCGCCACGGGCACCGAACCACCCGCACCAGCGACAACGGCGGTGGCGCCTGTGCCGGGAACGGCCGGCGCGCCGGTGCCGGCAGCTCCCCCAGGGCCGCGGCCGCAGGATCTCGACGTCGGGAGGCTGCCGCCGGATCAGCGGCTGCGCCTGGTGATCTACATCGACAATTACAACCTGAAGCCGTTCGATCGCAACCGCGTGATGCGTGAGCTGCGCGCCTTCATCGGCCAGAAGCTGAGCAAGGACGACGAGCTCATGCTGGTCACCTACGACCGCGAGCTCCACACCCGGCGCACCTTCACCAGCGATCCGGCCCTCATCGCCACCGCGATGCTGGAGCTGGAGAAGATCTCGGCCCAGGGCGTCCACGACGACTCGGATCACAAGGATTTCCTGCGCAAGATCAACGACTCACAGTCGGTGTCCGAGGCCGAGGGTTACGCTCACACCTACGCCGAGTCGACCTTCAACGACCTCTCGTTCTCCATCGACGCGCTGAAGAAGATCGTCGACTCGCTCGCCGGCATGCCGGGGCGCAAGGCCGTGGTCTACGTCAGCGACGGCCTGCAGATGATCGCCGGCCAGGATCTCTTTTACGCCGTGCAGAACAAGTACGGCGAGCAGAGCTCGAGCATGGTGACGACGATGCAGTACGATGCCTCCAAGCGTTTCAACGAGCTGACGGCCCAGGCCAATGCCAACCGCATCACCTTCTACACCATCGACGCCGCGGGCTTGCGCGGCTACGAGTCGACCACCGCCGAGAACCAGGGCCCCGGCCCTTCGAATCCGGGCTTCAGCCAGATGATCGACTCAGTTCGCTTCTCCAATCTCCAGAGCCCTTTGCAACTCATGGCGGAGAACACGGGCGGCCAGGTGATCCTCAACGCCAACGTCATCGCGCCGCAGCTCGACAAGATCGCGCGCGATTTCAACAGCTATTACTCGCTGGGCTACGCGCCCACCCATTATGGCGACGGGCGGTATTACAAGCTCAAGGTCAAGGTGAAACGCAAGGACGCCACGGTGCGCCACCGCGATGGCTACCGCGACAAGGGCACCGATTCGCGGATGAACGACAGCACCCTGGCCGCTCTGAGCTTCCCGTTCGAGGAGAATCCGCTCGGCGTCAGCCTCGAGTTCGGGCAGGGCCGGCCGCGCGACGACGGCTTCTTCCTGGTGCCCGTCATGGTGCGCATCCCCATCGGCAAGCTGGTGCTGGTGCCCCGCGAGGCCACGGAGGACGCCCGGGTGCGGCTGTTCATTGCGGCCATCGACTCCAGGGGCTCGACTTCCGACGTGCAGCAGACGCCGGTGCCGATCAGCATCCCGAAGGGCGACGTCGCCGCCGCACAGGGTAAGACTTTCGTCTACTCGGTGACCCTGCTGATGCGGGCGGGAGACCAGCGAGTCTCGGTCGGCGTTCGCGACGACGTCGCCGCCCTGGCGTCCTTCGTCAGCGGCGGCTTGACGGTGGGCCGGTGAGATTTTGAGCGGCTGGATCGACCTGTTTCGCTCGCTGGGTGAGTCGCTGCTGGAGGTGATGCGAGCGGAGCTCGCGGGCCTCCAGGAGGATCTTCAACGCTCGGGCCGCCACTTCGGAGTGGCGCTTGGGCTGTTCGCCGGCGCGGCCGTCCTGTTTTTCTGGCTGATCGGTTTGCTGCTCTTCGCCCTCATCGCTCTGCTGCACATCTGGCTGCCGCTGTGGGGCGCTGCGCTCATCGTGCTGGCCCTCTTCGTGATCGCCATCGCCATTCTCGCCTTCCTCGGGATGCGCCGCATGCGCAAGGTGGAGAATCCCGTCGAGACCGTGCGCCAGAGGTTGGACAATCATCTCGACTGGTGGCAGCACTCCTTCCTCAGCCGTCCGCGGATGTTGGACGTCGACGGAGTCGCCAATGACGAGCCTCTGGGGAGGGAGTTGCCATGAGCCGTCTGGAAGACGCGCGCCGCGAGGTCGAGCACCGCATCGAAGAGAGCCGGCGCGAAGCCGAGCGCCGGCTGGCCGAGGTCCGCTCCGCCCTGGAGACGGAAGTGGGCTTCGCGCCGAAGAGGAAGTACCTGTTGATGGCGCTGGCAGCCGGCGCCATGGGCTTCGCCGTCGCCCTGGGGCGGAGCCGGCGGCGGAAGAAGCTGAAGGCTTAGAAAGACGCAGCGGCCGCTGGCGGAGAACAACCCCGACAACTTCAACTGCGTCTACGACCAGCCGGCGTGTGGGGCAGCGGACCGCTTGTTGCGTGGCCGGCCCGCGGTGGCGTGGGTGGATCTGCCGACGGATGCCAGCCCCAGCCCGTCCTATGCACCGACCACAGAGATGATCGAGCGCCTGGCCCAGTCCGGTATGCCCGGCGTGTTGCGTGCCGCGCTCCTGCTCGATCCAACCCAGTGGCTCGGCACGCGACTGTGGGACGACACCGCGGCGCTGTATCTCCTGGAGCCGCAAGATTTCGCCGTCAACGGCGCCCATCTCGAACCCGCCCTCAACGAGGAAACATGGCGTCGGCGCCTGGTCAAAGCCATCAATGCTACGCCGGCGCGATAGCGGCATAGACTGAAGAGACCGGCGGGGCGCATCCTGTCCAGGAAGTCCCCGTGGCATAATCACCGGCCATGGATTCTGAGACGTCTCGGCCGAGGGAGACCCCACCAGGAGCCGGCGATATTCCGGCGGACTGGCTGGCCGAGTTCGAGGCCGCTGCCCGCCGGCCGCTGCCCACCCGTTTTCGCTACGCCTTCATCCACACCTACAAGCCGGTGCTCGACGACGAGCCGTTTCGCGCCT
>Ga0075424_100004220_pt1 | contig 13519 bp, 12 predicted proteins | sample SoiMethybrSBSTD3_FD_75301 | JGI IMG/M metagenome (GOLD analysis project Ga0075424, IMG submission 75301) | Bulk soil microbial communities from a Populus tree surrounding site in Tennessee, USA - Soil MetaG P. TD hybrid SBSTD3 | ecosystem: Environmental > Terrestrial > Soil > Tree plantation... | reverse complement strand
GATCGGTCCGAGGATTCCACGTTCGTCACTGGACGCGCGGCGGGATGTCGTTCTGGGCGGTGTCCGATCTGAACGATGCCGAATTGACCGAGTTCGCCCGCGCGCTGCAGGCGTCGTAATCGTCAAACGCGGATCGCGAAGACGATCGCGTGAGAGAACGTATCCGCGTCGATGACGGCTCGCCTGACGCGATCTTCGTCGGCGAGGCAGACGACGCGTGTTGCGGAGCTGGCTGGCGTGTCTCCGCTCATGCGATTCATTCCGTCGGCAGACGCGCAGGAGGAACTCCCAGCGCTAGAGCAATCTCGCGGAGCTTCGTTTTGACGACTCGAGCGTTGTGCGGCCCCATGCGAAGAAGCGCTTTCTGTCCAGCGGAGAGTCCTTCGAGTCGGTCGTCGACAAACGCGTAGCCGATCCCTTCGACGTTGGGCGTAACCCGGACGGGGCCGTCCGGAATCGGCGTACGGAGCAGCGCAACAATCGCTCGTTCGAGAACCCGATCGAAACCTCCCGCAGGAACACCCAGCTCGCGGGCTGCGTCTTCGATGCGCGGTTTGAGCGTCGCATAGAGTTTCGCGGCGTCTGCCGCATCGATCGAGCCGACGGCATCGGCAACGCTCCCATAGCGGTCGTAACTTCGCGGATCGACGTACTGCTTGCCGTCCTTCTCGACGACAGCGAAGTCCTTGTGCGGGCGTAGCGTGCTCAATTGCTTGCCAGGGGAGAGGTCCTCCGCGATGTTCGAGACAGCGACCGTGAACTTCCGAACGAGGTCGTCGCTCGTGAGCCAGGCGGCCGCGACCGGATGATTCGACAACGCGCGAACGAGCGTACGTACCAGCGCGTCGCTCTCGTCGAGTGGAGGCAGCACCACCGGTTCGGCCTGGCCACCAAGTGGTACCGGCTGCTCCCGTACCACCACAGGTGGCGGGGGAGGCGCCTGAACCGTACGCCTGCTGAATCTCACATAGATTCCTGCCGCAACTCCAATCGCGACGATTGCCGCGACGATCCACCATCCGACGGACCGCTGCGGTCGTTCCAGCGACGGCTCGACGTACTCGCGATGGAGTTCGTAATCTTCCAGCCCGCTCATGTGTAAAACTCCATTTCAGCGCAGCCGGATTCGGCGAACGATGAACTCGGTACGAGGCTCAGCGTCGGCGACCACATAGGACAAATAATCGCCGGATACGGTTGTGAAGATCGGGCCGGCGGCCGCTGCAATCGTCCGATCGATGATGGTTGCTGCCGTCACCGCCCGTCCGGAAGCACTCAGGTCGAATCGGACGATACGACGTGATCCGTTGCCATCGCCCATGACCGCAAGAAGCGCACCTCTGTGCCATCGAATGCGCTCAATGTTCGCGAGTTCGATTCCTGGAGGCATAGAAACAGGAACGACGGCCCGGCTTCTGAGGTCGACGCGTTGCAGAGCTGCGGCGCCGGCGACATAAACCACTTCGTCATTCGTCGCAGCAAGGCTCGTCGGCTGGTCGACGCTCAGCGAGAGAACCGGCCGCAGCGTTGTTCCTTTCGGCGGGAGCTCGAGCAGCCTCTTGCCGACGGCATCGAGGGCGAGAATTGTCCCGAGCGGACTCAACGCGAGATCGACGAGCTTCATAGGTCCAAGGGCCGCGTCGATCGGCAGGACTTTCAACGGACGTCCAGAGACGAGCTGCAGCCGGTGCAGCGACCATTGTTCGTCTTCCGCGGTCGCCGTCGCCACCCACAACTCGCCCTGACGCGTGTCGATTTCGAGCGCCCGGATTTCGTGGAAGCCGGCGGACTCGGCGCCCACCAGATTGACGGCATGGTCTGCCCCGTCCTGAACGATGATCAACCTGCGACCGTGCAGGTCGCCAACGACGAACCGGCCCGAAACTGCGTCGTATGCGAGTCCGCTGGCGATGAAGCGCGGAGTCGAGATGCGTACCGCATCCTCGGCGGCTGCCGCTTCGCTCGCGGTGGCAACGGCAGGCGATCGATCTTTGGCCGACACGTCCGTACGCGAACCCGAACTGCGGACGCCTTCGATGAGGGCCTCGACGGCCGGCCAGCCGGGAAGCGATCGCATGCGCTCGAACTCGCCGTTCGTCGCCGCATCCGTCGTAACTCCCATCTCGGCGAGCCGCTGAATCGTGATCAACGCATCGTGCGGCCGTCCACTCAGCACCTGCGCGCGCGCCAGCAGGTACATCAGTGCCGGATCCCGACGCGGCCCGGTCTGCACGGCCCGCCAGGCCAGATCGTGGAAGGTTTCGTAATCGTGACGTTCAGCCGCCTCGAGCGCGAGGCGACGGCACTCGGTCCACTCACGGCAATCGGAGCCGACGCGCGACTGTGAGCCGCCGGGCTGAGGCGCGTCGAGCGGGCTCAGCAGAACAGGCAGAAGAAACAGGATGGCCGCGCGCATGAGTGTTCCGGCGCCGCAACGGATCGTACTTCATTGGCCGGCAGCGACAAACGCGTTCGAAGACACCCGCTGCTGGCGCGTCTCTTCAGGTTTACTACCGGCCGCTCCGCGTCGCGGCCGGAAAATCGCAGTCGACAGCTCGGGTGATTAGTACTGCTTTTGCGTATACGGTCCATTGTTGCGAGATCAGAACTGCGGAGACTCTGACGATTGCTGTCGCGCTTGACTGAGATGCACGAGACCAATGGAGTTCGGATGCTGGGCGAGGTGTCGCGTGAGACAATCGCATCACGTTGTCAGCCTCGCGATCGAAGGGAGCGACCTTTGACGTCGACGCGCTCGGTGGCCGGACATTCAGCGGCAAGGTCGACAGCATCGCCGGTGCGACCGGATCGCGCTTCAGCTTGCTGCCGCCGGAAAACGCGACGGGTAATTACGTGAAAGTCGTGCAGCGGATCCCGGTCAAGATCGTCGTCGACGGCAACCAGGATCCGGACCATCTCTTGAGGCCGGGTATGTCAGTCGTGCTGACCGTTTACACGAACTAGCGCGGGCCCCAGCGGGACCACACAAATGTCTCAGCAAGAATACCGCGTCATCAATCCCTGGCTCATTGCCGTTTCGGTCATGCTCGCCACCTTCATGGAGGTGCTGGACACGACCGTGGTCAACGTGTCGCTGCCGCACATTGCAGGCAGCCTCTCGGTGACCATCGACGAAGCAACATGGGCTCTGACCTCCTATCTCGTCGCCAACGCCATCATCCTGCCGATGACGGGCTGGCTGGCCGGTGCGTTCGGCCGAAAACGGCTGCTGATGATGTCGGTCGTTGGTTTCACCGCGTCATCCTTCATGTGCGGGCTGGCTCCGAATCTTGCCACTCTCATCGTCTTTCGCATCGTGCAGGGTGCCACGGGTGGCGCGCTGCAGCCACTTTCCCAAGCCGTGCTCCTCGAAGCGTTCCCGCCCGAAGAGCGTGGCAAGGCCATGGGCTTCTGGGGACTCGGCGTTGTCGTCGCGCCGATTCTCGGTCCCGTGCTCGGTGGCTGGTTGACGGACAGCTACAGCTGGCGTTGGGTGTTCTACATCAACATCCCGGTCGGCGTCCTGGCCATTGTCATGACGAAGATGTTCATCTTCGACCCGCCTTACCTCAAACAGCAGATCCGGAAGATCGACTATTGGGGCATCGGCATGCTTGCCGTCGGAATTGGCGCGCTCCAATTCGTGCTCGACAAGGGGCAGGAAGACGATTGGTTTTCGTCGCACGTGATTACGACCCTGGCTGTCGTGGCGGTGGTGACGTTGACGGCGTTGATCATCCACGAGCTCACAACGGACGACCCTATCGTCGATCTCCGGGTCTTCAAGGCACGGAGCTATGCGGTGGGCGTCTTTCTCATGACCGTTCTGGGTTTCGTCCTCTATGGCAGCCTGGTGCTGTTACCGATCATGCTGCAGACGCTCCTGGGCTACCCGGCGCTGCAGGCCGGCATCGCGATGGCACCTCGTGGTGTCGGAGCGTTTTTCATGATGCCCATCACCGGCCTCATGACCGGCCGTTTCGATGCGCGCAAGCTTCTGACGGTCGGGCTCCTCATCGGAGGAGGCACGCTGATCTGGCTGGCCCAGCTCAATCTTCAGGCTGGCTACTGGGATATCTTCTGGCCCCAACTCGTGCAGGGTGTCGGGATGTCGCTGCTCTTCGTGCCGCTCACCACGGTTTCCATGGACCCTATTCCCAGGGAACGCATGGGCAACGCGACGAGCCTCTTCAACCTGATGCGCAATATCGGCGGCAGCGTCGGCATCGCCGCGACCGGCACGATGCTCGCGCGACATCAGCAGTCGTTGACGGCGGTGATCGGAGGAAATGTGACACCGTACGATGCGGCGTCTCAGTCCATTCTCAATCAGTTTCGTGGCGCGTTCCTGGCTGCGGGGGCGGACGCGGTCACCGCGACGAACCGGGCTTACGGGGCTCTCTTCGGGATGGTCCAGCGACAGGCGTCGATGGTTGCGTTCGTGGGGATCTTTCAGCTTCTGGGGATTGTGTTCATCGCGATGGTTCCGCTCGTCTTGCTGATGAAACGGCCCGCGCAACGGGGTCAGTCTGTTGGTGCGCACTAACGGCGGGTCCGACCAAGTGCAGCAGACGTCCCAGTGCAGTTTCCAGATGCGTGTAGCGCGGCCCTTTCCTTTCAGGGCCGCCTCTCGCGGGGCTGAAAGCCCCGCGCTACATCAAAATGGAAACCGCGCTAACGCCGACCGTCTGCCGACACCCGGGCGCACACAAGTTCACGGAGCAAGGCGCCGTTGGTTGCGCTTCGCCGCGGTCCTCGCCACAATGGGATTCGCGGTGTCCCACGGTGTGGCGGTCGTCCCAAGCGTTACACTCTCGGTGACACATGACGCCGAATTCGCGCAATCGGCGCGAAAGAGCGCGAATTTAGGCCCAATTTTTCGACGCGGAGGGATGGCCGAGTGGTCGATGGCGGTGGTCTTGAAAACCACTGTACCCGGAAGGGTACCGGGGGTTCGAATCCCTCTCCCTCCGCCAGCCTTCGCTCATGCTGCGAATCTCGCGCGTGAGCTTCGGCTCGGCACGCCACACGCGCTCACGCGGTGAATCTCGAGCGTAAGCTTCGGCTGGCAACTCGCTTCGCGCCGACGGGTGTGAGTCGCGTGCCCTTCTGAGCTTCGTTGTCCGGCGTCGCTTACGAGCTCAATCAGCGCAGCCAGCCGAATGTGATCGTGTTGCGTCCGTCGCGCAAACCGTGAGCGACGTCGACACGCAATACGCCCTGCCAGCCTGGTACCTTCATCCGCAATCCGCCGCCGACATCCACATGCAGCGGGGCCGTTGATTCGACGGTTGCCGTTCGTGTCGCACGCGCGAGATCGGTGAAGCCGGCGACGCCGATGCGCGGAAGGAACGGCCGCTCGAACCAGCGGTCCGCTTCGAGCGTTGCATGCGCGAGCGTCCGGCCGAACGCACTCTGCGTGACGTCGATGACGCCGCCGTCAAGCAGCGGATGCGCGCGGAGCAGCGCTTCGCGCGCGTAACCCTCGCCGGCGCCCGGCCACAATCCAAGCGGCGCCGCGTCGCTCGTGCGATCGATGCCAGCGGATCCGAGATAAACGACGCCGCGTGTTTCGGATGTCGATCGATATCGTGCATTCGCGCTCACGACATTGAATCGTTCGCCGCTCGCCAACCACGCCGTTGCGTTCGCGTTGACGGCGACTCGATCGCCGGCGAACCGGCGCTCGATCGATCCGCCGATCGACGGCGCTGCGTGACCTCCATTCCAGACGTCCACGCCGGCAGTCATCGAATAGCGAACGCGACCGCTCATCCAATCGCTGATCGTGAATCCGCCGTGGAGCCGCGATTCGCGAACGAGCGCGCCGGCCGAATTGAACGAGTACGTCTGCTCTTCCCAACCTGCGTCGACGCGCGATACGCCCCGAAGCCATCCCGCTCGCGGTGCCGCGAAGCTGAGCGCAGCCCGCGGGCGTTCGTTCCACCAGCGCCAGGTCGCAGTCCACAGCTCGCCCTGGCCGGAGACGCCGGGCACGGCCGCCGTGATCTCACGATTGAGAACCGAGCGCGCTGCTGCGGCCGTCCATTCCGCAGCGCCGTTCGGATGCGCCGCACGCTCGACGATGACGACGTCGACGGTCGCGAAGCCGTCTGCCTCCGGCCGCAGCGAGAGCCGTGCGGTGACGCGGTCAGGCAGTTCGTCGAGGCGATGCCGGGCACGCTCGAACGCGTCTGCGGTGAGCAGCGACTTTTGATCGAGCGCCAACGCGGCGGTGATCGACTGATATCGAGCGCGTCCCAGTCCCTCCACTTTCACGATATTCAGCCTGGGCTTGTCGAGGTGATTCCACGCTCTGAGCGCCGCCACGTCGTCGTGCTGCATGAAGAGGCTCGAGCCGAGGACGTCCCAGGCATACGCGTCATCAGGACTGCGATCGAGCGCGCGGCGCGCGAGCGATGCCGCCTCGGACCAGCGATGCTGCGCGAAGCGAACCGCCGCAAGCTCCCGGATCGGTCCTGCCGCCGCCGGGCACTCCGCGCGGACGCGGTCGAGAATCACGTCCGCCTCCGAGATGCCGCGGCGGCGGATATCGCTGATCGCGGTCTCGAGCAGTTCGTCGCACCTGGACACGTTGCCGGCCGGGGCTGCGACGATGCTGGACGCTTGTGCGCTTTCAGAACGGACGGTCGCCGCGTCGCCGGGCAGGATGACGAGCGACCAGAAGCGCGACGGCTTCCACAGTCGCTCGAATTCCGCGTTCGGAATCGATCGCGAGGGCCCGCGCGACGGATCGTGAACGATGACGCCGTCGGTCGTGACGCCGGTGACGACGACGTAGTGAAGGCGATTGCGGCCGTCGGCGAGAAGCACGATGACCGGCTCGCGCTCGCGCAGGCGCGCGGCCAGCGCCTCGATCGATCCCGTGAAACGATCGGCCCGCCACCCGCGCCGTTCGACGGCGTCGATCAACACCGCGTCGGCAATGCCGCCGGCGCGGCGATCGACCAGCGCGGCAAACTGCTGCACGTCGGCGTGCGCGTCGCCCCAGTACCGGAACACCATCGAGGCCGCCGCGCCGCCGCAGAGCAAATCCGTCTGCGGGACGTACGGAACGTCGAGCGTCACGGACGAAGCGAGCGACAGCGCAGCGACGAGCGCCGTGAGCATCTACGCCTTGACGATGACGATGAGCAGGATCAGCAGGAGCAGCACGATGATGATGGTCGTCGTGGAGATGACGACGTTCGACGCGCCGCCGACGAGTTGCTCGTTGATTTGACGGGCAGTATCGCCCGCGCGCGTGAGCTCGTATCCCGTCAGCGTGTCGACGGCGGCCGACGCCTTTGCGAGATCGACGCCGATGTTCGTCGCCACCTCGCGGACCTGCGGCCGTGCGAGCGCTTCACGAATGGCCGCGCGGTCGGCGTCCTGCTTCGCCACGTTCTGCCCGATCGTCGCGGCGAGCTGACTTGGATCGATGACATGCTGCTGCGGATCGGCAAACGCAGACGAGGACATGATCGTCAGCAGAGCGAGTGGGGCGATAAGAAGTCTTCGTACAGTCGGCATCGGAACCTCCATCGAGTCGGTCGTGCGTGACAGAACTGAAGCAATCTGGATACCGCGAAAAACCTCAGCATTGTAGGATGACGTCGTCGTGCCCGACACGTTCAGCCGCTGGCTTGAGGAACTCGAGGCGCGGCACACGGCGGATCTCACCTTTCCCGAAGTTGCACGCGCGCTGCGCGCGTTGTCCGCGACCTACGTCGAGCGGCGGCGAAAGATTGCGGAGGGCGCAGCATTATCGGGCGCGGGCAAACGCGCCGCCTTCGCGCTGTTTTACGGGCCTCTTCATTTCCTTCTCATCCGTCACATCGTTGCAACGCTGCCACTCGCCGCGGCGCCGAGCGATGTCGTCGTCGACCTCGGCTGCGGCACCGGCGCGGCGGGCGCAGCGTGGGCCAGCGCTTCCGGAACACGAACCGTTCTCGGCATCGACCGGAATCCGTGGGCCACTGCGGAAGCGATCCGCACGTATCGTGAGTTCGGGCTCGATGGCCGCGTGCGACAGGACGACATCGCGACCGTGCGCCTCCCGAAGGCGCGGTCGGCAGTCGTTGCCGCGTTCACGATGAACGAGTTATCGGACGAAGCGAGGCACGACGTCATGGGCCGCCTCGTCGAGCGCGCGGGGCGAGGCGATCGCATTCTGGTCGTCGAACCGCTCGCGGGATTCGTTGCGCCGTGGTGGAATCGATGGCGCGAGACGTTCGCGTCGATGGGCGGGCGCGCGGATGAATGGCGTGTGAAAATGGAGCTGCCGCCGATTGTCGCGAAACTCGATCGCGCCGCAGGACTGGACCATCGAGAGATCACCGGACGGTCGCTCTGGTCCGGTTGACATCCTTCCATCACGCCCGTTTGGACGACAACCAGTCGAGCAGCCGATCGACGCTCCAACAATTGATGATCCGCTCGCGCGGGACTCCGGCCAGGCGCGCGTGCGCGATGGCCGTCTCCGCGTACTGCAGCTCCACGGTTGAATGCGCGTCGCTGTCGAGTGCGAACAGACATCCGGCGTCGACCGCACGTTTCGCGAGATCGTAATCGACGTCCTGGCGCGACGGATCGCCGTCGATCTCGATCGCGACGCCCGACTTCACTGCCGCCGCAAACACCCGATCCCAGTTCGCCGTGACGCCCGGCCGCGCGCCGTACTTGCGGCCGCGCGGATGTCCGAGGATGTGCACGCCTCTGGTCTCGACCGCGTTCACCATGCGGGCCGTCTGATCGTTCGTCGTACGGAGCGCGGAATGCGGCGCGGCGACGACGAGCTCGAGCTGCCGCAATTCCGGAGGCTCCATGTCGACCGAACCGTCCGCGCGGATGTTCGCTTCGATGCCTTTGATCAGCCGGAACCTGCCGCGATTTTTCTTGTTGAGCCGATCGATCGCGCGATGCTGCTCGAAGAGCTCGTTCATCGACACGCCGCCGGCGATCGGCAATCCGTACGAGTGATCGGTGACGCCGCAGAATTGATACCCGCGCGCGATGCCCGCCTCGACGATGTCTTCGAGCGTCTGGCTGCCGTCGCTCCACACCGAGTGCATCTGCAGATCGCCGTGATAGTCCGACAGCGCCGGGCCGGCCAGCTTGTCGTTGCGCAGCGCGGCCACGACCTGCGCGCGGCTGAGGAAATGGCCGCGCAGATCACGGCCGCGCTCGATATCGCTCGTCGATCCGCTCTCGGCAATCACCCGCTCGACTGTGGGCGACGCTCCCGTCGTCAACACTTCGAGGATGACTTTCGTTGAGGAGGGCCCGATATTCGGGATTTTCCTGAGAGTTCCGTCAGGTCGCAGGAACGATTCGATGGGTTCGTCGAGCGCCAGGACTGCAGCCGCCGCCCGCTTGTAGCCCCACATGCTCTGCCTGGATTTTTGAACGGCGGCGAGATCGCGGAGCAGCGCCGCGATCTTCCCGTTCATGTCCGTGCCTGAGCTGGCGCGCGGCATCTAATAATATTGTCCCGTGCCGTCCGACGCGCGCGTGCTCGTGCCGCAGCCAGCCTCGACCGTGCTCGTCCTGCGCGACAGTCCAGCCGGCCCCGAGGTGTTCATGGTGCGGCGCCATGAAGGCACGGCGTTCATGGCAGGCGCGCACGTGTTTCCAGGCGGACGCGTCGACGCCGGAGATCGGGAAACGGCGGATGAGGCCTGGTGCGACGGCGTCGAATATGCCGCATCGCAGCTCGCCGACATGCCGGCCGCGGACGCGATGGCGTATCACGTTGCCGCGGCGCGCGAACTGTTCGAGGAAGCAGGCGTCCTGCTCGCTCGCGATGCGCGCGGCTCCTTCGTATCGCTCGCGGACGCCGACAGTCACGCGCGATTCAAACAGTATCGCGGCGAGGTTCACGCGGGATCGTTGACGCTGCGTGCCGTTCTCGAGCGCGAGGCGCTGCGCCTTGCGCTCGACACGCTCGTTCACTTCTCGCACTGGGTGACGCCGCCGGTCGACACGCGGCGCTTCGACACACGATTCTTCATCACGCGCGTGCCGCCCCATCAGACGCCGGCACACGACGACACCGAGACGACACACAGCAGCTGGCTGACGGCGTCGGACGCGATCGCGAGCGCGGTGGCCGGCGACATCATCCTGCCGCCACCGACGTGGACGACGATTCGCGAGATCGAGCCGTTCGCGACCGTCGACGAGGCGCTCGCGTGGGCGCGCGGCCGGCGCGTCGTGCGGCGCGAGCCCAAAGCGCTCGAGCGGAACGGCGTCCGCATGCTGCTGCTGCCGGGCGATCCACTCCACCCGCAGCCCGCCGGCGACGAGGCGACATCCGAAACGCGATTCGTGCTCGTCGACCGCCGATGGCGCGCGGAGGCGCCGGACGCAACGGACGCGCGGGACCACAGATGACAACAACGACAGCGACGACCACACAGCTGCGCAAGGCGCTCGGCTTCCGCGATCTCCTCCTCTTCTACGTTGTCACGAGCTTGAGCCTCCGATGGATTGCGACGGCGGCGGCGGCTGGACCGAGCGCGATCGTGATCTGGATCATCGCGGCGCTCGGGCTGTACGTGCCGCTCGTGTTCACGGTGCTCGAGCTCTCCTCGCGTTATCCCGAGGAAGGCGGCGTCTACGTCTGGAGCAAGCGTGCGTTCGGGCCGTTCGCCGGTTTCATCACCGGCTGGACGTACTGGGGATCGAACCTGCCGTACTTTCCCGGCCTGCTGTATTTCGCGGCGGCCAACGCTTTGTTCATCGGCGGCGCCTCGTGGCAGACGCTTGCGGGCAACAGCGGCTACTTCATCGTCTTTGCGATGATCGGCCTGATCATCACGGTGGCGATGAACGTCGTCGGCCTCGATGTGGGCAAGTGGCTGAACAATTTCGGCGCGGCAGCAGGCTGGATCGCCGCGCTCATGTTGCTGGCGCTCGGCTTCGTGTCGTGGCGCCGCTTCGGCTCCGCCACGCCGATCACGATCGAGACGATGACGCCGAGCACGAGCCTCAAGGACGTCATCTTCTGGTCCACGATCGCGTTCGCATTCGGCGGCGTCGAGGCCGGGTCGACGATGGGAGAAGAAATCCGCGATGCGCGGCGGACCATTCCGCGAGCCATCCTCACGGCCGGCGTCATCGTCACGTTCTTGTATACGTCTGCGACGCTCGCAGTGCTGCTCGCGATCCCGAAAGAGCAGGTGACCGGACTCCAGGGCGCGATGCAGGCGATTCAGTCGATTCTCGCGCGTCTGGGTCTCGTGTCGCTCGTGCCGCTCGCGGCAGTGCTCGTCACGATCAACGCCCTCGGCGGCGTCGGCGGATGGTTCGCGGCAACGGCGCGTCTGCCGTTCGTCGCCGGCATCGATCGGTTTCTGCCGGAGGCGTTCGGCCGGCTGCATCCGACGTGGAGAACGCCGTACGTCGCCCTGCTCGTGCAGGCGGCGATCGCCGCGCTGTTCATTTTTCTCGGGCAGGCGAAAACTTCCGTGCACGGTGCGTACGAGGCGCTGGTGAGCATGGGCATCATCGCGTATTTCATTCCGTTCCTGTTCATGTTCGCGTCGATGATCGTGCTGCAGCGCGAGCCCGCCGGAGCGGACGTCATTCGCGTGCCGGGCGGAAAGCCGGTCGCGATCCTGCTCGCGGCCGTCGGCTTCGTCGTCACCGCCGTATCGATCGTGCTGTCGTGCATTCCGGCCGAGGATGAGCCCGACAAGACGTTCTTCGTCGTGAAGGTCGTCGGCCTGTCGATGCTGCTCGTCGCGATCGGCGCGGTCGTGTACGTGCTCGGACGATGGCGCGGAGCGCAGTCATGAGTCGAGCGACAATCGTCGCGGCAATCCTCCTGTTCTTCGCAGCGACGGCCAGTGCCGCGTCGCGCACGATGCGCGTCGACTACTACCACACCGGCAACGACCACGAAGAGCGCTTCGGCATGGATCGCATCGTCATCGAACCGCTGCCGTGGCCCGGCAATCCATCGCGTCCGCTCGATACGACGAATCGAGGGAAGTATTTCTTCGAAGTGTCGGACGCGAAAACCGGTGCGCCGATCTACTCCCGCGGCTTCAGCTCGATTTACGGCGAATGGGAAACCACAGAGGAAGCCAAAACAATCAACAGGACGTTTTCGGAGTCGCTGCGTTTTCCGGCGCCTGATGCGCCGGTGAAGGTCGTCATCCGAAAGCGCGACGCGAAGAATGCGTTTCAGGACGTGTGGTCGTTCAACGTGGATCCGGCGAGCAAGTTCGTCGTGCCCGTTCGCGCGAATCCCGCCGCCGGCGCGTTGATCAAGCTGCATGAAAGCGGAGACCCGTCGCAGAAACTCGATCTGCTGATTCTTGGCGACGGGTACACCGCCGCCGAACGCGGCAAATTCGAGCGCGACGCGCAGCGTCTCGTGAAGACGCTGTTCGCGACCTCGCCGTTCAAGGAGCGTCAGCCCGACATCAACGTGTGGGGATTGTGTCCTGCGTCTGCGGAGTCTGGCATCTCGCGTCCCTCGCAGCAGATCCATCGCCGGACGCCGCTCGGCGCAACGTACGATGCGTTCGATTCGGAACGCTACGTGCTGACGTTCGAGAATCGAGCGTTCCGCGAGATTGCCGGCAACGCGCCGTACGACGCCGTTGAAATTCTGGTGAACAGCGCCACGTACGGAGGCGGCGGCATTTTTGGTTTGTACAGCACGGTTGCGGCGGACAGCGTATGGGCGCCGTATATTTTCGTCCACGAATTCGGCCATCACATCGCCGGACTCGCTGACGAGTACTACACGTCCGACGTCGCGTATCTCCCCGCAGCGGATCGTGTGGAGCCGTGGGAACCGAATGTCACGGCGCTCGTCGATCCGTCGTCGCTCAAATGGAAGGATCTCGTCGCTCCGGCGATGCCGATTCCAACACCGTGGCCGAAGGAAGAGTTCGAGCGATACACGAAGGAGATTCAGCAGAAGCGGCGCGAGATTCGCGCGAACAATCGTCCGGAGTCGGAAATGGATGCGCTTTTTCGCGACGAGGAAAAACGCGATACGGCGCTGTTGAACGAAGGGCGGTACGCCGGCAAAGTCGGCGCATTCGAAGGCGCGAACTACGAAGCGCGCGGATTCTTCCGGCCGCAGACCGATTGCATCATGTTTACACGAGACAACGTCCCGTTTTGCGCGGTGTGCAGACGCGCGATCGATGCGATCATCGACTTGTACGCGCACCCTTGACGCGCGTCACCGCATCAAGCAGACTAGCGACCCGCGAAACTCTCTCAATACGAGGCTCAAATGCAGGACGACTTCGACAACGGAATGGGGATGCCCGACGACGAGCTGACCGGCGGATCGGCGATGTCAGACGCCGGCGACGCGGGGGCTGGAGGCGCTGAAGCCGAGGAAGGCGGCGCCAAAACCGGACGGCGCTCCGGCGGCGCGCGCGCCAGGAAGTCCTCGGGGGGTGCTCGGAAGTCAGGCGGCGGCTCCCGCAAGGGCGGCGGCGGGTCGCGGAAGGGCGGCTCGCGCAAGGCCGGCGGCGCGGCGAAGAAG
>Ga0075424_100004219_pt1 | contig 13520 bp, 10 predicted proteins | sample SoiMethybrSBSTD3_FD_75301 | JGI IMG/M metagenome (GOLD analysis project Ga0075424, IMG submission 75301) | Bulk soil microbial communities from a Populus tree surrounding site in Tennessee, USA - Soil MetaG P. TD hybrid SBSTD3 | ecosystem: Environmental > Terrestrial > Soil > Tree plantation... | reverse complement strand
ATTGTTAGAGCGACGACGGCCATGAGATGGTAAGAGGGCACTCCGAGCAGGTTGGTGAGCTTATAGAGATAAGTTGTGAGCACGAGCAGGCCTGCAGGGTCGCCCAACACCAGCGGCAAACCAAACAATTCGAACCCCAACAAGAAAATCAGAGCGCTGCTGAACAGGATCGACGGCAGCACCAGCGGCAAGCTGACGGTCGCCGCGATACGCCAGGGGCCAGCGCCGGCCACGCGCGCTGCTTCCTCGACCGACGGATCCAGACTCCGCAGCGCCGAGGAAACATACAGAAATGAATGCGGCACATGAGTGAGCCCGGCGATCACAATCAAGCCGTAGAGCGAATAGAGGCGCCAAGGGATGGTACCGAGAAGCGACTTGGTCCAGAGAGAGAAAAATCCCACCGGACCGACGGCGACGACATAGCCGAACGCCAATACCACCGGCGAAAGAAAAATCGGCACGAGCAGCCACGGTTCGAGAAATCTTTTCCAGGGCAAATCCGTGCGCACCAGCAGAAAGGCCAACAAACTTCCCAGCGGCACGGCGATCACGGTCATACCGAAGGACACCAGAAGAGATGTACCGAATGCCGAATGAAAGCCGGAATCGGCCAAGACGTATTGGTAAGCGCCGAGGCTTGGACTCGCCGTCGGACTGAAAAAAGCCTCGCTCAGGAAGCTCTGATAAATGATCAACCCCAGCGGTCCGAAAACCACGAGGGCGACCGTGACAACCGCGAACGAACGAAAAGTTCGATTCACGGATTTATCTTTTGAGCGCTTCCTTCCACTGTTTCATGAACTCGAGGCGTTTGGTCTGTTCGAGGCCGGCGAGAATGTCTGTACTTACGTCGATGGGCTTGATCGCATTACCTAGCTCCTTGTTCAAGCCTGCGGCGGTGATCGGGCCGGGGACGTCATTGCGGATCGAGTAGACCAAGGACTTCTCGGACATCACCGTCTGGCCGCGCTTCGAGAGCAGATAATCAAGAAATAGCTTCGCCGCGTTGGGATTGCGCGCGCTTTTGGAAATGAACGCAACGCGGGAGAATACCAGCGTATAGTCCTTGGGAAGAATCAAACCAAGCGAAGCGTCTTTTTTCTGTCTCAACAGCACGTAGGAGCCGATGATGTTGTATGCCATTGTGTGCTCGCCGGATCCGACCTTCTCCAACATGGCGCCGGTGCTCGTGTAAACCTTTGCGCCGGTGGTGCCGAGCCCCTTGGCCAGGTCCCAGAACGCCGGAAAGACTTTCGCGTCCTGCGTCATCATAAGAAACCCAACGCCGCTCTTTTCCGGATCGAAGGTCGCAATTTTTTCCTTGTAGACATCCGGTTTCGCTTTCAACAACTTCACCAGATCCGCATGACTTTGCGGCACGGCATCGGCGGGCAGCAGCCGTTTGTTGTAAGCGATACTCACGGGCTCGAATGTCGTGCCGTACGCCTGGTTTTGCCAGACCGCCCATTTCGGAAGGCCGCTGATTTCCGGCGAAGCATAGGTCAACGCGTTGCCCTTGCTGGCGAGCTGAATCTGTAAATCCATCGCCGAGCTCCACATGAAATCAGCCGTGCCGGTGCCCGATGCGGATTCGGCGGTGAAGCGGTTATAAATCTCGGTCGTATTGAGGTCGTTGTACTCGACTTGAAGAAATGGATAGACCGCTTTGAAATCCTGCAAAAGCGGTTCGACACTAGCCGAATCGGTAGACGAATAGATGATTAACTTGCCTTCCTTTTGCGCAGCGGCGGCATTCGGATTGGTTTCTGCCGCGTTTCCTCGCGATAAAGAAGCGATAAAAAAGCAGAACACGAGCGCCCCAAGTCTTAGTGAATTCATTCTTGCCTCCTACCGTCGTTCTCGACGGCGGCCGAAGCGTAGTACAGGTGTCGCGCGGATGTCAAATTTTCTGCGCGCGAGTATTTTCGTGTTCTTCGCACCGTCTTTGAACAAATAGGATTTGAAAACGATCTCTCGCGGAGTTCTGAGCTCCGCCGATGGATTCGAGATGACGGAGATTGTCATTCCGACCGACAGACTGTGTGAAAATCATTGTCGCGCCGGTTTGTCATCTCGAACGCATGTGAGAGATCTTGCATTTTCAGCTACATAGAAAGATAAGATTTCTCGACTTCGCCTCGAAATGACAGTTTTCACACAGTCTGCCGAATGCGAAGAATCCTTTCCCGCGCATTTTCATTTCTGTGTACGCGGAGATTCTATTCGACAGCGGCTATGCGATTTATAGCCGGTCAATCATGATCACTTTACCGTTCTGGCACGTGATAAATTTCAGATCGACAAAAAACTTGAGGAATAGGCGCTGCTGAAATTTTCGATTGATGACGAGCTCATTTTTCGTCCAGAAATACAATACACCGGTGGTCAGAAGCTGCTTCAATAATGACAGGCCGATGAATGCACCGGATTCTTGACTGCAACTTTCCATCACGGCGCTCAGGTTTATCTCCGAGGGAATCGGCAGGCCTTTGAGGAAGTTGATGATCCGGGTGGTCACGAACAGGGTATAAACGTCGTCACGTGAGAAATTCTCATTTTCAATTCCAAGCGCGGTCAAGCGAGCTCGAACAAAGTGCTTCGTATTTAACTCGAGTCCTCGAGCAATAGGCGAGTTCGGCGTGCGATAGAAGGGCGAAGCGCCAAGCAGCACCGGTAGTCGCGCATTGAAAGCGAGGGTTTGGATCATACTGTCCAGAGTTTCGTTTGGCAGGCCGAGGATCTGATAGGAGACGATCTTGAATCCTAGCACGTGGGCTTTGTTCACCACTCGCAAATAGGCTTCTAATGTGTGCGGGCGTTTGGTGGTCTCGCGCACGGTTTTATCAGAAGAAACAAGCGCTAGATTCAGATGCGAGAACCCTGCTTCGTACATCAATTCGAGCAATTCATCATCGAGGCTCAGATAGCTGATGCCGTTCATGGCGACGAATTCCATTTCCCGATGGGGAAATCGTTCGATCAGTCGTCGGCAGAGTTCTTTGAAGGTTTGTTTGTAGTAGGTGAGGTTGTCGTCTTCAAAGTCGATGACGCGGTAGCCTTGACTATAGCGCAGCTCGATCTCGTCGAGGACGTTCGCCAGCGCTCGGCGGCGATAATTCGTTCCGAAGGTGGTGTGCACCGAGCAAAAAGAGCACTTATGCGGACAGCTGCGCGAGGTGATCATGAAGGTCATCGGCTTGCGGCCAAGTTGATAGCTGTTCGAGGAGAAATCGCTCAGATCCGGCGGCGGCAAATCGTCGATGGGAAAGTTTTCGCCGATCGGATTGTAAATCCATTCGCCGCCGCGCTTGTATCTGACATTGGAAACTGTGTCGAGCGGGGTGTCATTCAGCAAAGCGCTCAAGAGTTCGACGAACGGTTTTTCACCCTCCCCCGCAATCACGTAATCGACAAAGGGAGACGCGAGAAGCGACTCCGGCGCGGCGGAAGCGTGGGATCCACCCATGACGACAATGGCTTTGGGGTTTTTCTTGACCCGGGCGGCGACTTCGAGAGCTTCGCGATAGTATGGAGTAAATAGCGCAGATATACCGACGACGTCCGGAGCAAGTGCGGCGATATCGGTTTCGATGTCGTCGAAGGACTTACCGAAGTGGCGGTACTGATGAAACGTCGAAAAGGGCGACTTGTCGGCTACCGGATAGTAATCGACGAGATCGCGAAGCTCGTCCGGAACGGCGATCGTCCTTCGACCGCAGCCGCCATGATAGTCTTTGATCGTGATTTCGACACTGGGCAAATGTTTTCTTACGGCGGCTTTGAGGTAAGCGAGACCGATGGGTTGCAGGCGTACGTCGGTGTCGTAGAAGTCCTGTACCGGCGGTTGAACCAGCAAGACTTTCAATTTCGGACGAGAATTTACCCGACGAGGAACAGAATCGAGCCAGCTTTTCTCCGGCAAACTTGTCAGGAGATTGTCGGCAGAGTATAGTCCCGCCGAGCTTACGCTCGTAGTCTCCGGAGTGGACATTGTGGAATTAGAGCTTTTCGATTTTCATGTGGACGATATTCAATGGGGAGATCGAACCGCACTTGTTGGAAGCCAACTTAGTGTCAGCCTTGCCGAGATTCAAGAGCAGATCAAGGATTTGACGGGAAACATAAAGTGGAACGCGGAGCTCGCGCGACCCGGCGAAGCCAAAAGAATCATTCATGTTCTCGATACCTTAATTCCGATTGCGAAACTCGGTGACGAGCACCGCACATTTCCCGGCATCGACGGCCCCGCGCGGCTGGTGGGAACTGGGCAGACAGCGCGGCTGCGCAATGTCCTGGTGACGATTGCCGGAAGCTTTCCTCACACCGAAGTGATGACACCGATCGAGAGGCCACGCGAAGGTCTGATCGACATGAGCGGAGTGGGAGCGCGGTACTGTCACGGGTCGGATTATTTTCACATTGTGTTGAGGCTCGATGGAGAAGCGGCGCTTTCGAATTTGGGCTTTTGATCAGGCGTTGAGGAGTACCGGCGTGCGTGTCGCGCATTATCTTGCTGGAGTCCAAAAAAGCGGGGTGGCGGCGGAGCGCAAAACAATTCGTCTCGATCACGTTCAAAGCAACCTTCCGAGAGTGGTTCTGATCTACCAGGTGCAGAGCCAAATTCCTTTGGTGCGGACCTTTTACTATGGCGAGGAAATCTCAAAAACGCTTCCCTCGTTTGTTCATCCCAACGAGTTCATCGATGGGGCGGTGGTGAGTGGTACGTACAAGAGCGAACGAAAAATTCCTACCTCGCTGCACTGCGCAAATCCGTTTATCGAGGAAATGCTGAAGCGGCACGGAAGCGAAATTAACTTTCTCGGCGTGATTCTCTCGCGCGGCTACAACAACAGTTTCGAGCAGAAAAAGAAAATGGGCCTATGGAGCGCGCGCCTGGCTAGGATTTTACATGCCGACGGCGCCGTCGCGATGATGGAAGGAACCGGCAATACCACGGTCGATTTCATGCAAACCGTCAAAGCTTGCGAAGAGGAGGGAATCAAAACCGTCGCGATCATGCACGAGGACAATGGCGCCCGAGGCTATGAAAGGCCGCTGGTGGATCATCCGGCGGAAGCCGATGCCATGATTAGCCGCGGCAACCGTTCCGAAAAGTTCATCATCGCTCCTCTCGATAAAGTGATTGGAGGCGAGGAGATCGATCTGCATTTGAAAGCCAAGCACGATCCACACAAACCGCTGTTCTTCGACCCGACGATTTTCTTCGGCGCTCATTGTCAGATGGGAGCGAGCGGCTTTCGCGCCGCTTATGAAAGCTGAGGCGACCCATGACAAACGTATTGCACTATCTCAATCAGTTTTTTGCTGGCATCGGCGGCGAGGATAAGGCCGGACAGGAGTTTTTGTTCCTGCCGAAGCCCACGGGGCCCGGCGTGCTGCTTCGCGATCTGCTGAAAGACCAACAAATAGAATATGCAACGGTTGTATGCGGCGATAATTACTTCCACGAGCACGAAGAAACCGTGCTCGCTTCATTGAACGAGGTTGTCGCGCAGTTCCAGCCCGATCTGTTTATTGCCGGCCCGGCGTTTCACGCGGGAAGATACGGCCTTGCGTGCGCGAAAAGCGCGAGCTTCGTGCGCGAGCGTTTTGAAGTCCCGGCGATCACTGGCCTTTACGAAGAAAATCCCGGTACGCGGGAAATCGGCCGCCACGTTCTGGTGATTCAGACCGGTTCGTCCGCCGCGTCAATGCAATCCACGATCAAGCGCTTTGCCGAGTTGGCAGTGCTTCTGCTAAACAACAATCAAGAAAGCTTGAAGGTATTCAAAGAAGAATTTTGCCTCAGGATTCCGCGCCGATTTACCTTTCAAGCGGCGGCGCCCGACAGCGTTCGCGCGCTTGATATGCTGATGACGAAGCTACGCGGCGAAGTTTTCGAGAGCGAGATCCCGAGAATCGCAGCGGCTCCTCATCCAGTTCCTGCCGCGATTGGAGATCTCTCGCAGGCAACTCTTGCTATGGTGACGGAAGGCGGTTTGGTGCCGCTCGGCAATCCCGACCGACTGGAGAGCTCGCGTGGAACAAAGTACTTCAAGTACTCGATTGAAGAGCGCGATGATTTGAAACCCGGCGAGTTCGAAGCCATGCACACCGGCTATGACACCTCGACCGTGAACGCTGATCCCGACCGCTTGATTCCCGTAGACGCGATGCGCCGATTGGAGCGCGAGAGGAATTTCGCGCGACTTCACAATTACTATTATGTCACGACCGGAACCGGTGCGATGCCTGCCAAAATGCAGGAACTGGGCGTCGGTATTGCCGAAGAGCTCTCAACTTCGGGTGTCAATGGAGTCGTGCTCACGGCGACGTGAGGAACCGGTACGCGTAGCGGCGCTACGATTGCAAAAGAAATCGAACGAAAAGGTATTCCCGTCGTGCTCATCACCTGTCTTCCCAATGTGGCCACACAGGTCGGCGCTTATCGGATCATGAGCGGCAATAAGTTCCATTATCCGGTCGGCAACCCTGATCTACCGCCGGAACAAGAGGTGGCATGGCGCGCTGAGTTGCTGAGATCGGCGCTAAAGGTGTTACAGACGCCAGTCGACGCTCCGACTGTGTTTGATAAATAACTAGAACGATATCGAAGTGCCATTCAGTTCAAGTTGTTCGAACCGTTCAATGTGTTCAAGCCGTTCAAACCGTCGTGCATCTTCCGGCCAGACTGACGGCGATACACGAAGCTTCATACTTGTCACCTCGAGTCCTTCGACCATGCTCAGGATAGACTTCGCGAGAGACCGTGCACTGTCACGCGCATACGAAGAGAGATTTCTCGCTTTCAGCTCGAAATGACACTAAAAATCCGGTGCAAGACGAAACAGCGCGTTGAACGGCTTGACCGATTTGAACAGCTTGAACCCTGACTGCTAGAGCGCCGGCATCTGGCTCTGGAGACCGTTTTTCTTCATTTCGTCTTCGTAATGTCTCCGAATGTACGGGTCTTCATCAGCATACTCGATCAAGGTCCCGCCTTTTTTTACATCGATATAGACGCCGTCCTCGCTGCGTTTGTCCGCGATCTTGAAACCGATGGGGTGAATTCGGCTGCCGTAACGCAGCGCGAGATGGCGCGCTGGCTGCGGGCCGATGTTAAAATGCTGATGAAACCAACCGCCCGGCGGACAGTAAACACTCCCCGCCTTCCACTTTAGTTCGACGACTTCATCACCATGGCCGGCTTCATAGGGCTGCGGGCCGAGTTCCTTCGACCAGAGAAGGACATATCCGGACGATTGTAGACCCAGAAGAATCGCGCCTGCGCCATGGTAGTGCGCCTTGTGATATCGCGCAGCCGGCCACTGCGCTAGATGACCGATCAAGCTATTGCCGGAAAGCTCGAATTGAGTGATACGCACGCCGGCACCTTTCGCCTCGCGCTCATCCAGATCCGCCGATTGGATATCCATGATGAAGTTGGTTTCCCAGATATGCTGCATGCCGGCTTCATAGCGGTTTTGACCGACGCGAAAAAAATCATCGGCTCCCGAGTACCGATCGGAAAATACGTAAGGGCAGTTAAAGACAAAGTCTTCGTTGTGTACGATATCCATGACCAAAGGCGCGTTGGTGACCGCCAAGAACTTGACCGGCTGCCGCCCGCCGTTAATCAGCCGATGCCAAGTATTGAGCGGCGGCGCGAAAAGACTCCATGGCCCCCACTCGAAGATCTGCTTGCGCCCGCTCTCCTGCCACACTTCCGTGGCGCCGTGACCGTCCAGAATACAAATCACTTCCTCATAGAAATGTTTTTCCGATTCCAGCGCGCCGCCGGAAGGAATCTCGCCTACGTACATGCCGGTGACGCCTTCCATGCCGTACAAATTGATAAAGGCCGCGTTGCCGCCGGTACGGCGCCACGGCGCCAGCGCAATGTCGCGGACGTCCTCGATGCCGTAACCATCCACGACGGGAATGTTCTGGCGCATCATCCATTTGAAGTAGGTTGTCTTGTGAAACGCCGCCATCAAGGCGTTGATCCGTTCGTTCTGAGACATGGTGAGAGTTCCTGAGCTTTACAAATATCTCCTATCGAGCGTTGAAGAAGTCAATTTAGCGGATTCCCAGCTCTTTATTGACTTCGCGTTGAATGGCGAAGTCAAACACAGTCGCAGCAGGCACAGGCTGAGCCAGCTTAAGAATCTGCGCGTCAAGCGCCAAATATTCCTTCACCTCATCCTCGGCGGGAACGCCGGTTACGGTGAACGCCGGTTTTGACAGGCGATAGGATTCGAGAGCGATCGGCACATCGGTATTCCACATTTTGGCTAGCATCTCGCTCACCTCGCGCTCATTATTGTCGAAAAACCGCGCGGCTTTCGCTTTGGCGCGCAAAAGCTTTTTGACGAGATCGGGCCGCTCCTGCAGAGTCTTTAGGCTGACCGCCAGACCGTTTTGGATGCTGGCGTACTTATCGATCGCAGTGTCCAGGACATTCATTTTGTACTTGTCGCGACCGAGCAACACCCACGGCGGACTAATGGCTGCCACCTGCACTGTGTTGCTGATCATGCTTTGCAGATGCCGGCTCTCCTCGCCACCGGCAATGGTTGTGAGATCCCTATCCGGATCGAGACCGCCCAAGCTGATCATCTTTTTCGCCGCCGTGTGTTGGCTGCCGCCGATCGTCGCTGTCGCCAGTATTTTTCCTTTGAGATCCTTTACGGACTTATACTCCGGTCGGCTCACGAGCCAGAAAATGGGCCGCCGGAGACTGACGGAAACCACGCGTAAGGGCGCGCCCCGCTGAATGCCACGAATGGCACTGCCGATGGAGCTCAAGCCCGTCAACTCACCGGTTACTCCCGCCGCAATCGCCGTATTCGCCGACATTTGGATCAGTAAAGGCTCCAGTCCTTCTTCCTGGAAGAATTGTTTCTCTTTTGCGATGAAAAACTCGATGGAGGTAATGCCGCTGCTCGAATAACTGAGTGTGACCCTCTGCGGCTGAGCTGCGCAGAAGTTGGCTACCATAACGGATGACAGAGCAGCCCATACCAAAACAAAAGCGCGATTGCAGAAGCACATCCGCTTTCTCGTGGCAAATTTTTTCATGCTGAGTCTGAATTCCTGTCCGTCGGCGTTGGTATGGTATCCGAAGACGCGCGCTTGACAGTCATCTTAGCGGATTGTATTGGAGTCACGTCTTGCTTTGCAACCAAAGGGTTGCACTCCTGCGAGTGAAGCAGCAGAGGCGCTACATTGATTTTCAAAGCGTCAGCTTGCGGTGAATCGGAATCCAGGAGTGCCCGTACTTGTCATCTCGAGCCCTTCGACCATGCTCAGTCGCGAGAGATCTTGCTTCAATTTATATGATCAAGAAAGATTTCTCGCCGGAGTCTATCCTGAGCGAAGTCAAGGGGCTCGAAATGACAATTAAGCCTGAGTTCTGGGAGTGAAGAGTGGCTGAGGAGTAATGAAGTATGCGGCTGGAACGGTTTGAACGGTTGGAACGACTTGAATAGATTGAACTGAAAGAAAATTATGCCAGACCTCCGCACATGGCTTGATGAAGTCGAAAAGCTCGGTCAGTTGATGACGATCGAAAATGTCCATTGGGATCTCGAGCTGTCGACTTTGACGGAGATTATAAACGACCGTTCGAAAACCCGCCCGGCGCTCATCTTTGACCGAATCAAGGATTATCCATCGGGATATCGCGTTGCGGCCAACCTGGTATCTTCGGTCGAACGGCTCGCGCTGACCCTCGGGATGAAATCCGGCTTGAGCGATATGGATTTCATTCAAGCCTGGCGGCAGCAAGTCAAAAAAATTGCTCCGTTGCGCGCCGAAACGGTTTCCACCGGGCCGATCTTCGAGAATATAAAGGAAGGAAAAGACGTCAACGTGCTCCAGTTCCCGGTGCCGCGCTGGCACGAACTCGACGGCGGCCGCTATATCGGCACCGACGATCTGGTGATCACGCGCGATCCGGACGAGGGTTGGGTGAACGTGGGCACGTATCGCATCATGGTTCACGGCCCCGATCGTCTCGGCTTGCACATGTCGCCGGGAAAACACGGTCGCGTGCATCGGGATAAACATCATGCGCAAGGAAAACCGTTGCCGATCGCGGTTTCATTCGGACATCATCCGATCAACTTCGTTGTCGCTTCAACAGACGTGCCGAACCGGGTGAATGAATACGAGTATGCGGGTGGCATTCTTGGGAAGCCGCTCAAAGTTCTTAACGGTCCGCTGACGGGTTTACCGATTCCTGCCGATGTCGAGATCGCCATCGAGGGCGAAGTGTCCGTGGACGATGTCATGCCCGAAGGGCCTTTTGGCGAGTGGACCGGCTATTATGCGAGCAATCAGCCCGCGGTTCCGGTGATTCAAGTCAAAGCCCTCTACTTTCGCAACGATCCGATTCTCTGCGGCTTTCCATTACTGAAACCTTCGAGCGGTGACAACCTGCATTTTTCACTAATGCGCTCCTCGCTCATCTGGAATGCGCTCGATGAAGCGGGAGTGCCCGACGTCAAAGGCGTGTGGTGTCACCCGGCAGGCGGCAGATTTTTAACCGCAGTTTCGATCAAACAGCGCTACCCGGGACACGCGCGACAGGCGGGCATGATCGCCAGCCAATGCCGCTCGGGCGCCTATCTGGGACGCTACGTCGTCGTTGTTGATGACGATGTCGATATTACAAACTCCGAAGAATTTCTCTGGGCGCTCAGCAGCCGTTCCGATCCGGCGGAGTCGATCGAAATTCTGCGCCGCGCCTGGAGCGGTCCGCTCGACCCGCGGATCGGCCGCGATCAGGTCGGTCACAGCTCCCGCGCCGTGATCGATGCCACGCGGCCCTACGAATGGCGCGAAAAATTTCCCAAGGTCAGCGGCGCAAGCCGAGAGTTGAAGGACAAGGTTGCAGCAAATTGGCGCGAGTTTCTGGATGAGAAAGTTGGTAGGTAGGAAAAGCGCTTGTTAGCTCTCAGCAGTCAGCTGTCAGCCAGGAATGCTTCAGCTATCAGCAGTCAGCCGTCAGCGAGAGAAAAAGACGAAGAGCTGGAGCTGAAGTATTTCTAACTTTGCGGGGACTTCGAAAATGCGCGATTTTAGGGATCTGAAGGTATGGGAGAAGGCTCATCGGCTAACATTAGCAGTCTACAAGGCGACATTGCTATTTCCAAAAGAGGAACTATCCGGATTAACTTCACAGATCCGCCCGCCTCTACGTCCATTCCTCCTAATATTGCTGAAGGATGTTGACGCAGCGGGGAGGTTGAGCTCGCTCGGTTTCTGCAAATTGCGATGGGATCCGCGAGTGAGCTGGAATATCATTTCCTGCTGGCCCACGAGCTCGACCTCTTATCTTTGGGAGATTACGAGTGTCTTACAACTGAATTGATCGAGGTAAAGCGAATGCTGACTGTATTCATTCAGAAGCTGAGAGCTGATACCTGAAGGCTGAGAGCTGATAGCTGGTAACTGAGGGCTGATCGCCGGTTTCCGTCTTTCTCGGAGAAAACACGGCGGAGAAAGAATGTTGCTTCATAGCCATTCGCCACGAAGAAGCCGATAATGATGGATACGGTACGCCGGACATTCGAATAGAAACCGAAGAATTTGCTCTCATCGTAGAAAACAAATTTGATGCTGGAATGACTCAGAACCAGCCGGTGCATTACATCGATATTCTTAAGAAAGATTTGCAGGAGAAAAAAGTGCTCGTGTTTCTTGTTCCAGGCTGGCGAAAGAAAGAAATAGAGAAACTTCTGTGGCCATACAAGGAAAAAACGCTGCTATTATTTTCCGCGTTTGCACGTGGGACGACTTGGCAACTCTTCTTATTAACTCGTTTCGGTGTTCGGACCTGATTTACGAATTCGCACGGGACGTGCTGAGGAGGTGCAGGGGGCAATCACCACTGAAGGTTAGCGATTTAAAGGATTCGAGCAAAGTTCTTGCTCAATGGCTACAGCAGCGAGAACTGTTGGAGAAAATTCGTGACCGGCTCCAGGACGAACCACTCTTTAAAGGAATGCAATTCCCACTTGAGAGAAAGCCCGAGTGGGACAAAGAACACTGCTATATGGGAATCACGATCGCCCCGCCGAATGCTTTATCTGAAAAAGACTGGGTCGGCTGGATAGGGTTTTGGAATCTATTTCAACGAAAAAAACGATCTGGAGACGCCGCTATTTGCACATGTATCCGATACAGAACTCGCAAAAAGCCTGTTACCAAAATTTTGGTTGTCGCTAAAGACACTTCAAGCCGCCAATACTGTTGCTCCATATGTTGATGGGCACGGCTGGCCTGTTCTGATTCCAATTCGGATTTTAGAGGAGTGTAAGTCGGTCCAGGAGCAAGCTGAAAAGATTGTAGCTTATAGCGTTCGCGTATTTAACGGTGGACCAATTGGATGATTGGTGTCAGGCATAGGAGGGAACCATGAAGTTATTTGGGCTAACTTTTCTTCTGATCCTATCTGTTTCATCGGTAAACGCGCAGTCACAACCTTGGGACAAGGCCATCACAAACGACCGGTTTAAGGTTTTATCGGACTTCAACGACGCGGTACTGGATAAAGAAACTGGACTGGTTTGGGAGCAGTCCCCGTTGACAGGCCACATCACGCAGTTGAACGCTCTAATTAACTGCGCTGCACGAACCGTAGGAAGCGTCTTCCGACTCTACAAGAGTTGGCGAGTCTAGTGTACCCCACGCAATCTAATCCGGCGCTTCCGCCAAACCATCCGTTTAGCAATGTGCAGTCCTCGTTCTATTGGACGGCTACTATCGTCGCCAACAATGTCGCCAATGCGTGGATGATAAGCTTTATAAACGGCGATTTTCCCGACGCCAATCGCGGCGGGGGACTAAACTTTCTTTGGTGTGTACGCGGTGGGAGTGGTACCGATAGCCAGTGACGTACGAATCTAAAGAGGCATTGCGAACGAGGCCCCTGGCGCGAGTTGCATGTTTATGACGCGGGTCCGGGGGTTCAAGCTCATGGCACGTCGAATCTAGTAGAGGGTGATCCCCGGAACGCCGTTGCCTCCATCGTTGGTTGTCATATCCGCAAGAATTTCCTGGAGAGACTCGACCTTGGCAACTCTTTCCATCCCAAACCGCTGAAGATTACCCGATAGAGAACTCAACAACGGCCGCTTGTAGCCGTCCAGTTGGGCCAATGCCTTGGGATTAGCGCCGGCCTTTGATTATTTTGAATCACGGCCTCTACGGCATGATTGAATCTGGCCAGCAGCGACACATCGCTAGCGATGATCTCCGCCAGGCCCCGCATAGCCGTGCTGATCTGCTGTTCGCCACCTTTATCGGCCAGTAAACCGCTCAGTATTTCGGTGCGGATGCTCTGCTCTTCCTGTGTCAGAGCGCCATCGACCCGCCTTTGGTGGACAGCCGCCAAACCATGTCTGAAAGCGTTCTGGTTGCCTGGTGGACCGGGATTTTCCGCGGATCCCTGCCATGCATCAGAGCATAACAGACGCGGCTGGATTTTTCTTTTTTACGCGAATTGTGGG
>Ga0075424_100004215_pt1 | contig 13531 bp, 12 predicted proteins | sample SoiMethybrSBSTD3_FD_75301 | JGI IMG/M metagenome (GOLD analysis project Ga0075424, IMG submission 75301) | Bulk soil microbial communities from a Populus tree surrounding site in Tennessee, USA - Soil MetaG P. TD hybrid SBSTD3 | ecosystem: Environmental > Terrestrial > Soil > Tree plantation... | reverse complement strand
GTGGTGGACGCCGCCGCCTCACCCGAGGTGCAGCAGGCGTGCGCGGAGGTCGCCGCGCGGCTGGCCGAGAAGGCGGGGATGCCGGTCAGCGTGGCCGCGGTACCCGTCACGCGCCTCGACGCGCTCAACGATGCGCTGCGGCGCGACGAGGCGGCCCGCCGCCGCGAGTACGCGCCCACGCCGCGCCCCGACCCCCGCGCGCCGATGGCCTCGGCGCCCTTCCTCTGGACCGCCGAGGGCCGTCCCGACTGGGGCAGCATGTGGACCTCCTTCTGCGAGCTCGCGCTCTACGGCGGACCGCCGCAGCGCGGACCGGAGAGCGCGCTGCGCGCGCCGGACGGCGTCGCGGGGAGCGACGCCGAGATGCTGGCCGAGATGCGGCGCGGGATCTGGGAGACCACCGGACTCTACGCGGAGCCGGCCGCGCCGGGCTGGCTCGCCGTCACGTGCGAGTCGCCCACGATGGCGGCATGGCTGTGCGCGGCGATCATCCTCGAGAACATCGACGCGCGCGTGGACGACGACCGCCTGCTGCTGCCGGCGGGCCCCGGCTACACGCTCAAGGACGAGGTGAAGAGCCTCGTCACGGTGGTGGCCAAGACGCACCACTACTGGCAGGCGCACGTCACCGGCGGCGAGCCGGCCTGATCCGGTGCGCTATCCGTTCCGCTGCACGAAGTGCGGGGCCGAGTTCGTCATCTCGCGGCCGGTCAGCGAGGCGGCGGCGGCGGCCTTCTGTCCCACCGACGGCGCCGCGGCCGAGCGCATCTTCACGGTGCCCGAGATGAACATGCACCGGCCGCCGCCCACGACGCCGAGCCCCCCGTCCCGCGGCTACTCGCACCACGGGCACTCGCATGGCCCAGGCACGTCACACCACTCCCACTAGCTTCGGCCGCATCGTCGCGCCCGACACGGCGTGGCTGGCCACGCGGCCGCCGGAGCCGATCCTCGAGCCGGCGCTGCCCTGCATCGACACGCATCATCATCTCTGGGACCGGCCGGACCATCGCTACCTGCTCGACGAGCTGCTCGCCGATCTCGGCACCGGGCACGACGTCGTGGCCACCGTGTTCCTCGAATGCCACGCGATGTATCGCGCGGGTGGGCCCGCCGAGATGCGGCCGGTCGGCGAGACGGAGTTCGTGGCCGGCATCGCCGCGATGAGCGACAGCGGCCGCTACGGCGCCACGCGCGTGGCGGCCGGCATCGTCGGCGCCGCCGATCTCGCGCTCGGTGATCGCGTGGACCCGGTGCTGGACGCGCACGTGCGCGCCGGCGGCGGGCGCTTCCGGGGAGTGCGCTACTCGGCAGCCTGGGATGCCAGCCCGGTCATCGGCAACATCGGGGCCGCGACGGGCCCGCACCTCTACCGGCAGCCGGAGGTCCGGGCCGGGGTGCGACGGCTCGCCGCGCGGGGCCTCTCGCTCGATGCGTGGGTGTTCCACCCGCAGCTCGCCGACGTCGTCGAGCTGGCGCGCGCGTGCCCGGAGGTGAGCATCATCGTGGGCCACTGCGGCGGACCGCTCGGATACGGGCCGTACACCGGCAAGCGGGACGAGGTCTTCGCGGGCTGGACGGCCGCGATCACCGAGCTGGCCACCTGCCCCAACGTCACGATGAAGGTCGGCGGCATGATGATGCGCCTGGCCGCGTTCGACTACGGCGCGGCGGACGCCCCCGTGTCGTCGGCCGACCTCGCCGCGCTGTGGCGCCCCTACATCGAGACGTGCATCGAGCGGTTCGGCGCGCGGCGCTGCATGTTCGAGAGCAACTTCCCGGTCGACAAGATGGGCATCGGCTACGCCGCGCTCTGGAACGCCTTCAAGCGGATCGTCGCCGGAGCGTCGGCCGAGGACAAGGCCGAGCTCTTCAGCGGGACCGCGCGGCGAGCCTACCGGCTGGCCTGAGCTACGGCAGGAAGTCGGACAGGGCCAGGCTCACGTCCGGAAAGGCCAGCGGCACCACGACGGCGCCCGGCCTGAGCACGACGACGGACCGGTAGCGCCAGCCGAAGACCGCCGAGGCATCGGCGGCAGGGTCGCGATGGACCTCGAGAACGCGGTCGACGAGATTGACGATCCAGTAGTCCTCCAGCCCCGCCCGCGCGAAGAGGCTGCCCTTCTGCTGGCGGTCGAAGGCGAGGCTCGAGTCCGAGACCTCGATGGCGAGGGGCGGGCGCGCCGGGTGCGCGTGTCGATAGTCGGCCGGACGACCCGGCACCACGACGACGTCGAGCTCGGGCGACGACTCGTCGTCGAGGGACACCGGCGCCTGGGTCCTCACGATCCAGCCCGCGGGCAGGACGGCCCGGACCGCGTATTCGACCGCGTTGACCGCCGAGGAATGGTACTCGCCCTTCGGCTCGGCGACGATGAGCTGGCCGCCGATGAGCTCGAGCGGCTCGTTGTCGAAGACGCCGAGATCGACCAGCCGATCGTATTCGGCCCGATTCCAGCGCCGGATCGTCAGCGGGGCCTGCGCCATGACGTCACTCTAGCCTCGTGCCGGGGACCGATCAATGTCCGGTGAGCGATACGGAGTATTCTAGGCGCCACGGCCGGAGCCAATGACGCCCCCAGCCCCGGAAGCGCCCGTCTCGCCGACCCAGAAGTGGGCCATCACCGTCACCGTCATGGTGGTGGCCTTCATGCAGATCCTCGATACCAGCGTCACCAACGTCGTGCTGCCGCATCTGCAGGGCTCGCTCTCGGCCGGCCTCGACGAGGTCTCGTGGGTGATCACCTCGTACCTCGCCGCCAACGCCGTCGTCATCCCGGCCACGGGCTGGCTGGTCGGCATCTTCGGGCGCAAGAAGTTCTTCCTGATCTGCACCACGCTCTTCGTGGTCAGCTCATTCCTGTCCGGCGCGGCGCCCGACCTGACGACGCTGATCATCGCGCGCATCTTCCAGGGCCTCGGCGGCGGGCCGATCATCCCGCTCTCGCAGGCGATCCTCTGGGAGATCTTCCCGTTTCACCAGCGCGGCCTGGCCATGGCCGTGTGGGGCGTGGGCTTCATCCTGGGACCGATCCTCGGGCCGACCGTGGGCGGCTACCTGGCCGATGAATGGTCGTGGCGCTGGATCTTCTACATCAACCTGCCCGTCGGCATCGTCGGCTTCCTCCTGGCCAGCGCGTTCCTCTTCGACCCGCCGTACTTGCGCAAGGCCGGACGCGTGGACTGGTGGGGCCTGGGGCTGATGATCGCCGGCTTCGGGTGCCTGCAGCTGGTGCTGGACCGCGGCGAGCGCGAGGACTGGTTCGAGTCGACCGCGATCGTCGCGCTCTCGGTCATCGCGGTGGCGGCGCTGATCGGCTTTCTCATCCGCGAGCTGACCACGCAGGATCCGATCCTCGACCTCACCGTGTTCACCGACCGCAACTTCGCCACCGGCGCCACGCTCATCGCCATCGTCGGCTTCGGCATGTTTTCGGGCATGCTGCTGGTGGCGGTGTTCACGCAGAAGCTCCTCGGCTACGACGCGTGGACCTCGGGGCTCGTCCTGGCACCGGGCGGCCTCGGCAACATCTGCTCGCTGTTCGCCTCCGGCATCGTCACGCGCATCGACCAGCGCTGGATGCTGGCCTTCGGCTGTCTGCTGAACGCGATCAGCCTCTACATGATGACGTCGCTCACGCTCGGGATGGACTACTGGGCGCTGGCGCTGCCGCGCTTCATCCAGGGCTTCGCGGTCGGCTTCATCTTCGTGCCGCTCTCCACGCTGGCCCTGGCCACCATCCAGCGCCACAAGCTCGTGAACGCCACCGCCGTGTACGGCATGCTGCGCAACGTCGGCGGCAGCGTGGGGATCGCCGTGGTGACCACGCTGCTGGCCCAGCGCAGCCAGTTCCACCAGGCCACGCTGGTGAGCCACATCACGCCGTGGGATCCGGAGACGCGCGCGCAGCTCGTGAAGTGGGCGGGCCACTTCGCCGCCCAGGGCAACGATGCCTTCACCGCCCAGCAGCGGGCGGTCGTGATGCTCTACCGCGATACCGTCGCGCAGGCACAGCTGCTCGCCTACGCCGACGACTTCTGGCTGCTCGCCATGATGTTCGCGGCGGTGCCGCTGTTCCTGCCGCTCATGCGCCGCATTCGCCTCGAGGACATGGCCAAGCGCGCCGCCACCGCCGAGCGGGCGCCGGCGCCTCCCGTCGAGGAAGGAGCCGTCTGATGGATCTGGAGCTGAGGGACACGGTGGCGATCGTGGGCGGGGCCAGCAAGGGTCTCGGCCGCGCCTGCGCGCAGGTGCTCGCCCAGGAAGGCGCGCGCGTGGCGCTCTGCAGCCGCTCGGCGCCGGACGTGGAGAAGGCGGCCAAGGAGATCCGCGACAGCACGGGCCACGACACGCTGGCCTTCGCCGGCGATCTCGACCGGCCGGAGACGGTGCGCGATTTCATCGCCGCGGCCGTCGCGCGCTTCGGAAGGATGGACATCCTCGTCAACAACTCCGGCGGGCCGCCGCTGGCCCGTGCCCACAACGCCACCGAGGAGCAGTGGGCGACCGCCGTGCAGCGCTCGCTGTTCTTCTTCGCGCGCATGGCGCGCGAGGCCCTGCCCCACCTCAAGAAGAGTGGGCGGGGGCGCATCATCAACATCCTGGCCAGCACGGTCTACCAGCCGATCCCGAACCTGGCGCTCTCCGGCGCCACCCGCATGGGCGTGGTGGCCTGGGCCAAGAGCCTGGCCGACGAAGTCGGCCGCGACGGCATCCTGGTCAACAACGTGTGCCCGGGCTCGATCATGACCGAGCGCATGCTCTCCAATGTGACGTCGCGCGCGAAAGAGCTGGGCATTTCCGTGGAGGAGGCCGTGGCCCAGCGTGCGGCCGAGACGGCGGTGGGGCGCGTGGGCGACCCGAACGAGATGGCGTACCTGGTGGCGTTCCTGGCCTCCAGCCGCTCGAGCTACATCACGGGAACGACGATGCTCGTCGATGGGGGCCTGGTCAGGTCTGTTATCTAGGGGGACCCTAGCAGGGTCCCCCTCTTCCCGTCTGTTATCTAGGGGAACCCTAGGAGGGTTCCCCTCCTCCCCTCCGGTTCGCGTTGAGCCCGTTCACCGAAATCGCGGTATGACGCGCTCGCCGAATGTGCGCATGGAGGCGAGTGTGATCGCGTGGGGCATTTCTCCGCTGGTCATCTGGCACAGCACGTGGCCCACGCCGGCCTCCCGCAGCTCGGCGACCTGCTCGGCCACGCGCGCGGCAGTGCCGTAGAGCGAGGACTGCTCGAGCGCATGGCGCACGCCGTCCTCGTCGGACACCCGCGGATCGTTCCACGGATTGACGCGGGAGGCGTCCACGTGGAAGTCGGGCGGGTTGTGGGTGGCGCGCGCGTGGACGGAGTGATGACGCCCCTGATGAAGCGCGGCGGCCAGCTCGTCCTCGGCCTGCGCCTGGCTGTCGGCGACGTGCACGAAGCGCCAGAGCGCGGCCTGCGCGCGGCGCTGCGCACGGGTGGCGAGATCGAGACCGCTCTCGGCGAGGCCGGCGTCGTAGAGCGCCAGCCGCTCCGGCATCCGCGCGAGCGGGATGCGCGCGAACAGGATGGGACTCCCCAGCCGCCCGCACTCGCGCACCGAGCCGGCGGACGAGGCCGCGCGCCAGATGGGCGGGTGCGGCCGTTGACGCGGGCGCGGGCGAAGCTCCGGCAGGCTCAGGTCGTAGAACTTCCCGTGGTGAACCAGCGGCGCCTCCGTCCACGCGCGCACCATCACGTCGAGCGTCTCGGCCATGCGCTCGCGGCTGTCGTCGCTGCGCAGCCCGTACCCCACGAACTCGTACTCGTTGAAGTTGGTGCCGTGGCCGACGCCGACGTCGAGGCGCCCGTCGCAGAGGTTGTCGAGGAGCGCCAGCTCGGTGGCCAGCCGGATCGGGTGGCGCAGCGCGAGCTGGATCACCGCGAAGCCGATGCGGATGCGGCAGGTGCGCGCGGCCACCACGCTGGCGAACGGGATGGGATCGCAGTAGACGCTCTCGCCGGTGAAGTTGTGCTCGGTGAGCCAGATCCCGTCGAATCCGGCCGCCTCCGCGAAGCAGGCCTGCTCGAGCTGCTCGTGGATCATCGCGTGGTCCGCGTCCGCCGAGGCGGCGTGGCCGAGCGTCAGCCAGCCGAATTGCATCGCGGCTAGACCCCGGCGAACACGTCCGCCCACTCCTCGAGCATCTCGGGGTGGCCGTGGCGGATGCTGACCGCGAAGTGCGTGTAGCCGGCCTTGGCGAGCGCGCGCAGGCGCTCCTGCAGCTCGGCCTTCGTCGCCGTCATGGTCAGCGTGCGGATCAGATCGGCCGTGCACACCTCCTGCTCCTCCGGCCGAAGAACCATGAGATGGCCGCGGTGGTTGGACAGGTAGCGCGCGTCGGCCGGCTCGTACTTCTCGTAGATCTGCCGGTAGCGCTCGAGCAGTGGCGCCAGCGCCGGCGGTACGCCGCGGCCCATGTTGCCGAACTCGGCGGCCTCGACCATGTTGTGCAGCGCCACCATCGCGTGCGGCCCCGTCTGGGCCCGGGCGCGCGGGCTGTCGGCGGCCTCCCCGTCCTTCAGCACGCAGCCGCCCGTGAAGGCCGTCGCCACCCGCGTCGCGGGATCCACGCCGGCCGCGCGCCACGCGGCCTGCATGGCGGCGACCCCATTGCGCGCGTGCTCGAGATTGCCCGTCGCGGTGAGCCAGTGGGCGCCGAGCTCGGCGGTCAGCGCGCGTCCGCGCGGCCCCAGCGCGGAGATGTGCAGCGGGATCGGGTCACGGAGATTGACGACGTCCAGCTCGGGGCTGAGGAAGCGGATCTTGCGGCGCTTGCCCTCGAACGTCCATTCGAGCGTCTCGCCCGCCAGCAGCCGCTGCACGATGCGGATGTACTCCCGCATGTCGCCAAGCTTCACCGGCCCGAGGCCCATCGTGCGGCGCGCCGTGAACCCGGTGGAGATGCCGAAGTCGATGCGGCCGGGCGCCAGCGCATTCAGCGCGGCGAGCGCGCTGGCCGCCACCGGCGCGATGCGGTTGGACGGGATCAGCACGCCGGTGGCGAGGCGGATCCGCGAGGTCTGCACGGCGGCGGCGCCCATCGCCACGAACATGTCGGCGTTGAGCAGCTGCGTGTCGTAGAACCACGCCCGCGCGTACCCCAGCTCCTCCGCTCGCTTGACGACCTTCCACGAGTCCGCCGCCGTCGCCAGATTAATGCCAATGTTCATGGGGGCCCCGACATGGCCCCCAAGCCCCCACACGTTCGCATCAGGCCACCTGCGCCGCGCCGCGCTCCGCCAGCTCGACGGTATTTCCGTCGCCGATGAGCGTGGTACGGCGCATGTCGCGCGGCTCGTTGGCGGGGAACGGGCGCGCGCGGTGCATGGTCTGGCGGTTGTCCCACATGACCAGATCGCTCACGCGCCACTGGTGGGCGTAGACGAACTGCCGCTGGGTGGCGTGCTCGACGAGGTCACGCAGGAACGCGCGGGCCTCGGGCACCGGCCAGCCGACGATCCCGCCGGCGTGCGAGGAAAGGTAGAGCGACTTGCGCTTCGTCACCGGGTGCGTGCGTACGAGGGTCTGACGCACCGGCGCGAAGCGCGCGCGCTCCTCGTCGGTGAAGTCGGTGAACCCGAGCTGCTGGCGCGAGAAGATCTGCGAGTGCTCGCAGATCAGCCCCGCGACCTCGGCCTTGGTGTCGGCGTCGAGCGCGTCGTAGGCCGCGACCATGTAGGCAAACTCGGTGTTGCCGCCCTTCGACGGCACGCTGCGCGAGTGGAGGATCGAGTACTTGGCCGGGACCACCTTGAACGAGCTGTCGGAGTGCCACAGGCGGTTGCCGAGTCCGAACAGCCGCCGACGGTCGTCGCGCGCGAACACGTTTTGGTGCTTGTCCAGGTTTGACACGTCGGCGAACGTCGTGGGCAGCCGCAGCTCATCGGCCGCCCGCAGGCTGGTGCCGATGGCGTGCTCGATGTCGCCCAGGCTCTGCGTGAAGGCGAGCTGCTGCTCGTCGTCGAGCTTCTGATCGTGGAAGACCAGGACAGCGTACCGGTCCATTCCGGCGTGGACCGCCGCCACCTCCTCGCGCGAGAGCGGACGGGTGAGGTCGAGACCGTCGACTTCAGCGGCGAAACAGGGGCCGACCTGGCGGAGCGTGACGCCCATCGCGGTGCCTCCTGGAGGTTTGCCGGCATTCTAGCCCGCCGGGGTCCGGCGCGCTTGACCCATCCGCGCCCCCCTAGTACCCTCCGGCGCGATGCTGGCGCGGCGATTTCCCGAGGGGTTCGTCTGGGGCGCGGCGACCTCCGCGCACCAGGTGGAAGGCGGCAACTGGAACAACGACTGGTGGGCGTGGGAGCACATGTCGGACTCGCCGTGTCAGGAGCCGAGCGGCGACGCCTGCGACCAGTGGCATCGTTACCCGGAGGACATCCGCCTGTGCGCCGAGCTCGGCTTCGGTGCGTATCGATTCTCGCTCGAGTGGAGCCGGATCGAGCCCGAGGAGGGCGAGTTCTCGCCGGTCGCGCTCGAGCACTACCGCCGCATGTGCGGCGTCTGCCGTGAGCACGGCCTCGAGCCGATCGTCACCTTCCACCACTTCACCACGCCCCGCTGGGTCAGCGCCCGCGGCGGCTGGATCGAGCCGTCGACGGCGGACCTCTTCGCCCGCTTCTGCGAGCGCGCCGCGGGGCACCTGGGCGACCTGATCGGGCGTGCCTGCACGGTGTGCGAGCCCAACATCGTGGCGAGCATGGGCTACCTCTACGGAATCTTCCCGCCGGGCAAGCGCGACGCCGATCTCCGCCAGCGCGCCAACGAGGTGCTCATCGCCGCCCACCGGAAGGCCGCCGCGGCCATTCACGCCGGCCCCGGCTCGGCGCCGGTCGGGATGACGCTGGCCATGTTCGACTGCCAGGCCGTCCCCGGCGGCGAGGCTGAGCGCGATCGCTATCGCCACGAGATGGAGGACGTCTTCCTCGAGGCCGCGCGGGATGACGACTTTCTCGGCGTGCAGTGCTACTCGCGCATGCGCATCGGGCCCAACGGCGTCCTCGATCCCGAGCGCGACGTTCCCATCACGCAGATGGGCTACGAGTTCTGGCCACAGGCACTCGAGGCGACCCTCCGCTACGCCTGGAGCCTCACGGGCGGCGTCCCCCTGCTCGTGACCGAGAACGGCATCGCGACCGAGGTGGACGGCGAGCGCATCGAGTACGTCGCAGAGGCGCTCTCCGGCGTGCTCGCCTGTCTGGCCGACGGCATCGACGTGCGCGGCTATGTGTACTGGAGCCTGCTCGACAACTTCGAGTGGATCCTCGGCTACCGTCCGACCTTCGGTCTGGTCGCCGTCGACCGGGCGACGCAGGTGCGGACGGTCAAGCCCAGTGCGCGCTGGCTCGGCGACATCGCCCGGGCCAACGCGATGCGCGAACGCTGAGGCGCCACGGAAGGACGCATCATGGCTGGACCCGGAGGGACCCACGACTTTCTCGACACGACGGCCGCGGCCTTCCTGACGCAGCGCCTCCAGCGCCGGCGGATGCGCGCATCGGCCGTCCACCAGCGCGAGAGCGCCGCCGCGGCGACGGCCGGCGCGACGGAGCCGGTGCCGCCGATGTCGGTCGTCATCATGATCGTGGGCTCGCGCGGCGACGTGCAGCCCTTCATCCCCATCGGCCAGCGGCTCGCCGAGCGGCACCGCGTGCGCATCGCGACGCACCGCGTGTTCCGCTCGCTGGTCGAGGACGCCGGCCTGGAGTTCTACCCGCTCGCCGGCGATCCCCGTCAGCTGATGGACCACATGGTGAAGACGGGGGGCCACATCATCCCCCGGCGCATCGATCAGATCGTCAGCGACGTGCCGCGCCAGCGCACCATGATCGCCGAGATCCTCGCATCGACCTTGCGCGCCTGCACGGAGCCCGACCCCGACCGCCCAGGCGCCCCCGCGTTCCAGGCCGACCTCATCGTCGCCAACCCGCCCAGCTTCGGCCACATCCACTGTGCCGAGGCCCTGTACATCCCGCTGCACATGGTCTTCACCATGCCGTGGACTCCCACGGCCGTGTATCCGCACCCCTTCGCCGGGCTGGACACCGGCCAGAACCAGCCACTGCAGAACTACCTCTCGTACAGTGTCGTCGACCTGGTGATCTGGGGCGGCATCCTCGACCTGGTCAATGGGTTCCGCCGTGACAGCCTCCGGCTCCCGCCCATCTCGCTCGTCGAGGGGGCCGGGCTGCTCGAGGACCACGCAGTGCCGTTCTCCTACCTGTGGCCGGAAGCGCTGATGCCCAGGCCCGCCGACTGGGATCCGCACATCGAGCTCGCCAACTTCACCTTCCACGATCAGGCGTCCCATTACGAGCCGCCGGCCGCCCTCGCCGAGTTCCTGGCCGCCGGGGAGGCGCCGATCTACGTCGGCTTCGGCTCCGTCCTCGTCGAGGACCCGGCGGCCGTGGCCGGCATGATCTTCTCGGCGCTCGACAAGGCGGGCGCGCGCGGCGTCGTCTCCGAGGGATGGGCGCACCTGGGCGGGGGAACACCGCCTCCCAACGTCCACCTCATCGGTGACACCCCGCACGACTGGCTGTTTCCGCGCTGCCGCGCCGTCTGTCATCACGGGGGAGCCGGAACCACCTCGGCCGGCCTGCGCGCCGGCCTGCCCACCGTGGTGGTGCCCTCGTTCGGCGACCAGTTCTTCTGGGGACGGATGGTCGCGGACGCCGGCGCGGGACCCGATCCGATTCCCATCGCCCAGCTCAGCACGCCGGCGCTCACGGCGGCGTTCGACGCCTGCCGCCGGCCGCAGGTGCGCGAGCGGGCTCTGGCCCTCGGCGCGCGGCTGCGCGAGATCGATGGACCGGAGCGCGTCGTGCAGTCGATCGACCGCTGGCTGCCGCTGGCGGCCATGCGCTGCGCGACGCACCCGGGCCGCCTCGCCACCATGGAGTGTCTCGCCTGTGGCGACGCCCGCCTGTGCCCGGACTGCATGCCGGAGCACGCCTCACATCTCATGCGCCCATGCCGTTACGTCGACTGGAACGCGCGTCTGGATCGGGGAATCGTCGAGGAGTTCAGCGACCTGGTGGGCGACGCCGCGAAGGCGCTGTGGGCCGGCTTCGACGAGCTGGTGTCGAAGGTGGTCTCGCGTCCGGCGCGCCCGGGCTGAGAGGCACGATGGCAAACGCACTGGCGGGTATCCGGGTGGTCGATCTCACCAACAACCAGGCGGGGCCGTCGTGCGGCCAGATGCTGGCCTGGCTCGGCGCCGACGTCATCAAGGTCGAGGAGCCCGGCCAGGGCGACCCGGCGCGGCATCTCCTCAAGGACCGCGCCGACGCCGACAGCCTGTTCTTCGTCTCGTTCAACGCCAACAAGCGCAGCCTGCCGCTCAATCTCAAGCACGCGTCGGGCAAGGAGGTGTTCCGCCGGCTGCTGAAGACCGCCGACGTGCTGCTGGAGAACTTCGGCCCCGGCGTGATGGACCGGCTCGGCTTCGGCTATCCCGCGCTGCGCGAGCTCAACCGGCGGCTGGTGTTCGCCAGCATCAAGGGCTTCGGCTCCTACGGCCCCTACAAGGACTACAAGAGCTACGAGCCGATCGCCCAGGCCATGGGCGGCGCGATGAGCGTCACCGGCGAGCCCGACGGGCCGCCGACCTACCTGTGGCCGTCCATCGGGGATTCCGGCACCGGCATGCACTGCGTGATCGGCATCCTCGCCGCGCTGATGCAGCGCCACGCCACCGGCGAGGGCCAGCAGGTCGAGGTCTCCATGCAGGACGCCGTGGTCAACCTGATCCGCGTGAGCCTGCGCGACCACCAGCGCACCGGCGCGCCCATGCCGCGCACGGGCAATCAGCTCGGCTCGGGCGTGCCCGGCACGACGTATCGCTGCCACCCCGGCGGGCCCAACGACTACGTGTTCATCTTCGTGCAGCAGCAGATGTGGGCGCCGCTGGCCCGCGCCATCGGACGCGAGGAGCTGGCCACCGATCCGCGGTACGCCACGGCGACCGCGCGCTGGGACAATCGCCACGAGGTCAATGCGCTGGTCGAGGCGTGGACGTCCAAGCGCTCCAAGCACGAGGTGATGGAGATCCTGGCCGGCGCCGGCGTGCCGTGCGGCGCGTGTCTGGACACCGGCGAGGTGCTCGCCGACCCCCACCTGAAGGCCCGCGACATGATCGTGGAAGTGGACCATCCCGGCCGGGGCCGTCACGTCACCGTCGGCAACCCCATCAAGCTCTCCGCCTCGCCGACGACGATCACCCCGTCACCCTTGCTGGGTCAGCACCGTGAGGAGATTTTGCGCGAGCTCGGCTACAGCGACGGAGAGATCAAGACCCTGAAGAAGGACGGCGCGAGCTGAAGAAACGGGGCGCCTCGAGAACCGAGGCGCCCCGATGGTTCTTAATGCCCGCCGAATTTGCGCCGCATCGCCTGCAGCGTCTTGCAGGCGAAGGCATCCTCGCCGCGCGACGTGAAGCGCTGGTAGAGCGACGCCGTCAGCACGGTGGCCGGCACGCCCTCGTCGATGGCGGCCAGCACGGTCCAGCGACCCTCGCCGGAATCCGGCACCTCGGCCTTCACATTCGACAGCTCGGGATCCTCGGCGAGCGCCGAGGCCGTGAGGTCGAGCAGCCACGACGCCACCACGCTGCCGCGACGCCAGAGCTCGGTGATGTCGGCCAGGTTGAAGTCGTACTGGAAGTGCTCGGGGTTCCGCAGCGGCGTGACCTCGGCGCTCGCGTCGGTGCGGCCCTTCTTGCCGACGTTGGCGTTCTTGATGACGTTGAGGCCCTCGGCGTAGGCGGCCATCATCCCGTACTCGATCCCGTTGTGGACCATCTTCACGAAGTGGCCCGCGCCGGCGGGACCGCAGTGCAGGTAGCCGTCCTCGGCCGTGCTGGGCTTCAGCTTCTCGCGGCCCGGCGTGCGGCCGGCGTCGCCCTTGCCCGGCGCCAGCGCCTTGAAGATCGAATCCAGCCGCTTCACCGCGGCGTCGGGGCCGCCGATCATCAGGCAGTAGCCGCGATCCAGACCGAACACGCCGCCGCTGGTGCCGACGTCCACGTAGTGGATGCCCTTGGCGGCCAGCTCCTTGCCGCGGCGGATGTCGTCGATGTAGTACGAGTTGCCGCCGTCGATGAGGATGTCGTCCTTGCTCAGCAGCGGCACCAGGTCGGCGATGACCCGGTCCACCACGCCCGCCGGCGTCATGAGCCACACGGCCCGCGGCGTGCTGAGCTGGCCGATGAATTCCTTCAGACCCGAGGCGCCCCCGGCCGTGCCACCGGCTTCCTTCTGAACCCGCTGCTGGGTCTGCTGGATGACCTCGGCGCTGCGGTCACTGACCACGAGCTGATGGCCGGCTTTCGACAGCCGAACCACCATGTTCTGTCCCATGCGCCCCAAGCCGATCATTCCGAGTTGCACGGTTGGTCCCCTTTCTCGCGACGGGTCTACCCCGACAGTGAGTCTTCCGGTGATACACCCCCACCGCCCTGCGCCGCAAGCCGGAAATTCGCGCTGCTGGCATCACGGTTGCTGCC
>Ga0075424_100004213_pt1 | contig 13538 bp, 8 predicted proteins | sample SoiMethybrSBSTD3_FD_75301 | JGI IMG/M metagenome (GOLD analysis project Ga0075424, IMG submission 75301) | Bulk soil microbial communities from a Populus tree surrounding site in Tennessee, USA - Soil MetaG P. TD hybrid SBSTD3 | ecosystem: Environmental > Terrestrial > Soil > Tree plantation... | reverse complement strand
AGCGCCGGAAGGCGCAGCGACGTGTTGAGAGCGGAGTTCGCGTCATGAGTCTCGCCATCCGCGACGACTTGTTCGATGTGGACCGGCGGCGGCAAAGTGTTGACAGACACGCGCGACGGGTCGATGACACTGAGGCCCTCCTGCGACATGAACCACAACTTCCCGTCTGCCGATACGGCCGCCGGCGCGGTGTAGTAGCTGGGGGAGACGAACATCCTGACGCCGTCGGCGTGATCGAAGACCGTGGCGTGCAGGCGGTGCGAGACCGCGTGATCCGAACCGGTGTCGGCGGCAGCGGTCCATGCGTCGATCTCGGTGCGCGCGATTCGCACCAGACCGCACGGCATGCCGAGCCACAACGAATGGCCCGCGTCTTCAACCACCCAACCCACCGCATCGCAGGGCAATCCGTTCCGGCTATTGATCGTGGCCAGGCGACGGTTCTTCAGCCGACTCAATCCGCCATCGGTGGAGATCCAGAGTGCGCCGGCAGTATCGGCGTACAGGTTGCTGACACGACCTTCAGCGAGACCATCGGAGGCCGTGTAGGAGGTTCGCACCTGACCGTCAGCGAAGCGGACGATGCCCCCACGAAAGAACCCGAACCACAGGCCGCCAGACGGATCGGCGGCAACCGCGCTGACAACATCCTTGTGGTTCAGTACCGCCGTGGACGTGTGCTCGACGTCATGCCGGTCTCGACTCACACGAAACAACCCGACAGCCGGATTGACGATCCACACGTTCTTTTGGCTGTCTTCAACGATGGCCCGGGTCGTTACGCCGGGAACACCGTTCACGACGACGAAGCGCTCATTTTCCAGGTAGCCGACGCCGTCCCCAGTCGACAGCCATATGCGGCGTTGACTGTCTTCGAAAATCGACTGGACGCCACGAGGCATTCCAGCGCCAGTGAACTCGCGCACGCTGCGCGAGGGAACGGGCCGGCTGCCTGGTGCGCTCTTCACGCTGCGCTCGTGGTACATCGTCACGTTGCCGTTGGCCCATCTGTTCAAACCGTCATACGTACCTACCCACACGCTTCCATCGGCGGACGCCAGGACAGAGTTGACGCGGCTGTTCGACAGGCCCTGGTAGGCCGTGTATGAGACGACCGCCGCTGCGCGAAAGCGGTCGAGCCCACCCTCGGTCGCGATCCAGATGTTGCCTTCACGATCCTCGAGAATCGCCGACACGTCCTCACCAGAAAGACCGTCGGTTTGGGAAAACGCGTCGACGACTCCGTTGTGAACATGCACGACGCCGTGATTCGTTCCGGCCCATACGGCGCCATCGCGATCGCGGAGGAGTGTGTCGGCCTGAAGCGGTGGCCCTGACGGGAAGGGGTACTTCATGTCCGCACGGCCATCGACGAACCGTCTGATGCCACCGGCATTGAAGATCAGCAAAGAACCATCGCTGTCTTCGGACAGACCCTGAATCCCATTGTTCTCGGGCGACAGTGGATAGAAGGTTGGCGGGCCAGGTTTCCATCGCCAGACGCCGTTTGACGTCCCCACCCAGATACGACCCATTCGATCGACATAGAGACCGAGCGCGCCCTCGCCAGCACCGCCGTCCTCACCGTGACACGTGACGTGCGTCTTGTTGACTTCACACAGCGTCCATCTGTCGCCGAACACGGTCGCCCAGATCGTACCCTCGCGATCTTCGACGAGCGTGCGGACGTAGTTGCCCGCGAGCGCCTCGTATCGAGTGAGCTGTCCGTCCTTCCAACTGGCGAGACCTCGATCCGTACCAATCCAGAGCGTGCCATCGCGAGCGGTGAGCAGGCTGATGATGGCGTTGGTAGGGAGACGCTGGTTCGGTGGCGGCTGCCACGGGACGGTCCTCACGCCATCGAAGCGCAGCAGGCCGAACTCGGTTCCGAGCCACAGATAGCCGTCAGGCGTCTGGGCGATCGCGTTGATCGCCCCTTTGGTAAAGCCGTCGCGCAGCTTCCACGCCGTGTGCACGTACTGGCGCGCGTCCAGCGCCGGATCCAGCGCCAAGACGGTTCGCGTCGTCAGCAGAAGCGCACACATCGCGAGCGTTGCTCGTCTGAACGCTGTCGCGGCGCCGCGAGTGGAATCACGGGAGGTCATCGAAACGGAATCACCACCCGGATCGTCGTACCGCGGCCTGGCGCGCTCTCGAACTCGAACGTTCCGTTGAGTTGAGTCGCGCGTTCGCGCATCATGATCAATCCAAGACCACCGGAGGTGGCAAGTCGGTTCGAGTCGAAGCCGGCGCCGTCGTCGGACACGGCGAGCGACACCTCGTCAGCGGATCGCGTCAGACGAACAGTGATTCGCGTCGCGTGCGCGTGTTTCGCGGCGTTCGCGAGTGCTTCCTGAGCGATTCGGAACAGCGCGAGCCCAGCACCGCGCGACAAGTCACGCGCGGCGTCGTCGGCGTCGCACGCGACCGGAATGCCGCTGCTCGCACTGAACTGCTCGCAGTGGGACCGCAGCGCGTCGGGCAGACCTGCCTCCTGCAGAATCGGCGGGTGCAGGTCGTGAGACAACTGACGAATCTCCGTGCCTGCCTGGATCAACTTGTCCTGGATCTTGTCGAGCGACGTCTTCGTTTCTGACTCGCTCGTCCGGCGTTTCGCGGACCCCAGCATCATCGTGGCCGCGAGCATCTGCTGCATCACGCCGTCGTGCAGCTCGCCGGCAATGCGAATGCGCTCCTGCTCCTGCGCCTTCATCAGCCGCTCGTTCAGCGCGCTGATCTCGCGCTCGTGTTTCTCGACGATGCGAAGGCGGATGCGATGAGCGGCCCAGACGGCAGCGACGATCACGCCCACCACGAGCGGCGGAAACCATTTCGCCTGGTAGTACGCCGGTGCAATGGCGAAGTCGACGCTCGCGCCGGTGTCGTTCCAGACACCGCTGTTGTTGGCGGCGATCACGCGGAAACGATAGCGGCCGGGCGCCAGATCGTTGTAGAACGCCTGTCGTCGATTGCCGGCGTCTTGCCAGCCGCGATCGCGGCCTTCCAGCTGGTAGCGGAACTGCGTCTTCTCCGGCGCGACAAGGCTGAGCGCCGTGTAGTCGATCTGCAGATCGCGCGTCAGCGGTGGCAGGCGCACGCCTCCCTCGACAGTCAGCGGCGCGTCGTCGTATGTCCTTCGGTCGGCGACGATTTGCTCGATGTGCACCGGCGGAGGCAGGGCGTTGAACGACAGACGGCGCGGGTCGACGACGCCGATGCCACTGGCGGTGGCGAACCAGACTCGTCCTTCCGAAAGCCTGGCGACGCTTGGAGTGAAGCCCATTGGAGTCGACTGAGTCCTCACGCCATCAGAGCTGTCGAACAGCGTGCTCTTGACCGCATGATTCGGATTGGCGAGCCACGCCGTCAGTTCTGCCGAACCGATGCGAGCCAGGCCGCACGGCATCAACATCCAGAGAGCGCGGTCCGTGTCTTCGATCGTCCAATGCACACCGTCGCACGGCAGGCCAGATGCCGCATTGAGTGTGAGGATGCGGTTGTCCTTGATACGGCTGAGACCGCCGGCCGTCGCCGCCCAGAGCGCCCCCTCGCGATCGAATTTCAGCTCCGATACGCGCCCGGCACCCAGTCCGTCGGCGGCTGAGTACGAGGCGCGGAGCGCGCCATCCTGCAACAACGCAATGCCGCCTTTGTAGAACCCAAGCCAGAGACCACGCCCGCTGCGATCGGCGATCACGACAGTGGCGTGATCGTCACGGCCCAGCGCGGACCACGGTATCCGTGTGACGACCTCCGCTCCGACCAGATGGAGCAGGCCCTGCTCCTGATCGCTGATCCAGAAATTTCCGGCGCGTTCTTCAACGAAGTTGTAGACGACTCGAGTGGGGTCGGACCGCAGCAGTCGAGCGAATCGGCCGCCATCGAAGGCGGCTATGCCGCGCGGCGTCGACACCAGCACTCGTCCAGTGCTGTCTTCGAACATGGTCCCGACGTGGTTGTCCGGCAAGCCCTCCCGCGTTCGGTAGACCGTCGTCCGTCCGCCGCTCCACCTGCTGACGCCATCGGACGTGCCGACCCACGTGGTTCCGTCTCGTGCGGCAAGGACCGAAAGCGCGTTGTCGGCGGCGAGTCCCTGCTTTCTGGAGATGGTGGTGACAGCCAACTCGCGAAATCGATCGAGCCCGTCCAGCGTCCCGACCCAAATACTTCCCTCGCGGTCCTCGTAGAGGTCAATGATCGTATCGTTGGAGAGACCGTCCGCCGTCGTGTACCGATCCACTCGTCCCTGATGTACATGGATAAGGCCCTGGCGGGAGGTTCCGATCCACAAGCCGCCGTCGTGGTCGACGAGCAGCCTGCGGGCGTCCGACTGGTCGAGGCCTTTGATGCGATAGGCTTCGAGCGTTTCACCCACCACCTGCTTCACGCCGCCGGTCATCGCGACGAGGAGCGGCCCGTTGCTGACTCTGAGAACGTCGAACGTACCCGAGCTCAACGCCGTATAGCGTGTCGGCTCCCCCGGTGCCCATCGCCACAGTCCCGTTGTCGCCCCTACCCAGAGCGTGCCGCGATCCTCCAGCAGGGAAAACACGCCATTGCCGAGACGCTCGTGCACGTCGCACTGAACCGCCTTGCGGATCGCACAGAGGCGTGCGCTCGGAATCGTGATGGTGCCCACCCATACTGTTCCGAGTGAATCTTCGACCAGCGAACCAATCACCTCTCCCGAGAGTTCCGGGTAGGTGATCAGTTGACCCTCCTTCAAACTGGCAAGCCCGCCGCCCGTGCCGATCCAGAGCCGTCCATCACGTGACACCAGCAGTTTGACGACGGTCACGTGGGGGATCTGCGTCTGTCCCCGGGGCTGCCACCGCACCATTCGCACCCCGTCAAAACGAAACAGGCCGGTTTCCGTGCCGAGCCACAGATAGCCATCGGGTGTCTGCGCGATGGCGGACACGCGGCTGTTCAAGAACCCTTCGCGAACGGTCCAGGCGGTGTGGGCGTACTGACCCACGTCGAGCGCTGGATTCAACGCGAGCGCCGGCGAGCACCACGCCAGCGCGCACGCCAGGACGGCCCCGCTCGCGATGATGTGGCCTCTCACCAGGGAGCAGTCTCTAGAATTCGAGCCTCGCTACCAGTTGTATCGATCGCGGTCCGCCGATCTGGTAAAGAGGACTGAAGCCCCCGTTCGCGCCACCGGATCCCAGGCTGCTCGCGAGCGTCTGTGTCGATCGGCCGAAGAGCGGATTGCTCAGATCGAAGATGGGACTTCCGAAGTTCGGCTGGTTGAAGACGTTGAAACACTCGGCGCGGACACGCAGCGCGATTCTGTCGGTGATGCGGAACTGCCGCTGCAGCGCGACATCGGCTTGCGCCGCGCCGAAGCCGCGCAGCACGTTGCGCGCGAAATTCCCCTGCTGGCCGGGGGCCACGAGCGTGAACGCCGCTCGATTGAAGATCTTGCCGCCTGGATACTGATCGCCGTGAATCTCGAGCGGCACACCCGGGTTGACGTTTGGACGGGAACGAATGGCGGCATTGGCGGTGAAATTGATCGGACCCGTCACGTCGACCGGTGGCGCCGATCTGGCCAGCACGAACGCGTCCACCGACCAGTCCCGCAGGATTGCCTGCGCGATCCCGCGCGAAACGGGCGACGGCACAAAGTACGTGGCGCCGGTCGTGAACGAGTGCCTGATGTCGAAATCGGAATCGCCACGATCCAGTCGTGCACCGTCTGCGCCCGACGTGCTGCGATACGTCGTCGCATCCGTCGATGCCTCGTCCATCGAGTGCGACCACGTGTAGGACGCGAGCGCCTGCAAGCCGCGCGACAACCGCCGCTGGTACTTGAGCTGCAGCGCGTGATAGTCCGAGGTCGCTGAATTGTCAACCACGCCGATGAATTGGAAATCCGGATTCGGGTTGACCAGCTGCGTCGCGCGGAGCAGGTCGCGGCCGATCGCCGCGAGATACGTGGCTGACAGACTCTGGTTGCGCCCCAACGACTGCTCGAACGCGACATTCCATTGATAGCTTCGTGGCACTTTCAGGCTTGGGTCCGCGACCAGGATGGTGTTCACCGGCGGATTGATCGTGAATGCGGGAGGAGCCGCGTCCTGCGCGCTCAACGGGAACGGAGTCGGTGACGGCTGGATGACCTTGGTGGCGCCGTACGGAAAATAACTGGTCACGCCTCCGAGCGAACCCTGACCCAGGTCGTAGAACATCCCGAAGGCTGCTCGAACGGTCGCGTCCCACTCGGGCCGTCCGCCAAGTTGATACGCGACACCGACTCTGGGTGCCACGTTGCCGTAATCGGTGGTGTAGAGCGGCGTGCCGCGAGGCGCCAGCGCGATCGTTGCCGGATTGTCGAGGCCGGTGACCGTGAAGGGATCGTTGGCCGCGTTCCTTCCCTTGAGCGGCGGGTTCACGTCCCACCGCACGCCGTACGTCAACGTCAACCGCGGTCTGGCATTCCAGGTGTCCTGACCGTAGATCGAGAGATTCTGCGAGCGCAGCGAGTTGTCTCCGAACGCCCCGGGTTGGACGAACTGCGCCGACCCCGAGAGCGCACCGCCAGGCGCCGTTGTCACGCCCGCGAATTGCACGAACATCCGATAGGCGAACGGACTGCTGAACGGGCCGAGCCAGCGGTAGTCGACGCCGAACTTGATTTGATGACTGCTCCTGATCACCGACAGGTTGTCGACGATGTTGATCTGCCGCTGCTTGTCGGTGCCGATCTTGCCCTGCGCGTACTGGCCGGCCCCAGTGACGAGGAAAAGGTACCCGCTGTCTTCAGATGAAAACCCAGATGGAAACAACAGCGAGTCCTGAAGCGGCACCGCTCCACCGAAGTCGTCTATCACGTAAATGATGCCGACGCGATGGTAGCTGTAGTTCGCCCTCAGCTCGTTGGCGATTCCCGGGGTGAGGAGTTGTGTGAGACCGCCGGTCAGCGTCTGCACCGACGATGAGACCGAGCTCGTCGTGCTGAGCACGCGAGTCGAGAACGTGCCGCCCCGTTGATCGAAGCTGGACGGGGAGTAGTTATAGCGGGCAAACGCATTCACATTCGAGCTGACGACGTGATCGAGGCGCACGCTGTAGGCATCGAGAGAGGACGGATTCGAGAAGCTTGCGTTGAACTGCGCGAGGCCCGCTCCGAGCTCTGCGCCGTTGGGCAGGGGGTACGCGTTCAGAAACGGTCGGATCGATGCCGGAGCCTGTTGGCGCGAAGCGACGTTCGGAACCGCGGTCTGCATGGTCGAGGGCTGGTGCAGCCGCAACGCTTCGTGCGAGAAGAAGAAGAACGTGTTGTTGGCGCGCAATGGACCGCCGAGCACGCCGCCGAAATCGTGCAGATGCTGCTCGGGCTTGGCCAGGTGATTCGCGTTGACGAACCAGTCTCTGGCGTCGAGCGCGTCGTCCCTGAAGTATTCGAACAACGAACCGCGAAACGCGTTGGTGCCCGAGCGCGTGACGATCGAGATCTGTCCGCCGGGCGTGCGCCCGAACTCGGGTGCAAACGATGACGTCTGGATACGGAACTCCTGCATCGCATCCACCGACACCAGGCTGTTCGTGCCGCCGGAAGCGCTCAGCGCCGGCAGCGCACCGCTGGCGGTCTGCATCATCGGAAAGTAGCCGGTGACGCCGAAGTTGGCGCTGACGCCGTCCACGGAGAAGTAATTCGCATCAGTGCGCTGGCCGTTCACGCTGAACTGGCCCTGGTCGTTGAACGTCGTCGGCGTCACGACGGTGCCCGGCGTCAGCATGATCAACGTCTGGAAGCTGCGGCCGTTGAGCGGAAGATTGTCGAGGACCGCGCGATCGATCACGGTGCTCACTGCGCCCGATCGGGTGTCCACCAGAGATGCGCCCCCTTCCACCGTGACGGTCTCGGAGACGTCTCCGAGTGTCATCGCCGCATCGATCGACAGCGCATCCTGAACGTGAAGCGTCACGTCGGGCTTGACGAGCGTCCTGAAACCCGACTTCTTGATTTCGATGCGATAGGAGCCCGGAGGCAGGTTCACCACGTGGTAGTCACCTTCGCCGTTCGTCGTCGTCTCGTGACGGACTCGGGTGTCGGTGTTGATGATGGTGATCGTGGCGTTGACGATGACGGCGTTGGATGGATCGGTGATGCGGCCGGCGAGAGATGCGTAGGTGGACTGGGCCCGTAGAACAGACGTCGATGACATCAACAACAAGACCAACGCGATCGCCTGACGCATCAGAACCTCGTGTCTCATCCGCTCGCTATTTAGACGCGGAATACCGACCGTCGACTTCGCCATTGCACCCGCGTACTACCAGACGACCTGGGTTTCCAGCGCTCATCGTCGGCATGGTGATCGGATTCGCCTGGGCGGCCCACCGCATCCGCCTCGGCATCGTCGAGAAACACCAGCGGGAGATCACCGCGCTGAACGAGCGACTGATGAAGGCGCAGGAGCAGGAGCGCATCCGCATTGCCGGCGAGCTGCACGACGGGGTGATGCAACAGTTGTTGGCGGTCACGATGATGTTGGGGACCACGAAGCGCCGGGCCAGCGACTCGGACACGAAGGTGTCGCTCGACAAGATCCAGGAGAAGTTAATCCAGACGGGCACCGACATCCGTCAGCTCTCGCACGATCTGCACCCCCCAATCCTGCAAGACGCAGGCTTGCCCGAAGCCGTGCGCGGGTATTGCGAGCAGTTCAGTGCGAGCAGCGGCATTCCGATCTCGTGCGACGCCGACGACAGCGTGCGCGACCTGTCGCGCGGCGCGGCGCTCGCACTCTTTCGAATCGTTCAAGAGGCGCTCGGGAACGCGGCGAAACACGCGCACGCCAAGCGCATCACGGTTCGCTTGACCCGATCCGCGGAGAAGGTGTCGCTGGTGGTGTCGGACGACGGCGGCGGTTTCGATCCAGGCAGATTGAGCACCGCCGGCGGGCTGGGGCTGGTCATGATGCGCGAACGCGCAACGCAGTTGAACGGCACGTTCGAATTCGAGAGCGCACCCGGACACGGCACGACGATCGCGGTGGCGATTCCGTTTCGATGAGTGCCGTCAGGCGCTTCCCGCGGTTCGCAGGCCCAGCTTCGCGGCCATCGTCACGAGGTCGGGAAGCGAGTCGGCCTTCATCTTCCGCATCATCTGACCGCGGTGCGCCTTCACCGTAATCTCGCTGATACCAAGTTCGCCGCCCACCTGCTTGTTCAACAGGCCTGCGCACACCAGCGCCATCACCTCGCGTTCACGCGGGGTCAATGATGCATAGCAATCTCGCAACCCGCGCATCTCCTCATCACGACGGAGCGCGACCCGACTGCGCTCGATGGCGCCGCGGATCGCGTCGATCAGCACATCGTCCTTGAACGGTTTGGTCAGGAATTCAACGGCTCCCGCCTTCATGGCGCGAACGCTCGTCGGCACGTCGCCGTATCCGGTGATGAAGATGATCGGCATCTCGGTGCGCTCGGCGAGTTGCTGCTGCAGCTCGAGACCGTTGAGTCCCGGAAGCGATACGTCCAAGACCAGACAGCACGGAACCGTGGCGCGCGGGCGCGACAGGAACTCGCGTGGCGATGCGAACGTCTCGGACTTCCATCCGGCGCTCTTGATCAGCAGCTCCAGCGATTCGCGCACCGAGATGTCGTCGTCGAGTACGAAGACAATGGGCAAGACGTCAGGCATGGCGAGAACCCCAATCCTAGCGGCTGCGGTTGAAGGTCTCCCAGTATATCCGCGAGCGTACGCTCCGGTTCGGCGAGCGACGGTGTCTGCAAACATCGTGGTCACTCTAACTCGTCCCAAGCGCGCCGTTGACGGCGTCGATCAACGCGGTGTCGCTGAACGGCTTGAACAGGCACGCGACCGCCCCACGGCTGATGAGGCGCGGACGGAGCGATTTGTCCCCTTGCGCGGTGATGAACACAATCGGGATGAGGACTCCGCGGCGTGTCAACTCCAGCTGGAGATCTGGACCACTCATCCCCGGCAGCCCCACATCGAGGATCAAGCAACTCGTCTTGCCGACCGACTCGGATTCGAGAAACGCCTCGGCAGATGCAAAGCTCTCCACGTCGAAGCCGGAGTCCTGCAACAAGTCAGGCAATGACTCGCGCACCGATTCGTTGTCGTCGACGACCGCTACAAGTGGGCGCGGGCTGGTCACATCCCTGTTCCGTTCATCCCTGATGTCCGGCGTAAAAGATGCCTGCCCATGGTCGGGTTGTCCATAACACCTTGGTATCGCATTCGTCGAATCTTCCGGGTAGCGAAGGAGTCCGCCACTGGCGATCGAGCTGGGTTGGGTGATCTGCATGGGTCTTGTTACTCGATCCGGGTCACGGTCGCGCTCCACGGGCAGAAACGTCCGCCTCGCGCGTCCGAGGCTCGCGCCGCCATCGCCGCCCGCGCAAGTTCATGCTGCTAGTGGAGCACGGCGCCGGAACGAGATCTATTGGACGTTGGTGTCGATCGCATCCTTCCGCTGAACTCGAGGATTCGCACCGATACGAAGGTGTCGACGATACCTTCGTCTGATGGATCGCGCGCCGCGCCTCTGATGTCATTCGCTCGGGGAGGGACGCCATGGCTACCACGCAAGTCGCGGTGACGACGATGAAGGTGGCGCAGGTCGCCAGACCTGGGGATGAATTCCAAATCGTCGAACGCGAGATTCCTGATCCGGGCGCAGGACAGGTGCGGATCAAAGTCCACGCTTGTGGCGTCTGTCACAGCGACGTGTTCACGAAAGAAGGTCTGTGGCCAGGTATCGAATATCCCCGTGTGCCCGGCCATGAAGTCATCGGCACCGTCGATGAAGTGGGTGCTGCTGTCTCCGGATGGCAGAAGGGCCAACGCGTCGGTGTGGGCTGGCACGGTGGCCACGACGGCACATGCCCGTCCTGTCGACGCGGAGACTTTCGGAATTGCCGGAACCGCAAAGTTCCGGGCGTCAGCTATGACGGCGGCTATCAGCAATACATGGTGGCTCCGGTGGAATCACTGACCGCAGTGCCGGAAGGTCTCACCGACGTCGAAGCGGCCCCATTGCTCTGTGCTGGGGTCACGACCTTCGGCGCGTTGCGCGACAGTGGTGCGCGCCCTGGAGATCTCGTGGGCGTGATCGGTGTCGGCGGCCTGGGCCACCTCGCTATTCAGTGGGCGAGCAAATTCGGCTACAAGGTGGCGGCCATCGGGCGCGGCGCCGACGTCCTCGCGCTCGCCACGAAACTTGGCGCGAGTGTGTATATCGACAGCGGATCGACGAACACCGCCGAGGCCTTGCAGCAACTGGGCGGCGCACAAACTATTCTCGCGACCGCGCCGAGCTCGACGTCGATATCGGAAGCGATCGGCGGTCTCGCCCCGAACGGCACGATGATCGTGATCGGGGTGGACGCCAAGCCGATTGAGGTCGCCCCTCTGCAACTCATCTTGGGGGTGCGATCGATTCAAGGCGGCCTCGCGGGTACACCGGCCGATGGCGAGGACGCACTGCGTTTCGCTGAACTGAGCGGCGTGCGTCCGATGGTGGAGACGTATCCGCTCGAGCGGGCAGCCGAGGCCTACGCACGTATGATGAGCGGCAAAGCGCGCTTTCGCGTTGTGCTGACGATGTGAGGGGGTGCGGTGGCTGAGCGTGTTGATCATGTGCGTCGACGTTTTCTTGGTCAGGCAGCCATGACGATCGCCGCTGCTCATTTCGTTACGTCAGGCTCGGCTGACGGTGACGATCGCCTGCCGCGTGAGCTGGAAGCGATCGTTCGCGCAACCGAGTGGATCAATTCGTCGCGGCTCGACGCGGCAAGCCTGCGTGGCAAAGTCGTCGCCGTCGACTTCTGGACCTACACCTGCATCAACTGGCTGCGCACGCTTCCGTACGTTCGCGCGTGGTCGCAGAAATACCAGCAAGGGCTCGTCGTGATTGGCGTGCACACGCCGGAGTTCGGCTTCGAACACAACGTCGACAACGTCCGCCGTGCCGTGCAGCAGATGAAGGTCCCCTATCCGGTCGTGATCGACAACGACTACTCGATCTGGCGTGCGTTTAGGAACCAATACTGGCCCGCGCTCTACGTGATCGATCCGCGAGGACGGATTCGCGAGCACCAGTTCGGCGAGGGCGAGTACGAACGGTCGGAGCGAGCGATTCAGCGGCTGCTATCAGAGGCGGGGGCCACGGGCGTCAGCAACGGCATCGGGCCCGTCGAGGGCGGCGGCTTCGAAGCTGCAGCCGATTGGACGAACTTGCGATCGCCCGAGACCTACGTTCTGTACGACCGCAGCGAGAGCTTCGCGTCGCATGATACCGCCGCCTTGGATCGGCGGCGCGCGTATTCAGCTCCCGGCCGATTGGCGCTCAATCAATGGTCGCTCGCCGGCGAGTGGACAATGGGCACGCAAGCGACGGTGCTGAACAAGGCGTCCGGTCAGATTGTGTACCGCTTCCATGCGCGCGACGTGCATCTCGTCATGGGGCCGCCGCGATCGGCAAGCCCGGTACGGTTTCGCGTGACGATCGATGGACAGCCGCCTGGCGCGGCTCACGGCCTCGATGTCGACGAAGGCGGCAACGGAATCGCCGCCGAACAGCGGCTGTATCAGCTGATCCGGCAGCGAACGTCGATCCTCGATCGCACGTTCGCCATCGAATTCCTCGACGCTGGCGTCGAAGCGTTCTCGTTCACGTTTGGCTGATCAGGTGAAATGACTCACATGACGTTCACCGGCATACGCGACGACGCGCACAACCACTTCCGAACCGCGCCTCGGTGTGAAACCGCGGCGCCGACGTACGCGTTCCTCAATCGCCTGCTTGCCGTCGGCATCGGCGAGATTGGTCCTGCGGGACCGGTTCATGTCATCGAGGAGATCCTCTGACACGCACCTAAGCCACAGCGGCCTCGTTCGCTCGAACCTCGAGGCCGTATCGTCGCAACCGCCCGTACAACTGCGTTCGCGTCAATCCGAGACGACGCGCGGCCTTCGACTTGTTCCAGTGGGTCTCGTCGAGCACGCGTTGAATCGTGCCGCGCTCGACGAGGCTCAAGTCGCTTGACGGCATCGTCGGAGCGACATCACGTATCTCCGGCACGCGAACGGTCCGTGGCCGCAGCGACAAGTGGCGGGCTTCGATTTCGTCGTCGGCGAGGATGGTCGCCCGCTCGAGCACATTGCGCAGCTCGCGAACGTTGCCGGGCCAGTCGTGCGCGACGAGCGCGTCGAGCGCGTCGGCTCGCAGGCGTGGCGTCTGAACGCCCATGGTGCGCCCGATGTCGGCGAGGAGGCGTTCCGCCAGCAGCGGGATATCGCTGACGCGGTCGCGGAGGGGCGGCAGCGAAATGTCGAAGACTCGCAATCGGTACAGGAGATCCTGTCGAAACGTCCGGCGTTCCGCTGCCTGGACGAGATCGTGGTTGCTCGCGGCGATGATACGAACGTCGGCCTTCTGCAGCCGCGTCCCGCCGAGCCGCTGATACTCGCGCTCCTGCAGAAAACGCAGGAACTTGGCCTGCGCCGTCAGGCTCATTTCACTCACCTCATCGAGGAACAGCACGCCGCG
>Ga0075424_100004212_pt1 | contig 13538 bp, 11 predicted proteins | sample SoiMethybrSBSTD3_FD_75301 | JGI IMG/M metagenome (GOLD analysis project Ga0075424, IMG submission 75301) | Bulk soil microbial communities from a Populus tree surrounding site in Tennessee, USA - Soil MetaG P. TD hybrid SBSTD3 | ecosystem: Environmental > Terrestrial > Soil > Tree plantation... | reverse complement strand
GCCGTCTTCAGGCTCGACAGGTCGTGTGAGCCGAGCTCGGGCGAGTTCACCAGCGCGTTGAAGATGGTCGGCACGGCCAGCAGCTGCGTCACGCCGTGCTCGGCAATGAGCCGCAGCACAGCGCCCGGGTCGAACTTGCGGAGCATCACGTGCCGGCCGCCGATCATCGTCATCCAGTGCGGCGCGCCCCAGCCATTGACGTGGAAGAGCGGCACGACGTGGAGCATCGTGTCGGCATCGGTCATGCGCAGCGCGAGCGCTCCGGCGAGGCCGTGCAGGTACAGGTTGCGGTGGGTGAGCACGACGCCCTTCGGCCGCCCGGTGGTCCCCGACGTGTAGAAGAGCTCGGCCATGGCGTCCTCATCGACCTCCGGCGGTCGGTAGGCCGGAGACGCCCCGGCGAGGAGCGCCTCGTACTCCTGCGTGGCCGGTCCATCGATCGGGCCCTCGATAACCACCCAGCGAGTGACCGCCGGCAGATCGGCCTGCAGCGCCTCGACCAACGGCTTGAAGTCGGCGTGGTAGAAGACCGCCGTCGATCCTGCGTGCCCGATGATGTAGCCGATCTCCGGCGCCGCCAGGCGGATGTTCACCGGGTTGAGGACCGCGCCGGCCTCCAGCACGCCGTAGTAGGCCTCCAGCAGCTGGTGGCAGTTGTAGCTGATGAAGGTGACCCGATCTCCCGGCTGCACCCCCAGGCCGCGAATGGCATTGGCGAGCCGGTGCGTGCGCTCGGCATATTGCGAGTACAGGAAGCGGCGATCACCATCGATGACGGCCTCGACGTCGCCGAAGAGCGCCGCAGCTCGGTCGCGAAACTCGAGGACGGAGAGAGGGATCCGCATGGCCTTCGGCCTCCTATTCGCTCAGCGCTCGGTCATGACTCCGAGTGTCACCGCCGCAGCGAGGACCGCCACCGCCAGCGCGACCGCGTCGGCGGCTGACAAGGCTGCGTCCGAGGCGAAGTACTGGGTCGCCGCGGCGGGAATTGCGCGCAGCAAGGGCGGGACGACGATCCAGCCCATCACGAGGGCCGTCGGCGCGAGCGCTCCGGGCAGGTGCATCGCGCGCGTCACAACGGCCGTCAGCAGGCCGAGGAAGGCCGCCAGCAGCAGGATCAGCACCACCGCGGGCTGGTCGCGGGCGCCCGATGCCTCGACGAGCGCAACGAGCCCCTGCTCGACGATGGCAACGCCGATCGCGAGGACCGCGCCGACAAAGGCCGAGCGTGCCCCGCTCATCGGTCCGCGAGGCTGCGAGGCAAGGTGAGGATGCCGTCCTCCAGGGCACGTTTCAGCTTCTGGGCGATGCGATACGACTTCCCCGCCCCCATGACCAGGACGGCGTCGCCGGTGCGCAGGTGCTCGGCAACGTACGTGGCGGCCGCATCTACGTCGCCGGCGGCGATCGTCGGGACCGCGCTGGTGCGCTCGATCGCATCCGCGAGCTGTTCCGCCGACGTGGCGCGCAACGCCTCGTCGGTGTCGCGCGAGGCGAAGATGTCGGCGATAACGACCTCGTCGGCATCGGTGAAGGCATTGGCGAACTCGTCCAGGAAGAGCGCCGTGCGGGAGTACATGTGCGGCTCGAAGACCGCCCACATGCGCCGATCGCCGACCTTCTGCCGCATGGCGGCCAGCGTGGCGCGGACCTCCGTCGGATGGTGCCCATAGTCGTCATAGACGATCACGCCGGCAGTATCCGCGATCAGCTCCATGCGCCGTCCGGCGCCCTTGAACGTGCGGAGCGCCTCGGCCAGGCCGTCGAGAGGAGCCCCAAGCTCGCGGGCCATCGCGAGCGCCGCCGTCGCGTTGAGGACGTTGTGCTCCCCCGCCAGTGGCGAAACGAACGCCTGTTCGAATAGCCGGAAGGTCGCTCCCCCGCCCTCGTACGTCACGCCCTGGGCCTCGATCTCGCCGCCGGGTCCATACCGCAGGACGCGCCCCTCCCAGCCTCCCAGGCGGGCCAGGAGGGCCTGGGAGCCATCATCGGCCGCGGTGGTCAGCAGCAGGCGCCCGCCCAGGCGTTCCGCCGTCCCCATGCCGCGCACGAAGCGCTCCATCGAGTCGAGGACCGCGTTGCGATCGGCGAAGTAGTCGGGGTGGTCCATCTCGACATTCGTGACGATGGCGCCGGCGGGGTGGTAGTTGAGGAAGTTGTCGCCGAATTCGTCGGCCTCCACCAGGAACGGCGCTCCCCCGCCTGGGCGGACCGTGGCACCCCAGGCCTGAACCCAGGCGCCGACCTCGACGGTCGGGTCCATGCCGACCGACTCGAGCAGGTGCCCGAGCAATGCGGTCGTGGTCGACTTGCCGTGGGTGCCGGTGACAGCCAGCCCGATGTGCCCCTCAGCCGCCATCAGCTCCCCCAGCAGCGCCTGCCAGGTCACGACTGGGAGCCCGGCGGCGCGCGCGGCGACGAGCTCGGGCAGGTCGGGGACGGCCCGCAGGGCAGGCGTGATGGCGACTCGCTCGACCCCAGCGAGGTGGCTCGGATCATGTCCGCTGATCACGTGAATGCCCGCCGCCTCGAGCGGCGGGGTGTACGGCGACGGGGTGTCGGCGTCGCAGCCGTCAATCCGGGCACCCGCACGATGGAGGAGGAGCGCCACGCCCGCCGCCCCCGAGCCCGCGATGCCGATGAGGTGGATTCGCTCCCCGGCTCGCATCAGCCTGCCGCGGCGACCTCCCGGCGGGCAAGGTCGAGGGCCGCCAACGCAGCAGCGGCGCGGTTGCCGTCCCGATCGTGACTGAAGATGTGATGCTCAACCTGTGCCGGCTGGCCGCGGCGCGCCAAGGCGACGTAGTGGGTGCCGACTGGCTTTTGGTCGCTGCCGCCGTCCGGCCCGGCGATGCCGGTCACGCTCAGCCCGATCTCGGTCTCGAACCGATGCGCGGCACCGGCCGCGAGCGCGGCGGCGACCTCCTCCGAGACGGCGCCGTGCTCCTCGATGAGGGCGTGCGGGACGCCGAGTGCCACTTCCTTCGCCAGGTTCGAGTAGCAGATCACGCCCCCGGCGTAATAGTCGCTCGCACCGGGGGTCATGGTGATGGCATGCCCGATGAGCCCGCCGGTCGACGACTCGGCGGTGGCCAGGCGCCACTCCCTGGCCCGCAGCGCCTCGCCGAGGGCGGCGCCGGCGGCTGCGAGATCGGCCTCTGAGGGAGGCGTCATCGGTAGTTGATGAACTGGAGCGCGACGGCGTAGTCGAGGCCGCGCAGCAGGGCAATCACGCCCTGCAGCTCGTCCTTGCTCTTGCCTGAGACACGTACCGCGTCGCCCTGGATCGATGGCTTCACCTTCGGGAAGCGGTCGCGCACGAGCTTCGCGATCTCCTTGGCCTGCTCCGCGGTGAGCCCGCGATGCAGGCCGATCCTCTGGCGCACCGCGCCACCGGCCGCCGGCTCGAGCTTCCCCCAGTCGAAGACCTTCAGCGAGAGGCCCCGGCGCAGTGCCTTCGACTCGAGCAGGTCCTTGACCGACCCGGCGCGGAAGTCATCGTCGGCATGGAGCGTGATCTCGTCCTTGCCCAGCTCGAGCGTGACCTTTGCGCCCTTGAAGTCGTAGCGCGTCGCCACCTCGCGGCGCACCTGGTCGAGCGCGTTCACCAGCTCCTGCTGGTCGAAGTCGCTGACGACGTCGAATGATGAATCGGCCATCCTGCCCTCCGCTACCCCGCTCCCCTATCTTCGCCGCTGGCGCCCCGGTGCGCGACTCCGCATGCGCGCTCCAGCGTCCGTCACGATGGCGCCGGCGTGGCGGTTGGCTGCGGCGTCGGCCGCGTCGTTGGCACCGGGCTGGCGGTGACCACGGTGATCGTGCGGCGGATCGGGTCGCTGTCGCGGCCGGTGAGCGGGTCGCGAGAGATAAGGGTCACCACATTGGCACCGGGCACCAGCGGGACCTCGACGCTGAAGTTGCCGTGGGCATCGGCGGTGGCAGTTGGGTTCTCGCGGAGTCCATCGGTCCGGATCGTGGCGTTCGGCTCGGCCACGCCGTGAATGGTGTACTGCAGCTCCCCGTAGCGTGCCACGTCGCCAGCGGGATCGGTGATGCGCAGGTCCGAGGTGCGGGCGAACGTCACGAACTCGCCGACGAGGTAGACGACGAAGGCGACGAGCCCGATCGCCAGCACCACGGCCGCGATGGCTCCAGAGGTGACCACCAGCGAGCGTCCCTGGCGCGCGGCCACCGGGCGCGGCCGGCTGGGCACCATCGGCCGCTCGAGCGGCGCGCCACTCTCGAGCCGGTAGAGGTCGATCAGGTACTCGGGGTCGAGGCCCAGGTAGAGGCCGTAGTTGCGCAGGAAGCCCTTGGTGTAGACCGATCCCGGCAGGTCGCGGTAGTCACCCCGCTCGAGCGCAGAGAGGTACCGGACGCGAATCTTGATGTCCCGCTCGACGCGAGTGAGATCGATGAACCTGGCTTCCCGAGCGGTGCGCAGCACCTCGCCGAGCTTTGTGGGCTCCCGATCCGTCACTCCCCATCCTCGTCGGGACCGATCTCGCCTCCCCAGCCATCGGGAGTGACGAGCACCTCCCGGAATCGGCTCCCATCGGCCGGGCCGACGATCCCCCGATCTTCCATCTGGTCGAGGATGCGTGCCGCACGCGCATAGCCGATGCGCAGGCGACGCTGCAGGAGCGAGGCCGACGCCTTGTCCGAGCGCCGCACGATGTCGACTGCCGCGGTCAGGAGGGCATCGCCATCGTCACCATCTTCCCCCGGTCGCCCGCCGGCACGCCCGTCCCGCTTGGCAGCAGTGATCTCGGGCCGGTATTGGGGCGCGCCCTGCCCGCGCCAGTGACGGGTCACCGTCTCGATCTCGTGGTCGGTGACGAGCACGCCCTGCAGGCGGACGGCGCGTGGCGCGTCGATCGGCTGGTAGAGCATGTCGCCACGGCCGAGCAGGTCCTCGGCGCCGACCGTGTCGAGGATCGTGCGCGAGTCGACGCCGCTGGTCATGGCAAAGGCGATCCGCGACGGGATGTTGGCCTTGATCAGGCCTGTGATGACCTGGACCGATGGGCGCTGCGTGGCAACCACCAGGTGGATCCCCGTCGCCCTGGCGAGCTGCGCGATGCGGGTGATCGTCGCCTCGACCTCGTACGCGCTCACCATCATCAGGTCGGCCAGCTCGTCGATGACGATGACGATGTACGGCATCCGCGGCTCGCCAGGCCGCAGCGCGTCGTTGTAGCCGGCGATGTTGCGCACGCCTCGCTGCGCGAACTCGTGGTAGCGGCTCTCCATGGTGCCCACCGTCCACTTCAGCGCGTTGACCGACTTGTCGTTGTCGACGATCACCTCGGTCAGCAGGTGCGGGATCCCCTTGTACTGCGCCATCTCGACGCGCTTGGGGTCGATGAGGATCAGCTTCACCTCGGTCGGCGTGGACCGCATCAGCAGCGAGCAGATGATCGCGTTGACGCAGACGCTCTTTCCAGATCCGGTGGCGCCGGCGATGAGCAGGTGCGGCATCCGCGACAGGTCGGCGCTGAACGGCTGGCCGGCGACGTCCTGCCCCAGCGCGAATGCGAGCTTGCTGCGAGCCGATGCCTCATCGAAGTTCGGCGAGCTGAGCACTTCCTTCAGGGTGACGAGATCGAAGGCGCTGTTGGGGATCTCGATCCCGACGTACGGCTCGCCGGGGATCGGCGCCTGGATGCGGATGCTCCGCGCCTTCAGGTCGAGGGCCAGGTTGTCCGCCAGTCCCTCGATGCGAGAGAGCTTGATCCCCGGCTCCACGTCGAGCGCGTACTGGGTGACGACGGGCCCCTCCTGGATGCGAGCGACCTTCACCCCGATCCCGAAGTGGGCGAGCGTCTCGCGGATGCGCTGCCCCTTGGCGGTCAGGTCGAGCTGGGCGGCGCTGCTGGCGGGCGCATCGTCAAGGAGAGCCGTCTCGGGCAGCTCCCATGCGCGGGTCGTGGTCTCTAGGGCCGCATCGACGGCGTCGTGGCCTTCCACCTCGGCGAGGTGGGCCGTCTCTTCGCTCTCCAGCTCGGCGACGGTCAGCGCCACGGCCGCCTGCGGGACGCTCTCGGCGATCGGCACCGCCACGTCGCGAGGTCGAGGCGCGACGGCCGTGGTCGTCTCTGGCGGGCGAGCGCGACGCAGGATGAGGGGCGCCTCCTCGTCAGCGTCAGTCGTCGTGGCAAAGGCCGAGCGGACGCGTGCCAGGAGGCCACGCGACTCGGTCGCGGCGGGTGTGGGAGCCACTTCGACCGTCCGGCTTCGAGCCGCGGCGGCGCTGCGCTTCGCCTCCATCTCCGCCAGCTCGGCACGCTCCTCGCGGCGTCGCAGCCAGGCTGCCACCACGTCGCCGACGGTCATGTTGAAGTAGAGCAGCAGACCCACGACGAGGAGCAGAACGAGGACGACCCAGGCGCCCGCCGCGCCAATCGCCCCGGTGAGCGCGGCCGAGGCCGCGAAGCCGATCGCCCCTCCCCCATCGCCGGTCGAGACGCCATCGGCGCCATTGCCGCCGGCGAGATGGAAGATGCCGAGCAGGCCGATCGCCATCACCGCCGCCCCGCTGGCCGCCATCCAGCGCTCGGCGGGCATCGTCTTGAGCCAGAGCATGAAGGCGAAGCCGGCGAGCAGGATCGGCGCCAAGGCGATCCCCCACCCCAGCAAGAAGGCGAGCGCATCGTGCCAGGGCTGGACGATCGAGCCGGCCTGCGGGGCGAAGAGCGCGATCGTGCTGATGATCGCCGCCATGACCAGGACGAGGGCGAGGCCCTCGCGGGCGACGCGGCCGCTGATCGAGACCGTCGTCGTGCGGCGACGGCGCGAGGCGCGTCGGGACCCGTTCGACCGTCGACGTGTCACCGGGCCGTCATACCTCCATCACGATCGGCAGGATCATCGGTCGTCGCTTGGTGCGCTCGAAGAAGAACCGCGAGAGGGTATCGCGGATCTTGGTCTTCAGGTAGCCGGGCTCGGCCGCGTGGCTATCGCGCGGAGGCTGGAGGAGGGCGTCGGTCAGGTGCCGGCAGGCCTCGGCCATGATCGGGTCCTCCGGGTCTGACAGGAAGCCGCGGCCGACCAGGTCCGGACCGGAGACGGCCCGACCGGTGGCGCTGTCGACGGTGAGCGCGACCATCACCACCCCGTCGGAGGCGAGCGCCCGTCGGTCGCGCAGGATCACCCCATCGACCCCATCGATCGTGGCGATCCCGTCGACGAGCACGGCGCCGGCGGGAACGCTCCCCGCGAGACGGGCTCGCTGGCCGTCGAACTCGACCACCTGCCCGTTCTCGAGCACGAAGATGCCGTCGACCGGGACCCCCGCCCCCTCGGCCAGGAGGCCATGCTGCACGAGCATGCGGTACTCGCCGTGGACGGGGATGAAGTGCTTCGGCTTGACCAGGCCGAGCATCAGCTTGAGCTCCTCGCGCGAGCCGTGGCCTGAGACGTGGCAGTGCTTGAGGGGCTCGTAGTGGACCATCGCCCCCTCCTTGAAGAGGTTGTCGATCGTCTTCGCAACTGCCTCCTCGTTGCCGGGGATCGGCGAGGCCGAGATGATCACGGTGTCGCCCGGCTCGACGGTGATGTTGCGATGGTCGCGGTTGCTCATCCGGGTCAGGCCGGACATCGGCTCGCCCTGTGACCCGGTCGTCATCACGACCAGCTTCTCCTTGGGAATCCGCGCCAGGCGGTCCTTGCCGACGAGTGTCCCGTTCATCGTGTCGAGGTAGCCGAGCTCGACGGCGATCGCGATGTTCTGCTCCATCGAGCGTCCCAGCGCAACCATCTTCCGGCCGCTGGCGGCGGCCGCGTTGATCACCTGCTGGACCCGGCCGATGTTGCTGGCGAAGGTGGCGACGATGACGCGCCCGCCCGCCTCCGCGATGAGCTGCGTGAGCGACTCCCCCACCGTCGCCTCCGACAGGGTGTAGCCCTCGCGCTCGGATCGCGTCGAGTCGGAGAGGAGGAACTCGACGCCGTGGTTGCCGAGCTCGGCGATGAGGCCCAGGTCGGCGCGCCACCCATCGGGCGGGGTGTGGTCGAACTTGAAGTCGCCGGTATGGACGACGACCCCTAGCGGCGTCCGGATGGCAAAGCCCATTCCATCGGGGATCGAATGGTTGACGCGGAACGGGGTGATGGCGAATGCGCCGATGCGGAACTCGACCGCCGGCTCGACCACCTCGAGGCGCGTCTGGCCCAGCAGCTTGTGCTCCTTCAGCTTGCCGGTCACGAGGCCGGCCGTCAGGCGGCTGGTGTAGATGGGGGTCCCGGGGATCTGGGGCAGGACGTAGGGCAGGCCACCGGTGTGGTCCTCGTGGCCATGGGTGAGCAGGATGGCGCGGACCCGGTCGCGGTTCTCGCGCAGGTAGGTCACGTCTGGAATGACGAGGTCGATCCCGAGCATCTCCGGCTCGGGGAAGGCAAGGCCGCAGTCGACGACCAGGATCTCCCCGGCCGCCTCGATGACGGTGATGTTCTTGCCGACCTCGCCCACCCCGCCGAGCGGGATGATGCGAAGGGTATCTGGCATGGGTCTCCTAGAAGAGGGTCAATTGGTCGGTCGCGTCGGCGTCAGCCTCCGGGGCCGATGGCGCCGGATCGGCGGGTGCCGTCTCGACCGGTTCCGCCCGCTCCGCTTCGATCGCCTCGCGGGCGGCCAGCAGCGCGGCAGGCAGGCCGCGGATATCGGTGAACAGGGTCTCGCGCAACGAGGCCTGGTGCAGTGCCGCAGCAGGATGGTACATCGGGTAAACAAAGCGGCTGCCCGATCGCCGCAGCCGTCCATGCACCTCCCCGATGCGGGCATCGGGCAGATAGCGGCGCAGGGAATGGCGGCCAAGGGTCACGATGACGGCCGGGTCGAGCGCCTCCTCCTGCCGATCCAGGTATGGGCGGCAGGCAGCGATCTCGTCCGGCTCGGGATCACGGTTGGCCGGCGGCCGGCACTTCACCACGTTGGCGATGAAGACCTGCTCGCGCGCCCAGCCGACCGAGCGCAGGAGCTCGTCGAGGAGCTGGCCGGCCGGGCCGACGAAGGGGCGCCCGGTCGCGTCCTCGCGGGCGCCGGGCCCCTCGCCGACCAGCAGGACGTCGGTGAGCGGGCTCCCCTCACCGGGGACCGTCAGGGTCCGGCCCTTGTGCAGCGGGCAGCGGGTGCAGCCACGGACCTCATCAGCGATCGCTGAGAGCAGCTGCTCCGCTGGCATCAGGGTCAGGACTCGCCGACACCCGCCTTGGCCATGTGGCGCTCCATCGCCGCGCGGCGGCTCAGGTTGACCCGGCCCATGCGGTCGATCTCGGTCACGACCACCATCAGCTCATCGCCGATGGCGACCACGTCCTCGACCCGCGCCACCCGGTAGTCGGCAAGCTGGCTGATGTGCACCAGCCCCTCCTTGCCGGGCATGATCTCGACGAAGGCGCCGAAGTTCATGATCCGGGTGACCTTGCCCAGGTACTCCTTGCCGACCTCGACGTCCTTGGTCAGCCCCTCGATCCAGGCGATCGCCTTTCTGGCGTTCTCCTGCGAGACCGATGCGATCTGGATCGTGCCATCGTCCTCGACGTTGATCTGGGTGCCGGTCTCGGCCACGATCTGGCGGATCACCTTGCCACCCGAGCCGATCACGTCGCGGATCTTGTCGATCGGGATCTTGATGGTCGTGATCCGTGGCGCGTATGGCGAGAGCTCACTTCGGCTGGCGCTGATCACCGCGGTCATCTTGTCGAGGATGAAGAGCCGGGCCACCCGGGCCTGCTCGAGTGCGTCGCGCATCACCGACATCGGGATGCCGCCGACCTTGATGTCCATCTGCAGCGCGGTGACGCCTTCGGCGGTCCCGGCCACCTTGAAGTCCATGTCTCCGTAGGCATCCTCCTTGCCGCTGATGTCGGTCAGCACGGCGTGCCGGCCGGTAGCCGCATCGGAGATGAGGCCCATCGCGGCGCCGGCGACGGGTGCCTTGATCGGCACGCCGGCATCCATCAGCGCCAGGGTCGAGCCGCAGGTGCTGGCCATGGAGGTCGAGCCGTTCGAGGAGACCACCTCGCTCACCACCCGCATGGCATAGGGGAACTCCTCGGCCGACGGCAGGACCGGCACGAGGGCCCGCTCGGCAAGCGCACCGTGGCCGATCTCACGCCGGCCGGGGCCGCGCATCGGGCGCGCCTCGCCGACCGAGTACGGCGGGAAGTTGTAGTGGTGCATGTACCGCTTCTCGGTCTCGGGCGATATGGTGTCGAGCCGCTGCACGTCAGAGCCCGGGCCGAGGGTCGCGATCGAGAGCGCCTGCGTCTGCCCGCGCGTGAACAGGCCGGAGCCGTGGGTGCGCGGCAGGACACCGACCTCGACGCTGATCGGCCGGATCGTGGTCGTGTCGCGTCCGTCGATGCGAATGTTCTCCGAGAGCACCAGCTCACGGGACGTGGCCTTTGTGAGGACGTCCATCAGGCCTGATCCGATGCCATGCTGGCGCCGGATATCTTCCAGCCGATCGCCCTGGTCGGCACGGTTGTAGTCCGTCTTGCTGCGCCGGATCTCGCCGGCGATATCGGCCCGGATCGCGTCCAGGCGCGCCGGCAGGCCGTTGGTGAGGTCGATGAACAGGTCCGCGGCCGCCTCGGCGTCAGGCATGGCCCGGTGGGCTGCGCCGTGGTCACGGCCGAAGACGAAACGGACCAGGTCGGCGAGCTTATAGCTGCCGGCGTCTGGGTACAGCTGATAGGCCAGCTCGAGCGTGTCGTAGACGGCAGTCGGCTTCCACCCCGCGTCGTGCGGCATGTGCCGCAGGACGAATGGGAGGTCAAAGCCCGTGTTGTGTGCCACAACCGGTGCGTCGCCGACCCAGGCGGCGAACCTGGTCAGCACCTCGGCGGCGGTGGACGCCTTTTCGACGTCTCCGTCGCTGAGGCCATGGATCTGGTGGCCGATGATGGCCCGACCCGGATTGACCAGCGACTCGAAGCGATCGACGACCTTGCCGCCCTGCACCCGGAGAGCAGCGATGTCGACGATGTAGCCGTTCTCCGGCTTCATGGCAGTCGTCTCGAGATCGACCACCACGAACGCCGCATTCGGATCGGCCAGGGCCTGTGCGAGCTTGACGATGGAGTCGGCCTTGGGGCCGAGGAAGGGCAGCTTCTTGGGCTTTCCTGCCGTCGCCACCAGCTTCTCCTGCAGGTCGATGCTGTGCTGCAACTCCTTGTGGGCGTACTCGATCGCATCGGCCATGACCGATTCGGACAGGATCTTCGCTCCTGCCTCGACCATCATCACGGCTTCACGGGTGCCGGCCACGACCAGGTCGAGATCGCTGCTCGCCAGCTGGCTGTTGGTCGGATTGGTCACGAACGCGCCATCGATGTAGCCGACGCGGACCGCGCCGATCGGGCCAAGGAAGGGAATGCTGCTGATCGATAGGGCTGCCGATGCACCGTTGATGGCGAGGATGTCGGGGTCGTTCTCCTGGTCGGTCGACAGGACCGTCAGCACGATCTGCACGTCCTGCTTGTAGCCCTTCGGGAAGAGGGGCCGGATCGGCCGGTCGGTGAGGCGCATGGCCAGGATGGCCGCCTCCGACGGGCGGGACTCGCGCTTGATGAAACCGCCGGGGATCTTGCCCGCGGCGTACATGCGCTCCTCGTAATCCACGGTGAGGGGGAAGAAGTCGATCCCCTCGCGCGGCTCGGCGGAGACCGCCGTCGCCAGGAGCACGGTGTCGCCATAGCGGACGAGCACCGCTCCATCGGCCTGCTCGGCGAGCTTGCCCGCCTCCAACGAGAAGGGCTGGCCGCCGATTTCGGCCTCTACCTTGATTGCCACTGATTCCTCCAGATGGTGTCTTGGTGCCAGGTCGCCCGGCGCTCTGCCCGTCCCTCCGTCCCGGTTTCACCGGGGAGGTTCGGCGCGGCGCTGGCGGGCGCGTGTGGCTGGGTTGGGATGATTGCTGTGTGGGCGGCCTGCGCGGCCCATGATGGGGCCAGCGAGGGTCGGGTCTGATACGAGCCGGATCGGCTCTTGCGGCTCCCGGGCCGCGCGCACGAACGGTGCGTGGTTAGCGGCGCAGTCCCAGACGACCGATCACGGCGCGATACCGATCCACGTCGTTTCGGACGAGGTAGGCCAGCAGCCTGCGGCGCTGGCCAACGAGCTTGAGGAGCCCGCGGCGCGAATGGTTGTCGTTCTGGTAGGTGCGCAGGTGCTCCGTCAGAGACTTGATCCGCTCGGTCAGGAGCGCGATCTGTACCTCGGGGGAGCCGGTATCGCCATCGTGCGTGGCGTAGTCGTCAATGACGGCGCTCTTCGTGTCTCCGGCGAGCGGCACGTATTCCTCCACTTTTCTTTCCACTATTCCGGCGCATCGTACCAGACCGATGGCTCCTCCGCCCCTTGGGAGGCTCCCTCATGCTCGCGCGAGGGCAGCCCGGCCGGCCTCGACGTCCCGCCGCATCTGCTCGACCAGGGCGTCGACATTGGCAAATCGCTCCTCGTCGCGGAGCCGCCCGACGATCTCTACGCCCAGAACCGCGCCGTATAGATCGCCGTCGAAGTCGAGCAGGAACGCCTCGGCCAGCGTCTCGCCGGAAGCCTCGAAGGTCGGGCGGGTGCCGATGCTCAGCAACGCCGGGTGCCCCGCCTCCACGCCCGCCACTGCGCTCGAGACCCGCGCCGCGTAGATGCCCAGCGGCGGCAGCGCGGGACGGTAGTCGAAGCGCAGGTTGGCCGTCGGGAAGCCGAGCTCCCGCCCCCGCCCCGCGCCCGCGACGACCGTGCCCTCGAGATACGGCTCGACGCCCAGCTGCCGGGCTCCCGCGAGGTCGCCGGCGCCGATCAGCGTCCGGATCCGCGTCGAAGAGACGAGCGTGCCGCCGATCTCGACCGGGTCGACGATGAGCACCTCGAAGCCAGCTGACGTGCCCATCTGCTGCATACGCTCGACCGTCCCACGCCGCTCCCGCCCGAACGCGCTCCCCCGCGCCATCACGAGGCTGCGAACCGCGAGCGCCGGCGAGAGCGCGTCGATGAATGCCTCGGCCTCGAGCTGGCGCAATCCCTCGTCGAAGTGAACCGGGATGGCGACATCAATGCCGAGCGCCTCGATCCGAGCCAGGTTCGTCGCGAGGGGCGCAAGACGCGGCGGCGCCGAACCGGAGAGCACCTGCTCGGGGGGCGGGTCGAAGACGAGCGCGACGCTCGTCGCCCCGAGCTCGCTCGCTCCCCGTCGCGTCGCCTCGAGGACCGCGCGGTGGCCGAGGTGGACGCCATCGAAGACGCCCATGGTGACTGCCGCCGGCCCGATTGCCGGCAGGTCGGCGAGCTCGATCGGTTCATTGGCGGTCATCTATGCGCTGCCCTGGTCGGAATCGGCGGCGATGACGGTTCGCGGCTCGAGGACGCCATCGCGCACCACGCCGACCCCCAGCAGCAGATCGTCGCGGAGGATGGCATGACGGCCGCTGCCTGCAGCGCCCGGCATGAGGACCGATGAGCCGTGGATGAAGCGGTCGGCAGCCGCGGCGTCGAGGAGAAGGCGGGGCAGCTGGAGCAGCGGCGCGACCGGGAG